>VYLE01000011.1_pt1 | contig 168400 bp, 162 predicted proteins | sample 5114391 | NCBI WGS metagenome assembly VYLE01 (sample SAMN12291771, study PRJNA351875) | freshwater metagenome | isolation source: freshwater lake | place: USA: Michigan, Kent Lake | collected 2013-08-15
CCCCGCCACAGGAAGATGGTCCGCACGAAGTGCAGAAGGTCCTTCTGCAAAACGAGGCTGCCCGCACGGTAGATGTCGGGATTGGTCAGGTCGATCGTCAGCGCCGAATTGTCGTCACGCAGGTTGGAGCCGAGCAGCAGCGGCTGGAGATCGTCCAGCACGAGTTCGAGCCGGGCGAGATAGCGCGTATCGTGATTGAACAATCCGTCAGGCCCGCCGGCGGAGGCGCCGATGTCGCCGTGGCTGTCCAGCACGATGAACGTGTCGTCGTGCTTGAGCGACCGGCGCGGCCGTGCCGCCGGGCCGGTCATCGGGATGTAGAACGGCTGTTCCGCGACCTGTTCGGCGGTGCGGGTGACTGAGACGAATTTGGTGGCGGCCTCGGCTGCCATGAGCGGCTCCCCTTGCGCGTTTCAATCTGGATTCTGACGCGACGCAAACGCTGTTTCAGGCGGCAAACTTCGCGAGCCGGCTCATTTCCTGCGTCACCAGTTCGCGGTAGGGACCGTGGCCCTGCATCAGTCGGTCGGGCGCGCCGTCCTCGATGATCTTGCCGTTCCTGAGCACGACGACGCGGTCGAAATTGCGCAGCGTCGCCAGCCGGTGCGCGATCGCGATCACGGTGCGGCCGCGCATCAGGCGCGACAGCGCCTCGCGGATCGCCTCCTCGGACTCGCTGTCGAGCGCGGCGGTGGCCTCATCGAGCAGCAGGATCGGCGCATCCTTCAGGAACGCGCGCGCGATCGCGATGCGCTGGCGCTGGCCGCCCGACATCTTGACGCCGCGGTCGCCGACCATGGTGTCGAGCCCTTCGGGCAGGCTCTCGACGAAATCGCAACGGGCCGCGATCGCCGCCCGCAGCACCTCGTCGTCGGTCGCGTTGGGCCGGCCGTATCGGATGTTCTCGCGGATCGAGCGATGGAACAGCGAAATGTCCTGCGGTACCACTGAGATCGCCTCGCGCAGGCTGAGCTGGGTGACCCTGGCGATGTCCTGACCGTCGATCGTGACGCTGCCCTCATCCGGGTCGTAGAAGCGCTGCAGCAGGGTGAACAGCGTGGACTTGCCGCCGCCGGACTGGCCGACCAGGCCGACGCGCTGGCCGGGCTGCAGCCGCAGGCTGAACCGCTCGAAGATCCTGGCGGCGCCCGGATAGCCGAAAGTCACGTTGTTGAAGGCGATGGCCGCGCCGCTCTTGGCCAGCGGCTCCGCTTCGGGGTGGTCGCGCAATTCGTGCGGAACCAGCAATGTCGCGATCGCCTCGGTCAGGCGTGCGACATGCTGGGTGACGTCGACCAGCGCCACGGCGAGATCGCGCGTCGCATTGAGGATCGACAGACCGAGCGTGCAGACCAGCACGACATCGCCGGTGGTCGCCTCGCCGTCCTGCCACAGCAGGATCGCCCAGCCCATCAGCGCAATGGTCAGCAGCACGGTGACGGCGGCATGAATCAGCCGCAGTTTCTCGAGATAGCGCAGGCTGCGGCCACGCGCGGTGAGCTCCCGGTTCACCGTCGCATCGAACCGCTCATGTTCGTGGCTGATGCCGCAAAAGGCGCGAACAAGCGGCATGTTGCTGATGACGTCGATCATCTCGCCGTCGACCACCGCCGCCTTGTCGGCAAAATCGTCGTGCAGCGGCTTGCCGGCGGCCGCGAGACGGAACATGCCGAGCACCATGCCGCCGGCGATCACCATCAGGCCGAGCGCCATGTAGGGACTGACCGTTCCGATCAGGGCGATCGCCGCAACCGTGGCGATGCAGGGCGGCAGCACGTTCCAGACGAACATGTTCTCCACCGTGAACACCGCATTCGACGTCGCCGTGATGCGGCTCGTCAGCATGCCCGGCATCCGGTCAGAGAAATAGCTCGGCGCATGGCCGGTCAGATGGCGGAAGATGTCGCGCCGCAGATCCCCGGTGACGCGAACGAAGGTGAAGCTCGCCGTCCAGCTGGCCACGCGCCACAGTAAGTTATCGGCGGCGATCAGCGACATCAGCAGGATGAAGGCCAGCCAGACGCCATTATGCGAAGCGCCGGCCGACAGGCTGTCGACGAGCGATTTGACGCCATATTGGGTGCCTACCGAACAGGCAACCGCCGCAACGACCGCGACGAGGATCACCAGATGCGACACCCAGCGGCGCCTTAGATAGCGAAGAACGAAGGCAAAAGGCCTGCGCGCATATCCGGAAAGCTGATCCATGTGACTATCGACCCCGCCGTGTTGTTATTGCTGTTGCTGGTTTGATGCTTGCCGCTGCCGACTGAACATCGACCGCTTCACCCGGTTCCGGGCGCGGCCATCACGACATGACGATGCGGACGATGTGCGAAGAGGTGATGGCATGATCGCGACCATGCTGAGGAGCGAAGAAGTAACCGTCATGGGGAGGAACTTCGCAACTGCGAGAACGTTCCCCAATCTGGCATGCCGGTGCCGAGCATGGTCGGGGGCAGTCTCGACTTCAAGATCGCAGAAGGAGATGGTCGATGCGCATCGCGCAGGTAGCTCCGTTGACGGAAGCTGTTCCACCCAAGCTGTATGGCGGTACCGAGCGGGTGGTGCACTGGTTGACCGAAGAGTTGGTCGCCCTTGGGCACGATGTCACGCTGTTCGCCAGCGGCGACTCACAAACCTCGGCAAAACTCGATGCGCTCTGGCCTCGCGCGCTGCGCCTCGACGGATCGGTTCGAGATCCCAACGCCTTGCACATGGTGCTGCTCGAGCACGTGCGGCGGAAATGTGACGAGGAGGAGTTCGATTTTCTCCACTTTCACCTCGACTACTATCCGTGGTCGCTGTTCCATCGCCAGCCGACACCGTTCCTCACCACGCTCCACGGCCGGCTCGACCTGCCGGAACACCAGCCGGTGTTCAACACCTTCTCCAAAATGCCCGTGGTCTCGATCTCGGATGCACAGCGGCGGCCGGTGCCGCAGGCAAACTGGGTGCGGACCATCCATCACGGCTTGCCCGAGAATTTGCTGACGCCGCGGCCCGCGAAGCAGGACTATCTGGCCGTGCTCGGCCGCATCGCCCCGGAGAAGGGCGTCGACCGCGCGATCAAGATAGCGATGCATTGCGGCATCCCGCTCAAGATCGCCGCCAAGGTCGATCGCGCCGATCAGGATTACTACAACGACCTGATCCGGCCGATGATCGAGAACAATCCCCTGGTCGAGTTCATTGGCGAGATCGGCGATCACGAGAAGCCGGAATTCCTCAGCGGCGCGCTCGGACTGCTTTTGCCGATCGACTGGCCCGAGCCGTTCGGCCTCGTCATGATCGAGGCCATGGCCTGCGGCACGCCCGTGGTCGCCTTCAACCGCGGTTCGGTGCCCGAGATTATCGACGAGGGCCTGACGGGCTTCATCGTCGAAGACATCATCAGCGCCGCCGGCGTCGTCAAGCGCCTGCCGCAGCTCGACCGTGCGGCGGTGCGCAAGCAGTTCGAGGCGCGTTTCACGGCACGCCGGATGGCGCTGGACTATCTCGCCGCCTATCGCAGCCTGATCGAGAGCACCGCGCCACGGATCAAGCTGGTGAGCAGCGCGGAGTAGTTTGCTGATCCCTCTGGTGTCCCGGAAGCGAAGCGCTGCGCTACGTCCGGGGCACGAAAGCCCTACGTCACCGCCGAACGCTTCGGCTCGACGATCTCGAACATGCGCGGGAATTCGTCCATCAGGCCCATCAGCTCGGCGAGCTTCATCGGGTTGCCCGACAGCTTGACCTTGCCGGCGGCGACGGCTTCCGGAAAGCTGGTCAGCTTCGCGATGACCTCGTCGAGCGTCGCGCGCGCCAGCGTGAAGCTGGCGTCGGCGCCCTCGGCCTGCACGCCTTCGGTATAAGTCAGCGCGCAATTCTCCAGATTGAGCACGAAGGTCTCAAAGGTGTCGGTGAAGCTCCAGTTCAGCACGATGCGCTTGCCTTCCGCCTTCGGTCCGTTGAGCCGGATCGCAAGAACGTCCCAGATCTGCTCGGTGCGTAGCGCGGCCAGCGTCTCGCGCGGCATCGGCGGGCGAGCCGGCGTCTTCGGCATGCCGTGGCGCAGTTCCTGCGCGCCGAACAGATAGGCGTTTCGCCAGGTCGCGCTCTCGGCGGCATAGCCGAGCTGCTCGAGCGTGTCGGCCAGCAGCGAACGCGCCGCCGCATTGTCCGGCTCCGCGAAGACGAGATGGCCGAGCACCTGCGCCACGAAGCGGAATTCCCCGTTCGCAAAATCCTGTCGTGCGCGGGCGAGAATGGCGCCGGCTCCGCCCATATATTCGACATACTTCCTGCCGGATGCCACCGGCGGCAGCGGATCGAGGTTGACCGGGTTGGCGTCGTACCAGCCGAGATATTTCTGGTAGATCGCCTTCACGTTGTGCCGGATATGGCCGTAATAGCCGCGGCCGTGCCAGGCGCCCTCCAGGCTCTGCGGCAGCTTGATGGTCTCGGCGATCTCGCTCGCAGTGAGGCCGTGGTTCATCAGGCGGATGGTCTGGTCATGCGCGAATTTGTAGAGGTCGCGCTGCTGGCGGATCATCGAGCCGATCCGCTCGCGTCCCCACACCGGCCAGTGATGCTGGCCGCACATCGCATCGGCCTTGCCGTCCCACAGACGCAGCGCTTCGTTCAGGTATTTCGACCACGCCAGCGCGTCGCGCACGTCGGCGCCGCGGAACGGCAGCAGATTGTGGAAATTGTGCGTGCAGTTCTCGGCGAGGTTCAACAATCTGTAGCGCGGCACGAAGAAATGCATCTCGGCCGGCGCCTCGCTGTTCGGCGCCATCTGGAATTCGAACTCGACGCCGTCGATGATGCGCTTGTCGCCGGTCGCCATGATCAGGTCGGTCGGACGCAGCAGCGCGACCGATCCCGCCGCCATCGATTTCCCGAGGCCGCAATCGACCTGCCCACGCACGCCCTTGGCGAGCAACGGGCCGAACTGGTACTGCGCCCGCCGCAGCATCGCGGGACCGGCGATGATATTCTCCGAGACCGCATGCTCCATGAACAGGTTCGGCGCGATGATCGGCACGCGCGAGGTCGCCAGCGCATCCTCCTCCAGAACGCCGCGCGCACCGCCCCAATGGTCGGTGTGAGTGTGGGTGAAGATGATCGCCGCCACTGGCCGCTGGCCGCGATGCCTGAAATAGAGGTCGAGCGCGGCACGCGCGCCTTCGATCGAGGTCAGCGTATCCACGACGATGACGCCACTGTCGCCCTCGATCAGCGTCATGTTCGCGATGTCGAGCCCGCGCACCTGGTAGACGCCGGGCACCACCTCGAACAGGCCGTGATGCATGTTGAGACGCGATTGCCGCCACAGGCTGGGATTGACCGTCGGCGGCGCCTTGTCCTCGTTCAGGAAGCCGTAAGGTTCGAGACTCCAGACCTTGCGGCCTTGCGTGTTGGTGATTGCCGCGTTCTCGATCGAGCCGAGAAAGCCGCGCGCGGCATCGTCGAAATCCCGAGTATCGGAAAATGGCAGCGCATTCAGCATCGCGGCTTGCTGGGCAACGACGGACGGCGATGCGTCCTTCGGCGTTTCGATGGCTTCGGTGCTGCTCATAAGTCCTCCCGGCTCGTCTTGTCAGGGAGGCATCTAACCGCATCTCGATTGCGGTTCCAACAAGTCCCTACGCCGCCAGCCCATCGGCGACAGGCTGGCCGGACCCGGTCCCGTCCGGCGTGCGCAGGTCGCGGGCCATCACGTAGCCGCCACGATCTTGCTTCGCGCGATAGAGCGCCCTGTCGGAACGCGACAGCAGCGCTTCTACGGTGCGGCCATCCTCCGGCGAGACGGCAACGCCGACGCTGGCGCCGAGCTCGATGACCTGGCCATCCACATCATAGGGAGCGCTGACCGCCGTCACGATGCGCCGGGCCATCGGCTCGGCATCACCTGCAGCACGCTGGACGAGGATGAATTCGTCACCGCCCATCCGGACCACCAGGTCTTCCGCGGCGGCAAGGGTCTCCAGGCGCGAGGCGACCTGCCTCAGCAGCGCATCGCCGACGGGATGGCCGAAGCGGTCGTTCGCCTCCTTGAACCGATCGAGGTCGAGTGCATGGACCGCCACCGGTCCCGCCGCCAGCATCGGCGGCAGATCCATCGCCAGCACCGAACGATTGGAGACCCCGGTCATCGGGTCCAATCGCGACAATTGCTCGAACTTGCGCTTGAGCGTCATCTGGCTGATCGATGCGTTGAAGCTCAACCGTACCATCTCGAAGCTCGCAACCACATACATCAGGATGAGCATCCCGAGGCCGACATGACGGAGGTCCGGCTGCATGAAGGTCACGATCGCGGCAGGCGCCGCAATGGCCACGAGATCGAGCAGCGCAGCGACCGGACGCAGCGCGAGCCGTGCGACCACGCCGGCGCCAAAGCCGAAGCCGATGCCGATCGCCATCACCGAGCAGAGCGCATCGCCCAGAACGATACTGCGCGCGGCAAACACGCCGAGCACCAGGGCCGTGGCGACGGTGCCTGCAACATAGCGCCATTCCCAGATCGCCGCCTCGGCCCGGCTCAACAGCGGCGCACGCGCCCGACGACGACGGAATGCAAGGATCTCGACCAGGCGGACCAGGGCCACCACCACACCGACGACCGTCAGGGCCGCCGTGATCCCGTCGCCGGTCTCGTAGGTCGTGATGGCGCCGACCATCGCAAGACAGGCGGCGGCGAGAATGTTCGGCATCGTCGTGCCGTGCAGGCCGGCGATGACCTCGAGATAGACGGCATCGGAAATCGACGCCCGTCCGCTTTCCATTCTGTCGAAGAACATGCCAATACCCATCCGCTGGCATGTCCGTACCGCGAATCCGTAAACGGATAAGTCGCGCCACGCCGACATTTGAACGCGGGGATTTACCCCGCGTTAGGCATGCACAGGCGCTGTCCGATCACATCCCCAGCATTCGCGGCAGCCACAGCGACAGGCCGGGCCAATAGGTCACGACCACGAGGAAGGCCAGCATCGTCAGGAGCCATGGCCACACCGCCACCGTGAGCTCGGTGATGCCCATCTTCGCGATACCCGATGCGACATAGAGATTGAGGCCGACAGGCGGATGGCAGAGGCCGACCTCCATGTTGACCGTCATCAGGATGCCGAAATGGATCGGGTCGATGCCGAGCTTGATCGCGACCGGGAACAGGATCGGCGCCATGATCAGGATGATCGAGGACGGCTCCATCACGTTGCCGGCGAGCAGCAGTAGCAGATTGACGACGAGCAGGAAGCCGATCCAGCCGAGCCCCTGGTCGATCATCCACTGCGCCAGCGCCTGCGGCACGTTCTCATAGGTCATCAGGAACGAGAACAGCACCGCGTTGGTGATGATATAGAGCAGCATCGCGGACAGATTGGCCGAGGACAGCAGCACCCGCGGCACGTCGCGCAGCTTCAGGTCCTTGTAGATGAACACCGCGACGATGAAGGCGTAGACCGCGCTGACGGCGGCGGCTTCGGTCGGCGTGAACAGGCCGCTATAGATGCCGCCGATCACGATGACGATCAGCAGGATGCCCCAGATCGACTTGCGGAACGCATCGAAGCGCTCCATCAGCGTCGCCTTCGGCATCCGCGGGTAATCGTTGCGCCAGGCGCGATAGAAGGTGGTCGCACCGAGCAGGAAGGCGAGCACCAGGCCCGGCACGATGCCGGCGATGAAGAGCTTGCCGACCGAACTGTTGGTGGAGACGGCGTAGAGCACCATCGGGATCGACGGCGGAATCAGGATGCCGAGCGAGCCCGAGGTCGTGATCACGCCCGCGCCGAAGCGGCGCGGAAAGCCCTGCGCGACCATGGCCGGCAGGATCACCGAGCCGATCGCCACCACGGTCGCCGGCGACGAGCCGGAGATGGCGGCGAACAGCGCGCAGGCGACAACGCCCGACAAAGCGAGGCCGCCATACCAGTGCCCGACCAGCGAGGTCGCGAAATTGATCATTCGCCGCGCGACGCCGCCATGGGTCAGGAAGTTGCCGGCGAGGATGAAGAACGGGATCGCCATGATCTCGAAATTCTCGATGCCGGTGAACAGCTTCAGCGCCACCGATTCGGTCCGCACGTCGGTCAGCGTGAACATGAAGCTGAGCACGGTGAGACCCAGCGCGATCGAGATCGGCATGCCCGTCATCATCAGCGACAGCAGCAGCCCGAACACCACCGCCACGCGCACGCCCTGCGGCAGCGTGATGACATGGGCCGCATGGGCAAAGCACAACGCGACGATCAGCACCGGCAGCAGCATCAGGATCCAGCCGAGCGGGCTGCGCTCGTCGCGGACGACCTGGCTGCGGGTGACCGGCGCCGGATGCACCGGGTCCGGCTCGACGCCTTCGACGCCCGCCATGTCGTGATGCGGCAGCTCGCCGGTGCGGTAGAACGACCACGCCACCTGGAGGAAGCGGAAGCACATCAGGCCGGAGCCGAGCGGGATGGTGAGATACACCATCCACATCGGCGCCTCGAGGTCGTTGGACTGCTGGCCGGTCTGCCACATCTGGCCAACGAAGGCGGCGCCGAAATAGGCCACGATGGCGGTGAACAGCGCGCCGCACAGCAGACCGAAGGTGATGACGCGGCGGCGCGAGCCGCCGGGCAGGACGTTGACGAGCACGTCGACGCCGACATGGATGCCGGTGCGCACGCCATAGGCTGCGCCGAACTTGGCCATCCAGATGAACATGTAGATGCAGAGCTCCTGCGCCCAGGACAGGTCGAGCGCGGCCAGCCAGACGAAGGCGGCGCGCGCCGGCACGGCGAGGAACGCGAGGTTGCGCGCCTCCGCCCATTTGGCGATGTCGATCGACAGCCCGGCACCGTAGCGATGCAGCACGGCGACGAAGATGAGCGAGGTTGCGGCCGCGATCATCGTCGCAATCAGCCACTCCTCGAGATGATCGAGGAAACGATTCAGCACCCGCAGCAACTTGGATCCCCCAGAATTGACTTGTCTTTCAAGAGCGAAACGGCCGGAGGTGCGATCACCCCCGACCGTTCATGGTGTCTCGGCAACGCGACCGTCAGTTCATCTTGACGTCGAGTTCCTTGGCGACGAGGTCCAGTACTTCCTGCCCGACCCGCCCCTTCGCCCATTTGTAGGTCGGCTGCATCGCCTCCTGCCAGGCCTTGCGGTCGGCGTCGGTGAGGTAGTGCAGCGTGGTCTTGCCCGTCTTCTTGATCTCGACCAGCGCGTCCTCGTTCTCCTGGCGTGCGATCGAGTTGGTGTAGTCGGTGGCGTCCGCCATCGCCTTGTCGAGCTGCGTGCGGATGTCGGGCGGCAGTCCGGACCAGAATTTCGAATTGACGATGACCGCATATTGCAGATGGGCGTGATAGGACACGGTGATGTCCTTCTGCACCTCGTAGAATTTCTGCGTCAGATAGTTCGAGGCGGTGTTCTCGCAGCCATCGACCACGCCGGTCTGCAGCGCCTGATAGACCTCGGAGAAGGCCATGATCTGCGGGATCACGCCGAGCAGGCGGAAATACTGGTCGGCGACCTTGGAGCCGGAGATGCGGAATTTCAGACCCTGGAAATCCGTCGGCTTGATCAGCGGACGGTTGGCGGACAACATGTGGAAGCCGTTGTCCCAATAGGCGAGCCCGGTGATGCCCTTGGTCTCCAGCTTCTGGAACAGCCATTTGCCGACCGTGCCCTTCATCGCATTGGCATAGGTCGCATCATCCTTGAACAGCCAGGGCAGGTCGAGCGCCTCGAATTCCTTGATGCCGAGCGGCGCGAACTTCGCGGTCGAGGGCGCCAGCATGTGCACCGAGCCGAGCTGGAGCGCCTCGATCTCCTCCTTGTCCTTGTAGAGCGTGGAGTTCGGATAGACCTCGACCTTGACCTTGCCGCCGGTGTATTTCTCGGCGAGTTCCTTGAACTTCAGCGCGCCCTTGCCCTTCGGCGTGTCGTTGGCGACGACATGGCTGAACTTGATGACGATGGGGCTTTGCGCCTGGGCAATGGCGGGAGAGAACGCGAGCACGGCCGCTGCGACCGCGAAAAGCAGTTTGCGCATGAAGCACCTCCCCGGCGACCCCTGGTTCAGGGTCTTGTTGTTTTGGTAGGCCAGTAGTGGCAGCTATCCGCCGCCAGAACAACTAGACCTAAGCCCAATTTGCCGCAGGCAGGCTAGCTTGACAGCCGCCGCTCGCGCAAGCCGCTCCGCGGACTTGCGTCCGCGAAGAGCGCTTGTGTCGCATTCCGCACTGCAATCACGCCTGGCGTCGACATCAGTCCTTGCGCTGCGCGACGATGAACAGCCGGCGGAACGGGAACAGCGTCTGTCCCGCGGCATTTTTCGGATAGGCCCTCGCGACCCGCATCCCATAGGCGGCCTCGAACGCGGCCTTCTCCTCGCCCTCGAGCAAATCGAGATAGCGCGTCAGCCAGGTCCCCTTGGTCCATTCCTTCACCGGATTGTCGCCGTCGAGCACCTGGAGATACTCCGTCTCCCAGATGTCGATGGCCTTGGCGAGCGGCGCAAGCACGTCGTGATAGAAGGCCGGCCCCTCCACCGGCGGCGGAGTGACGAGGTGCTCGACCTTGGCGCGCCAGGGACCGTTCAGCGCGGTCTCGCCGATCAGCACATGCGAGGGCGCGAGAAAATTGCGCGGCATCTGCACCGCGAGCATGCCGCCCGGCGCCACCTTCTCCATCACCGCAGGAAACAGCGCGGCATGGTCGGGCAGCCAGTGCAGTGCGGCATTTGAATAGACGAGGTCGAAAGGTCTGGCCGGACGCCAATGACCGAGATCCTCGTGCGTCCATTGCACCTCGGGCGCCGCCTTGCGTCCCGCGGCCACCATCTCGGCTGAACCTTCGACACCGGTCACCACAGCATCCGGCCAGCGTTCCTTGATCAGCTTCGTCACATTGCCGGCACCCGCGCCGAGGTCGGCGATCGTGCGCGGGCCGAACTCCGGAATGCGCATCAAGAGATCGACCGCGGGCCGCAGCCGATGACCGGAGAACTTCAGATATTGCTGCGGATCCCAGACCATCGCGCCTGCCTTTTCTTTTTGCTGTTTCCTTCGCCGTCGCCCTTGGTTACCACTGGCGGTCACCGCCGGGCAATTCGCATCGCGCGGGACGGGGCAGGAAACGAACGGCAACCACAAGAACAGCCAGGAGGGACGTCGGCCATGGAGCTCGGGCTCGCATCGAAGACCGCCATCGTCACCGGCGCCAGCATCGGCATCGGCCGCGCCATCGCCAAGGGGCTTGCCGCCGAGGGCGTGCGCATCGTCGCGGTGGCGCGGCGCACCGATTTGCTCGACCAGCTCGTCAACGATGTCGGCGGCGGGCTGATCACGCCCTTCGCGCAGGACGTGATGGCGAGCGACGCCGCCGGGAACATCGCGGCCTTCGCGCAAAAGACGCTCGGCCATGTCGACATCCTCGTCAACAATGCCGGCGGCAGCCGTCCCCTCCCCGTCGATGCGCCCGACGAAAAATGGGACGAGGCGATCGCGCTGAACTTCACCAGCTATCGCCGCATCGCCCATGCGCTGCTGCCGCAGATGATCGCGCGCAAATGGGGCCGCATCATCAACATCACCGGCAAGTCGGAGCCGGAAGGCCTCAATGCCGCCTTCGCCGCCAAGGTTCGCTGCCATGTCGTCCCCCGGGAACCCGATCTGCTCTTCCTGGGCTTCAAGGAGGCGATCTATGCAGCGACGTCGCAGCGGCTTGGAACGAACTATGACGACTATATCGGCTGCTCGGCCATTGCGCTTGCCGTGTTGGCGCTGAATGGGTTCAGGCGGCGCTTCGCGGACCTGGGACACACGCCCGGGGGCCGGACTTGAAGGTCGCAGCGACCGAAACGACTCTATGACTTCCGCTCACCTTGTCTGAAAACCCGCGATGTTCCACGACCACTTCCCCCACTCCGAACTGGCCCGGTCGCTGGGGCCCCACGCTTTCGACGCCAGGGACGGCGCGCATGACGAGGCGCATCTGCTGCGGGTGTGGCGCAACGTTGCCGACATCTCTGCCCACGAAGGCGGCGACAGCGAAATCCTGATCGCGGCCACGATCCTTCACGACTGCGTCTGGGTCGACAAGGCCTCGCCCGAACGGAGCAACGCCTCGCGTCTCGCGGGCGCCAGGGCCGACGCAGTGCTGGCGGGACTTGACTGGCCGGACGATCGGCGGGTGCGCGTCCGCCATTGCATCGAGGCGCACAGTTTTTCGGCGGGTATTGCCCCGGTCAGTCTCGAGGCGAAGATCCTGCGGGACGCGGACCGGCTCGATGCCATCGGCTGGATCGGCGTCGCGCGGTGCTTCTACGTGGCCGGACTGCGCCGGGCCGCCCTCTACGACGCCGACGATCCTGCCGCCGCGCGCAGGCCGCTCGACGACATCGCCTACGCGCTCGATCATTTCCGGACCAAGCTGCTCCATCTCGGCGAGGACTTCTGCACGGCCAGGGGCCGGGCGCTGGCCGGCCAACGCTCCGCCGATCTCCGCCGCTATTACGATGGCCTGCTGGCCGAGATCGGCGCGCCGGCCGATTAAGATGCGACAAATTGGCGATTCGGAACCGGAATTCGCCTGCGCCGCGCCCTTTCAGAAACAATTCGCAACAAACTATCCAAATGGATAGCATCGGTCCCATTGGCTTGTGACATGCTTTGATTTTTGACTGATTGAGGCTGCGCGTGAACGGGAGTGACGTTGACGATCGCTTCCTGGATGCTCTTTTTCGCGGTGTGGCGAACGCAGACGAGTTCGGCAGCGCCGTCCGCCTCATCCAGGAGGGTTTCCGATGCCGCGGGGCCGCACTGGTCACCGTGGACGCACAGGATCCGACCGCGAGCTTCGTCTGGGCGACGGGTATCCTCGAGCCGCATCTCGAGCGGTATCAAAGAGACTACGCCCATCTCGATCCGGCACCTGCGCTCTATCTGCGCCAGCCGGTCGGCAAGGCCTTGAGCACCGACCGGATGTTCACCCAGGAGGAGCGCGACAACGACCGCTTCTTCAATGAGTTCTTCCGTCCGCTCGGGCTGGTCGAAACCCTGGGCGGGTCGATCTACGCCGACCAGGGCTCCTTTGCGATGATCGCGCTCATTCGCGGCGAGGATCGACAGCCCTTCGACGAGGACGACGCCGCGCGGCTGGAACGGCTGATGCCGCATATCGCGCGGGCCCTCCAGCTGCGGCGGTCCTTCTTCCAGATCGACGCCCGCAGCCTTGGCCTGCAGGCGACGCTCGACCGATTGCAGGCAGGATTCACCCTGCTCAACGAGCACGGCGCGGCGCTGTTCTCCAATGCCGCGATGCGCGCCATCGCGCAGCGTGGCGATGGCTTCGCGCTCGATCGCAACGGGCGTCCGTTGCCCGCCAATATCGCGGCGCGCCAACGCTTCGATGCGCTGGTGGACGACGTGGCGAAGGGCGGCGTCGGAGGCATTCTCACGGTACCGCGCAGCAGCGGACGGGATTACGTGATGCTGGTTGCGCCGGCGCCGCAGCCGTCGACGCAAACCCATTGGGAGCGCCGCGGCACGATCGGCGCGACCGTCGTCGTGCACGATCCCGAGATCGGCCCGGCGCCGACCACAGAGATCCTCGCCCAGGGCCTCGGCCTGACCAATGGAGCAGCGCGCCTGGTCGCCTCGCTCGCCGCCGACGACGACCTCAAGAGCTTTGCGAAGACGGAAGGCGTGACGATTCACACCGCGCGGTTTCACCTGCGCACGGCGCTGGCACGCACCGGCGCCAAGACCCAGGCCGAACTGGTGCGGATTGCCGTGAGGCTGTTGCGGGATTTTGCGCTCGCCGACCCGCCGATGCGAACGGCGCCACGGCCGCAGCCCGAGACAAAGTCAGGACGCGCCACGCCGAACGCGAAAGACATCACGCAGCCGCGATGACCAGGACCATTGATGACCGGGTCCATCGATGCGACCCGCTGAACGATGCAGCACGCGCGGACTGCGCGTGCCGTAACCATCCGTCCCGGCCGGTTCAGACGAGCATCAGTATCTGGCGACGACAGGTCCCGGCGCGAAGCGATAGTTGAGGCCAATCTTTGCCTGGCTCGTGGTCGGGTGGTCGGAGATCACCGTGCCGTCACCGGCGACGTTGGTCTTGCGGCCGAAGTCGATGTAGTCGTACTCGGCGCGGGCCGACCAGTTCTTGCCGAGATCGAATTCGGCGCCGTAGCCGATGGTCCAGCCGGTACGGCGCGACGAGGTGCCGAAGCCGTTGACCGCGACGCCCGCGACGTTGTTGCAGGGCGGGTTGCCGCCCGGCGCATTGGTGACGCAGCCGGCGCTCACGCTGGATTCCGTGAAGGCCGCGCCGCCCTTGACGTAATACAGCGTCCGTTCGTAGGCATAGCCGACGCGGGCCGTCGCGGTGGCGACCCAGTCGCTCTTGACGGTGCAGGCGAACGTCGCCGGGCTGAATGCACCGGGGATCAGGAAGTGGGTGACGGGATCGATCCCCGTGCCGACGCCGCAAGTCCGCGACCCCTTGATGGCAGCCGCGCCGATCTCGCCTTCGACACCGAAGACCCATTGATTGACCTGGTAATTGTAGCCGGCCTGGCCGCCGCCGATCGGTCCGAACGCCCAGATCTTGGCGCCGTCGTTGGCCGCTCCGGGGAACCGAACGTCGGTCGTGCCGTAATCGGCGCCGAAGAAGCCGCCGACATAGAAGCCGGTCCAGTTGACCGGGACCAGCACCGCGCTGCGCGCCTTGACCGGCGCCTTGACGGGAAGCGCGGCGGCAATGGTCTCGGGCGTGAACTGGTAACGGATGCCCGCGTTGCCGGTCCAGCCGTCGATGTTGTTGCCGTTGCGGTAGTCGAGCCGCGCAAATCCCAGCCAGCCGGTATTGGCGACCTGACCGGCAATGCCGAGCGAGTACTGGCCGTAGGTACCCACCCGCGAGGTCGAGGTCGTCTGGACATAGGTCGCGGGGTTGAAGGGCGGTCCGCCACCGAGCGGAGTCTGGATCGCGTTGTAGGAGACGTAGCGCGAGGTCACGGGGCCGGCGAATTCGTGGAAGACGCTGACCGACGCAAAGGGTTGCCAGATCATGTTGCCGGAGCTGATCGTGGTGCCGCCGCGCAGGCTGAGCCGGCCGATCGTGCTCGTGATGTCATCGATGGAGTTGATGCCGGCGATGCCGGGATTCACAGTTCCGCCCGAGGTGAAATTGTCGACTCGGGTCTTCGACCAGATCACGCCACCCGACGGCTCGATGAACCAGTTGTTGGCGAGCGGGACGTTGTACCCGGCGGACGCCGCCACGGAGATGCCGCGTGCGCCAGTCGGCTGATTGAAGAAGCCGAGCGCCGGATCGTTCAGGCGCATGTTGTAGAATTCCTGCCGCAGCATCACGTCGGCAAAGAATCGGTCTTTGGTGGCAACGACATATCCGCCGGCGAACGGGACCTCGACACGGGTGCTGAAGCCGGCGAGATTGTCCTTTGAATCGGAGGACACGTAGCCGGCCGTCGCGCCGACATGCACGTTCCAGCCGTTCCAGTTCAGACGCGCGATGTCCTGGCCGACCTGGACGCCAACGAAATTGTTGGCCTGGCTGTTGTTGCAGTTCGTCGTGGCTGTCGAGTTCGCCGCCGGGTTGGCCGGCACCGTGAAGGTCCCGCTCGAGGACGAGGTGCTTTTCAGCGTGGCCTCGCCGCCGACGGCACGAGCCCATGCACCGCCGCCGGGCTGATTGGGCGCGGCATTGGGCGGCGCCGAAACGAACGCACTGCCCTGCTGCGTCAGGAAGATGGTGTTGATGTTGCCGATGGCGCCCGCCAGCGAGCTTGCCACCGCACTGGACGGCGCAGCCAGCGTGTTCAGGTTGAGCACGGGGCCGACCGTGTTGGACGTACAATTGGGCGTCGCGGGGGCCGGGGGCGGCGCGACCTGCGCGGTGGCCTGGCAGGAAACCAAGGCGAGCGCGACGGCAGCGGCACCGGCAAGGACGACGCGGGACGGCAGTCCCGCCTTCATGGCAACAAATGTCATTCCGGTCCCCACCCACCAAAGTCAAAAACTATGACCTGAATGGCTAAGTGACTCCGATGCGCCCCACACTACCCATTTGGATAGGCAGGCCATGAAGAGATGCGATGTGACATGCGCGCCACATGCGACAGGCCTGCGACCGAGTGTTACGCGCATCACACTGCGGCAGGCCCGATCTCCTCGCGAGCCCGCCTGCAATTGATAACCCGCCGTCGCGGCGATATTGCTGGGCCATGATCAAGCGCGCGTTGCAGATCGTCGCGGCGATCGGGGGAGCCATCTTCATGATGGTGTTCGCCGCCGACGCGGCGCGCGCGGAACGGCGCGTCGCGCTCGTCGTCGGCAATGGCAGCTATCAGAGCGTGCCGAAGCTTGCCAATCCGGCACGCGATGCCGGCGCCATCGCGAAGATGTTCCAGGACGCCGGCTTCGAAACGGTCGACGTGCAGCTCAATCTCGGCAATCTCGAATTCAAGCGCGCCATTCGCAAGTTCGAAACGATCGCGGATGGGGCCGACATCGCGATCGTCTATTATGCCGGCCATGGGCTCGAGATCAGCGGGGTCAACTATTTGATCCCGGTGGACGCACGTCTCGCTTCCGATCGCGATGCGGAGGACGAAGCGATTCCGCTGGAGCGCCTCGTCTCCTCGGCAGACGGCGCGCGTCGGCTGCGGCTGTTCATCCTCGATGCGTGCCGCGACAATCCTTTCGTGACGTCGATGCGGCGCGAACGCAAGACGGCCAGCCGCGGCGTCAACGCCGGGCTGGGGCGGGTCGAACCGACTTCGACCGATACGCTGATCGCCTATGCGGCGAAGGCCGGCTCCACCGCCGACGACGGCGACGGCGAACACAGCCCCTTCACGACAGCGGTGCTGAAGAACCTGACGATCCCCGGACTGGACGTGCGGCTGGCCTTCGGGCGCGTCAGGGATGACGTGCTGAAGATCACCGGAAACAGGCAGGAGCCGTTCGTCTACGGCGCGCTCGGCGGCGGAAGCATCTCGCTGGTGCCGCCGCCGGTCACGCCGCAGAGCGCGCCGGTCAACGAGATCAAGGCCGATTTCGAGCTGGTGCAGAAGATCGGGACGAAGCGGGGATGGGAGGTCTTCCTGGCCAATCACCCCACCGGCTTCTATGCGGATCTGGCGCGCGCGGAGATCGAGCGACTCAATCATCAGGCGCCCGCCGCGCCGCCCAACATGGTGCTCACCGCACTGCCGCCACCGCCTGCGCCGAGCCGCGAAACGCCGACGCGGGAAGCGATCGAATGGGACAGGCTCAAGGACTCCGCGGATACGGCGGCGCTCGAGCGTTTCATCAGGCGCTTTCCGGATTCTCCTCTGGCCATCGTCGCGCAGCAGCGCCTCGACGTCATCCGCCAGGCCGAACGCGAACGGGCCGATCAGGCCCGCGCCGCACAGGAGGCGGCGCGCAAGGCGGCCGAGGAGGCACTCCGCCAGGCGGAGCAGCGCAGGGCCGAGGCGCTGGCGGCCAGGAAGCGCGAGGAGGACGAGCGGCGCGCCCGAGAGGCCGAGGCCGCAGCAAAAGCCAGGGCGGCAGCCGCCGAGGCGGAAGCGGTGCGGAAGCGCGCCGAAGAGGAACGCCGCGCCAGGGCGCTCGAGGAGCAGCAGAAGGCCAAGGCGGCGGAAGCCGAGCGCAAGGAAATCGAAGCGCGACAAAAGGCCGAAAAGGCGGAGCGCGAGCGGGCCGAGGCCGAAGCCGCCGCAGCACGTGCAACCGCGGAGAGGCAGGCGAAGCAGGCTGAAGAGGCGCGCAAGGCGGCCGAACTGGCCGCGGCCCGCGAAGAGGCCTGCAAGACCGAGCAGGCAACGCTCGACGACATCATCGCCAAGGGCAGCGACGCGGGGCTCGATCGGCTGACGGCACTGAGCCGTAGCCGGACCTGCGACCGCCTCGGCAGCGTCGTTGCGGCCACGCTCGACAGGTTCAAGGCGGAAGCGGCCAGGCGCGCCGCCACCGCGCCGAATTCGCCGGAGTTGATCCGCACCGCGCAAACCGAACTGATCCGGCTGGGATGTCTTGCCGGGAAGAGTGACGGCGTTCGCTCGCCCGCGACCAACGACGCGCTGCGGCGCTACATGACGATCCAGGGACTGCCTGCCGACGATGTCAACGTCACGGAGAGTCTTGTCGGCGAACTCGCCAAGCGAACGAGCCGGGTGTGCCCGCTTCAGTGCAAGAGCGGCGAAACGCTGGAGAACGAGGTCTGCGTTGCCGTCGAGAAGGCAAAGCCCGCCAACGAGGCCAGCACGCCCGCGCGTCCGCCAAAGCCGGACAAGCGCCAGGCCGAGCGCGAGGAACGCAAGCCAAAACCCGTGGCCGCGCCGGCACCGCGCGCGCGCCAGCAGGCCACGGCGCGGCCGAGCATCGTCAGTGGCGGCGGAGGCCACGCCATCATCGGCGTCGGATTCTGACAGGCTACCCGTTTCATTTGCCGGGTCAGTCAATCACCTCGTCAGCACGGACCAGCAGTTCCGGAGGGACGTTGATGCCGAGCGCGCGCGCCGTGGCGAGGTTGATGGCGAGCCTGAACTGCGTCGGCAGTTGGATCGGCAGATCCGACGGCCTCGCCCCCCTGAGGATGCGATCGATATACGAAGCGACCTGCACGAACTGCGCCGAGGTCCGGCCGGCATAGGCCAGCAGGCCGCCTTCGCCGGCAAAGCCTTCGATCGGAGACGCGGCGGGAAGCCTGGCCTGCAGAGCTGCCCGCGCAGCACGCCTGAGCGGTAGGCTGGGCTGGACGATGAGCGCATCGAGCTTCGCCAATGTCACCTCCTCGAACGCTCGCTCGAGCTGGTCCGGGCTGGCTACCGTGATCGGAAACAGCTCGAAGCCCTGTGACGGGGCTGCGCGCCGGATCTGATCGAGAAAGGTCGGGGTGAAGATGTCCGGGCCGTTGCAAAGCACCCCGAGGCGCGCCGCGCGTGGCAGCAGCCCGCGAAGCAGTTCCATCGTCTTGGTCGCGAGGTCGGGCGTGAAGGCAGCCATGCCGGTGACGTTTCCGCCCGGCTTTGCGAGACTGGCCACGAGACCGGTCGCCACGGGATCACCGGCGCCGGCCATCACGATCGGAATCTCGGTCGTCGCGAGCTTTGCCGCACGCACCGCCGGCGTCAGCCACGCGACGATGACATCGACGCGGCTGCGCGCAAGCTCCCTGGCGCGTTCGAGCAACAGGTCCTCTCGGCCCTCGCCCGACCGGAGTTCAATTCGGAGATTGGCACCCTTCACGTAGCCGAGGCGCTTCATCTCGTCCTCGAGGACGGAGAGCAGCAGGCCCGGATCAAGCGCTCCCGTGACGAGGATGCCGAGCACGACCGTCCTCTGCTGCTGGGCCTGCACGCCAGTCGCGGCCATCAGCGTCCCGGCCAACATCGCAAGCGCGTCTCGCCGCCTCATATTGTCCTCGCGAGCCCGGATGCCGATCCCGTCATCCTATCAACATTGGCCCCAAAGGCGACCATCGAATGACGCGCGCCCTCGCCGGCGGGCCGCCGGCTTGATCCGGCGACGCAATTTGGTCGTTTCCATCCCGGTTGCGGCACTCCAGCCGGCTCCGATGCCTCCTTGATGTCGATGGATCAGCCTCACTTCAGTCGTCTCGTGACGCTCATTGCCGGCGCCCTCAGGCCGCCACCAGGCCGCGCGCGCATGCTGCTCGCGCTTGGGTTTGGTCTTGCGGTGCACGTGATGTTCGCGGCCGCGGTTCTCGCCATGATCGGCGCGATGTTCTTCGGCATGAGCCGGAGCCTCGGCACGGTTCCCTGGCCATGGGCGGCGCTGGCGAATGCGCTCCTCGTCCTGCAGTTTCCGCTGACGCATTCCTTGCTGCTGACGCCGGCGGGGCAGCGCTGGCTGGCGCGGCTGGTTCCCGGGCCGCACGGGGTGACGCTCGGCACCACCACCTACGCCATCATCGCCTCGCTCGGGCTGCTGGCGCTGTTCACGCTGTGGACGCCGAGCGGGATCGTGTGGTGGCGCGCGGAGGGCGCGGCGTTCTGGGCGATCTCGGCCGCCTACGCCGCAAGCTGGCTGTTGCTGCTGAAGGCCAGCTTCGATGCCGGTGCGGAGGTGCAATCGGGCGCGCTGGGCTGGATGTCGCTGATGGCGAACAGGCGTCCCGTGTTTCCGGACATGCCGGTCGGCGGCCTTTTTCGACTGATCCGCCAGCCGATCTATGTCGCGTTCGCGCTGACCTTGTGGACCGTGCCGGTGTGGACGCCGGACCAGCTCATGCTCGCCGTCTGCTACACGGCCTATTGCCTGTTCGCCCCGCGCCTGAAGGAACGCCGCTTCGCCGCACGCTATGGTGCGCGGTTCGCGCGCTACCGCGCCGCCGTGCCCTACGCCGTGCCCCGGCTGACGCGGCGTCCCGACGGCCACTGACGGCACGATTCATGTCCGGCGCGGCCGCGGCAACCAACGGAGACACGCCATGCTGATCTTCGCTCTGCTCGCAACGGCGCTGCTGTTCGGCGGCATGGTGCTGTATTCCTTCGGCTTCGCCGCCTTCATCTTCCATGCGCTGCCGGCGGATCTCGCAGGCCCCGTCATCCGCCGCGCATTTCCGTTCTTCTATCTGTTCGTACTGGTGACAGCCGCGGCCGCCGGGCTCGCGGCGCTCCAGCGCGACGGCATCTCGGCGATCATGCTCGCCGTCATTGCCGCAACCACGATCTTTGCCCGCCAGGTCCTGATGCCCGCGGTCAACCGCGCCACCGATGCCAGGAACAGGCCGCGCTTCAAGCTGTTGCACTCGGCCTCGGTACTGATCACGCTGGCCCATATCGCCGGCGCCGGCTGGGTGCTGGTCCAGCTGGCCAATTGAGGCGCGCGCCGTCGTGGGAGACGCGCGCTAGCGGCTGCGCGAAACGCGATGCGCGACCTTGTTGAGCGCGGGCGCGCCGCCGTCGTCGACCTTCTCGAACGTGATCCGTGCGCGATAGCCCAGCGCCCGCGCGATCTGGATATAGTTCCGGACGCTGATGCGCCCGTCCTGCTTGAGGCGCCGCGACACATGGCCGCCGGCGGTCCCGAGCATGAAGGCCAAGGTCTCCAGGCTGATGCCCGACGCCTGGCGCAGCCGGGACAGGCCTTCGATCATGTCACGCTCGTCCGCGGTGACGTCCGCATCCATGCGGCCGCTATCGGCTTCGTCGAGACCTTGGAACTTGGCGAGGGCCATGGCGACTGCTCATCATCCGTTGCGGCGACCGGGATCTGCACTTGGTTTGGCTTATCCGAATCGAGTGGACAGCTCGCGCATGCATCCCTTCCGCGCTCATTTGGGGTGCGCACGTGACGCGTCAAAATTGGACAAAATGTCCTAGGCTGCAGGCTGCAGGGAATTCGTTTGCGCGAGTGATCCGCGCGGCCACGACAGGCGTTTTCTTCTCGGTGGCGATGCACAGCCTGCCCCGCGATGCAGAGCGCCGCCCGCACGGCCCGGGTGCTTCATGAGGCTCGGCCGTGACGGACAATGTCGCACCCCAGCCGTCCCCCCGGCTGGGGTGTCGTCGTCGAGATCACACGTCATGGACCGCCCGCGCTTCACCTTGCGGTGTCATCGTCGGTGATCGCGCGAATCACCCGGCACGGGTTGCCGGCCGCGAACATGTCTTCGGGGATGTTCCTGGTGACGATGCTTCCGGCGCCGATCACCGCGCGGGATCCGATGCGCACGCCGGGCAGGATGATCGCGCCACCGCCGACCCAGACGTCCGATCCGATCTCGACCGGCTTGCCGAACTCGTGACGCCGCCGCGCCTCGGCATTCCAGGGATGCATGGGGGTGAGGATCTGCACGCCCGGTCCGAACAGCGTGAAGTCGCCGATGCTGACGCGGCAGACGTCGAGCACCACGCAGTTGAAATTGAAGAAGACGCGCTCGCCGAGCTCGATGTTGCAACCGTAGTCGCAGAAGAACGGCGGCTGCATCCAGACGGTCTCTCCGCCCCGTCCGAACAGGTCGCGCAGGAGCGCGCGCCGTCCGTCCTGATCGGCATCGGGCAATCCGTTCAGCGTCTCGCAGAGCGTGCGCGCCCGGCTGCGCGCGGCGACGAGTTCGCCGTCCATCGGATCGTAGAGTTCGCCCGCCAGCATCTTCTGCCGTTCCGTCGCCATCGCCGCCTCCCTGGATCGTGCGGAGGACAAAGACGACAACGGTCAACGGTTCCGTGATGCGGTCGCGTCGGACGGCTGTTTTGCCCGACGTGTCAACATCGCATTCACCGGCGGGGATCGTCGCCGAGCGCCCGAAAAAATGCTGGTTCGTCAGAGCGGCTTCTCCTTTGCATGGGGTTGTTTTTGGAGACCGCCTCCTGACCAAGGCGCATACACCGCATGCAGGCGCGCGGGCTGTGGCGGGAGGCCCGGCCGTAGTACATGCCGGTGCGGGGCGAAGCGCCTCGCCGGGGAGACGCGCAAGGCCATGACAGTCACGCTCCAGGACGCCGCGCGCGGGCCGGACCATCCCGCCGCCGACGGCCTGCCGCCCGCCCAGCGCCGCTGGGCCATCGCCGCGACCTTCACCGCCCTCGCGATGGCCTCGCTCGACACTGCGATCGCCAACATCGCCCTGCCCGCCATCGCCGCCGATCTGCGCGTCTCGCCGGAGCAGTCGGTCTGGGTCGTCAACGTCTACCAGATCGCGCTGGTGGCGACGCTGCTGCCGCTCGGCGCGCTGGGCGAGATCGTCGGGCACCAGCGCATCTATCTCGGCGGCCTCGTCCTGTTCACCATCGCCTCGCTGTTCTGCGCGGTGGCATGGTCGCTGGACAGCCTGCTGCTCGCCCGGACGCTGCAGGGACTCGGGGCCAGCGGCATCATGAGCGTCAACACCGCACTGGTGCGCTTCGTCTATCCCGGCAGGATGCTCGGCCGCGGTTTCGGCCACAACGCGCTGGTGGTCGCGACCGCCTTCACCTTCGGCCCGTCGATCGCCTCGGCCATCCTCGCGCTCGGGCCGTGGCCCTGGCTGTTCGCCGTCAACATCCCCTTCGGCCTCGTCGCCACCGGCATCGGCTTTGCGATGCTGCCGAAGACGCCGCGGGCCGATCACGGCTTCGACTTTCTCGGCGCGCTGCTGGCATCGGCCTGCCTCGGCCTGTTCATCACCGGCATCGGCAGCGCCGCGCACAGCCTGTCGCCGCTCGTCGTGGGCAGCGAACTGGTTGCCGCGCTCGTGCTCGGCCTCGTCCTGACCCGCCGCCATGCCGACCATCCGGCGCCGATGCTGCCGATCGACCTGTTCGCCCGGCCGATGTTCGCGCTGTCGGCGGCCACGGCCGTCTGCTCGTTCGCGGTGCAGGGCCTCGCCTTCGTCTCGCTGCCGTTCTATTTCGAGGACGTGCTCGGCCGCTCGCAGGTCGAGACCGGCTTCTTCATGACGCCCTGGCCACTGGTGGTCGGCATCATGGCGCCGATCGCAGGCCGGCTGTCCGACCGCCATGCCGTCGGCCTGCTCGGCGGCATCGGCCTCGTGCTGCTCGGCCTCGGCATGGCGCTGCTGGCGATGCTGCCGGCCAATCCGGCCATTCCCGACATCATCTGGCGCATGGTGATCTGCGGCATGGGCTTCGGCTTCTTCCAGGCACCGAACATGAAGGCGGTGATGTCGAGCGCACCGCCCCACCGCAGCGGCAGCGCCTCCGGCATCGTCGCCACCGCGCGCCTGACCGGCCAGACCATCGGCGCGGCGCTCGCCGCGCTCTGCTTCGCCCTCGCGGGCCATGACGGCGCAACCGTCGCGCTGGCGCTCGGCGCGGGCTTCGCCGCGCTCGGCAGCGTCCTCAGCTTCCTGCGGCTGGCGGTGAAATAGGCGCCCACGCTAGAACGCGGTTGCGATCGGCTGGTTCACCGCGGTGACGTCCTCGAGCGGCTTGCACTTGGTCGTCCGTCGCAGGCCCGGCCAGCCCGCGGTGTCGCGGGTGGCGACGAACGTGCCCCCATCGGGCTTCAGCACGACCGGCTCCGATTTCAGGCAGACGTCCGGAAACGCGATGCCATGTCCGCCGCCTTGCGTAAAACGGCCGACCAGCATCTGGGAGGCCTGCATGCTTGCCGCCGGCGAGGCCCGCATCGGGCGATCGGGATTGAACGCCCGATAGCAAGGCCAGTCGGTATGGTCGGCCGCGAATTCATAGACGATCCGGCAGGCCGCACCCGCCGATTTCACGAAGGGCGTATCCGCTGGCGCCGCAGCATCGCGCTCGAAGACCAGGGTCTGCAATGTCAACGCCTCCGTCGTCGCATCGGGAGCGACCGGCTTGTCCGGCTCGACCGCGATCCTGCCGCGCGAGAACACCAGCATGGTCTTGGGTCTGGTGTCCCGGGTTTCGAGCACCAGCATCGGCCGCTCGGCCCATGAGCGGTGCAGTTCGACATCGCCGCTGCCCATGGTCAGCCGCACGTTGCCGACCGCCGGATCGTCCCGGGCGAAATCGATCATGCGCAGATGCACGTTCGACTTCGAGGCTTCGAGGCTGAGAAATCGCAGATCGTCCAGCTTGCGCGTGATCGGCATCATCGGGTCGAAGCGATCATCGATGTTGAAGCGGACCACCTTCTTCAGCGACGCGGCGACCGGCCCTTTCGGGACGGCCGGCGGACCGACGTCGATCAGCAGCAGCGCCCCGCCCGGCGAATAGGTCATGCCGAAGGCGCGCTGCCACAGCGCCCTCAACGCGCCGGTCTCCCGCTGATCGACGTCCCTGGCGAAAAAGATCTGCTGCCCGGGCCGGACCACCGCAAAGTTCTGGAATGCGCCGAGCGCGGCGCCCTTGCCGACATCGTCTCCTGCGAAATTGACGCATTTGGAGCGGTCGTCGGAGCCGGAATTGTCGATCGGCCTCGACGCCGAGCGCGCGCAGAAGCTGAGATCGTGCCCGATCGTCATCTGCGGGCTGATGGCGGTCGCCACGATCGGATCCGTCGCGCCGGGCAGCTCCATCGGAAGCGGAGAGGTCGCGAACATGTCGATCTCCACCATGGTCAGCGACGAGCGCGCCTCGACCGAGCAGAGATCCCGTTTCGGCAATGTATGGGTAAGCAGCCGGGCCGCGTCGGCGAGGACGATGCAGGACAGCGTGTCCCGCGAATTGTTCCGGCTCATCCAGATCAGGTGGTTCTTGCCGGCGCCGTCGACGAGCAGATGCGGCGCCGCATGCCGGCGCCGCGGCGGCAGCCATACCGGGACGGTCTGCGACAGCAACGGCTTGCGCCCGACCAGCGCCTCCGGCAGCTTGGTCACGCCGACCGAACGCAATTCGGCGTTGATCTGGTTCGGATCCTGAATGGTGTCGAACACCGGCACCTTCGCGCAGGTCGTGCAGGTGACGGCGATGTTGGAGCGGACATTCTCGAAGGTCAGGATCACCTGGTCCGGCTCGGCGCCATATTTGACGGGGTCGACGGCCTTGAATGGATGATCCACGACGCGGCTGGCGACGAAGCCGTTCGCGCGGGAGGGATCGGATTCGAACTCGAAATAGGTCGAGCGATCCCAGCCGCGATAGGCGCCGTAGCCGCCAATGCTGACCCCCGCCAGCACCATCTTCGAGTCGGTCTGGCACCGGATTGCGCGGCTCGCCTCGCTGCCGTTGCGAATGTAGAGGCACAGCCGGAACGCGGCGTTCTGAAGGATGCGGTCGCAGTCGTTCTGGTTATAGCCATAGGTGGCGAGGCCATGGCGATAGCAGAGATCGTGGAAGACGCAGGCCTGCCGGAAACGCTGCAGCACGAGATGACGCTTGCCACCCGGGTCCCTGCTGCCGTCGAAGAAGATGTTGGTCAATGCGGGCAGGCTGCAATTCAGCCCCTCGCCACTACCGCCCAGCGTGCTCACGACCTCCGGCCCCGACTGGAACGCGGTGATGGTGGCGGGCATCTCGCCGTCGGAAATGTCCTCGACATTCCTGTAGAGGGAGTCCGCGACGAACGACGGCAGATAGGTGAGCATCAAAGCGATCGCGGCAAGCGCCGCGATCGACCAGCCGATCAGCTTCCTGGACATGCCGCACCTCGCTCGGTGTCATCCAGGTCACGATCAGCCTCGGGTTGTGTCGCTGTCAAGCGCCCGGTTCACACGAGCCGCGCTGAATTCGGCGACCGTGACCGAGGCCTCTCCCCGTCCGGCTTGCGCCACGCAGAAGCGAAGGAAGACGCGTCCGCGGCCTCCTGACGTCAGGCCAGGTGCCGGGCCGCGGTCACGTCGATGACAGGGGGCGGAGGCGATGCCTGCGCGTCCAGCGCGGCGAGGCGCGCATCGATGGACGCGATCACCTTGCGCGAGAACGGGCCGAGATGGGCATAGGCCGCGATCATCTGCACCGCGATGCGCGCCGACGAGGTGTCGCGCTTGGCGCAGTTCATGAAGGTCTGCCAGAGCGGGCCGCGCGCCTCGGGGATGGCGGTAACGACCCGATGCACCGTTTCCATCGCCCCGACCTTAGCGCGAAGGTCGCCTTCGACGAGTTCGTGACGCTGCCTGGAGCGGTCGAGCAACGTCATCAGGCGGTCGACGCGGGCGGCATAGGCGGCGGGACTGTAGATGCGCTCGAGCACCGTCCGGTAGTCCATCAGGACGTCGCGCAGCGGCCGCACCGGATCGAAATTGATGCCGTTGGTGCACTGGTCGCCGCCACCGCCGTCGGGCTCCCGGTCGTGGCCGACATGCAGCCGCCCCTCGCGTTCGAGCCGGCGCGTCAGCTGCGTGTTCGGCAGCGCATAGAGCAGGCCGACCATGGCCACGGGAATCGCGGCTTCCTCGATGAAGTCGACCATCGCTTCCGCCATCGAGACCTTCTCGTTGTCGAAGCCGACGATGAAGCCCGCGGTGACCAGCATGCCCGCGGCGTAGATCTTGTGGATGCTCTCGGCGATGTTGCGGCGCGTGTTCTGCTTCTTCCGCATCGCCACCAGCGTGGCGGGATCCGGGCTCTCGATGCCGACGAAGATGCCGAAGAAATTGGCCGCGCCCATCAGGTCGAGCAGCTCCGGGTCGTCAGCCAGATTGACCGAGGCCTCGGTGGAGAACTCGAACGGATAGCCATGCGCTCGCTGCCATTCGGCGAGTTCGGGCAGGAACAGGCGCAGCGACTTCTTGTTGCCGATGAAATTATCGTCGACGAAATCGAGATGGCCGCGATAGCCCATCTGGTACAGCGTCTCGAGTTCGGTGAACATCTGAGCGTTGGTCTTGGTCCGCGGCACCCGTCCATAGAGCTCGATGATGTCGCAGAACTCGCAGGTGAACGGGCAGCCGCGGGAATACTGCACCCCGAGATAGAGATAGTCCGCGAAATTGAGCAGGTCGAAGCGCGGCACCGGCGTCCTGGTGACATCGGCCTGGAACTTTGGCGCCGTGAACGTGCCGGAGCGGGCGCCGCTGTCCCAAGCCGCGATGAACTCGTCGATCACGCCCTCGGCTTCGCCGAGCACGCGGAAGTCGGCGCGCTCATAGACATGCGGGCTCGAGGTCGGGTCGGGGCCGCCGACCACGACGGGCTTGCCGGCCGCGCGGCACAGTTCGATCAGGCGCAGCGTATCCGCCTGCTGCGGCAGCATCCCGCCGGTGAAGACCACGTCGGCCCAGGCCAGATCAGCGTCCCCGAAGGACTGCGTGTTGCAATCGATCAGCCGCACCGTCCAGCTTTTCGGCAGCATCGCCGCGACGGTGATCAGGCCAAGCGGCGCCGCCGGCCGGCGGACCCCCATCAACTTGCAGGACTCGCCGAAACTCCAGAATGACTCCGCCGTGAACAGCGGATAGAGCATCAGAACTTTGCAGGGGCGCGAGGCAGTCATGGAACTCCTTCTGTCCTTGTGCAGTGTAGCAAAGCGTCCGACTCTTGCATCACGACAAAAGGGACAAACTGTCGCTCCGCGGCGATTGGAACCCGCTTCTGTCGCTCCAGGCCGTATCTCGACGCGCTCAACTCAGGCCGGCGATAACACCGGCGCCCCTGCAATCTTCCTGAAGCCACCGGGAACACTTCCACGGCTCCCGCAGACTATTGATTTGAACAGTTCCAATTTGCCGGACACATTGCGCCCCTGAGTCCAGTCGGAGGATTGGGCCAATCAGGGGACTTGCGATGGCAGACCTAACAATCAACGGGAAAACCCTTAACCTCGACGTCGAGCCCGACACCCCGCTGCTCTGGGCGATTCGCGAGAATGCCGGCCTGACCGGCACGAAATATGGTTGCGGCATCGCACAATGCGGCGCCTGCACCGTCCATATCGACGGCGTCGCGACCCGCTCCTGCGGCGTCTCGGTCAGCGAGGCCGCAGGCAAGAAGATCACCACGATCGAGGGGCTGGCCTCCGGCGATACCCTGCACAAGGTCCAGAAGGCCTGGATCGCGGCGGACGTTCCGCAATGCGGCTACTGCCAGAGCGGCATGATCATGGCCGTGGCGGCCTTGCTCAATGACAAGCCGAAGCCGACCGACGCCGACATCGACGAGGCCATCACCAATATCTGCCGCTGCGGCACCTTCCAGCAGGTGCGCGAAGCGATCCATTTGATCGCCAGCGCGTAAGGAGCCGCATCATGAACAAGCACGTCTCTCCCAAGCTCAACCGCCGCGCCTTCGTGATCGGCACCGCCGCTGTCGGCGCCGGGCTCGCGATCGGTCTCGACCTGCCGCTGGGCGGCCCGGCGATCGTCCGCGCGGCCGATGGATCGCCCGAGGTCAATGCCTGGGTCGTGGTCCGGCCCGACGACACCGTGGTGATCCGCATTGCCCGCTCCGAGATGGGCCAGGGCTCGCTGACCGGCCTCGCCCAGCTCGTCGCGGAGGAACTCGAATGCGACTGGTCGAAGGTCACGACCGAATATCCCACGCCCGGCCAGAGCGTCGCCCGCAAGCGCGTCTGGGGCGATTTCTCCACCGGCGGCAGCCGCGGCATCCGCACCTCTCAGGACTATGTCCGCAAGGGCGGCGCCACAGCACGGCTGATGCTGGTCCAGGCCGCCGCCGACGAATGGAAGGTGCCGGCCTCCGAATGCACCGTCAGCAAGGGCGTGATCACGCATAAAGCCTCGGGCAAGACCACCACCTACGGCAAGGTCGCGGAAGCCGCGGCCAAATTGACGCCGCCGGCGGACGTCAAGCTCAAGGATCCCAAGGACTGGACCATCGCCGGCAAGGGCCTCTTGCGCCTCGACACGGCCGACAAGACCACCGGCGCCATGGTCTACGGCATCGACATCAAGCTGCCGGGCATGCTGAACGCCGCGATCAAGGACTGCCCGGTGTTCGGCGGCAAGCTGAAGAGCTTCGACGAGGCCAAGGTCGCGGGCATGAAAGGCGTCAAGAAGGTCGTGAAGGTCGGCGACAGCGCGGTCGCGGTCGTTGCCGACACCTGGTGGCACGCCAAGATCGCGCTGGATGCGCTGCCGATCGTCTGGGACGAGGGCGACAACGCCAAGGTCTCCAGCGAGTCGATCGCCAAATGGTTGGCCGAAGGTCTCGACAACAGCCAGCCGGCCTATGTCGGCAACAAGAACGGCGACGCCAAGGCGGCGATCGCCGGCGCGGCCAAGAAGATCGAAGCCGTCTACAGCTATCCCTACCAGAACCACGCCACGATGGAGCCGATGAACGCCACCGCGCTCTACACGCCGGACAAGTGCGAGGTCTGGTGCGGCACGCAGAACGGCGAGGCTGCTTTTGCGGCGGTACTCGAAGCCTCGGGCCTGCCGGCGGACAAATGCGACGTGCACAAGGTGATGCTCGGCGGCGGCTTCGGCCGGCGCGGCATGACCGACTATGTCCGCCAGGCCGTGGCGATCGCCAAGCAGATGCCGGGCACCCCGGTCAAGCTCGTGTGGTCGCGCGAAGAAGACATGGCGCACGGCCGCTATCATCCGATCACCCAGTGCAAGATGACGGGCGCGTTCGACGCCGACAACAATCTGATCGCGCTGCACTACCGCCTGTCCGGCCAGTCGATCCTGTTCTCGCTGCGTCCCGAGGCGCTGCAGAACGGCATGGATCCGGCTGCCTTCCAGGGCGTCGCGCAATCCGGCGAGGCCGCCATCGGCTATTCGGTGCCGAACCTCCTCGTCGAGCACGCCATGCGCAACCCGCATGTGCCGCCGGGCTTCTGGCGCGGCGTCAACGTCAATCACAACGCGATCTACATGGAATGTTTCATGGACGAGCTCGCCCATGCCGCAGGCCAGGACCCGCTCGCGTTCCGCCGCAAGCTGATGGGCAACCATCCCAAACATCTGGCGGTGCTCAATGCCGTCGCCGAGAAGATCGGCTGGGACAAGCCGGCGCCGCAGGGCGTCTATCGCGGCATCGCGCAGGTGATGGGCTATGGCAGCTATGTCGCCGGGGCCGCCGAAATCTCGGTGACCGATGGCAACAAGATCAAGGTCCACCGCATCGTCGCCTCCACCGACCCCGGCTACGTCGTCAATCCGGCGCAGGTCGAGCGGCAGATCGCGGGCTCCTTCGTCTACGGCCTCTCGGCGCTGTTCTACGGCGGCTGCACCGTCAGGGACGGCAAGATCGAGCAGACCAACTTCGACACCTACAATTCGATGCGCATCAACGAGATGCCGAAGGTGGAATCGGTCATGGTGCCGAGCGGAGGATTCTGGGGCGGCGTCGGCGAGCCGACCATCGGCGTTGCGGCACCGGCCGTGCTCAACGCCTATTTCGCCGCGACCGGCAAGCGCATCCGCTCGGTTCCGCTGCGCGACCAGAACATCACCTTCGCCTGAGACGCGAGCTGCGGCGGCCCGTGCCGCCGCAGCCACCATCCGGATGCCCCTATGAAGTCACGCCCGCTGACACGGCGCACGGCCGTGTTGGGCCTCACCGCGACGGCTGCCGCACTGGCGCGGCCGTCAATCGTTCGCGCGCAAGCTGCGGCGCGCATCGTCGTGGTCGGCGGCGGCTTCGCGGGTGCCGCCTGCGCCCGTGCGTTGAAGCGTGCGCAGGACAGCCTGCAGGTCATCCTGATCGAGCCCAACACCGTCTTCACCGCCTGCCCCTTCAGCAATGAGGTGATCGCAGGCCTGCGCGATCTCGACGCCCAGCAGTTTTCCTATGACAGGCTCGCCGCCGACGCGATCACCGTGATCGCCCAGGCCGCCGCGACGATCGCGCCTCAGCAGCGCAGCGTCGTGACGGCGGACGGCGTCGCGCTACCCTACGACCGTCTGGTACTCTCGCCGGGCATCGATTTTCATTTTGACGCCCTGCCCGGCTACAGCGACGCCGCAGCCGAGAAGATGCCGCACGCATGGAAGGCCGGGGCGCAGACGCTTCTGCTGCGACGGCAGCTCGAGGCGATGCCGGACGGCGGCACGGTGGCGATTGCAGTCCCCGCCAATCCCTCCCGCTGCCCGCCCGCTCCTTACGAACGCGCCAGCCTGATCGCGCATTACCTGAAGGCGAGGAAGCCGCGCTCGAAGCTATTGATCCTGGATGCCAAGGACAGTTTCTCCCAGCAAAGGCTGTTCGAGCAGGCCTGGAAGGAGCTTTACGGCGACATGATCGAGCGTGTGGCGCTGTCGCAGGGAGGCCGCGTCACCTCGGTCGATGCAGCGACCCGCACCATCGTCACCGAGTTCGGCAACTATACGCCCGATGTCGCCAACGTCATCCCGCCGCAGCGGGCCGGGCGCATCGCCGATATCGCGGGCGCGGCCGATGCCACCGGCTGGTGCCCGATCGATCCCGTCACCTTCGCCTCGAAGCTCGTCCCGAACATCCACGTCATCGGCGATGCCTGCCTCGGCGGCGGCATTCCCAAATCCGCAGCGGCCGCGGCTGCGCAAGGAAAGGCCTGCGCTGCAGCGATCGTTGCCCTGCTCGCGGACCGCACACCGGAGGCACCGCGGCTGACCGGCATCTGCTACAACACCGTCGCGCCCGGTTACGGCTTTTCTCTCACCGGCAATTACCAGCCGCGGGGCGACATCTTCGCCGAGGTCGAAGGCGGCGCGACCAGCCCACTCGATGCGCCGCGCGAGCTGCGGGCGCGCGAGGCCGAGGATGCCGAGCGCTGGTATCGCACGATTACCTCAGAATGTTTTGGCTAGAGCATGATGAGATCGCGCTGTCGCCTAGACTTCAGTGCACTCCCTCCCCCAAATGCGGTGGAGGGTCTGGAAGAGGTTGTCTCGACCCGCGAGACTCCCCACGAGGAGAGAGCCCTCACCCGCCGCTGCGCGGCGACCTCTCCCGCAAGCGGGAGAGGTGAAGGGCGCTCGCTGCAGATTCCCTGGTTGCGAAAGACGGCCGCAGGCGCAATCGCGATGCTTGTCTGCTTCGCGCAGGTCGCCACTGCCGCAGCGGACGAACTTGCACCCTACACGATCACAGGCGACGGAATCGCAAACTCCCTCACGGGCCTCCCCGGCGATCCCGCGCGCGGACGGGCGCTGGTGCTGGCACGGACCACCACCTGCATTCTCTGCCATTCCGGACCGTTTCCGGAGACACGGTTCCAGGGCGACCTCGCGCCAGATCTGCGTGGCGCCGGGAGCCGCTGGACGACGGACCAGTTGCGGCTTCGACTGGTCGATGCCTCCCGCTTCAACCCCGAGACCATCATGCCGTCCTATTATCGGATCGAGGGCCTCGTCCGCGTCGGGCGGAATGTCGACGGCAAGCCGATCTTGTCGGCCGCGGAGATCGAGGACATCGTCGCCTATCTTGCAACGCTCCGGGACTAGGACCCTTCATGCAAACGACACGCCGACAGTTTCTCAGCCTCGCCGGAGGGATCACGGCGGCAGGGACGCTCCCGATCGTCACGCTGCGGCCGCTCGCGGCGACGCTCACGACGCTCACAGCCGCGATCCGCGCCATCGTCGGCGAAGCCCCGATCCGCACCGGGAAAGTGAGGCTCGATATCCCGCCGCTGGTCGAGAACGGCAATACGGTGCCGATGACGGTGAGCGTCGCGAGCCCGATGACCGCAGCCGACTACGTCAAAAGCATTCACGTCTTCAACGAGAAGAACCCACAGCCCAATATCGGCAATTTCTATCTCACCGCGGCCTCCGGCCGCGCCCAGGTCGCGACCCGGATCCGGCTCGCCGACACCCAGAAGGTCGTCGCGATCGCGCGTCTGTCCGATGACAGCTTCTGGCAAGTCGCGACCGAGGTCGTCGTGACGCTGGCGGCCTGCACCGAAGAGGCCAACTGATGGCGGCGCTGATCAACGTTCCGACCAAGGCCAAACGCGGCGAGATCATCGAGATCCGCACGCTGACCTCGCACATCATGGAGACTGGCTTTCGCCACACCGCGGCGGGCGAACTGGTACCGCGCGACATCATCACGAGCTTTACCTGCCGCTACAACGGCACCGAGATCTTCCGCGCCGATCTTTATCCGGCGATCGCCGCCAATCCCTATCTCGCCTTCTTCACGGTCGCCAAGGAGAGCGGCAGGTTCGAGTTCGAATGGATCGGCGACAGCGGCTATTCATCGACGGCGTCCGCTTCGATCACCGTCGAATGAACCTCTGTCGCGCCATCCTCCTGGCGGTGCTGACCGCCACGATTTCGGCGTCGCGTGCCGGCGAAATCCCGGCCGACGCCCGCCGCTCCGGCTATGCCTTCATGGGTCCGGACACACGCGCCATACAGGACGACGACACGTCGAACCCCGGCATGCTGTTCGTGCTCGACGGCGAGGCGCTCTGGGGCAGGAAAGCCGGCGGCGCAGCGAAGTCCTGCGCCGATTGTCACGGCGATGCACGCGTCAGCATGAGGGGCGTCGCCGCCCGCTATCCCGCCTTCGACAAGGGACTGACGCGACCGGTCACGCTCGACCAGCGCATCAATCTCTGCCGCAGCAATCACCAGCAGGCAAATGCGTTGCCCTATGAGAGCCGCGAACTGCTCGCACTCTCTGCCTTCGTCGCGCATCAATCCCGCGGCGCGGCCATCACGGCCGGCGATGATCCGCAGCTCAGGCCGTTCGTCGACCAGGGCCGCGATCTCTTCATGCGACGCCAGGGCCAGCTCAACCTCGCCTGCACCAATTGCCACGACGACAATTTCGACCGGCACCTTGCCGGCGCCCCGATCACGCAAGGACAGCCGACCGGCTATCCGCTCTACCGGCTGGAATGGCAGACACTGGGATCGCTGGAGCGGCGGCTTCGCAGCTGCATGACCGGCGTCCGCGCGCAGCCCTTTGACTATGGCGCGCCAGAGCTCGTCGCGCTCGAACTCTTTCTGATGTCGCGGGCGCGCGGCCTGCCGATGGAGACCCCAGCCGTAAGGCCCTGAGCCGCAAATTAGGGCTAGGCAGACGCGACCCGGTCGCTAGTATCCGCCCCAATAAAATGAATCACAGGGAGGGATTTCAAGTGGCCAACCACAACATTTCGCGGCGTGCGCTTCTGGCAGGCACAGCGGCCGCCGGCGCGCTCAGCGTGACCGGCTTTCCGGCACGCGCCGAGGTCAATTGGAAAAAGTACGCCGGGACCAAGCTGGAGGTGATCCTCGCCAAGGGACCGCGTGGCGACAACCTGCAGAAGAACATCAAGGAGTTCACCGAACTCACCGGCATCCAGGTCGAATCCGAGCAGATCCCCGAGCAGCAGCAGCGCCAGAAGGTCGTGATCGAGCTGACCTCGGGGCGACCGAGCTTCGACGTGGTGCATCTCAGCTATCACGTGCAGAAGCGGCAGTTCGAGAAGGCCGGCTGGCTCGCCGACCTCACGCCCTTCATGAAGGACCCGACACTGACCGCGCCGGACCTCGTCGAGAGCGATTTTTCGGCGGCCGGCCTGCAATATGCCAAGAACGACAAGGGCCAGATGCTGTCGCTGCCCTGGTCGGTCGACTATTTCATCCTCTACTACAACAAGGAATTGTTCGAGAAGAAGGGCGTCGCCGTCCCCAAGACCTTCGACGAGATGGTCGCGGCGGCGGAGAAGCTCACCGATGCCAAGGACGGCACGTTCGGCTTCGTCGGGCGCGGCCTGCGCAACGCCAACATGACGCTTTGGACCAACTTCTTCCTCAACTATGGCGGCGAGTTCCTCGACGCCAAGGGCAACATCCTCACAGACGGTCCGGAAGCGATCGCTGCGACCAAGCTCTACCAGACGCTCCTGACCAAGGTTGCCCCGCCCGGCGTCGCCGGCTTCAACTGGATGGAGTCGATGGCCTCCTTCACCCAAGGCCGCTCGGCAATGTGGATCGACGGCGTCGGCTGGGCGCCTCCGCTGGAGGATCCGGCCGCCTCGCGCGTGGTCGGCAAGGTCGGCTACACCGTCGTGCCGTCAGGTCCGAAGGGGCAATATTCGGCCACCTATGGCGACGGCATCGGCGTTGCCGCGGCCAGCAAGAACAAGGAGGCGGCCTATCTGCTCTGCCAGTGGGTGGTGTCCAAGAAGCAAGGTGCGCGGCTGTTGCAGGCCGGCGGCGGCGTGCCGTTCCGCAACTCGATCCTGAACGATCCCGAAGTGCAGAGCGGCGTCAAGATGCCGAAGGAGTGGCTGCAGTCGGTGATCGACTCCGGCAAGATCAGCAAGCTCGGCCTGCCGGTCGTGATTCCGGTCGCCGAATTCCGCGACATCGTCGGCGCGGCGCTGACCTCGACGCTGTCCGGCGCGGACCCCGCCACGGAGCTGAAAAAGGCGAACGACCAGTATCGCCCGATCCTGGAGCGCAGCGAGAAGGCGTGATCGCGTGAGTGCGTTGACACAATCTGCTCCGGCCGCGGCCCATCGCGCGGCCGCGCCGGAGAAGGAATTGCGGCCGCCGTCCTACTGGCCCTTCGTGGTGCCGGCGCTGGTGGTCGTGGTGGCCATCATCATCTTTCCCTGGGTCTTCACGATCTGGATGAGCATGAACGAATGGAAGGTCGGTTCGCCGACCACCTTCGTCGGGCTGTCCAACTATCTGCGGCTGACCAGCGATCCCCGCTTCATCGAGGCGGTGGGCCACACCATGGTCTACACCGCGCTGTCGGTGCTGCTGCCGCTGGTGCTCGGCACGCTGGCGGCCGTGGTGTTCCACCAGAAATTCGCCGGCCGTGGCATCCTGCGCGGCATCTTCATCATGCCGATGATGGCAACGCCCGTTGCGATCGCGCTGGTCTGGACCATGATGTTCCACCCGCAGCTCGGCGTCCTGAACTACCTGCTGTCGCTGGTCGGGATCCCCGCGCAGCTCTGGGTGTTTCATCCGGCCACCGTGATCCCGTCGCTGGTGCTGGTCGAGACCTGGCAATGGACGCCGCTGGTCATGCTGATCGTGCTCGGCGGCCTGGCCGCGATTCCGACCGAACCCTATGAGAGCGCGCAGATCGACGGCGCCAGCTTCTGGCAGGTGTTCCGCTTCATCACGCTGCCGCTGATCATGCCGTTCCTGTTCATCGCGGGCATGATCCGGATGATCGATGCGGTGAAGAGCTTCGACATCATCTTCGCGATCACGCAAGGCGGCCCGGGCTCGGCGTCGGAGACCATCAACATCTACCTCTACAGCGTCGCCTTCACCTATTACGACCTCGGCTATGGTTCGGCGATTGCCGTGGTGTTCTTCCTCCTCATCGTCGCGCTCGCTGCCGTCATGCTCTACATGCGCCAGCGGATGTTGTGGACCGAAATCGCGAAGGACGCATGAACGCTCGTCAGATCATCGGCAGGATCGGCCTCTGGCTTTCGGTGTTCGTCATCGTGTCGCCGGCGATCCTGTTCTTCCTCTGGATGGCCTCGCTCTCGCTGAAGTTCGAGGTCGACAATGCCGCCTATCCGCCCGTGTTCTTTCCCGAGCGCATCGCCTGGAAGAATTATGCAGACGTGCTCGCCTCGAACCGCTTCCTGACCTACTTCGTCAACAGCCTGGTGGTGACCGGCAGCGCCACCCTGCTGGCGCTGCTCGTCGGCGTTCCCGCCGGCTACGGCATCGCACGCATGGCCGCGCACAAATCGGCCATCGTGATCCTGATCGCCCGCATCACGCCCGGCCTGTCCTACCTCATCCCGCTGTTCCTCCTGTTCCAGTGGCTCGGCCTGCTTGGTACGCTGGTGCCGCAGATCATCATACACCTGGTGGTGACGGTGCCGATCGTGATCTGGATCATGATCGGCTATTTCGAGACCACACCGATGGAGCTGGAGGAAGCCGCTCTCATCGACGGTGCCACGCGCTGGCAGGTGTTCCGGCACGTCGCGCTGCCGATCGCGCGGCCCGGCATCGCTGTTGCCTTCATCCTCGCGGTGATCTTCTCCTGGAACAACTTCGTGTTCGGCATCGTGCTGGCCGGACGCGAAACGCGCACCCTGCCCGTCGCCGTCTACAACATGATCTCGTTCGACCAGCTGAGCTGGGGACCGCTGGCCGCGGCGGCGCTGATCGTCACCCTGCCGGTGCTGCTGCTGACCGTGTTCGCGCAAAGGCAGATCGTGGCGGGGCTGACGGCGGGTGCGGTCAAGGGCGGGTGAGCGGCGGTCGACGGACAATCACCAGCCGACGCGAAGGCCGACGCGTCCGCCGGCGATCTTCTCGTCGGGGCCATATCCGATGCCGCCGTTGAGCTGCACGGCATGGTTGACGCGCACGGCCGCGTTGAACGCGAGGCCATTGGCGCGTTCGAAGGTCCCGTAGTTCATCGTCACCGCGACCTTCTCGTGCGGCAGCAGCGTCGGCACGCCCGCCATCGCAAAGGCCATGGCGACGCCGCTCGTCGCCTTTCCGGTGCGGGCGCTGAGATCGTCGAGGCGGTTGCTCAGCCCGGACAGGCGGCCGTTGATGGCGGCGAGATCGCCACTCGACGCGAGCCCGAGATTGGCGAGCGTGGTGGTGGCGAGATTGCCGGCGCTGTCGGCGGTCACGATCTGCGTCGGCCCGCTCTGGGCCGCCTTGCTCGCGGCGGAGGTGACGCCGGCCATGGTGTAAGTGTTGCTCGCGGTGCCGAACACCTGCTGATCGGCGCGCGTGGCCGTCGCACCGCTGCCGAACGCGGCCGAATTGCCGAAGCCGGCGCTGCTGGCGTTGCCGATCGCAATGCCGTTGGCACCCGCGACCGCGACCGTATTGCCGATCGCGATCCCGCCGGCGCCAGTGACCGTCGCGCTGTTGGCCACGACCAGCGCATTGGTCGCGTTGACGGTGTTGCCGGAGCCTAGCACCGAGGAGCCTGCGGCACTCGCGGTCCCCGCCACGCTATTGTTGGAGCCGACCACGTTGACGTTGTCGCCGCGGCCCGCCACGTTGGCGCCGTTGATCGTGTTGTTGTCGCCCAGCACGAAGCTGCCATTGCCGTTCAGCGTATTGGGATCGCCGATCGCGAAACTGCCGTTGCCGCGAACGGTTTGGCCGGTGCCGAACGCGCCGCTATTGGCGCCGTTGACGGAGTTTCCGGCTCCGACGGCCGTACTATTGGCACCGTAAATCAAGCTGCTCGTGCCGATCACGACGCCACCGGAGGCCGTCGCGTCCGCCGCGGTCAGGGCGCCGATCGCCAAGGAATTCGCGCCTCGAGCGGAGGCATTGTAGCCAACGGCTGTACTCTTTGATGCGGCGGCTTCGCTGTAGACACCGACAGCCGTCCCACTTTCACCGTTGGCGGTGGACCTCCCACCGATGGACACGGCCAGTTGGCCGCCAGCCTGCGCTTGAATGCCGACCGCAATCGCATACGTGTCGGTCGCGCTTGCGCTCGTGCCGACCGCAACGCTCCCGGTACCGCTGGCAGACGCGAATGCACCAAACGCTGACGCGTCGGAGCTGCTGGTGGCCGAGCGGCCGAAGGCCGCGGATGCCCCCGTAGCGGAGCTGCCCGATCCACAGGTCGTGCTATCGAAGCCAGTCGCGGTGGCACCAGCTGTGCTGCTGTTCGCATCCGAGCAGGCGAATTGCGCGCGGGACGGACCAGCGTTCAGCGTATTGACTATCGTCGCAAGAACGGCTGCCACGATACCGCGAAAAATCAGGCTCGCGGCGAGGCCACGGCTTGAGCGGCACTTCGCGTCTGTTGCAGCGACAAAGGCGACCCGCATCATATTAGCCTCTCCATATCTCCCCACTCGCGTCGGACAGTCAGGTGGCGCAAACCGCGTCTGGCATCGAAACAATGATAGAGGTATTCGTTTCCAGTGACTGCGGACCGACCGGCGGGAAACTTGCCTGTTCGTCCCAAAGTGCAGACCTCGGGTGCAAGAGGCCGTTCGGCGTGACAAAAATTCCACACCTCCTGTTCGACGGCGCGGAGCTATCGCCGTCGGATCGCTTCGCGCGCTACCGCGCCATTCTGCCGCACTACGACGTGACGCTTCCCGACGACACGCCGCTGGACGCGTTCGATGTGCGGGCCGAGGCTTGGCTGCTCGGCGGACTGGTCGCCTCGGCGACGCGGATGGGCCCGGTGCGCTTCACACGGACCGCTGCGATGGCCAGCGCGGACGGACGCAACTCCTTTGCGCTGCTCCTGCTCAGGCAGGGCGCCTGGAGCGGCGAGGTCGACGGCGCGCCGATCTCGGCGGGCCCGGGCCAGGTGCTCGTGCTCGACCTGACGCGTTCCTTCGACGGCACGGCGACGGCAACCGATACGATCGGCCTCGATGTCCTGCGCGATGCCGTCACCTGTGCGGCGCCCGCGGGTCTCGATCTGCACGGCCTCGTGCTCGACGGCGCAGCCGGGCGCGTTCTAGCCGATCATATGAGCTGGTTGCGCAGACGGCTTCCGTCGATGGAAGAGGTCGAGGTGCCCGAAGCGGTGCAGGCGACCCTCGGGCTGTTGCGCGGCTGCTTCGCCGCCGCCGAGCGATCGCGCGCGCAGGAGCTCGCCCGGCGCGACGTCGAGATCCTTCATCGCGCCAGCCGCTTCATCGACCAGAACCTGCAGCAGCCGGATCTGTCCGTCGCCACGATCTGCCGCGCCGTCGGCGTCTCCCGTTCGGCGCTCTATCGCGTGTTCGCGCCGCTCTCGGGAATTGCGGACTACATTCGTGCACGCCGGCTGGAGGCGATTCACGTGCTGTTCGAGAACAACGAGGACGATCGCTGGAACGCCGAGATCGCGGCCGCATTCGGGTTCACCAGCCAGGCGCATTTCAGCCGCAGCTTCAAGGACCGGTTCGGCTACTCGCCGCGCACCGCCCGCAAGGGCGAGGATCGGATGCGGGACATGAGCGGCATGGGCGAGCCCCCGGATCCGGAAATGTTTCGCGAGTGGATCAGGACGCTCGACTGAAGATCAGAGAGGTCGATATGGCTGGGCCGCGATGCGCCGCCCAGCCACGTCAGGTCATTCCGCCGGAGCGGCCGAGACCCCGGCATGCGGCATGTAGTGTTCGGTGCTGCGCCGGCTGGCGGCAAACAGTCCTGCCGCCATCACGGCATAAGCGAACGCCACGGCCGGCGTCACGCCGAAGCCGCCGCCGATCCCGACGGCCTCGCCATGCATGAATCCGAAATAGGTCAGGATCGCCCCGACCAGCGCGAAGGCGGAGGCCTTCTCGAAGTCGCGCTCGATGATGAACACACCGATCGCGCCGAGGATGAGGCCGCCGAGGATGGAGCCGCCGCCCATCACCTCGAGGCCGTGATAGAATACGCCCTGGGTCGGCAGCGCCGCGATCGCGGCGGCCTTCACCGCGTCGGCCTTGTCGGCGGCAAGCCCGCCGATCGTGGTCGCCGCCATCATGGTCGAGCCGAGCATCGTGTCGATCTGGAGCTTGGCCCAGGCCGCCAGATGCGGCGTCAGCGCCAGGACGATCGCCGGCGCGTGCTTGACCGGCGTGGTCTGGAACGCCTGCGCGCCGATCAGCATGCCGATATAGAGCAGGATCGGGGAGATCGCGACGACCGGAACCAGCGCCAGCAGCACCGAGATGATGCCGAACCAGGCCAGCACGACCACCATGATGCCGGTCGCGGCGGAGTAGCCGATGCGGCCGCCCATCGCCTTCCAGCCGGGATGGCCGATATAGACGGCGTTGATGAAGGGATTGCCCATCAGGCAGCCGATCAGGCTGACGACGCCGTCGGCGGTGAGCACCCGCGTGGTCGGATATTCGTCCCCGGCGGCTTCCGCGCTCTCGACATTGTCCATGGCCTCGACGAGATCATAGATGCCGAACGGGATCGCGGTGACCAGGATGATGCCGAGGAACTCGAAGCCGGAGAACACGTAGCCGAATGCCGGGATCGGCACCGAGAAGCCGAAATTGGCAAAGGCATCGCCGACGCCCTTGATGCTGAGACCGCCGAGACCCAGCCCGAACAGGTTCGAGCCCCAGGCGATGATCATGCCGACCGCGATGGCGACCAGACCCGCCGGAATCCCCTTCGGATATTTCACCCCGCCGAACCAGCTGACGAGGATGATGGCGAAGCAGACCAGCCCGATCTGCGGCGTCATGTACATTTCGAGCGCAGGCCGCATCGAGATGAAGGTGACGGAGACGCCGGCCAGCGTGCCGAGCAGCGCCGCGCGCGGCGTGATCTTGCGAATGAACGGCGCGATGAAGCCGCCGATCATGAGGATGAAACTCTGAAAGAACACCCAGACCAGGCCCGCCGACCAGCCCTTGAGCGGATCGCCGGTCTTGAGCGTGATCGGCAGCATGATCACGAAGGTGACGATGAACATGTGCGGGACGCTGACGCCGGACGGCAGTGCGCAGACGTCGTTGCGGCCGGTCTTCTGCGCCAGCCTGTAGGCGAGATAGGCGTAATAGAAGGTCGACAGGCACATCATCAGGCCGAGCGCGGGCAGGATGCGGCCGAACACGAGACTGTCCGGCATCTTCAGGACGAAGCGCAACAGGCCCGTGAGCACGAGCATGTTGACGAGGATATTGGTGCCGAAGCCGAAAAACGCGTTCCAGTCGCCCGATGTCCAGAGTGCCGGCTTGAACTCGGACGTGCTCATCTCGGACTTGCCGGTGGTCCCCGTCAATGTGCTCATGAGATTCCCCTATGTGGCCGAAGTCTTCATCGCCTCCAGTACTGCGGCGGAGTCCGCGACCCAGCCGAAGATGCCGCCCTGGGCCTTGATCATCCTCAGGCCCATCTCGTGAAACTCGGGAAAATAGGATGCACAGCCGTCCGAGATGACGACGCAGCGATAGCCGCGGTCGTTGGCCTCGCGCACCGTGGTGTTGACGCAGACTTCCGTGGTGACGCCGCACACCAGTAGATTCTCGATGCCGTATTTCTCCAGCACGTCGGTCAGTTCGGTCGCGTAGAACGCGCCCTTGCCGGGCTTGTCGATCACGATCTCGCTGTCGAGCGGATAGAGCTCGGGGATGATGTCGTGGCCGGCTTCGCCGCGGATGAGGATGCGGCCCATCGGGCCGGGATCGCCGATGCGCAGGGACGGCGCGCCGCGCTCGACCTTGGCCGGCGGCGCATCGGACAGATCAGGCAGATGGCCTTCGCGGGTGTGGATCACCAGCATGCCGGTGTCCCGCGCCGCCTGCAGCAGCGCGCCGATCGGCTTCACGGCGCGCGCGAGCTGGCTGACGTCGTTGCCGAGCGTCTCGCCGAAGCCGCCGGGCTCCATGAAGTCGCGCTGCATGTCGATGATCACGAGCGCGGTGCTTGCCCAGTCGAGCCTGATCGGCTCGGGTTCGGCGGTGATGACGCCCAGTGTCGTCTTGCTCGAGTTCAACATGACGCAGCCCCGCGAGAACTCTCTTTCACGGAGAGTTCTGCAAGCAGCGTGCCATTGTGTACAATTGCTGTTTCGCGCCGAGCGCGAAAGAATTCGTTGCGTGCTCAGAAACTTACGCGCGCTTGCGAGGTCTGCTCATTCGCTGTGCGACGGCTTTGCGACGGGCATCTGCCCAAGAGATGAGCGCTCCTGCTAGCCCACCGCGCCGTAGAGCGCGCGATGCTCGTCCTCATACGGCGCATAGGAATCCTTCAGCGTCGCCATGTTGAGCAGCATGGTCGCGACCACCGCGCCAGCCCTGTCGAACACCCGCGTCTTGACCCAGGCACTTTCGGTGCGCCGGCTGCCGGAGAGCGCGACCACCTCGCGCTCGACTTCATAAGCTTCGTCGACGAAGAACGGCCCCTTGACCAGCCGGATCTCCTGATCCGCAAACAAGCCCACCGCTGGTCCCCTGGCCGGCAGCGGGTCCTCCTTGGAGCGGTACTGGAACAGCACGCTCAGCATCTCCATCGGGATGATCGGCCGGCCCCAGGGATTCTCCTCGCTCGCATAATACGGCGACGTCTCGGTGATGACGGCCAGCTTCTGCCGGAGCGAGAACGGGTAGAGGTCACCCATGTTCTGATCGAACGCCATCCGCACAGTCTGGCGCTTGCCCGTCCGGGCCACCTTGACGTCGCGCAGGATCACGGGGTCGGTGAGTGGCTTGAGCTCGCCGAGCCGCACCTCCAGCGCCGTCGACGCGTGCGGCTCGCCGACGGAGGCGGTGCCGCGCAGCACTTCGGTGCCGTCGCGCTTGAGCATCTGGATCTGGCACTGGCTGGTGCCCGGCAGCGGCTTCGACAGGATCGCCTGCACCTCCTCGCCCTCGTAGCAGACGCTGCGATAGTGCGCGGACAGGCAGCCGGTCTCGAACCACGCCCGTCCCCATAGCCGCTCGCCGAGCGGCGCGAACTGGCTGAAATGGGTCGGTCCCTCGATCGTGCCGCCCCTGAAGCCCAGCTTCTGCGCGGTGGCGTCGTCGTGGATCGAGGCATGCGCGTCGTAGGTCTGCGCCTGGAGCATCTGGCGCGGCTGGCGCCAGGGGCCGACCAGCGCGTCGGCGGTCTCGGTGATCGCGGTGTCGAATGCGTGTGCTGCCATGGCGTCCTCCCGGATGCAGCCATGACTAGCAGGAGCGCCACGGATGCGGCTAGCCGTATTGACTTCGCGCGCCCGTGGCCTTGACTGTCATACAGCGCGTCGCGCCGCCGCGATCCTTCCCGCAGCGCAAACCCCATGCCGGTCACCAGACAAGGGACAACCGAATGACGCTGATGCAGGTCGAGCTCGACGACAAATACCGGCTCGAATCGAAGCGGATCTTCCTGTCCGGCACCCAGGCCCTGGTCCGCCTGCCCATGTTGCAGCGCGAACGCGACCGGCTTCAGGGACTCACCACCGGCGGCTTCATCTCCGGCTATCGTGGGTCTCCCCTCGGCATGTACGACCATGCGCTGTGGCGGGCGAAGTCGCACCTGCAGCAGCACGACATTGCCTTCGTTCCCGGCCTCAACGAAGACCTCGCGGCCACCGCCGTCTGGGGCAGCCAGCAGGTCGGCCTGTTTCCGGGCGCCAAGGTCGATGGCGTGTTCGGCATCTGGTACGGCAAGGGCCCCGGCGTCGACCGCTCGGTCGACGCACTCAAGCACGCCAACGCGGCCGGCACCTCGCGCCATGGCGGCGTGCTGGCGCTGGCCGGCGACGACCATGGCTGCCAATCCTCGACGCTGGCGCACCAGAGCGAGCAGGTGTTCGCCGCGGCCCTGATCCCCGTCATCAATCCGGCGACGCTGCAGGACTATCTCGACCTCGGCCTTTATGGCTTCGCGCTGTCGCGCTTCTCCGGCTGCTGGGTCGGCTTCAAAGCGATCAGCGAGACCGTCGAAAGTTCGGCGTCGATCGACAGCGATCCCGAACGCATCAAGATCGTCATCCCCGACGATTTCGAGATGCCGCCCGGCGGCCTCAACATCCGCTGGCCGGACCCGCCGCTGGAGGCCGAGAAGCGCCTGTTCGGTCCGAAGATGCAAGCCGTGCAGGCCTTCGCTCGCGCCAACCAGTTCGACCGCATCGTTCTGGATTCGAAGCCCGCGCGGCTCGGCATCGTCGCGACCGGCAAGGCCTATCTCGACCTGCGCCAGGCGCTTGCCGACCTCGGCATCACCGACAAGGACGCGCAGGATCTCGGCCTGCGCATCTACAAGGTCGCACTGACCTGGCCGCTCGAGGAAAGCGGCGCGAGGCGCTTTGCGGAAGGGCTCCAGGACGTGCTGGTCGTCGAGGAGAAGCGTGGCTTCATCGAAGACCAGCTGATGCGCATCCTCTACAATATCGACGCCTCGCGGCGCCCGACTGTAACCGGAAAGCGCGACGAGAGCGGCGCGCCGCTGCTGCCCAGCGAGGGCGAATTGACGCCGACGATCGTCGCAGGCGCACTGGTGGCCCGCCTGCGCAAGCTCGGCCATCACAGCCCGGTGCTGGAACAGCGCCTCGCGCGGCTGGAGGCCTTCGACCAGCCGGTCCCCGCGAGCGCCCAGATCAAGCTGGCGCGCACGCCCTTCTTCTGCTCGGGCTGCCCGCACAACACCTCGACCCGCGTGCCGGAAGGCAGCCGCGCCATGGCCGGTATCGGCTGCCACGGCATGGCCCTGAGCATGCCGACCCGCCGCACCGACCTGATCTCGCATATGGGCGCCGAGGGCGTGAACTGGATCGGCCAGTCCCCCTTCACCACCGAGACGCACATCTTCCAGAATCTCGGCGACGGCACCTACACCCATTCCGGGCTGCTGGCGCTGCGCGCCGCATCGGCCGCCGGGATCAACATCACCTACAAGATCCTGTACAACGACGCCGTCGCGATGACCGGTGGCCAGCCCGCCGAGGGCAGCTTCAACGTCGCCCAGATCGCGCATCAGGTATGGGCGGAGGGCGTCAAGCGCCTCGCCATCGTCTCGGACGATCCCGGCAAATATCCCGAGGGCAACTATTTCCCGCAAGGCGCGACGATCCATCACCGCCGCGAACTCGATGGCGTGCAGCGCGAACTACGCGACATCAAGGGCCTGACCGTCATCATCTACGACCAGACCTGCGCCGCCGAGAAGCGCCGCCGCCGCAAGCGCGGACTCTATCCCGACCCGGCCAAGCGCGCCTTCATCAACGAACTGGTCTGCGAAGGCTGCGGCGACTGCTCGCAGGCCTCGAACTGTGTTTCGGTGCAGCCGCTGGAGACCGAGTTCGGACGCAAGCGCCAGATCGACCAGTCGAACTGCAACAAGGATTTCTCCTGCGTCGAGGGCTTCTGCCCGAGCTTCGTCACCGTGCATGGCGGGACGCTGAAGCGGATGAAGACCTCGGCGGCCGATTCCGGCCAGTTGTTCGCCGACTTGCCGCTGCCGCCCGCACGTGAGCTGGACGGCCCCTACAACATCCTCGTCACGGGCATCGGCGGCACTGGCGTCATCACCATCGGCGCCCTGCTCGGCATGGCCGCCCATGTCGACGGCCGCGGCTGTTCGGCGCTGGACTTCACCGGACTGTCGCAGAAGAACGGCGCGGTGATGAGCCATGTCCGTATCGCCCCGAAGCCGGAGAACATCTCGGCGGTCCGCATCACCACCGGCGGCGCCGACGTCATTCTCGGTTGCGACATGATCGTCTCGGCCGGCCCCTCCGCGCTCAGCCGCGCCGAGCGCGGCGTGACGAAAGCCTACATCAATGCCGACCTGCAGCCGACCGCGAGCTTCGTGCAGAATCCCGATCTCGATTTCGAGATGGGCACGATGCAGACCGTGCTGCGCGATGCCATCGGCGAGCAGAACCTCCACATCATCGACGCGACCGGCATCGCCTCGGCGCTGATGGGCGACAGCATCGCGACCAATCCCTTCATGCTCGGCTTCGCCTTCCAGAAGGGTGCGATCCCGCTCTCGCTCGAAGCCCTGCTCCGCGCCATCGAGATCAACGGCGCCGCGATCGAGATGAACAAGCTGGCCTTCAGCTGGGGACGGCTGGCCGCGCATGACATGTCGCGGGTGCGCAGCGTGCTCCAGTTCAAGAGCCGTGCGAGCGCGCCGACGAAGTCGCTCGACGACATCATAGAGACCCGCGCCGCGTTCCTGACCGGCTACCAGGACAGGGCCTATTCAGACCGCTATCTCGCCGTGGTGGCCAGGGTGCGCAAGGCCGAAGCGGCCGTCGCGCCCGCTTCGACGGAGCTGACGGAGGCCGTAGCGAAGAACCTGTTCAAGCTGATGTCCTACAAGGACGAATATGAAGTCGCCCGGCTCTATACCGACGGCAGCTTCGACAGGAAGGTGTCGGAAAAATTCGACGGTGATTTCACGCTGAAGTTCCACCTCGCCCCTCCGATCTTTGCCAAGCGCGATCCGGTGACGGGACATCTGAGGAAGCAGGAATTCGGCAGCTGGATGATCCACGCGTTCCGCCTGCTCGCGAAGCTGAAGGTCCTGCGCGGCGGCGCGCTCGATCCGTTCGGCCGCACCGAGGAGCGCAAGACCGAGCGCAGACTGATCGCGGACTATCTCGCGATGATCGACCGGCGCATCGCCGGGCTGAAGGCCGAGCAGATTCCGCTGCTGACGCGGCTGGCGCGCGTGCCCGAGACGATCCGTGGTTTCGGCCACGTCAAGGAGGCCAACATCAAGCTGGCCGCGGCCGAGACGGCGCGACTCGAAGCGGAACTGGAAAACAGCCGCTTTGCGGCGGCGGCGGAGTAGCGTTGAACACCGACTCCCTCAGGGCGTCATTGCGAGGAGCGAAGCGACGAAGCAATCCAGAGTTTCTCTGCCGCAAGGGCCTGGATTGCTTCGCTGCGCTCGCAATGACGGACATCGTGGATGCGGCGGCGACAAGAGCTAGACGTGCGCTTTCGCGGCGTTCGGCGAGACCACCCCACCCTCCGCCAGATGCCGCCCGGCGATGTACCCGAATGTCAGCGCCGGGCCGAGCGCGATCCCGGCAGCCGGGCAGTTCCCGTTCATGATCGAGGCCATGTCGTTGCCGCAGGCGTAGAGGCCGGCGATCGGCGTGCCATCCTCGCGCAGCACGCGGGCCTGTGCGTCCACCGTCATGCCGATCGCCGTGCCGAGGTCGGCCGGATGGATGCGCATCGCGTAGAATGGCGCGCGCCGGATCGGCGCGACGCAAGGATTGGGCTTGTGGCTGATATCGCCGTGATGGCGCTGATGGATTGTGCTGCCGCGCCCGAATTCGGAATCGCGCCCTTCCTGCGCGTCGGCATTATAGGCCGCGATCGTCGCCGCGAGTGCAGACGGATTGACGCCGATCTTCAAAGCGAGCTGGGCGATATCGGCAGCCTCGATCAATTCGCCACGCGCCACATAACGCCGAACGTTGCGCGTGAAGGGTTCGATGCGGCCAAGACCATAGCGCCGGAGAAATGCACGATCGCAGATCAGGTGGAATGTCCGATCCGGCTCGCCAGGGCGGTCCCGCAGCATCGCGAGCACGAATTCATGATAGGACAGCGCCTCATTGACGAACCGCCGGCCGGCGGCGTTGACGGCGATGACACCGGGCTTGCCGCGGTCGGTCGCCATATGCGGGAACACGCCCTGGCTGCCGTCGCCACGGCGGAACAGCGAGGCCGGCACCCAATAGGCGGGACTGCTCGCGTCCACATTGAGCGCTGCGCCGATACCGGTGGCAAGACGCAGCCCGTCGCCGGTGGCGGCAGAGTTCGTCGCCGAGATCATTCCGGTGGCAGCCGGAAACAAACGCTTGCGCAGGCTCGCATCATGCGAGAATCCGCCCGTCGCAAGCACCACGCCGCGGCGAGCCTGAATCACTCGATCTCGCGATCCATGACGGATCACCACGCCGCTGACGCGATCGCCCTGCATCGCCAGATCTTCGACATCGGCATTGAAAAGCAGATCGACCCGGCGCGCGAGCAGTGAAGCATAGAGCGCGCCGGCAAGTGCGTTGCCGAGTTGGAGCGTCGTGCCGCGCGGGCTGCGCAGCCGCTGCCAGGCATATTGTGCGACCAGGCGTGCCGCCCGCAGGGTGGAGCGCAGCGACATTCCGGCCCGGCTCAGATGTGGGACATCGAGGCGGTTGACCATCATCCCGCCGAACAGCGTGGACTCCGGCAGCGGTGAGCGCAGCCGCGCGAAATGAGCGCCCAGCCGTCTGCCGTCGAACGCCACTGGCTCCAGCACGCGTCCGCCCGCGGTCGCCCCCAGCCGCTCCGGATAATAGTCGGGATAGGCCTTGACCGGCTGGAGGCGAACGTCCGAGTTGGCTTCCAGATAGGCGATCGCCTCCGGGCCACGCGCAAGGAACGCCGCACGCAGGCCAGCATTGGCCGGCTCCGGGACCGTACCCGATAGATATCGGACGGCATCGGTGACGCTGTCGGACAGTCCCACCGCCGTCATCTTCGGATTGGCCGGGATCCAGACCATGCCCTCGGACCACGCCGTCGTACCGCCAACGAAGGCCGTCTTCTCGAGCACCAGCACGCGCAGGCCCTCGGTCGCGGCCACCGTCGCGGCTGTCATGCCGCCGGCACCGGCGCCGACGACCACGACGTCGTAAGAGTCTTGTGCCGGCATCATGCGGCAGGTGTCCGGAAGCGTGGCATGACTGCGTCATACTCCGCCAGCGGGCCGGCAGCTAGCGCTTCGGCTTGCGCTCGATCGGGTCGATATCGACGGCGCGCAGATGACCGCGCCGCAGCACGTCCATGGCGAGCCGGCGGCCGATCCGGTCGCGATCGAGCACGCGAATCAGATCGTCGACGCCGTTGATGTCGACGCCGTCCAGCCTGACCACGACGTCGCCGGGCAGCAGGCCGGCCTTCCCAGCCGGCCCATCCGTCTCGATCTGCATCAGCAGCGCGCCCATCGCGTTGTCGACGCCGGCCAGCACCGCATGTCGCCGCGGCACCGGCGCGGTCTGCCCGGCGACGCCGATATAGGCCCGGCGGACATAGCCGTGGCGGATGATCTCCGACAGCACGAATTGCGCGGTGTTGCTGGCGACCGCGAAGCAGATTCCCTGCGCGCCGCTGATGATGCCGACCACTTCGGCATGCGAAGACACCAGCGGACCGCCGGAATTTCCGGGATTGAGCGCGGCATCGGTCTGGATCACGTCCTCGATCGTGCGACCGCTGACCGAACGGATCGACCGGCCGAGCGCCGACACCACACCGGCGGTCACGGTGGATTCGAAGCCGAGCGGATTACCGATCGCGATCACGAGCTGGCCGCGCCGCAGGGTCTTCGAATTTCCAAGTGCCGCATAGTGCAGATCACGCACACCGTTGGCGCGCAACAGGGCAAGATCCGTATCGGGATCGACGCCGAGCACCTGGGCGTCGCCGACATGGCCCTCGACGTCGCGCAGCCGGATCTCCCGGGATGCGCCGACGACATGGCTGTTGGTGAGAACGAGACCGTCGGGCGAGATCACGATGCCGGAGCCGAGGCCGCCGCGCTCGCGCCCGCTGGGTGTCTTCGGCCCGGTCTCGACCCGCACGACGGCGGCGCCGACGCGCTCGGTCACATCGATCACGGCGTTGGAATAGGCGTCCAGCAGCGCACGGTCGTCATCCGGCGCAGCCACTGCCGTTCGCGATGAGCTTGCGTCATCGGCGATGTCTGAGGTGAAATCCAGCATGGCAAGAGTCCTTGAGGCCCACACAGATGGTGGCCTCGGGCATCTCGCGCAAGTGGTCCGTATTGGAATGCCCCGCCAAGTGGCTAGGGCGCGCGCCGCAGCGTGCCTCCCCGCGCCTTGACCGGATCGAGCAACGACCAGTCGCCATCGGGCAGCACATGGCCCTGCGGGAACGGCGCGCGCGGCTCGAGACCGAGCGAGCGCAGCACGCGATCATCGCGGTAGTAGCACTGCAGGACGACGCGGACGAGCGTCGCCGCGGCTGCGCCGCCGGTGCTGCGAAACTCCCTTGCGACCGCGTCGCGCCTGGCGGCATCGAGTTCGGCCAGAGGTTGGCCCGCTAGCCGCGCCAGATGCTCCAGCGCTGCCGCGACCAACTTGGTGTCGCGGCCGAGCGTGGCAAGGATGTCGGCCTGGATCGCAGGATCGTCGGCGCCGGGAACCTTGTACTCGTCGCTGGCGGGAACGATCATCGCAGCGACGGTGCGGAGATCGTCGCGCTGCCGCGGCGTGAGCTTATGACTTTCGGACATGAGGGCCTCAATCGAACAGATTGGCGAGGCGCTGCTTCATCTGGTCGGCGATGTAGAGCGCGAGGGCCTGAATGGTGGAGGTCGGGTTCACGCCGCCGGATGTGACGAAGATGCTGCCGTCGACGATGAAGAGATTCTTCACGTCGTGGGTCCGGCCCCATTCGTTGACGACGGAGCGCTCCGGATCGGTCCCCATGCGGGCGGTGCCGAGCAGGTGCCAGCCGCCCCAGGGGATCGGCGAATTGATGCAGATGTCGGTCGCGCCCGCCGCTTCGAGCACCTCGCGGCCGCGGGCCAGCGCGTGGTCCATCATCTTCTGGCTGTTCTCGCTGATCGTGTAGTCGATCTTCGGCGCGGGAATGCCGTGGCTGTCCTTCAGAACGGGATCCAGCGTGACCTGGTTGTGCTCCTCCGGCAGGTCTTCGCAAATGGCGGAGACGCCGATGCGGTGGCCGTTCAGCTTGCGGAAGACGCGGTGATGATCGGGACCCCAGGGCAGGATGCCCTTCTGCTCGCTGACGACGGCCTCGAATACCGGACCAGCGCCGCGCACGAACTGGATGCCGTAGCCACGCACGAAGCCGCGCGAGAGATCCGTGTCGTAGAACTCCTTGCTCCACAGGCAGGTCGGTGGCGCGCGGTTGGAGTCGGTCGGCTCCTTCACATAGCCGTAGATCTGGGCATAGGGATGGAACATCAGGTTCTTGCCGACGAGGCCGGACGAATTGGCAAGGCCCTTCGGGAAGCGGCCGGACGCCGAGTTCAGCAGCAGCCGCGGCGTGCCGACACCGTTGCAGGCGATGATGACGACGTGCGCCGGCTGGAACTGCTCGATGCCGTCCTTGTCGTAATAGACCACGCCGGAGGCCATGCCGTTCTCGTCGGTGGTGATCTCCCGCACCCGGCAATGGGTGCGCAATTCGACACCGGCGCGGATCGCCTGCGGCCAATAGGTGATGTCGGTCGAGGCTTTCGCGCCTTGTGCGCAGGCCGGCGTGCAGTGGCCGAGATTGATGCAGCGCGCCCGACCCTCATAGTCCATGGTCGCGACCGTCGTGTCGGACGGCCACCAGTGCCAGCCGAGCTTGTTGAGGGCCTTGCCGAGAATCGCGCCCGACAGGCCGAGCGGCTGTTGCGGCATCGGCGGATGGGTCAGCGGCGACAAGGGATCCCCCGAGAGCCCCGACGTCCCCATGATGCGATCATTCTCTTCGAAGAACGGCGCCAGCGCGTCGTAGTCAATCGGCCAGTCGTCGGCGACGCCGTCGAGCGTCTTCACCTTGAAATCGGAGGGATGCAGCCGCGGCCAATGCGCCGTGTACATCACCGTGGAGCCGCCGACCGCATTGTAGTTGACCACCTTGATCGGCGAATTGTCGTCGTTGATCGGATAGTCCTCGGGCCGGCCGCGCACATTGGGGCTCGATGACCATTCACCGTAGAACTTCGCTTCCCAGTCGCGCCCCGTGCTGGGATATTCCGCCGGCTTCATCCAGTCGCCCTGCTCCAGGCAGAGGATGTGCATCTTGGTCTCGGCCAGCGACCACGCGACGGCCGCGCCCGAGGCGCCGGCGCCGATGATCAGGACGTCCACGGGGTCTTTCATCGAAGCGTTGTCCTCCCGGCCTCGCCGCTCCCGGGCGATTCGGCCATCACGACACATCAAGCCGGCGAACGATAGGATCAGAGCGGGCCGCGAGTAAAGCCGTACGGCTGGAATGTCGCACTTCGCAGGGCGCAGACCATTGGTGTTGCCCCATCCGAATGCTAGGAACGAGGGGAAAGAGCAATCCTAGCGAGACCGCATGTCCTCCCAGAATTCCTTTGCCGTCCCCCGCGCCCTGGCGCTCGTTTTGTTTCTCGCCTTGTCCGGACTTCTGGCCTGCCCAGGCCCGGCCTCGGCGCTGACGGCGGCAGCCACTGTGCGGGACGCCAATTCCATCCAGCTCGGCGACGTCACCTACCGCCTGGACGGCGTCGATGCGCCCGAACTGGACCAGGTCTGCATCGACGACCACGCCGATCCCTGGACCTGCGGTCTCGAGGCCCGCGATCAGCTCGCCAAGCTGATCAACAAGCGCGCCGTGCGCTGCGATGATGTCGGCCCCGAAAAGAACTTCGGCAAGCGCCATCGCGCCATCTGCACGGCCGAAGGCGACAAGACCAGCCTGAACGAGCAGTTGGTCAAGCTCGGCTATGCCATCGCCCGGGAGCCGATCAAGGCGAACGTCAAGCCGGCTGCAACCGAAGCGAAGACGGCCTCTGCCGGGATCTGGAAAGGCTGCTTTGTTGCGCCGCAAGAGTTCCGCACCGGCAAGAAGGACGGCGCGCTGCTCGGCACGGCGTGCCGCCCGGATCGCGACAAGGAAATCCGCGCCGTGCTTTTTCCGGAAGAGCTGACGATGCCGCCGAGCTGCAGCATCAAGGGCAAGCTCGCCGTGCGCGCGCGCGTTACCGGCAACATCGGCATCTATCATCTGCGCGGATGTCCGAGCTATCCCGCGACCACCAAGCCGGACCGCTGGTTCTGCTCGGAGGACGATGCGCAGGCCGCCGGCTTCCGCAAGGCCTATAATTGCCGCCGGCCGAAATGAACTAAAAATCAACCATCGGCTCGCGCGAGACAGTATTGATCCGGAATTGAACTGCGAGGGACGTTGCTGCATGTCTACAGCGTGCGGTAGCGCCTCGCGCTATCGCCTCCTTGGCGGCAATCCGGCTCTCGCCGATTGCTTTGCTCGGGCGTTTCCTCCCTAGACTTGGGCCGCTTGCCATCGCAAGCGGCTCTTCTTTTTTCACGAAGCCACTCATGCCGATGAGACCGGGGCGAAGCGCCACTGACGCTTCGGCCAGGCGCTTGCGCATGCGTGTCGCCGGCGTGCTATCGTGCCGAAAAACCAGGGAGAAGACGTCATGCGCCTGAACGGCAAGATCGCCATTGTGGTCGGAGCGGGGCAAAGTCCGGGCGAAGGCATGGGCAACGGACGCGCCACCGCGCTCACCTTCGCCCGCGAAGGCGCGCGGGTGCTGTGCGTCGATCATCGTCTCGACTCGGCGCAGGAGACTGTCGAGCTGATCGCGGCGACGCACGGCACCGCCGCGGCATTCCGGGCCGACGTCACCCGGTCCGCGGACATCAAGGCCATCGTGGCGGATGCGCATGCGCGCTGGGGCCGCATCGACATCCTGCACAACAATGTCGGGGTCAGCCTCGCCGGCGGCGATGCCGAACTGCTGCAACTGACCGAGGACGCGTTCGACCGCGTGGTCGCCATCAACCTGAAGAGCTGCATTCTCGCGGCCAAAGAGGTGATCCCGATCATGCGCGCGCAGAACGGCGGCGCCATCATCAACATCTCGTCGATGGCGGCGATCACCACCTACCCTTACGTCGCCTACAAGGCGACGAAGTCGGCGATGATCGCCTTCACCGAGCAGCTTGCCTACCAGAACGCCGAATATGGCATCCGCGCCAATGTCATCCTGCCCGGCCTGATGAACACCCCGATGGCCGTGGATACCCGCGCCCGCGAATGGCACAAGACCCGCGCCGAAGTCGAAGCCGAGCGCGACAGCAAGGTGCCGTTGCGGCGAAAGATGGGTACCGGATGGGACGTCGCCAATGCCGCGCTTTTCCTGGCCTCGGACGAAGCGAACTTCATCACCGGCGTGACGCTGCCGGTGGATGGTGGCGCGAGCGTGCGACGTGGGTAACGCTTTGTGACCCACCCATGCCGGGAGAGGCGAAGATCGCGCGCTCAGCGCGGATACGTCACGCGCCAGATCGTGCCGTTGCCATCCTCCGACACCAGCAGAGATCCATCCTTTGCCACGGCGACACCGACGGGCCTGCCCCACACCTCGGAATCGTTTACCACAAAGCCCGTGACGAAATCCTCGTACTCGCCGGTAGCCTTGCCGTCCTTCATCCGGATGCGGATCACCTTGTAGCCGGTCCGCTTCGAGCGATTCCACGAGCCGTGCTCGGCAGCGAATGCCTCGCCCTGATATTCGGGCGAAAACTGCGAGCCCTGGTAGAACGTCATGCCGAGTGATGCCGAATGTGGCTGGATCAGCACATCGGGCACCGTCACCTTGTCCTTGAGATCAGGCCGCGCGCCGGCGTGGCGCGGATCTTCGTTGCCGCCGATATAGAACCACGGCCAGCCGTAGAAGGCGCCCTCCTTCACGCTGGTGACGTAGTCGGGGACGAGATCGTCACCGAGCCCGTCGCGCTCGTTGGTGGAACACCAGGGTAGCCCGGTCTGCGGCTGGATTGCAAGACCGACGCAATTGCGAATGCCAGTCGCGTAGATCTTGCGCTCCTTGCCGTCAGGGGTAAACGCCAGCACGGTCGCACGCTCGGTCTCGCTGGCCCAGCCGGCGCCGAGCGGTTGCGTTTTCGCCCAGGCCTCCAACCCGCCCGGCGGCGAGCCCATGCCCTCGGCGACGTTGCTGAGCGAGCCAACCGAAACCAGCATACGCTTGTTGTCCGGCGTGAAGACGATGTCGCGCGTTGAATGGCCGCCATCATGCGGCAGGCTCGCGACGATCGTCTCGGCCTTGCCCCGCGCCTTGAGATCACCGGCCCGATAAGGAAAGCGGACGACGCTGTCTGTGTTGGCGACGTAGACCCATTGTGGATCGTTGCCGCTCGGGAAAAACGCGATGCCGAATGGCCGCCTGAGACCACTCGCAAAGATCTCATTGGTGGCAGCGTTGCCGCCTTCGGCCGCTCGCAGCACGCGGATGTTGCCTGCGCCCGTCTCGGCGACGAAGACATCGCCGTTCGGCGCGACGCGCACGATGCGCGGACCGCGGAGGCCCTCGGCAAACAGTTCGATTTTGAAGCCGTTTGGCACCTTCAGTGCGGCATCCGGTGGACGCGGCACCACACGAGCGGAACTCGCAACCGAGCGCGTGGCCCCCGGCTTCACCAGATCCTGCGGCCGGATCAGCCGCACTGTGCCGGGCTTGTCGGTACGCCAGTCACCATAGGCGTCGATGCCTTGAAACACTGGTTCGGCGGTCGCGCAACATGTCATTGCGCAGAACAAGCCCGCGGTGGTTGCAAACGATACTATCCTGCTCATCGCGCCATAGCTCCCGAATCCGATCGCGACGACAATACCGATGCCCCCGCAAATGTTCACGGCGCCTTTCGCCGCCTGCCAAATCCCACGTCAGCTCATGCCCGCACGATGTGCATCATCCACGATGCCTCGTACTGGAAAACAGGCCGGATCGGTGCGACACATTATAGATGCACGGCCGCCGGTTGCGGCGATCAAGGCTGCGGCATTTTCGTCGCGACTGATGGGGTGATCATGTGGGGATCCGTCGTATCGGAATGGGCGAGCCTTTTGCTGCGCTGGCTGCATGTGGTGGCGGCGATCGCATGGATCGGCAGTTCCTTCTATTTCATCGCGCTCGACCTCAGCCTCAAGCCCAAATCCGACCTGCCGGACGGCGTGCAGGGTGAGGCCTGGCAGGTTCATGGCGGCGGCTTCTACCGGATCATGAAATATCTGGTGGCACCCAGCCAGATGCCGGACGAACTGACCTGGTTCAAATGGGAGGCCTACACCACCTGGCTGTCAGGCTTCGCGCTGATGGTGGTGGTCTATTATCTCGAGGCCGACCTGTTCCTGGTCGACAAGTCGATCCTCGACCTCACGCCCGTCCAGGCCGGACTGTTCAGCTTCTGCAGCCTTGCGCTCGCCTGGCTGCTCTACGAGGTCGCCTGCCGCACCGGCCTCGCGCAGCGCGAACTGCCGTTTGCGATCGGCGGCTACCTGTTCCTGGTCGCGCTGACCTATGCCTTCACCCACGTACTGAGCGGCCGCGGCGCCTTCAACCAGATCGCCGCCATCATCGGCACCATCATGGTCGCCAACGTGTTCGCGGTGATCATCCCGAACCAGAAGAAGATCGTGGCGGCGCTGATCGCCGGCAAGGCTCCCGATCCGAAGCTCGGCAAGACCAGCAAGGAGCGTTCGGTCCACAACAACTACCTGACCCTGCCCGTGGTCGTGCTGATGATCAGCAACCACTATCCCCTGCTCTACGCCACCCGCTTCAACTGGGTGATCGTCGCGATCATCCTCGCACTCGGTCCGGTGATCCGGCACTTCTTCAACGAACGGCATGCCGGCCGCAAATCGCCGTGGTGGGTGTGGGGCGTCGCCGCCGCCGGTGCGATCGGGATCCTGCTGCTGTCCGCAGCCGGCCCGCGCGAGATGAAGAGTGCTGCGCTGGCTGCACCGCCGACCGTCGCCAATGTCGAGGAGATCGTGATGTCCCGCTGCAGCATGTGCCATGCGGCCGAACCGGTCTGGACCGGCATCGTGACCGCGCCGAAGGGCGTGCTGCTCGATGCGCCCGAGCACATCCAGCGCAACATCCGCCTGATCGGCCGCGTCGCCGCCTGGTCGAGCGCGATGCCGCCGGGCAACATCACCGAGATGACCAGCGAGGAACGTGCGACGCTGGCGGCCTATATCAGCGCGCAGGCGCCCTGACGCCGAACCCGCGCCCCGGGCGGAATGAAATTGCACGTGTCCCGCCGATTTGAAAATGACTTGATCGCGTATCCGGCGTAGACAAGGCTGGCGGCCTCTGGCCGTCGCGACATCGATTGCATCCGTCCGGGAAATCACAATGGCTCTGAAGAACGTCATCGGTATCGACCACGCCGTGGTCATGGTGAAGGATCTCGACGCGGCGGCCGAGAATTACCGCAGGCTCGGCTTCACCGTCTCACCGCGTGGCACCCACAGCGCGCATATGGGTACCGGCAATTACACGATCATGTTCGACCCGGACTACATGGAACTGCTCGGGGTGCTGACTGCGACCGAACACAACGCACCGGCGCGAGCGTTCCTCGACAGGCAGGGCGAGGGCATCGAGCGCATCGCCTTCACCGCGGTCGATTCCGCCGCCGGCGCCGAGGAGATCCGCGTGCGCGGCTTCACGCCGATCGGGCCGACCGATTTCGAACGCCCGGTGACGCTGCCTGACGGCACCGTGTCGGCGGCGAAATTCCGCACCTTCATGTGGCCGACCGCGGAAGCGCCCGGCGGCGTGCGCATCTTCGCCTGCCAGCACAAGACCCGCGAGACGGTGTGGATCCCCGAATTGATGCGGCACGCCAACGCGGCCAAGCGGATCAAGCAGACGCTGATCGCAACGCCGGAGCCCGCGAAGGAAGCCGCACACCTCGCGCGGCTGATCGACCGCGAGCCGCAGCAGCAGGCAGACGGCGCCGTCGCCGTGACCTCGGGCGGCGATCGCGCCGACTTCGTCTATCTGACGCTGGAGCAACTCGGCCGGCGCTATCCGGGCGTGGCGCTCGACGGCCTGTCCGAACGCGGCGGTGCCGCGCTCGTCCTCATCAGCAGCGATCTCGCAGCGACCGAGAAGGCACTGGGATCCGCGGCGGTGCGCAGCGGCGCGGCAGTCTGCGTGCCGCCGGCCAAGGCCAACGGCACCCTGCTCGCCTTCGTCGCGCATTGACGACGATCGGCCTCACTCGGCCTTGATGTCGGCGGCGGCGACGACCCCGGCAAGGTCCTTCGTCTCCTTGGCGATCTTGGCGGCGTAATCGGCGGGGCTCAGCACGCTGACGACGCCCTGCGAGCCGAGCTTGTCGGCGACCGCTGGATCCTTCGCGGCAGCGACGATCTCGGCGTGCAGTGTCTCAAGGATCGGCGCGGGCGTCGCCTTCGGCATGAAGAAGCCGACCCAGAACGAGATGTCGAAGCCGGGATAGCCGGCTTCCGCCACAGTCGGCACGTCGGGCAGCGACGGCAGCCGCTCGGCCGAGGACACCGCGAGCGCACGCAGCTTTCCGGCCTTCACCAGCGGCACCGCCGAGAGGGGATCGAACACCGCCAGCACCTCCTGGGCGAGGATGCCGACCTCGGAGGCCGCGCCGCCGCGATAGGGCACGTGGATCATCTTGATGCCGGCGCGCTGGCTGAGCAGCTCCATGGCGAGATGGGCGAGATTGCCGTTGCCGCCCGAGCCATAGGCGAGCGCGCCCGGCGCGGCCTTTGCCGCCGCGACGAGATCGGCGACCGTGTTGATGTTCGCGGTCTTGGGATTCTCGGGATTGACGACCAGCACCAGCGGCGCGGAGATCACGGTGGTCAGCGGCGCGAAGTCCTTCTCCGGATCGTAGCGGATGTCCTTGAACAGCGTTTTGTTGAGCGTGATGGTCGAGGAGTTGCAGGCCAGCATCGTGTAGCCGTCGGGCTCGGCGCGCGCGACGCCCTCCGCGGCGATCATGCCGTTGGCGCCGGCGCGGTTCTCGACCACGAAGGGCTGGCCGAGCTTGTTGCCGAGCCGGTCGCCGACGATCCGCGCGACAACATCGACAGGTCCGCCGGCGCTGAAGCCGACCATGATCTTGACGGGGCGCGCAGGATATTTCTGTGCGACGGCCGCCGTCGACAGCGCACAGGCGCAGACTCCGGCGATGAGGGCCAACAGGCGGGCCGTTCGGTGCATGACGTCTTCTCCCTTGCCGCCGCCTGTCACGTGGTTCTTGGTGCGGCGCATTCCGGGAGCATGAATAGCGGCCGCATCGATTTTCGCAATCGCGTTTGCAAGGCACGACCCGACGCAATTCCGCCGCGCGGCAGGCCGGAATCGAAAGCGCGAAAACAACCCCATGCAAAGTAGCCGGGCTGCCGCGCCGCACGATTTTCGAAAATCCGTAATGCGGTTTGACTCGTCGGGCAAAACAGGGGCATAATGCCATCATCGCAACACGCGTCGGCACACGGCTCAAGGGGCCATCCACTGTCCCGGCCGTTTTGCGCGCAACCCCTTCATCCCCATCGCAAAACCGCATCCACGCACGGCAGGCGAACGCCTGCCCGCGCACGCATGCGTCAACCTGTCGAGGAGCACCAGCAATGACCGAACGCCCCACCCGGACCAGGACCGTCGTCGCAGCACCGAAGGACCGCGGCCCTTCCGCGATGCCCCGGATCAGGCTCTACAAGCGACGGATCGCGATCGAGCACAGCGATCCGGATGCCGCCGACCGGCTGCTGGCCGAGGCCCTCGGCGCGATCGACCGCGACGCGCTGAACGGATTGATCAGGCAGCTCGCCAACGCCAGCGCGATGGGCGGAAGACCGAACGAAGACAACCTCGCCTTCATGATCTCGACGATTCGAAGCATCGCGCCGCGCGATTCCCTCGAGGCCATGCTGACGGCGCAGATGGTCTCGGTCCACCTGCTCGCCATGCGCTGCACAGCGCGCCTCGCCGCGACCGCCGACATCGAGCGGCACGAGGAGGCCTCGCGCGTGCTGACGCGCCTGATGCGGATCTTCCCCGCCCAGATCGAGGCCCTGAACCGCCATCGCACGGCCGGCGAGCGCACGCTCACCCTGAACAGCCTGCCGGCCCAGAACGAGCGGCGGACGATCGCGGGCGAAGCGGCGCAAGCCCCCGCCATGATCACGGCGGCGCCGCAGCCGGTGAGCGCGATCAGCGAGACGAACCGCGACCGTTTTGCCGCGGATCACGTCCAGTCCGGCACGGCCTGACGCCTTGCGCAACACGCGCGCGATGCTGGCGAGCCCGCGCTGCGGCGCCAGGACCCGAAACGGCCATCCCTGCCGCGCACCGGCGGCAGGCGGGGGCCGGCGCTGTCGCATGCATGGCGGCGCGCCCGGCTCCGGCGCACCGCCGGGAAACCGCAATGCCGTGACGCACGGCCTCACCACAGCGGACGCCATCGCCGAGCGGCGGGCGATCCGGTTTCTGCTGGAGGACGCCTGCGACGTTCTGGAGAAACTCGATGGCGTGCCGATGCGGGAGGCGGATCAACACGAGGCCGAGCCGTCGTCCCGAGGCACGACAACGTCGGGAACGCGAGACCCCTGATCACAGGCCGTCATCGTGACGCGAGAAGGTCACTCCGAATCGTCGCCAAACCACGTGCCGTGGCCATGGATCAGGATCGCGCTTCGCGCGTCCGGGACGACGGCGGAGGAACGGTTGATTGCGGCTGGCATTGGCGCGCTGCTGCCTCACGGCGCGGTCTCGAAAAACGCGCGGACGTCGGCGGCGAGTTCGCTGCGGCTCTTGCTGCGCAAATAGAACATGTGGCCACCGGTATAGGTGCCGAAGAACAGCCGCCTGCGCGCGTCCGGTGTGCGCGTGGACTGCTCCAGCACGTAGCGCGACAGCAGATAGTTGGCGCCGAGATCGTAATGACCGTGAACCACCAGTGCCTTCAGGTCGGTGTTCTGCGCCAACGCGATCGCAAGGTCGTCGGGGCCGCCGAGCGGCGACTTGCGATCCCAGCGCATGCTGACCGTCACATCAAGCGGGATATAGGGCCGGTCGGTGACGTAGTTCAGATCCTTGCGGACATAGTCCATGAAAGGCGGCAGCAGGACGCCGCCGAGAATGGTGAGCGAGCGGTCGAAGACGCCATATTCGTCACGCTTCTCCGGCGTGGGATTGTCGGACGCCTGCGTGCCGTCATAGCTGTCGAGAACCTTGCCCTTGGCCGCGAGCAGGCTGAGGCCGAACACCTGCTCGGGCACCCGGCCGCGATGGCGCGCGACCAGCGCCGGATCGAGCCCGATGAGGCCGGCGACCTTGGCATAGAAGGCCGCCTGCTCCTGCGGCGTCGCCCGGCCGAGCGTGGCCAGCCCCGACACGTAGCCGGTCAGCGCATAGTCCTCGACGGTCTTGAAGGCGGCCGGCGTGTTCTCGATGGTGCTGAGCCCGTGATAGGCGGCGATGGCGGCCTGCGTCGGCAGCAGCGTCATTGGATGGACGAGCGTGTAGTAATGCGTGTCCTCGGCGACACCGACATTGAGGCCGGAGAGATCAGGATCGCGCGGTTGAGGTTGATCGCGTAGCCCTCGGCGAGGATCCGCGTGAGCGCGGCGACGCGCTGTCCGCCATAACTCTCCCCGACGATGGCCTTCGGCGAGGACCATCGCTTGTTGACGATCAGCCATTGGCGAATGAACGTCGCGAGAAGATCGACGTCGCCCGCGACGCCATAATAGGGCGCGGGGTCGCGGGGCGTGCCGTCGGGGCCGGGCAACATGCGGCTGTAGCCGGTGCCGACGGGATCGATGAAGACGAGATCGGTAAAGCGGATCCAGCTGTCCGGATTGTCCTGCAGCCGCGCCGGCACCGGGGGAAAGCTGCCGTCGCCCTTCGAGACGATCGTCTTCGGCCCGATGGCGGACAGATGCAGATAGATGCTGGCCGCGCCGGGACCGCCGTTGAAGACGAAGGTCACCGGCCGCGTCGCGGCATCCGCGCCGTTCATCGTATAGGCCACGTGGAAGATCTCGGCATCGGGACGCTCGGGATCCTTGCCGATCTTCATCATTCCCGCCGCAGCGCCATAGGCGGGCAGCGGCTGGGCCATCGCGCCCGAGGTGCCTTCAAAGGACACAGCCCAGGCAAGCGCAAGGAACACGAGCCCCCATCGTCGGACTGAAACGATCATCTGCGTCCTCCCTCCCGCATCAGCCTCGTCCGTTGAAGTCTAGCCGAAGCGCGGTTCCATGCCAGTTCTCCGCCCCGCCTATTCGATGATCTCGTCGACCCGGGACAGCAGCGAGGGCGACGGCGTGATGCCGAGCGATCTGGCCGCCCTGGCATTGAGGATGAATTCGAAGGCAATGGGTTGCTGGATCGGAAGACCCGACGGCTTTTCGCCCTTGAGAATCCGGCCGACATAGACTCCGGCCTGCCGCGATGCCGCGGCAATGCTGGCGCCGTAGCTCATCAGGCCCCCGGCGCGCGGAAAATCACCATAGGGCGAGATCGCGGCCATGGAATGCGACGAGGCGAGGGCTGCCAATTCGCGGCTGCGGGCGTTCAGAAAGGTATCGGCGCCAATCATGAGCCCGCCCACACGAAGCTCCTTCATCCTTGCGAAGACAGCTTCGAACTCGTTCTCGCTGCTCGCATTGAAGACGTGAAGACGCAATCCGAGCTTGCTCGCGGCCTGGGGAACATCGCGGAGCTGAACCAGCGCAATGGACGGATTGGTGGGATTGCTCAGCAAGGCCACCTCCGTCACGGCCGGCGCCAGTTCATGAAGCAGCTGCAATTGTTTCGGACCGAGATCGACGCCCATGGTGGTGACACCGGTGATGTTGGCGCCGGGCCTGTTGAGGCTCGCGACGAGGCCGGCGGCGACGGGATCGACCGCGATCCGGAACACGACCGGAATTGTCGTCGTCGCATCCTTCGCCGCCAGCGCGGACGCGGTGCCGCCGAGCACCACCAGGACGGAAATCCGCCGGTCGACGAGCTCCCGCGCCAGTCCCGGCAGTCGATCATTGCGCCCCTCGGCCCAGCGGTAGGCGATCTCGACGTTACGACCTTCCACATAGCCGATATCGGCAAGACCCTGGCGAAACGCCACGACGCGGTCACGCCAGAGCGTTTCGGTCTCGCTGCCGAGAAATCCGATGACGGGCATGGCGGGCTGGGCACGGGCAACGGCCGGCAGGAGCGCTGCGCTCCCGCCCAGCAACGACAGAAATCGCCTTCGGTCGAACCGACGCCGCATGCCAGACATCGGGATAAAGTAGCATCGATGGAACAGGCGGCAATCCGTGATTTCGCCGCAGAGCGCGGTCCACGGTCAAGCCGGCGGCGGCACCTGATTGAGGAGTTGCGCGATCGCCGTCACGAGTTGCGCGGGCGCGAAGGGCTTCTGCAGCAGCACGCTGTTCGGCACGCCGTGCGAGGTCCATTGATCGGCCGCGGCGCCGGTCATGTAGACCACCGGAATCTCGGGATTGAGCTCACGGGCACGCCGGCCGACGTCCCAGCCGGTGAGTTCGCCCTGCAGGTTGATGTCGGTGACGAGGGCCCGGTAGGCGTCTTGCCTGTCCTGCAGCAGCGTGATCGCCTGCTCGCCGGACGCAAACAGTTCGACTTCGAACCCGCCGTCCGACAGAGCCCCCTGGATCATTTGCTGGATGAGTTGATCATCCTCCACAACCAGGATGAGCAGTGGATTGTTCAATCGTGATGCCTCCAGCCGCGTCCGTGCGACGCAGGCCAATTCGGACAGCCACGTTCGGTTCCAGTTGTCGCGATTAATTCGCAGCGCTCGGGTCTCGGGGGCCCGGATGGCACGCCTCTCCAGGCGCGGACGCGCAAGGCACGAGGCCTCGACCGCACCTTCTATTCGGAGCCACCAGACTGCTTGGCTTCCCTGTCCATCCGCTCCGCCTTCAGGCGCTCGCGGTTCTCATGAAAAGACTGCTCGGCCTTTTCGTAGTCGGTCTTCGGCTTCACGTCCGTCTGCTTGAAATACGCGTTCGCCTTGTTCACGGCGCGGGAGTCAGGTTTCATCGTCGCTTCCTTGTGTAGCGGGCGGGACGATCGTCGTCGCCGCACGGGTCGGTTACTTCTCCAGGGACTTGTTGCGCGCCGGACGGTCGACCCGGTCGCGACTGAACTCCTCCGGGCCGTTGAGCAGATCACGCTTGCGTGCGGCGCGGCCTGCCGCGGTCGTGGTGGTATCACTGAGGCGATCGATCGCCGCACCGGCCATGGTCCGGGCGCGATGCTTCTGTCCGTTGCTTCCGGCGGGGACCGCGAGGCCGAGTTCCACCAGACGACGGACCGCTTCATCGAAGGCCGGCGCGTCGGGCTGGCGCCTGATCCAGGCCGCAATGGTCCGGCGCAGGATCGGCGTCGGCCGAAAGCCGGTCGCAGCGGGGGCGTCGTTCACGCCTCGACCCGCGCTTTGCTCGCCGCGTCGGCCGGACGCGGAGCGCCCGCCGCAGCCCCGGCTCCCCGCGGACCACCGACGCCGTCGCGCGGCTTCTTCACCGGTGCGGCAATCAATCCCTCGCGGATGGCCTGCTTGCGCGCGAGCTTGCGATGGCGCCGGATCGCTTCGGTCTTCTCGCGGCTCGTCTTGTCAGAGGGCTTTTCGTAGAACCGCCGGCGACGCATCTCCCGGAACACGCCCTCACGCTGCATCTTCTTCTTGAGGACGCGAAGCGCTTGGTCGACGTTGTTGTCGCGAACGAGTACCTGCACGAATGTTGCTCCCAGAGACCGGCCGTACCGATCTTCACATGATGGTTAAGGAAAGACGGCAGTCTTCAATCGCGCGGTCGAACGCAAAGGCGTCCGCCAGTCATCTGCGCTGTGAAGCAGGCTTCGTGCACACGCCTTCGCGTGTGTTCGATATGTTTACCGGCCTTTCAAGGCCGCAAGACGGCTGACCGTGGTGCAATGCATGCGCGCCGTGCGTTCCGACGAAGGCATCGCACCGACCAAGCCTCTCTGGAGCATATGGGGATGCACAACCAGGAAGATAGTGGGCGCGCACCATATTTCGCGTTTTGCGTCCACCGTCGCGATACGCCCTTGTGCTTTGTCGCAAACAGGCCTACGGTACACGCATTCGATTAGCCGCTGTGCCTTTCTGATCGTGCCCGCGGGCTCCTTCCCAAAGACATCGTCAAGTTGAATTGAGGCGCGTGACGTCACGCGTCATGTCTTATGGAGAAGAAAATGTCGACAGGTACCGTGAAGTGGTTCAACGGCCAAAAGGGCTTCGGTTTCATTCAGCCGAACGATGGCGGCAATGACGTGTTCGTGCACATCAGCGCCGTCGAGCGTGCCGGTCTTGCCGGTCTCGCCGAAGGCCAGCAGGTCTCGTTCGAAATCAAGACCGACAAGATGCGCGGCAAGGTGAGCGCCGAGAGCCTCGCTCTGGTCTAGCGCCGTTTCCGTTCCGATGACATCGGAACGGGGTTCTACGTTGTTGTTTTGATGCGTTCTTCTGACGCGAACCGGTACCCGCTTCGCTCGAAAACGCATCAAGTCTCAGCGCCGTTTCACGGATGTACTGAAACGGCTATGTTGCCCGCTCGATCCCCGATTGAGCGGGCATTGACTGCTTGGAGACACGGCGACACATGGTCGGCAGGAAAACCAGCCCCCCCTCGCCCGCGAGTCTGGCGCGCGCCGAACGGCAGCGCCTGGCGAAGGAGGAAGGTGTCCAGGCCATGGTGGAGGTCGAGCGGCAGGCAGCCGATCTGCGCCAGAACATGCAGCGCCTGAAGGCCCTGCGCGAGGCGCAGGAGCGCGAAGCCCCGCCACCCGCCAAGGCCAAGAAGACCAAGGTCAAACGCGCACCGAAGACGAGCAAGGTCGCGCCCGGCTGACGCCGCCCCCCCGACATGTAGTCCCGAAACGAGGAGACGGCCCGATGGCGAAGAGCGTGCGGATATCGCCGGAAAAGGATTCCGGCGGCGGACAGGCGATCACCTTCCTGCTCGCGGTCGGCTCGATCCGCCAATTGTGCCGCCTGCAAACCGAGTTCCGGACATCGACACAGGCCTCCAGCTATCTCCACAAGCACAGAACCGAGTTGGAACTGCTGGCGCGCGAGAGCTTCGAGCGCGGCGAGCTGGAAGACGGCGTGATCACGCTGACATTGCCCTGAGGCGCGAAGACCGCCTCAATCGAGCCGGTCGATCTCGAACGTCTCATTCACCTCGGGCATTTGCCCCCTTCGTCGCGACCGTGCATGCGGCGTGCATCAGGACAGCCTGCGCCGCGACTGTCTGAGCCCGAGGCCTTGCGCCTGCGCCAGAGTGTCCGAGGGCGCCTCGCCGAAGATCGCACGATAGGCCCGCGAGAACTCGCCCATGTGGCGGAAGCCGTGCGCCAGCGCCACCGATTTTACGGTGCAGCCGGGATGGCCGATGCCGAGTTGCCGGCGCGCGGCCCACATCCGCTTCAACTGGATGTAGGCGTGCAGGCGCATGCCGTGGATCGCGTGGACGGCACTTTGCAGGGTGCGGACCGACACGGCACAGGCGCGCGCGAGAGCTTCGCTGTAGAGCGGTTCGGTCGGCATGGCCTCGATCAGTTCGTCGAGCCGGTCGGCGACTTTGCGGTGCCGGTCGTAGGATCCGGCGGACGCATCCGTGAGGACATCCGGCGCCAGCGCCTCGTCGAGCGTGCAGATGAGGTCCTCTTCGACCGCGCGGTCGATGCGCGCGAGATCCTCCGGGCAATCCCGGCAGGCGGAGGCCAGGCTGAAGAGGCCCAGCACGGCCTTGCGCAAGCGATCCATGTTGCTCTGGTCGACCCGCACATATTGCAGCCGCTTGTCGTCGGGCCAGCCGCGCTCGCGCATGTCCGCATCGAAGCGCAGCATCAGATAGGTGTTGGAACGCTGCTCGATCACCTCGACGGGCGTTCTGCCGCGCATCAGGCCGATGGTCGAATTGTCGACCGACTGGCCGTTGATCGTGCAGTTGAAGGCGACCGGAACGAAGAGGCCGAGCCCGCGCTCCGGTCCGAGATCGGCCTGCAGGTTCCGCGCAAAGGAACGCTGCAACACGAACTGGCCGTGCCGGCTCGCCAGCGTGCCGCGCGAGGCCAGGAAGTTGTGCGGATGCAGCGGCGTCGACGTGCCGCCACCCAGCACCTCATGGGCGCGGTAGGCGTCGGGATCGCGGAAGTGTTCGACGTGAAGGACGGGCGATGGCTTCAGCCAGGCAGCAGGCATGGTCGTTCGCGACAATCCGGAACAGGGTTGCAACAGGCGGGCAACGGCCCCAACGCGTACGCCACCGAGCGCGACCCGCGCTCGATCGTTGCGCTCATCCTGGAGGTATGCCGTTAATCCCGGTTAAAATCGTCTATCGCTTTTGGGAAGGAACGGTATTTTTGACGACCGGAACCGCGATGCCGTTCCGCATCTCGCGCCCGCCCGCCTCGGCAATTGGCACGCTGCGCCCGATCGTGTAACCCGGCCCAAACCCTGCCGGGACGGACCGCTCATGACCACCGCCACCACCGACGATGTCGGCGAGGCCAGCCGTGCGCTGATCTTCGCTCTGGTGGCGCTCGCCTGCGGCCACATGCTGTCGACGCTGCTGCGCACCATCCCGGCGATCAGCCTCGATCTGATGGCGCGCGATTTCGGCATCCAGCCGCAGGCCCTGGCGAGCCTCACCTCGGTCTATCATTTCGCCTTCGCGGCCTCGCAGATTCCGGTCGGCGCGGCGATGGACCGGTTCGGCGTGCGACCGGTGTCGCTGGCGCTGCTGGCGGGAACCGTGGTCGGCGCGATCGCATCCGGCCTTGCGACCGGCCCAGCAAGCTTCGCCTTCGGACAATTGCTGCTCGGCATCGCCACCTCGGGCATGCTGATGGGACCGATGACGCTGGCCGCCAAGCAATTGTCCGCGGTGCGCTTCGGCGTGTGGTCGGGCGCGATCCTGTCGATCGGCAATATCGGCATGCTGCTGTCGGCGAGCCCGCTGGCCTTCGTCGTCGACGTCTATGGCTGGCGCGCCGGCTTCTGGATCTCGGCGCTGGCCGGCCTCGGCGTCGCGCTCGCCGTGTTCGTGCTGGTGCCGCAACAGCCGGCCGGGCAGCAGGACAAATCCTCGCCGCTCGCACAGATGATCGAGGTGCTGCGGCTCGGCCTGTCGCGTCAGCTGCGCGGGCTGATCGCGATGGCGATGGTGGCGCTGGCGACGCCACTGGTGCTGCGCGGCCTGTGGGGCGGGCCATGGCTGATGGACGTGAAGGGCCTGTCGCGGGTGGAGGCCGGCAACCAGCTCGGCGCCTTCACCATCGCGATGATCGTCGGCCCCGTCCTGATCGGCATGATCGACCGCAGCCTCGGCCGCCGCCGCGCGCTGGTCGCGGGGACCTACATCATCGCCGCCGCCCTGTTCGCGCTGATGGCGCTCGGCGCGCCGCATCTTGCCGTCTCGACGCTGTTCGGCACGGCGATGATGCCGCCCGCCTATGACCTCGTGCTGTTCGTGCTGATCGGCCTCGTCACCTCGGCCCAGCCGATGCTGTTCGCGATGGCGCGTCAGACCGTCGACGCGCAAATGGCCGGCAAGGCGCTCGCCGCGATCAACCTGGCCTTCTTTCTCGGCACCGCCGTGATGCAGTCGAGCACCGGCGCGGTGGCGGCGGTCGCGGGACTGCCCGCGGTGCTGCTGTTCATGAGCGCGGCGCTGGTGGCGGGCACGCTGCTGTTTCTGGCGTGGACACCGGCGCGGCGCGCCTGAGCCTGCCGGACTCATGCCGCGACATTGGCGGGGAACCCGGCGGAAGACGCCCGCGTTGGCTCTTCGAACCGAGGAGCACGCCATGACCGCCAAGTTCGATCCAGCCCCCACCGACAAGCATGCCGATTCGATTGAGACCGACCGGCACGGCGGCAAGGCCGACAACCAGCTCGACATCAGCCTCGAGGACAGCTTTCCGGCATCCGATCCGCCGAGCAGCACGCAGCCGGCGAAATCGACCGCGGACGACAGGACCGACAATGACGCGCCGGAGGCCGCCGCGAAAGACTAGGGCGCAGCCCCGGTCGTCGCTTCGAGGCCGAGCGGCATCCGGAACGTGAAACAGGTCGCTTCGTCGGTCGAGGTCACGTCGATGGTGCCGCCATGCGCGGCGGCGATCTGCGACACGATATAGAGGCCGAGCCCGAGTCCTTGCGGATTGCCGCTCTCCTGCCCGCGCACGAACGGCACGAACAGCTTGTCCAGCATGGCCGGCGCAATCGCCGGGCCGTGATTTGTCACCGACAGCGAGAAGCTGTCGCCGGTCTGGACGCGGACCTCGATCGGTGTTTCGGCGCCGCTATAGTTCAGGGCATTGCCGAGCAGGTTCGACAGCAGCCGCGCCATGCGCTGGCGGTCGGCATAGACCGGCTTCGTGACGGCGAATTCGGCGTCGATCCGATGCCGCGGATGCGTTGCGCGCATCTCGTCGATCACGTGCACAAGCGCCGGCTCGAGCGGCTCCAGCGACCGCGCCAGCGGAATCTGGCCGCCGAGGCGGCTGCGCGCCAGATCGATCACGTCGTCGATCAGCACCGCCATCCGTGCCGTGCTCTGCTCCATCATCGCAATCAGCGAGCGCGCGCTCGTCGAGCGGGGTCCTGGCGAGGAGACGGGTTCCCGCCGCGATCGCCGCTAGCGGATTGCGCATGTCGTGGCCGAGCACCGCCAGGAACTGCTCCTGCAATTCGGCCGCTGCGCGGGCATCGAGCAGGCTCGCCTCGGCGGTCGCAACCCGCCTCGCCGCATCGAGATGCGTGCCGATCAGATCGGCGAACAGGCGGAACATGCCCATGATGCCGGGCACCTGGAGCCTGGCGGGCTTCGGATCGAGCGCACACAGCGTTCCGAAGAAACTGCCGTCGGCAAGAAAGATCGGCACCGAAATGTAGGACTGGAAACCGTACATCGCCGGCGTGTGATGATGGGCGTAGCTCTCATCCTCCGCAACGTGATCGATGACCACGGCCTCGCGCGCCTGGTGCACCTCGTGGCAGATCGTGGTCTCGACCTTCAGTTCGTCGCCGGCCGCAAGGCCGAGCCCGACCTTGTCGTTGGCGGCAAGGCAGATCCAGCGATCGCCGGTCACGCGCGCGATGGCCGAGAAACCAAGGCCCGTGACTTCGGAGACGACGGCCAGAATCGTCGGAACGGCGGTGATCGCCGCGACGGCGTCGATATCAGTCTTGAAGTCGTGCTCCATCAATCCGTACGGCGCCTTTATTGCAACAGCGAACACTATTCGCGCTCGCACCCTTGAAGTCAAAGATAATTGGTCGCAGCCGGATCCTCCCCCTGCACAGGAACGGATCGCGCGCACCGATCTTGGTTCTTCACTCAACACCATGGAGGACCACATGAAAAAGACGATCATCCTTGCCACCGCGATCGCCGCGATGTTCAGCGGCGCGGCATTCGCCCAGTCGAGCCAGGGCCAGGGCGCCGCGGCGGCCGGCGTCAACGGAAATGGCGCCAACGCGGCCGGCAGCCCGATGCAGAACGAGCGGATGCGCGACGGCACGACCGGCATGTCGTCGGGTTCCAGCGCGGGCGGCCAGAACGGCTCGCCGACCTCGCCGCAGACCAATCCGACCTCGCCCACCGGCCGGGCCTCGGAGGGCCAGACGGCTCCGAAGTGAAGTCTTCAGCTGGCGGCTTCGGCCGCCAGCTTCGTCTTGACGCCGCGTTTCGGACGCCGCGGCAAAATCGGTGATGCCTCACGCTTGTTTCGTCAACCGCAAGGAACCAGCCTCCCCGTGTCTACTTGGTCCCTGACAGGCAGGAGACGCGGTTGAAAATTCTACTTGTCGAAGACGAGCCGCTCATTCTTCTCGACGTCGAGCTCGGGCTGCAGGAGGCGGATCACACCGTGGTTTCGGTCACCAACGCCGACCGGGCCATGCATATGCTCGAGGTCCATTCCGTCGATGTCATCCTCACCGACATCGACATGCCCGGATCGATGGACGGGCTCGCGCTCGCCGCACGGGTGAGCGACCTCTGGCCGCCCGTGAAGATCGTCGTGATGTCGGGCAAGCGCCGCCCGAGCCGCGCCGAGCTACCCGCCCATGCCCGCTTCATCGCCAAGCCGTTCAATTCGGCAGAGCTGCTGCAAACGGTCTGCGTCTGGTAGAAGCGCGCCTGCCGGCGACGCGAGGTGCCGGCTCGCGCCATGAGCGCCTAGCTGCGCCGTCCTGCTGCGCCGCCCAGAAACAGTTCCCATGCCTTCTCGAAGTACAACTTCCGCTCCTTCGGCCTTGCGAGCGGCCGGTAGCCGAACATGGCCAGCGTCGTCGGCCCGACGATGATGCTGTTGATGAGAAAGTCGGTCAGAAACTTGACGTCGCCCGACACGATGCGGTGATCCGCCTGGGCCTTCGTGACCGACGTCAGCAGCAGGGACATGATCTCGTCGGGCTCCGGCCTGGCATCACTGCCGGCGGCGACCAGGCTCTCGCTGGCGGCGATCCGCTTGAACGCCACCAGCTCCGGATCGAGGTTGATGTCGAGCAGCAGGCTTGCCAGCTCCTTGAGCTGTGCGAGGCTGTTCTGATCCGACTTCCCGACCTGAAGTTCGGCAAGACGCGCCATGATCCGCCGACGGCTTCGCTCCAGCACCGCCTCGAAGATTGCCCGCTTCGACGGATAGCGCCGGTAGATGGTGTCCTTGCCTGCTCCGCATTCCGAGACGACGCGCTCCATGGACGTAGCAGCGTAGCCGTCCCTGGCGAACAAGCCCGCGGCAACCTCGAGAATCCGATCCTCGATCGCCAGCGCCTCGGCCTTGGTCGGCCGTCCGCCGCGGCTTTCACCGCCATGCTTCCTGACGCTCTTCCCGCGGCTGGCGGCGCGCTTGCCGGTCTTCACTGCCTGCTTCATCCCTTCTCCTGCGCGAATGCCGGAATCATCTTCTGGAGTTTTAATAGTTCTAAACAGGCCAAAGCGCCAACCTCATAACTGGACAGTTCCGTCCCGTTTTGTTTTAAACCCGCCCGCAAGAATTGGGGTGAGGTTTCGACATGGGAATGACCGGGGGACCGCAGCGGACTCTGCGGGGTGCAGCGCTTCTGCTTGGTTCGACTGCCTTTCTGGCACTGGACGTGCCGGCTTCCGCTCAAACCACCACGCTGCCGCCGGTCACGGTGGACGCGCCGCAAGCCCCGCGATCGGCACGCAGCGTGGCCTCGCAGCGTCCGCAGACCGCCAGCAGGCGCAGCGCCCGGACAAGAACCAGTCCGACGGCAGCGCCCGCTTCCGGTGCGGTGACGCCGGCAACGGACCGGCAGGATACGCGTGATCGCGTGCTCGCGACCAATCAGTCGACGGCGACGAAGACATCGACGCCCGTGCTGGAGACGGCGCAATCGGTCACCACGGTGACCCGCCGGCAGATCGACGAGCAGAACCCGCAGACCGTCGGCAACGCCCTGCGCTACACCGCGGGCGTCCTCTCCGAGCTCGACGCGACGACCCGCTACGACAGCGTGTTTCTCCGCGGCATCGGTGGCTTCGGTACGTCGACCAATTTCGTCAGCTTCCTCGACGGATTGAAGCTGCCGCGCGGTCAGGCCTTTGCCGCGATGTCGATCGACGCCTTCCTGCTCGACCGCATCGAAGTCATCAAGGGACCCTCGGCGGTCCTTTACGGACAGATCAGCCCCGGCGGCCTCGTCAATCTGGTCAGCCGCCAGCCGAGCGACATTCCCTACAACGAGGCGCGCATCGAAGGCGGCAGCTACGGACGAGTCCAGGGCGCCATCACCAGCCAGGGCGCGCTGGACGCCGCGCATCAATGGCTCTACAGCATCAGCGCGATCGGCCGGATGTCCGATACACGCTACGACGGCGTGGAGGAGCAGCGGTACGGCGTCGCCCCGGCCATCACATGGCGCCCGGATGCCGACACCCAATTGACCGTGTCGGGATTCTATCAGCGTGATCCGAAGGGCGGCTACTTCAACTCGCTCTATCCGCAATCGCTGGCGCCGGCCGCGTATCGGCCATATCTCAATCGCAACCTGAACATCGGCGATCCCGGCTTCGACCGGTTCGACCGCGAGCAATCCGGCGTCGGCTACGTGTTCGATCGCCGACTCAACGATGTCGTGAGCTTCCATTCGGCCCTGCGATACGCGAAGGTCGACACCGATTTCCAGTCGCTTCAGATGGCGGGCGCGCTCTCCGCCGCCGGGACCATTCCCCGCGCGGCGATCCGCTCGATCGAGAGCACCGACGGCATTGCCGCCGACAACCGCCTGCGCTTCGACTTCAGGACGTCGGGCATCGAGCATACCGTGCTTGCCGGCTGGGACCAGCAGAACGCGCGCAGTTCGTGGCTCTACCAGTTCGGCGGCGCGACGTCGCTCGACGTCGTGAACCCCGCCTATTACCAGCCGGTCGGAACGCTGTTCCCGTTCATCAACAACGACCAGTCGCTGTCGCAGACCGGCGTCTACGTTCAGGACCAGATGAAGTTCGGCGGCTTCCGCCTGACGCTGGGCACGCGGCACGACTGGACGGAACAGAGCAACGACAACCGCATCTCCTCGACCAGGACGTCGCAGGCCAGCGACAAGCAGACCTATCGCGCGGGCCTGCTCTATCTCTTCGACAACGGGCTCGCCCCCTATGTCAGCTATGCGACGTCGTTCGAGCCGACCATCGGCGTGGGAAGCGACGGCCTGCCCTTCGTTCCCACCACGGGCGAACAGTACGAAGGCGGCCTGAAATACAAGCCGGCATTTGCCGACATGCTGTTCACGGCGGCCGTCTTCGATCTCCGCCAGCAGAACACGCTCACGCCGTCCTCGGTCGCGGGTTTCAGCGTTCAGCAAGGCGAGATCCGTTCCCGCGGCGTGGAACTGGAAGCGAGGGGCAAGGTGACCGAGAACATCGAGATCGTCGCGGCCTCGACGTTCCTCGACACGAAGGTGACACGATCGACCGACCTCACCGCGATCGGCAAACGCCCGCAGGCCGTGCCGACGCATTTCGAATCGCTCTGGGCCAATTACAGCTTCCTGACCGGCGGCCTCGCAGGCCTGACCATCGGCGGCGGCGTTCGCTCTGTCGGGCCCAGCTATGGCGACGACATCAACAGCCTGGTCTCGCCGGGATATGTCGTGTTCGACGCCGCCATCCGCTACGACCTCGTCAATCTCGTGCGGGCGTGGAAAGGCGCGGAGCTGACGCTGAACGTCACCAATCTCTTCGACAAGAGCTACTATACGAGCTGCAGTTCCGGCTTTTACTGCCAGTTCGGCAACGGCCGCCTTGCCTTGGCCGGCCTGCGCTACCGATGGTGATCGCATGATGTTGCCCTCGCCATGAGCGCCCGACGGCTCCGATGGTGGTCGCTGATCCACAAATGGAGCAGCCTGCTCTGCACGATCTTCGCGCTGCTGCTTTGCCTCACCGGCCTCCCCCTCATTTTCCACGAGGAGCTGGGACCAAATCCGGCGCCGGACACCATCGCAGATCCCGACATCCGCGCGTCCGTCGACACGATGATCGCCGAGGCACTGGCAGAGCGGCCTGGCGAGGTCGTGCCGTATCTGTTCTACGATCGCGACAAGCCGATCGTGAAGATACCGACGGCAGCCAGCACGATGTCGGCGCCGGACACGTTCTTCTACAAGGTCTTTGACGTCAGGACCGGCAAGGCACTTGCGGTCGATCAGCCCAATGAGGGCTTCATCTATGTCATGCTGCGGCTTCATGCCGACCTGTTCGCAGGCGTGAAGGGTACGCTGTTTCTCGGCGGCATGGGCCTGTTGCTGGTCGTCGCGATCGTCTCCGGCGCGGTGCTGTACGGCCCGTTCGCGAAACGCCTCCAGTTCGGCGAGGTGCGCAGGCAAGGCAGCAACCGGCTGCGCTGGCTCGACCTGCACAATCTGCTCGGGATCATCACGCTGGCCTGGTTCGGCGTCGTCTCGCTGACAGGCGTGATCAATACCCTGGCCGCGCCGATCGAACTGGTCTGGCAATCGAACCAGCTCGTCGAGATGGCTGCGCAAAGTCGGGGGCGGTCGCAAGGCGGCCCAATGGCGCCGGTCGATCTCGTGCTGGCCAGGGTCCGGGCCGCGGCACCCGACATGAGGGTGATGACCCTCGCCTTTCCGGGGACGCCGTTCTCGACACCCACGCATTACGCGGCGTTCCTGACCGGAGACACGCCATTGACGAGCCGCATCCTCAAGCCTGCCATCGTCGATGCGACCAGTGGCGAGGTCGTCGCCATGCGTGACATGCCCTGGTACGCGACGGCGCTGTTCGTCTCGCAGCCACTGCATTTCGGCGATTACGGCGGGATGCCGCTGAAGATCATCTGGGCGATCCTCGATGTCATCACAATCATCATCCTGGTCAGCGGCTTGTATCTGTGGATCGACAAATGGCGTTCAGGCGGTGCGGTGGCCGCCGCACCGGAACCAGCAACGAGTGAGCCACCGCGATGACATCGAACCGGCCGCGGCGCGCAATCTGGACCATCCCGGCCTCGCTGGCGGTCGTGACCCTGTTTGGCTTGCTGGCCGCCCTCGTCGGCGAGGGCGGAATCTGGTGGCCCCTGTCATGGGCGTTGCTGGCCGTACCCTGCGTCTGTAGCGGCGTCTATCTCATGCGAGGCCTGTTGCCACCGCACGAAGGCGATCCCGGTCATGCGTTGCGACCGTCTTGCGGAAAACCGCCGGGCGAAGGATGCTGATGTGAGCCGCACATCAAGGGACCTGCCATGCCTGTCGACACCAAAGCCGCCACCGACCGCCTCATGCGCTTTCTCGCCGTCGAGGGCGTGACCGGACAGGAGGCGGCGATCGGGCGCGAGCTGATGGCGGCCCTGAAGGAGAGCGGCGTGCCGGCGAAAGCGATCCGGCTCGACGACGCCAATACCCGCATCCCCGTCCCGACCGAGACCGGCAACCTGATCGTCGACCTGCCGGGCCGCGGCGCGCTGCACAACCAGCCCCGCATCATGTTCATGACACACATGGACACCGTGCCGCTCTGCGCCGGCGCCAAACCGAAGAAATCCGGCCGCAAGATCGTCAACGAAGCCAGAACCGCGCTGGGCGGCGACAACCGCTGCGGCTGCGGCGTGCTGGTGACGCTGGCGGCCGAACTCGAAAAGCAGAAGCTCGACCATCCGCCGATCACGCTGTTGTTCTGCGTGCGCGAGGAGAGCGGGCTCTATGGCGCGCGCCATGTCGATCTCGAGGAACTTGGCGCGCCGGAGATGGCCTTCAATTATGACGGCGGCGCGGCTTCCAATGTCGTGATCGGGGCGGTCGGTGCCGACCGCTGGAGCGTCGAGATCTTCGGCCGCGCCTCCCATGCCGGGGTCGCACCGGAGCGCGGCATCTCCTCGACCATGATCCTGGCGCTGGCGCTCGCCGAGGTGAAGGCAGGCGGCTGGTTCGGCAAGGTCGTGAAGGGCAAGAAGCAGGGCACCAGCAATGTCGGCCCCGTCACCGGCGGCGAGGGCCGCCCGGCGGGCGATGCCACCAACGTCGTCACCGACTACATCCATATCCGCGGCGAGAGCCGCAGCCATGACGGCAAGTTCGTCCGCGAGATCACCAAGGCCTACAAGGCCGCGTTCGAGAAGGCGGCGAAGAAGGTGACCAACGTGCAGGGCAAGTCCGGCAAGGTGAAGTTCAAGGCCGAGACGGATTACTATCCGTTCCGGATGAAGGACAGCCAGCCCGTCATCAAGCGCGCGGTCGAGGCGGTCTCCGCGATCGGCGGCACGCCGAACGTCCGCGCCGCCAATGGCGGCCTGGACGCCAACTGGATGGTCCGTCACGGCATTCCGACCGTGACCTTCGGCGCCGGCCAGAACGAGGCGCACACGGTCGACGAGTGGATCAATCTCGACGAATACGACCGCGCGTGTGCGCTGGCACTGCAGCTGGCGACGATGCGGTGAGCAGCTGGAACGAGGCTCACCATCAGTCTCCGAACCTGACGGGAACGGAGAGCAATATGTTTCCGCCACCAGCGATATCGGAGGGCGGCGGCGGCAACGGGCTCGCACGGCGGGCCAAGGCCACCGCCTCCTGATCCAGGATGGGGTCACCTGACGAGCCGAGCAGGCGCGCCGCCCCCACCCGCCCGGAGCGGTCGATGCTGAAGGCAACGGTTGCGGTCCCGCGGCCGCCGCCCGGCGGCAGGCGCTTGTGGCGATTGAGCAGCGCCATCACCATGCTGCGCCAGCTTGCCGGCGAGACCGACGACGACGTGCCCGCCACCGGCGCGGCGTTGATCGATGCAAGCCTGGCATCGGCCGCCTGTGGTGCCGCCGTCGCAGGCGCATTCTGAGCCGATCTGGTCTCCGACCTGCTTTTTGCGGACTTCGGGCGCTCGGGCTTGCGCGGCTGTTTCGGTTTCTGTTGCGAGGGCGTGAGATGCGCAGGCTGCGCCAGCACGGCCTCAGCCTTCTTGTCGGGCAGTGGCGGCACTTCAAGCTCAGTCTCGACGCCCAGCCTGACATCCGGTTCCGGCTCGGCAGGCTTGTCCGGCTGCTCGGCTGGCGTTGCGGCCTGAGACATCTCCATCCTCGGGCCCAGCGCAACGTTTTCCGGCGGAGTCTGGGGCGCCTCGGCCACCGGCGCCATCTCGATCATGATCGCGGCAGGAAGCTCCACGGCTGCGGTCGCCGGAGCCAGCCAGCTCATCGCGGCATAGACGCCGCCGCCGTAAAGCATCACGACGCAAAGACCGGCCAGCGACCAGCGCAGCACGACGCTCGTGAAGGCCTCGTCATCGCAACGATAGTTAGGCCGCAGTTCCGCCGATCGCGGGAGATCCTCGTCTTTCATCGCGGCTCCCGCGGCACGGCTGGCGCGGAGCCGGTCAGCGTTTCAAGACCGACCAGTCCAATCTTGAGATAGCCGGCGTCGCGGAGCAGATTCATCACTTCCATCAGTTCGCCATAGGAGACCGCCTTGTCGGCGCGCACGAACACGCGCTCGTCGGTGTTGCCCTGGGTTCTGCCGTCGAGCGCGATCTTGAGCGCGTCGCGGCCGACGGGGTCGTTCCCGAGGGCCAGGCTGCCATCGCTCTTGACGGTCAGAAACACGGGCTCGCCGGGACGAGGCTGGGGCTGGGCGTTGGACGAAGGAAGGTCAATGGCGATATCCACCGTCGATAGCGGCGCGGCCACCATGAAGATGATCAGCAGCACCAACATGACATCGATGAACGGCGTGACGTTGATCTCGTGGTTATCGGCGAGTTCGTCATCCCTGCCGCCGGCTCTGAGGCTTCCCGCCATTGTCCTACTCCGCGGCGATCTGTACGGAAGGCGCAATGGACGGCACCTTGCGCATGTCGAGATCGCGGCTGACGAGCCGCTCGATGCCGGCTGAAGCATCCGCCAACAGCCGCCGGTAACCCGTGATCGCGCGCGCGAATACGTTGTAGATGATCACGGCCGGAATCGCGGCAACAAGTCCGAGTGCCGTCGCCAGCAAGGCCTCGGCGATCCCCGGCGCGACGACTGCGAGATTGGTGGTCTGCGACTGGCTGATGCCGATGAACGAATTCATGATGCCCCATACCGTACCGAACAGGCCGACGAATGGCGCCGTGGCGCCGATCGTCGCCAGCAGCCCCGTGCCCGCGGTCATGCGCTGGCCGGCCCCGGCCTCGACTCGCGACAGACGCGAGGTGACGCGATCATTGACGCCACCACTTCCGCCGTGATCGAGCACCGGAGCGGACACGCGCACTTCGTCTGCCGCCTCCCGCACCAGGACAGCGGCCGTACCATCGTCGTCCGCAAGGGAGATCGACGCTTCGCGGAGCGTTCCGGCCGCCAGTATCTTTGCGATGCCGGCCCGCAGCCGGCGGCGCGCCAATGCGAGTTCGAGGGCTTTCGCCAGCCACACGGTCCATGTCATCAAAGAGGCGAGTGCCAGACCGATCATCACGCCCTTCACCACTACGTCGGCCGCAGCGAACATACCCCACGGCGACAAATCACGTGGCAGGCCCGGAGCCGACACAGACGATGAAGCGGGCTTGGGCGTCCCGGGTTTGGGCGTCCCGGGTATCGCTGCTCCCAAAGGCTCACTCATGGGTGTGCCTTGTCCCGAAGGCGACGTACCCTGCGTCGTAGACGGCTGGTCCGGCGCCTGGGCAAAGACAGGGGCAACCAGGCTTGCCAATGCCACTGCCAACATGAAAGCGGCTACCGGCCGCACTACCCGCGCCTTTCCGCGCGACGTCCTGCCTTGAGACTGCATCATCATGTCCCTCAGAAGCGATAGCTCAGTCCAAGCCTGACCATCGGGATGTCGACCTTGCTGAGCAGCTTGCGGCCGGTGACGGTGTTGCTGGTGACGGGATAACCGTAGCCGTTCGCGATCATCACGCCGGCCCTCGCATCGGCGAACGAAAACTCGGCCTCATCGAATCTTGCGAGCAGATACTCGCCCTTCAGCGACCATGCGCCGCCGAAGGCGAACTCGGCACCGCCGCCGATCGCAAATCCGGTGCGCGTCACGGCGGCACTTTCCGTGAAGGCGGAAACGGTCGTGTTGACGGGCGTGAAGAACCCGGAAGAGGTCTTGGCGCCGACATATTGCGTGCGCTCCTCGTTCTGCCGCATGAAGGCGACACCGCCGGTCGCATAGACCATCAGCCGGTCACTGAAGCCGTAGCCGAGCCGGCCGCGCACGGTGGAAATCCAGGGGACGCTGCTCTTCTCCACGGCTTCGTACTGCCGCAACCGGAACAGATTGTCGCCCGTCGCCCCGCTGGAGCCTTCGGCCGCATACGTGACTTGCGAACCCGAGATCTCGGACTTGGCGATATCGGCTTCGATGCCCAGGATCAGGCGGTTGCCGAACTCGTGATTGTAGCCGGCGTGAAGACCGAACGAGAGTGCATCAACGTTCAGGTTCGGCGTCTCGCGGCCGGGATAGCCGGCGGTCGAACCATTCCCTGCGGTCATCCGTCCCGTGAACTTTGCAAGATCATAGGCCGCATTCACGCCGGCATGGAATCCACCCCAGCCGGCAACTGCCGCAGGCGGACTGAAGAGGCCGGCCAACGAGATCGGAGAGAGCGGCTCGTTGCCGCCGAACTTGCCGGTCATGCCGAGGCGGAGCGTGCGCCCCGGGCCAGGCTGCTGCACGAGGCTGAGCGGATCGACATAATATTGATCCGCCAGATTCTCGACGGTGCCCCAAAGCGTGATGTCCTTCGACAGCTTGTACTCGGCGAAGACGTCGAGCAGCCAATAGGGATTCCAGTCGATCGGTGCGATGATGGCGGCCGCGCCATACTGCACGGCACCATGGCCGATGGAGCGAGCGCCGTTATAGGTCACGCGCCCGCCGATCGTGAGATCGTCATTCAGCAGCTTCTGCGACACGGTGAGATTTGCGGAGTACTTCGGCGGAACCTGGTTGGCCGCGTAGTCACCCGACAGGGTCGAGTTCGAGCACGTCGCGGAGGTCGGGCAGAACTCGACGTTGAGATAATAGTTCGCGGTCAGCTCCGCCATGAATCCGCTGTTCTCGTAACGCCCAGAGAACTCCAGGCCCGAGAAGCGCGCGCGGTCGATATTGACCACCTGAAGTCCGGTATAAGTATAGCCGTAGGTCGGATCGACGAACGACTTGCTCACGCGCGCGACATAGTTGCTGACGTCCCAGTCGAAATATCCGAACTTCAGCATGACCTTGTCGCGAGGCGAAAACAGGTCCTCCTTGATCAGATTGGTGCCGACCTCCCAGTTGCTCGAGCGCTCGGGACGCAGGGCTGCGTTGGGGATCAAGCTGTAGGCTGCGACCGATTCAAAAAGTGTCGGCATGCGCAAGGCGCTGGAGTAGTTGGTATAGAACTGCACTCCCTTGGCAGGCTCCAGCACGACGCCGGCGGACGGGCTGTATCCGCCGTCCTCGCGCTCGGGCTGCGGATTGACCTGCGTGGCATTGGCGATCTTGCTGCGGTCGTAGGACCAGTAATGGGCGTAGCGCAAGCCCGTATTCAGCGTGAGCCAATCGACCGGCTTGTAGGCCACCTTGCCGAAGCCTCCGACTTCCTCCCGACTGCCGTTGCGGGACGGAATGCCCAGATTCAACTGGTCGCTGAACGGGAGCGGCGAGGTCGTCTCGTTGAGATAGGACGCGCCATAGTCGAGATCCAGCGAGCCGAAACGATCGAGCGAGACATGCGACTTGTTGCTGACGTCGCCTCCCCACATCTTGCTGTCGTTGCCGGGAAGGTAGTCATAGGGAAGACCGTAGGTCTCCGGCGGCACCGCGCCCAGGCTCACCCGAGCCGGCGTGCGCACAGTGAGACTGGTCATCCACAGATTGGCCTTGAGGTCGACCAGACCGTTGTCGTCGGGCTTCCAGCGATAGCGCACGGTCCCCGTGTCCAGCTTGGTGCTGTCCTCCTGCGCCTGTTGCACGGCCTGACTCCGCGCGCTCGAAAACAGCGATGCGACGACGTCACCTGCCTGGCTGCGATAGCCGGTGTAGCCGAATTGCAGGCTGTGCCCGTCGTCCGAGCGGATGGTCGCCTTTGCGAGATACGATTCCGTCTCGAGCTGTGTGTTGAGAACCTGTTCGCCCGCGCGATAGCTCGAAAGACCGCCGTTCTGGTACACGTGCGCATACGATATCGGGCTGGGCGGGTAGTAGCAGAAGCCACTCGAGTAACAGAGCGGTTGCGGACCGGTATCAATGACCTGCGCGCCCGGGCCGTTCTTGCCGGCGAAATAGTTGCCCTGCTTGCGATAGGCGTAACCCCAGAGCAGGTCGTAGTTGGCTTCCTTGACGGCAGCCACAGCGCTGGAGGATCCGCTGGTCGGATCCATCCAGCTGGGCCGATCGATGCCGGAGGCCGAGGCCGTCGGCACAGGATAGGGCTGGGGATCGCTGAGATATGGCTGCGGCCAGGTGTAGCCACCACGGTCGCCGGGCCGCGGCGCAGTCGTGTTGGTACCGAAGCCGCTCTTGACCCAGACTCCCCATGTCTCCCCCGGCTTCACGACGTCGTCGGCACTGAGCGTGCGCATCGCCACCGAGCCGGCAATGCCGCGCGAGCTGGCATCGGAGCCCTTTCGGATGTCGACGCCGGCCAGCAGATCTGGGTCGACGAAGGTACGGTTCGAGATGCCCTGATAGCCCTGATAAACGGCCAAGCCGTTCTCTGCGCCGTCGACCGTCACCGCGACACGGCCCATGCCCTGCATGCCGCGGATGTTGACGTCGATGCTGCCGCCGCCATTGCGCGCTTCGCCGGACATCACGCCCGGTGTGCCACGGAAAATGTCGGCGGGACTGGAGCCGCGGAAGCGCTCGATCGTCTCCTGGGAGATATGGCTCACCGGCGCGGGCGTCGAATACGGTGCGTCTATTGCGGAGACACGTCCGCCAGAAACGTGGACGGTGTCGAGCTGAATCGCGCCGGCCGGCATCTCGGCGGCCGCCGCTGCACCCGCGCGCTCGATCGTCACCGTACCAGCATTGGTGAAGCGATAGCTCAGGCCGGATCCAGAGAGCAATCGACCAAGCGCGTCCGACGTCGGCAGCGTGCCGCTCACGCCAGGCGAATTGATGCCGCGCACGATGCCTGCATTGACGAACACCTGCATTCCGGTTGCCGTGGAAAAGCGGACGAGGGCCTGCGACAGGGATTGCGGGGGGATGTCGAACGGCACGGAGGCCGTGGACCTCACCGGCGCGACATTCGATTGAGCGATCGCCGGCGTTTGAAGCGCATGGATGGCAGCGAGCGCCGTCGTCGCCATCAAGACTAGCTTCAGCGGATGACGCAGCGCTCCCGTCCGCGCCGCGTTTGCGCTCGATCCATATTCGCCGATCCTGTTTGCCTGCATCGCCCTACCCAAATGTCCCGCGAACGGCGGGAATACGGAGGGCTTGCAACTGGCCCTCACTGAAATCGACACGCGAGAGGGCAGAACTGATGATCGGGCAGGCGAGCGTCGTGTTAGAATCGCATCAAACTGAATAGACGACCGTGAACAGCGGTCCGGCCCGAAACAGCCGGATCGGCAATGTGTTCGCAAGAGTCAGCAGCGCGTTGTCGAGCTGCCTGCTGCTGAAGATCGCGGTCACTGGAATCTCTCCGAGACGCCGGTCCGTGAGAACGACGCGTCCACGCCTGTAGCGCTCGATCTCCGCAAGCACGCGCCGAAGGGGGACGTCCTGGAAGATGATCTGGTCGCGCCGCCAGGCCTCCGTCACCACGAGGTCGGCCGGGGCCAGCGTCGCCGGCCCGCTCGAGGCGAAGCTGACCTGCCATTCCTTCTCGACCGTCATCGTGGGAAAGCGCCCGCCCACGGTGACGGCACTCTCGCTGACGGCGGCGGTCACCTCGCCATCGACATGTTTCACGTCGAACCTGGCGCCCAGCGCCGTCATGGTGGCGCCCGCCACATCGACCAGAAAGGGAGTCGGATCGCTTCTGACGTCAAAAAAGCCCTGACCACGATGGAGCCGGACCCGACGCGAGGAAGGGGTGAAGTCGACCGAGAGAGCGGAATAGCTGCCGAGTTCGACGGAGCTGCCGTCCTGCAGTGCGACAGTGCGCCGCTCGCCCGCATCGGTCGTGTGATCCGCGAACAGATCTTCGCGACTGCGGACATGAAGTGCGGTCGCGCCGATCAATCCGGCGACGCCTCCCGCGATCACGTTGCGACGACTGAACGTGCGCTGCGAACGGCGCAGTTGCTCGATCTCGGGCTTGACGATATCGATCCGCATCCACAGCGACTCGGCACGGGCCATGGCGGCTGCGTGCGCCGGATCCTGGTCCAGCCAGGACTGAAAGGCATGGCGGTCTTCGGCCGTCGCATTCACGTCTCGCATCCGGACGAACCATTCCAGCGCCACCATGACCACTGGATCCGTCGATTCGACGCGCATGACTGTCCCCAATCACCGAGAGATACTCGTATCGACGGTCGGATCCCTTGCGAAAACCCGATCCCCGTTAATAATGACACTTCAAAACGATCAAGTGAGGATCGGCCGGGACTGATTATTTCTGCCCAAGACGCCGGTCGAGGTCGGCCAGGGCACTGACGATCTGGGTGATCACGGTGTTCCGCGAAACGCCCTGGCGGGCGGCAATTTCGTCGTAGCTAAGGCCCTCGAACTTGTGCAGAACGAAGGCTTGCCGCCGCCGAAGCGGCAGGGTCGCGACCGCCTCGAGAACGCGGCGCAACTCGCAGCGATCGATCACGGTGCTCTCCGGAGAGGGCCGCGGGTCGGCGACGGCATTCAAGTCGGCATCCGGCAGCACGACTTCGGCACGCAATGCGGTGTTACGCATGTGATTGAGCGCAAGATTGCGAACCGTCACTGCAAGATAGGCGGGAACATCCGCGACATCGCCGCGATCCGCACGGTCCATCAGCTTGACGAACGCCTGCTGAACCAAATCCTCTGCCGTCATCCTGCTCTGAACGAAACGCTTGACCAGTCGCTTCAAGCGTCCTCGTTCAGCGGCATACAGGATGGCAATGTCGATCGCACGGGCACTCATCGGGCCTACTCGAACAAGGCCGCCACATCGGCGGGCCGCAGATAGGCCTAATGGCTGATAAATAGGCATGCAAATACAATAATTTAGATGGCCTCTAACGTCCGCACCGCGAGGCCCGGCCGCAGGCTCGATGCACAACGGAGAGCATCCCTTGCCGCGGCTTGCGAGCCGCGTGTATCGGGCCTGCCCAGTTGCGAACGGCTGTCCGCCCTCCCGTCATGCCGTCCGACGCCGCGCAGGGCGAGATCGCCGGGCTCGAACTCATGGCCTGCCGCGTGCGCGCTGCCGAAAGTACCGAGGACCGTCGGCGAAACCTGGACTGCGAGCCACTCCAACGGACTTGATGCGGGCCATCCATAATCCGCTATGGTGGGTATAGCCGGACCTCCCCTCGCGAAGGACTGCCCTTGACCCCCGACCTGCACCAGAGAGTGACCGCGTGGCGCCGGCATCTGCATGCGCATCCCGAATTGTCGCTGCAGGAGACGGCCACCGCCGCTTTCGTGCAGGAGAAACTCACTGAACTCGGCATCCCCTTTGAAGCCGGCATCGGCGGCCATGGCATCGTGGCGACGCTGACGCGCGGACACGCGCGGAGCCGCGTCGGCCTGCGCGCGGACATGGACGCGCTGCCGATCACGGAAGATACCGGCCTGCCCTACGCCTCGACAAGCCCCGGCGTGATGCATGCCTGCGGGCACGACGGACATACCGCCTCGCTGCTCGGTGCGGCTGCATTGCTCGCCGCCGACACCGGCTGGAGCGGCACCGTCGACTTCATCTTCCAGCCGGCCGAGGAAGGCTATGGCGGCTCGCGCGCGATGGTCGCGAGCGGACTGTTCGATCGCTTCCCGATGCAGCGCGTGTTCGGATTCCACAACTGGCCGGGGCTTCCCGCCGGCACGATCGCGGTGCATGACGGCGCCGTGATGGCGGCCGGCGCGCGCATCGGCATCACCATCGACGGCCATGCCGGCCACGCCGGCATGCCGCATCTGACGCGCGATCCCGTCGTCGCGGCGGGTCATCTCATCGTGGCGCTGCAATCGATCGTCTCGCGCAGCGTCGATCCGCTCGATACCGCCGTGCTGTCGCTGTGCACGCTGGAAGGCGGCACGGCGCGCAACCAGATCGCCGGCCGCGTCGAGATCGGCGGCACGCTGCGCTTCCATCGCGAGGCGGTGAAGGACATCCTGCTGGCGCGGATCGAAGAGGTCTGCGCCGGCATTGCGACCAGCTTTGGCGTCAAGGTGACCCCCGACATCGTGATAGGCGTCGGCGTGGTCGTGAACACGCCCGAGGAGGCGGCCCTGGCGCGGCTCGCCGCGGAGGCGACCGGCACGTCCGTGCGAAGCGACCTCGCCCCCAGCATGGCCGGCGAGGATTTCGCCAACTACCTGCAGCAACGGCCCGGCGCCTTCGTCTGGATCGGCAACGGCCCCTTGCGCGACGGCGCCGAACTGCACGGCCCGCGCTACGATTTCAACGATGCGATCCTGCCGGTCGCGTCGGGATGGATGGCCGAGGTGGCCAAGACCGCGCTGGCGGCGAACTAGATAATTCCGCCCTGCCTGAGCGCTGCGATCTGCGCCGCATCGTACCCGAGTTCGCCGAGCACGGCGTCGGTGTGCTCGCCGAGCGTCGGCGGGCGCGTGGCAATCTCGCCGGGCGTCTCCGACAGCCGCACCGCGGCGCGGGCGAGCGGTGCCTGTTTCGGCAGGCCGGGATAGTCGACCTCCTGTAGAAAACCGGCCGCGCGGATATGCGGATGATCGAGCGCCTGCTGCGGGCTCAGCACCGGCCCGGTCGGGATCATCGCCGCGCCGAGAATGTCGACGGCCTCCTGCGTGGTGCGCTCGGCGCACCAGCGCGCCATGCGCTCGCTGATGACGCGGCCGTTATTGCCGCGGCTGATGTCGTCGGCAAAGCGCGGATCGTTCAGCCAGACGTCCTCCTCGCCCATTAGCTTCGCCCAGCGCCTGAACAGCGGCTGGCCGGTGACCTGGCACAGCACCCAGCCATCGCTGGTTCGGTAGATATCCACCGGCGCGGCGGTCTGGCCGAGATTGCCCGTGGGCACGCGATTGACGTTGATGACGGCCTGCTCGATCAGCGTGGCATTGGTGAAGGACAGGGCGGTTGCGAGCAGCGCGCCCTCGACGATCTGGCCGCGACCGGATCTGGCGCGCTCCATCAGCGCGGCCAGCGTGCCGAAGGCGCAATGCAGCGCGGTTCCGAAATCCACCCAGTTGACGGCGGCGCGGTAGGGCGGATCCCCGGCGCCGGTCATGTAGACCGCCCCCGACATCACCTGGCCCACGCCATCGAAGCCGACGCGGTCGGACCAGGGGCCGGGCCCACCGAAGGCCGTCGCGGTGGTCAGGATGATGTCCGGCTTGATCGCCTTCAGCGAGTCATAGTCCAGCTTCATCGCACGCAAGGTCTGCGGCGGCAGATTGGCGACGACGACGTCTGCCGTCGCGACCAGCCGGCGCATCACGTCCTGCCCCTCCGGCTTCATCGGATCGAGCGTGATGCACTTCTTGTTGCGATTGATCTGGAGGAACAGCGCGCCCTCGCCGCCTTCGCCCACCGGCGCGACGAAGCGATCCTCGCTGCCGTCGCGCTTCTCGACGCGGATGACCTCGGCGCCGAACTCGGCCAGCAAGGTCGCGCAATAGGGCCCCGCGATATAGCGCCCGAAATCGAGCACGCGAATGCCCTCAAGAACTCCCGCCATCGCTGCGCTTCCCCTTGCCTTCGATCTTTGTTGGTCGCCAGATTACAGCGCGCGGGCCGCGCCGCAAGGGCACCGGATGGCTCGCCCAAAGTCCGGCACACGGGAAATGCGGACGGCAGCGCGCGGCTCAGGACTCGTCGAGCAGTTCGAACAGTTCCTCGACCCGGTCGAACGGGGCCTCGCGCAAGGGGCTGTGATGGATGACGCGATCGCCATCGCGCTGCAGGCCCCGCCCCTTCGACTTGCGCAGCCGTCCCGGCAGGAAGGTCGCGGCGGCCGCCCCGGGGCCGACGTCGAGGCGGATGATGCCCCGGCGCTTGCACTCCAGCCGCAGCCGCGCGGCGGTGAAGAAGTCACGCGCCATCTGCGGCAGCGGACCGAAGCGGCGGGCGGTTTCCTCCTCGAGATCGTCGAGCTCGTCCTCGCTGCCGCATCGCGCGGTGCGCGCGTAGAGTTCGAGCCGCACCGGCTCCGACTGCACGTAGCTCTCGGGAAGCATGTCCGCGATCGGCAGATTGAGGTCGGGCACCCACATCTCGAGGCGGCCGTCGGCGACCTTCTCGGAGGCCATCTTCAGCAGATGGCTGTAGAGCACGGGCCCGAACACCTGGACGTGGCCGGATTGCGCCTCCGAAAACAGGTCGCCCGCGCCGCGGAGATCGAGATCGCGCGCGCTGATGGCAAAGCCGGCGCCCGGACGGCTGAACTCCTCGAGCACCGAAAGGCGCTTCGCGGACTGTCCGGACTGCGTTTCGGTGAGCAGATGCGCAAAGGCGCGGATGCCGCCGCGGCCGACACGGCCGCGCAGCTGGTGCAGCTGGGCGAGGCCGAACTTCTCCGGCCAGCACACCACGATCGTGTTGGCGCGCGGGATGTCGAGACCACTCTCGACGATGTTGGTGGCGAGCAGCACGTCGGCACCGCCCTCGACGAATTCCATCATGCGATCGTCGAGCTCATCGGCCGGCAATTTGCCGTGCAGGCAGACGATGCGCAGATCCGGCGCCACCGCCTGCACCCGCGCCAGCATCGGCTCCAGATCCTGGATGCGCGGACAGATCAGGAAGCTCTGGCCGTGGCGCCGCTGCTCGCGCAGCAGGGCGGATGCGATGGCGGCATCCGACAGCGGCGCGATGCGCGTGGCAACCGGCAGCCGGTGCACCGGTGGCGTCGCGATGACGCTGAGATCGCGGAAACCGGCGAGGCCCGCGGCCAGCGTCCGCGGGATCGGCGTCGCGCTCATCCACAACGTATGCGCGCCCTTGGCGAGCCCGGAGAGTTTCTCCTTCTCGGCCGCGCCGAAATGCTGCTCCTCGTCGATGATGACGAGGCCGAGATCGTCGAACTTCACGTCCTTGGCGGTCAGCGCCTGGGTGCCGACCACGATCCGGGTGCGGCCGCTGCGCAGGCCTTCCTTCGTCTCGCGCGTCTCCGGGCCTGAGCTGGCGCGCGACAGGCTGCCGACCTCGATGTCGAACGGCGCGAAACGCTTGCGGAAGGTCGCGACGTGCTGGCGGGCGAGAATGGTGGTCGGCACCGCGATCGCGACCTGCTTGCCCGAGAGCACGACGGCCGCCGCCGCCCGCAGCGCCACCTCGGTCTTGCCGAAGCCGACATCGCCGCAGACCACGCGGTCCATCGGATGACCCGAGGCGAGATCGTCGAGCACGTCGGCGATGGCCTTGGCCTGATCGGTCGTGGTGGAGTAAGGAAAGCGCGCGACGAATTTCTCGTAGGCCGATCCTGGCGGAACCAGCTTCGGCGCATGACGGCGGCGACGCTGGCTGATGTGCTTGGCGAGCGCCTTGCCGGCGACCTGGATTTCCTGTTCCGCCTCGGTGCGGCGGGCCCACCAGGTGCTGCCATCCGCCTTGTCGAGCGTCAGCCTGCCGAGCTCGGCGGCATAGGGCCACATCAAGGCGAGGTCGGCCGGCGGCACCAGCACCGCGTTGTCGCCGGCATAGACCAGCCGGATCATCTCGCGCGGCGTGTCGGCCCCGGTGTTCACCCGCTGCAGGCCACCGAGCACCGCAAGGCCGCGCCGGAGATGGATCACGACCGTTCCCTGCTCCGGCGCGTCCGGATGGTCGAACGCCGCCGTGAGGGCGCGCGCCAGAGGCTGCGGATGGTGCGCCCTGCTGCCAAGCACGTCGGCGGCCGTCACGACGACGAGGGGCCGCCGTCCGGCGATGACGAAGCCGGCATCGAGATCGGCGAGCACGGCTGCCGCTTCGTCACGGCCCTCGGCCACCGCGGTCCAGTCGGCGCACCGTTCGGCCTTCACGCCGCTCATCCGCTCCATCGCGCGCAGATCCTCTTCCTGCGCCGCGACAAAGACGAGGCGCGACCCGGCGCGCCTGGTCTCGTCGACATAGGCGCGGAAGGCCTTGCGGGAGGAGGTCAGCTTGGAGAAATCGGGCGTGCCGCGGAACGGCGACGTCTGCGGCAGCACCTTCATGCCCCTGGCAAGCTGGGTCCAGTCGCGCCGCCCGAGATAGCCGCGCTCCCGCTCGGCGCGCGGGGCGGCGTCCTCGATCGTGCTCAGCCAGGCATCGGCATGCACGGGCACCGCCGCGTCCGCAATCCATTTGGCCTGTCCGCAATAGTCGAACAGCGTGGCGCGCTTGTCGCGCTTGCCGAAGGCGAGGCGCTCCGACATCGGATCGACCGCGAGCTCCCTCGTCTCGAAGATGATCTCATGCTCCTTCGGGTCGAACGCCACGATGCGGCGGATGGCGCCGCCGGAATGCTCCACCCGGAAGGGGCCGAGGGCGCCGGCCGGAAAGATCTCGAAGGTCTGGCCGTGAAACAGCGCGCCGCCCGGATAGTCCGGCTCATCCTCCAGATCGTAGCCGAGCCCCTCCAGCCGGGCGCCGAGTTCCGCCTCCGAAAAGCTGCTGCCGACCTTGAGGGTCAAGCCGAGACGCGACAGGCTCGCAGGCGGCGGCAGGCGCTCCATCACCGCCTCCGCGGTGGACACGAGGAAGACCGGCTTTTTGCTTTTCGCGAGCCGGGCAAGGACGGAGGCGCGCCGCCCGGCGAGTTCGCGCGAGGGCTCGAGCTGATCGAACGGCAGGGTATTCAGGCGCGGAAACACCAGCACGTCACAGGCAGGATCAAGCGCATGAAGGATACTGCCCAGCCGCTCCGCGCGGCTCTCGGTCTCGGCGAGAAAGACGATGCCGCCGCGGCCGGCCTGCCATTGGGACAGCAGATGAAGCGCGAGCATGCCGAGCGGCGACGCGGTCGAGATGGCCGGGCTTGACGCAACCGGACCTTTTTTCGGCGATGGCTTCAAGGGCCGGGCCGTCTTGGCGGTACGTGCACTTTTGGAAGTCCGCGCCTTCTTTGCGAGCTGCGTCGTCCTGACCGCCTTCGCTTTCCGGTCGGCCTGCGCCTTGCTGGAATGCCTCACGCTCATCCGTTTCCGTCGTCGATGCCGCCCACCGAACGCGAGCGCCGACGTCATTTCCGATTCGATTTGATCGCCGATCTGCTTAGGGGATTTGCGCCGCGAACGCACCCCTCCTTGCGCGTTTGGCGACAGGTAAAATCCTTGTGCGGCACGATGGCCGCACCACTTATCGAGGATAAATCCCGTGCACCCCGCCTGCGTTCCCGGACCTCCCGCAGAGACCATGCGCGCCTGCGATGCGCGCGCGCCAGCGTGCGGCCATCGGTTGAAATCCGCTTCGGCTTCTCTTATCTGAAAGTCTGGTTGCAGAGGAGCCACGACATGGCGGGATCAGCGGCGCTGTCGCTCCGATCATTCATCATCCCTGTCGCGCTCGGAGCATTCATGGCGGTCGGTCCCGGCAAGGCGTCCACGCTCGACGATTACCGATGGAAAAATCGCCTGCTGGTCGTCGTCGCTCCCGGCAGCGGTGCGGAGGCCATGGCCCAGCGCCGCATCTTCGAAGCCGCATCGAGCGGCATGGCCGAGCGCGACATGGTTCTCGTCGAGGCGCTCGACGACAGCGCGCGCTCCAGACAGATCCGGCAAAGGCTCTCGGCCGACGGCAGTCGCTTCAGGGTGTTCCTGGTCGGCAAGGACGGACATGTCGCCTTTGCTTCGGAAAGACCGGTGCCGGCGGAGATCCTGTTCGGCAAGGTCGACGCCATGCCGATGCGGCGCGACGAGATGCGGCGCGGGCGCTAGGACGCGACGGATCGAGGACCGATGTTCAGGATCGGCGTCATCTCGGATACGCACGGGCTGCTGCGGCCGAGCGCGGAGCGCGTTCTGGCGGGGGTCGATCAAATCATCCATGGCGGCGATATCGGGCGTCCCGAGCTCATCCCGGCGCTGCGGCAAATCGCGCCCGTCACGGCGATCCGCGGCAATGTCGACGTGGGCGACTGGGCTGCCGCCTATCCCGACGCCGCGCTGGTCAGCCTCGGCGGGCGCACGATCCACATCCTGCATGATCGCAAGACGCTGCAGTTCGATCCACGCGCGCGTGGCATCGACGTCGTCATCAGCGGGCATTCGCACCGGCCCGAGATCGAGACCATCGACGGCGTGCTCTATCTCAACCCGGGCAGCGCCGGGCGACGGCGCTTCAGGCTGCCGATCACGCTCGCCACGCTCGAGGTGGGCCCGCAAGGTATGCGGGCTGAGATCGTCGATCTCGGCGAGGGCTGATCGCCTGCTGCCGGCGCGTTGGAACCTCCTTGGCCGCTGCAGGTTGGCGCTTCATGCCATGACATGGAGGCCTCTCTTGGAACGCACGATCATCGGAGAATTCGACACGCGGCGCGGCGCGGAACTCGCGGTCGAGCATCTCGTGCAGCAATGCGGCGTCGCGCGAACCGACGTGTTCGTGCAGCCAGCCGGCGGCGCCAACACGACCGGAACGCGCGCGGCAGGTCCGGACGCGAAGGCCGCACCTCGCCCGGAAGGACATCAGCCGCATGAGGGCGCAATCGAGGTCTCCGTCGATTTTCACGGCGAGGATCCCGACAGAGTTGCGTCCGCCCTGAAGGAAACGGGGGCGACCGCCATACGGACGAAATAAGGAACTTGGCGGGGGCGCTCAGCGCACCAGCGGCGCCGCATACTCCGCCACCAGCCGGACGAGATCGGCCTGCCGCGCGGCTCCCGTCTTGTCGAACAGGCTGCTGACATGGCTCCTGATCGTGGTCTCGGCGACGCCGAAGGCCGCGGCGATTTCGGGAATGCCGCCGATATCGGCGATGGCAATCAGCACCCGCAATTCGGTCGGAGTCAGCCTGAATGCCTTGCCGATGGACTGCGATGCCGACGGCATCGCGAGGGTCGCCTGACGCAGGAAGAGCGCGGCGGCGGCCGTCGGCACCACCCCGGCGCGGCGGCGCTGCCCGGAACTCAGCGGCAGCACATGCGCGACATAGCGCGTGCCGTCGCTCCCCGCGAGCGGCATGGCGATCCCGCGGACGCCGAGCGCGGCATCGCCCTGCGCCGCGCTGATGAAGACCTCGCGTAGCGCGCGGTCGACCTGGGCATTGCACGCCGTCAGGCGTCCCGCCACGCAATGCAGGATCGCGTTCGCGGCAAGAAGCTCCGAAGCCGCCGTATTGGCGTGAATGAGCCGTCCGCCGCCGTCGACGAGAAACATGGCCGCCTCGAGCCCGTCGAGCGTATCAACGAAGGTGGCGATTTCCGCCGCCTTGAATTCGAACATCCGGCCGATCACGACCGCGCGCCTGACATGCGGCGCGATCAGGCGGATATTGCGCCGCGCCCGCTCGTCGGCGACGCCGTCGTCGGCATGGCGAAACACGCCGAAGATCGCAGCGCTGATCGTGGTCCGATCGACAACGGTGCTGAGGAAGTCGACGAAGCCTTGAGGCGCGGCCCATTGGCGATAGAATTGCGTCTGCGTCAACTCGCTCATCGGGATCAAGTCCGTAGTCGCGATCGGTTCATCGAGGTCGCCGCGAAAATGCGCTGCTGCGGCGGCATAGATCTCGCCGAACAATTCCACCGGCAGCGGCCGCAGGAAGCCGAAACTGTGCGGGATCGCGGCGTGCTGCACGCCGACGTCCTTGCAGAACAGTCCGCCGCCGGTGCCGCCGACGAAGCGGGCCGCCCGTGCAAGGGCATCTTCCCAGCGTGAAGGATCGAGCGCCGCATCGTAGACGGCGCCGATCAGATCGCTGAGCTCCAGCTGATCGCCGAAACGAGCCGGCACGGACAATGGCTGAACCGAATGTGGGTTGCGCAGATGATTCATTGGGTATCGCAAAAGTGTCGACACGAAGACAACCCCATTGCCGGCCGAGAATTCCCCCGGGTGGCAGGCTGTTTCGACGAAAGATGCACTTTTTCCGGGTCACAACCGGGCCGGGAGCGGCCCCTTCTCCTCCAAACCTAGGAGACGCCGACCGCCTCAGCTTCCTTCATGCAGGAAAATATGAGTGACGGAGTATGGCGCGGCGAGACAAGCACCGGCCACCTCGCACGGGCCCTGCGCCGTTCCGCCATGCGTGTCGATACGCTCCGCGCTCGTCACGCCTGCGACAACACCGGCGCCGCGATGGCCGACAATGCTGAGCCTGAGCCGGGCGATGTCGGCCGGCGTCGGGCCGGGAATGCTCGCAGTCACCTTTCCGGTGATGACGCTTCCATCCGCGCTTTCCGAGGTCGGATCGGCATAGTGGTGACCGACGGTCCTGCCCTCCGCCATCAGGATCGCGATCGGCTCGCGAAGGTCCAGGTCAGCTTGCCGTCACTGCCGGTCTTGCATTGGTAGATCTGCCCGCCTTGCGCGGACAGCGTCGCGACGACTGTTCCGTTGACGACGATCGATCCGGGAATTTCGGACCTTGCGGCAGCGCTACCGTATGCGAGTGCGACAAGCGCCAGCGACAGCATCTGAACACGGCTCGGCATGCGGGTCTCCCTTTGAAGTCTGATCGACGTCCGGTCTTGTGTCTCAGAATGCCACACGCAGGCCGCCCCTGGCAGTGCCGACCCGGCTCTGGTCCGACTTCGCGATGCCTTCCACCGCGCCGAACAGTGCGACGTCGCGGCTGGCGTGATAGTCGAACCCGGCGCCGCGTAGCACGCGCCCACCCGGTCCGCTTCCTTCGAACCCAGGAGACACCCCAAGATTGCATCTGCGGTCTCGAGATTGAGGCTTTCGTGCCACGCCCAATCATCGTCGCGAGAACGTCATTCATGGGACGGATGCCCGCACCGCTGCGAACGGTCTGGACCTCGGGTTCGGCGAAGGAGGTTCACGGAAGGCGGCGCTGACGTGACCGGTTCAGCAGACGCGCCGCTGGCTGGGGCGGGAGGGATCGAACCTCCGAATGGCGGAATCAAAATCCGCTGCCTTACCGCTTGGCTACGCCCCAACAGGCAGACCGAGGCAACGGTGGAAGCACGGGCTGCCGCGGATTCCCTCCGGTCGCAGCCGGTCTATAGGGAGAGGCGCTGCATTTCAACCGCCTGGCGGGGCAAAATACCACGGGTCCGAGCCTCCCTTGCGCCACACTTCATGTCGAGCCCGACGAGGCGCCGGAGGGCGGTCCGCTCGGCCCCCGGACCGGACCTGCGTTGCGGCAGTTGAGACCTCCCGCGTTTCATGGGAATACGGCGCCAACACCGTCCACGGGAGTGAGCCATGACCTACCGCGCCCCCATCTCTGACATGCTGCTGTCGCTGAACCACGGCGCAGGCCTCAAGGCCGCCCTGGAAGCCGGCCATTACGGCGATTTCGACGCCGAGATCGCCACGGCCGTGCTGGAGGAAGCCGGCAAGTTCGCCACCGACGTGCTGGCGCCGCTCAACCGCGTCGGCGACAAGCACGGCATCAAGCTCAGCGAGGGCAAGGTCACCACCGCGCCCGGCTGGCCCGACGCCTACAAGCGCTGGACCGAGGGCGGCTGGAACGCGGTGTCGGGTCCTGAAGACTTTGGCGGCCAGGGCCTGCCGCTCGCGATCAATGCCGCCTGCACCGAGATCTGGAGCGCGGCCAACGTCGCCTTCGGCCTCTGCCCGCTGCTGACGGCCTCGGCGATCGAGGCGCTGGATGCGCATGGCAGCGACGAACTCAAGACGATCTATCTGGAGAAACTCGTCTCCGGCGAATGGACCGGCACGATGCAGCTCACCGAGCCGCAGGCCGGTTCCGACGTCGGCGCGCTGCGCACCCGCGCCGAGCGGCAGGCCGACGGCACCTACCGCATCTTCGGCAGCAAGATCTACATCACCTATGGCGAACACGACATGACCGAGAACATCGTTCATTTCGTGCTGGCACGCCTGCCGGATGCGCCGGCCGGCACCAAGGGAATCTCCTTGTTCCTCGTGCCCAAATTCATGGTCAATGCCGACGGATCGCTAGGTGCGCGCAACGACATCTTCGCCTCAGGCATCGAGCACAAGCTCGGCATGCACGCCTCCCCGACCTGCACCATGATGATGGGCGACAAGGGCGGGGCGATCGGATTCCTGATCGGCGAAGAGAACCAGGGCATGCGCTGCATGTTCACGATGATGAACCAGGCCCGGCTCGGCGTCGGCCTCGAGGGCGTCGGGGTCGCCGATCGCGCCTACCAGCAGGCCCTCGCCTATGCGCAGGAGCGCCGCCAGGGCCGCGCCGTCGGCAAAAAAGGCGACGGCTCGGATGCGATCTTCGTGCATCCCGACGTCAAGCGCATGCTGATGCGGATGCGCGCCCAGACCGCGGCGGCGCGCACGATCTGCTATGCCACCGCCGTCGCGCTCGACGTCTCGATGCGCGCCAAGGATCCGAAGGTCCGCGCGGAGGCCGCAGCGCGCGCCGCGCTGCTGACGCCGATGGCCAAGGCCTATTCCACCGACATCGGCAACGAGGTGGCCTACCTCGGCGTACAGATTCACGGCGGCATGGGCTTCATCGAGGAGACTGGCGCCGCGCAGCATTATCGCGACGCGCGCATCACCGCGATCTACGAGGGCACCAACGGCATCCAGGCCATCGACCTCGTCACGCGCAAGCTCGGCGCCAACGGCGGCGCCGCGGTGTGGTCGCTGCTCGACGAACTCGCCGCAACCGTCAAGCAGGTCGAAGCCTCCAACGATCCCGCCTTCGGCACGACGGGCGTCAAGCTGCGCGAAGCGCTGGAGTCGCTCACGCGCACCAGCAAATGGCTGCTGGAGCGCGTCGGTACCGCACCGAATGATGCGCTGGCGGGCGCAACGCCCTATCTGCAGCAGTTCGGCGTCACGCTCGGCGGCTGCATGCTGGCATCGGAGGCGCTCGCCGCCAAGGGCGAGGGCAATCCGGACGCCGCGCGCTACGTGTCGCTCGCACGCTTCTTCGCCGAGAACATCACCGTGCAGGCCGGCGCACTCGAGCGCACCGTCACGGAGAGCGCGGACTCGGTCGCGGCGGCGGACGCGGTGCTGCTGGGGTAAGGCGCGCAGGGCAGCCACATATTGGCTGTCGTGCCGCCTCAGCCGGTCGACACACCTTCGCGCGAACCTGCCGCCCGCCTCCCCGGTCGCCACAGCACGATGCCGGCCGCGACGAGATCCAGCACGACGCAGATCGCGAACGCGCTGGTGTAGCTACCGGTGAAGCTGCGCACGAGGCCGACGATTCCGGGCCCGAAGGCGCTGACGATGCCGCTGATCGAAGTGCCGAGGCCCATCGCGGCGGCGAAGGCGGAGCTGCCGATCTCGCGCTGGATGATCAGCGGAGGAAAGGTGATCATGTTGCCGATCGAAAAGCCGTAGACGGCGCAGCACGCCAGCAGCACCGTGGGACTTCCGCTCTGCACCAGCACGAACAGCGCCGCGGCCTGGCTGGTCATCGACGCCGCGCAGGCCAGCCGCGGATCGAGCCGGTCGACGAACAGGCCGAGCGAGAGCCGTCCCACCACCGCCATCGCCGCCATGATCGTGACCGCAAGGCCGGCACTGGCGCGTCCGATCAGCGGTTCGAGAAAGCTCACCTGGTGAATGATGAATCCCATCTGCGCGAGCAGCGCGATCGCGATCGGCAGCACCATGGTCCAGAACGCGGGATTGGCGAGCAGCGTCCGGCGCGAGTGAGTTGCTCCGCCGGCAGCGGCGCGCCCGCCGGCCGGCAGCGACATCCGCGCCGGCCAGCCGGTGAAGATCACGACCACAGGCAATACCAGCACCACCATCGCCATGGTGGAAACCAGCATGGCCGAACGAAAACCGATACTGCCCGACAGCGACAACAACAGCGGCACGAGCACGATGCCGCCGCAGGTCGCGCCGTTGAAGGCGAGGCTGAGCGCGAGACCGCGACGCCGCTCGAACCAGGCGTTCAGAACGGTCGCGATCACCACCGTGCCCATGCCGGTCCACCCGACCGACATCAGCGCATAGGCGAGGTAAAGCTGCCATGGCGTCTGCATGACCGCCAGCAGCGCGGTGGAGGCCCCGAGCGCCGATAGCCCGCACAGGATCAGCGACCGAAGCCCGATGCGTGCCAGCAGATCGTCGGTGAAGATCACGAGCACCGAGGTCAGCAGGAACGAGAAGGTGCTGGCTGCGGAGACCAGTGTTCCCGGCCAGCCATGGGCGCGCTGAAGCTCCGCGAGATAGACGCCCTGGCCATAGAGGCCGAAGCCGAACATGAAGAACGCCATCAGGAAGCAGGCCAGCACGACACGCCAGCCGCGATAGTGCAGCGAGGATTCGTCGACGCGCGTTGCAGCAATCATCAGGTCGAGCAATCGGCCGGTTGAAGCGATCGGAAGGCTGATCGTGCCTCACAACCACCGGTTTTTCAAATGAAACATTGTAGCTGATTGTTGCACCGCGCAAGATCGACACAACATCGTCGCAACACGTGCCGGATTCCGACGTCCGATACCCCGTAATTTTCCGTGCAACGGCCAGCCGGCCAGGCGCGACAGGGAAAAACGCATGCGCAGGATTGGCACGCCTGCGGCTTCATGTAGGTTGGACCTTGCAAGACTCGCCGTGGCCAGTCGCCCGGCCGCCGCAGGAGGCGCTCATGTCGAACGGCAACATCGTCATCACGGAGGAGCGCGGAACGCGCGTGATCACGTTGCGCCGTCCCGGCAAGAAGAACGCGATCACGCAGGACATGTATCGCGAGATGAGCCGGGCGATCGACACCGCCCAGAACAATCCGGACATCCGCTGCATGATCGTCACCGGCGGCTCCGGCGTGTTCACCGCCGGCGACGACATCGAGGATTTCATGAAGGCCGATGCCGCCAGACCCGAAACACTGTCGGACGGCGCCAAGTTCCTCTACTCGCTCGCCCTCAACGTCAAGCCGATCATTGCCGCGGTGGACGGCGCGTCGGTGGGGATGGGCACGGTGATGCTGTTCCACTGCGACTATGTGCTGGCCTCCACCGCGGCGACCTTCTCGGCGCCCTACATCCATCTCGGCCTGGTGCCGGTCGGCGCCGCCAGCCTGCTGATGCCGAACACGATGGGCTATCAGCGCGCCTTCGCGATGCTGGTGATGGGACGCACCTTCACGGCCGCGGAGGCGCAGGGCGCCGGCTTCGTCAACACCGTGGTCTCGCCGGGCCATACCGAGGTCGAGGCCCGCAAGGTGGCGCGCGATATCTGCCGGCTGCCGGCCGAGGCGGTCGCCACCTCGCGCAGACTGCTGCGCGCCGCGCCGGAAGAACTGACCCGCCGGATCGACCAGGAAAGCCATCTCTTCGGCGATCGGCTGAAGTCGCCGGAGGCGATCGCGGCCTTCAAGGCCTTCGCGAACCGCAAGAAGCGATGAGGCGCGCGCGCCCACCCGCCGGATCGGTCGCGCCCGGAACGGCGAAGAGATGCTTCGTGAAATCTTCGCGCGGAACGACTAGTCTGGTTCCATGCGATATTCCTTTCGACTGATCCTTGCCGCCCTGACGCTCGCCGCCCTTCCCGCCTCGGCCGAGACCTCCTCGCCGGTCGAGCTGCGCATCCTCGCGATCAACGATTTCCACGGCAATCTGCGGCCCCCGCCGGGCGGGATCCGCATCGACGACCCCGAGGACAAGACGAAGAAGGTGACGGTTGCGGCCGGCGGCGCCGAATACATGGCGACGCTGGTCAAGCAGCTGCGCGAGGGCCATGGCAACACGATCTTCGTCGCGGCCGGCGATCTGATCGGCGCAAGCCCGTTCCTGTCGGCGATGTTTCATGACGAGCCAACGATCGAGGCGCTGTCGACGATGGGCCTTGCGATCACATCGGTCGGCAATCACGAATTCGACGAGGGCCGGACCGAACTCTTGAGGATGCAGAACGGCGGCTGCCATCCGGTGGACGGCTGCCAGGGGCCGCACCCCTTCACGGGCGCGAAGTTCAACTATCTGGCAGCCTCCACCATCGACACCGCGACCGGCAGGAGCGTGCTGCCGCCCTACGAGATCCGCGACTTCGAGGGGATTCCCGTCGCCTTCATCGGCCTGACGCTGAAAGGCACCGCCGGAATCGTCTCGCCCGCGGGCATCGCCGGGCTCGAATTCCGCGACGAGGCGGAGACGGTGAACGCGCTGGTGCCGCAGCTGAAGGCGCGCGGCGTCGAAGCCATCGTGGTGCTGATCCACGAGGGCGGCGAGCCGAGCGGAAACTACAACGAATGCCCGGGCATCTCGGGCCCGATCGTCGACATCGTGAAGAAGTTCGATCCTGCCGTCGACGTCGTGATCAGCGGCCACACCCATCGCGCCTATGTCTGCAACATCGACGGACGGCTCGTCACCAGCGCCGACAAATACGGAACGCTGGTCACCGCGATCGATCTCAAGCTCGACCGGACGACGCGCGACGTCGTCGGCGCGCGCGCCGACAATATCATCGTCGCCAACGGCACGCTCGCCAGGGATCCCGACCAGACCGCGCTGATCGAAGCCTATGACAGGCTCGCCGCCCCGATCGCCAATCGCCCCGCGGGGTCGGTGACCCAGACGCTGTCGCGGGTGCCGAATGCAGCCGGAGAAAGTGCGCTTGGCGACGTCATCGCCGATGCGCAGCTCGCCGCGACGCGCGATGCCGTCAATGGCAGCGCCGTCATCGCGCTCACCAATCCCGGCGGCATCCGCACCGACATCGTGCCGAAGGAAAACGGAGCGGTGTCCTACGGCGAATTGTTCGCGAGCCAGCCCTTCCGCAACCGCCTCGTCACGATGACGCTGACGGGCCGCCAGCTCAAGGAGCTGCTGGAACAGCAATGGCTCGATCCGAAGCGCCCCCGCATCCTGCAGGTCTCGAACGGCTTCAGCTATACCTGGGACGCCGCCAGGCCGTTCGGCGAGCGCGTCATGGCCGAGACGATGACGCTGGCCGGCCGGCCGATCGAACCGGGCACCGGATACCGCGTCACCCTGAACGATTACCTCGCGGTCGGCGGCGACGGCTTTACCGTCGCCAAACAGGGCACCTCCGTGCAATACGGCAATTATGATGCCGACGCCCTGTTCGCCTTCTTCAGGGCGCACGGGCCGATCGGCCCGCTGCCGCCCACCCGCATCCTCCGCGTGAATTGATCTGGCTCAAACGGGCTGGAGCGGGCCTGCCTTTGCGATTTTCCGCCAAACGCATAGATTGTGTTTAACGTTGCGTTTTGGCGCCGGATGCGTCAAGCGACGTCAAGAGCCCGCATTGCATGAGGCCGACCTGATGAGCACGCTTCTCCTCTCCCACAAGGCCTGCCTCGAACACGACACGCCTCCGGGCCATCCGGAGCGCCCGGACCGGCTGCGCGCGGTGGAGGAAGCGCTGGCGCATGAGCGCTTCCAGTTCCTGGTGCGGGACGAGGCGCCGGAAGGCGATCTCGATCTCGTCACGCTCTGCCATAACGAGCACTATGTCACCGAGCTGCGCCACATCGCCCCGAGCAGCGGTCTCGTCTATATCGACGGCGACACCTCGATGTCGCCGGGCACCTGGGAAGCGGTCATGCGCGGCGTCGGCGGCGCGGTGGCGGCCACCGAGGCGGTGATGAACGGCGAATATCGCAACGCCTTCGTCGCGGTGCGGCCGCCCGGCCACCACGCCGAGATCGGCAAGCCGATGGGCTTCTGCTTCTTCGACAATGTCGCGATCGCCGCACGCCACGCCCAGCGCAAATACGGCATCACGCGCGCGGCCATCGTCGACTTCGACGTCCACCACGGCAACGGCACGCAGGACATCTTCTGGTCCGACCCGACCGTGATGTATTGCTCGACGCACCAGATGCCGCTGTTTCCAGGCACCGGCGCCAAGGGCGAGCGCGGCGACCACGACACCATCGTCAACGCGCCGCTCGCCTCCGAGGACGGCGGTCCGGAATTTCGCGCCGCGTTCGAGGAGCTGATCCTGCCGCAGCTGACGAAGTTCAGCCCCGAGCTTCTGATCATCTCGGCCGGTTTCGACGCGCACTACCGCGATCCGCTGGCCTCGCTCAATCTGCGCGCCGACGATTACGCCTGGGTGACCCGCAAGCTGATGGACCTCGCGGACAAGAGCGCAGGCGGCCGCGTTGTCTCGGTGCTCGAGGGCGGCTATGACCTGCAGGGTCTGAAAGAATCTGTTACGGCGCATGTCGGCGCCCTGATGGGCGCCTGAGGACCCCCGCCACACTACGCCCGTAAAGCTCTGCTTGTGCTTTCGCAGCAGCAAACGGGATCATCGGAAACGGATATGGCCGAAAATACCCAAGTCGACGTCTCCAGGCTCACCTTCGAACGCGCGATCGAGGAACTCGAATCGATCGTGAAGCGGCTGGAGGACGGCAAGGTGCCGCTCGAGGAATCCGTGACGATCTATGAGCGCGGAGAGGCGCTGAAGCGCCGCTGCGAGGAATTGCTCCGCCAGGCGGAGGCCCGGGTCGACAAGATCACCACCGACGCCAGCGGCCAGGCCATCGGTACCGCGCCGCTGGACGTCCAGTAACGCGTTCCCCGAGCCGCCCGTTTTCGGCGGACGCCGCCTGCATTTTTGACATGATGGCCCGCGGATTGGTTCCGTTCCGGGAACCCGGACGCCGAAGGTTTGAATCGAGCTGGATATCGCCCCTTTCGGCCCATGATTGTGCCGGGAAACCGGGGCAGCACCGGACCGGTGGGTCCGGCCCTCCGGTTAACCAAGCTGGCCCGCCGGTTGCAGGGACCTGACCGGAATCGGCGCTGCGGGTTGGCTTTGACTTAAGCTTTGGTGTAAAGCTGCTTTGAGTGTGGCTTTTGCAAGCGTTGCGCGGGTTCCGAATACCTACGACAAGCGCTTCAAATTGCTAAAGAAATTGGCTGGGACGGACGAAGCCGATCTAAGTGACAGGGATCACAGAGACTGAACCGGAGCGCACGTAAGCTCACCTAACCCTGAGACGGGGCAGTGCCCCATGCAGGTGGCTCCGACGGTTGAGGACTCGCGCTGCGCCGACATTGTGCAAACCCATCGCGCACCGGAATGACCTTCCGGCGCTGACAAATTGGAAATCGCCGTGAACGCATATAGTAAAACGCCGCTTCTCGACACCATCCGGACGCCGGAAGACCTGCGCAAGCTCAAGGTGGAGCAGGTGCGCCAGGTCGCCGACGAGCTGCGCCAGGAGACCATCGATGCGGTCTCGGTCACCGGCGGGCACTTCGGTGCAGGTCTCGGCGTGGTCGAGCTCACCACGGCGATCCACTATGTCTTCGACACGCCGCGCGACCGGCTGATCTGGGACGTCGGCCATCAGGCCTATCCGCACAAGATCCTCACCGGTCGGCGCGACCGTATCCGCACGCTGCGCACCGGCGGCGGCCTGTCCGGCTTCACCAAGCGCAGCGAGAGCGATTACGATCCGTTCGGCGCCGCGCATTCCTCGACCTCGATCTCCGCCGGCCTCGGCATGGCCGTGGCGCGCGACCTCTCCGGCGGCAACAACAACGTCATCGCAGTGATTGGTGACGGCGCGATGTCAGCGGGCATGGCCTATGAGGCCATGAACAATGCGGGCGCCATGAATTCGCGCCTGATCGTCATCCTCAACGACAACGACATGTCGATCGCCCCGCCGGTCGGCGCGATGAGCGCGTACCTGTCGCGGCTCTATTCGGGCAAGACCTATCGCACGCTGCGCGAGGCGGCCAAGCAGATCAACAAGCGGCTGCCCAAGATCATCGCCAACCGCGCCAACCGCGTCGAGGAATATTCCCGCGGCTTCATGATGGATGGCGGCACGCTGTTCGAGGAGCTCGGCTTCTATTACGTCGGCCCGATCGACGGCCACAATCTCGACCACCTCCTGCCCGTGCTGAAGAACGTGCGCGACATGGAGGAAGGCCCGATCCTGGTTCATGTCGTGACCCAGAAGGGCAAGGGCTACGGCCCGGCGGAAGCTTCCGCCGACAAGTACCATGCCGTCGTCAAGTTCGACGTCGCCACCGGCACCCAGGCCAAGTCCAAGCCGAACGCCCCGGCCTACCAGAACGTGTTCGGCCAGAGCCTCGTGAAGGAAGCGCAGAAGGACGACAAGATCGTCGCCATCACCGCGGCGATGCCGTCCGGCACGGGCGTCGACATCTTCAACAAAGCCTTCCCCGACCGCACCTTCGACGTCGGCATCGCCGAGCAGCACGCGGTGACCTTCGCCGCCGGTCTTGCGACCGAAGGCTACAAGCCGTTCTGCGCGATCTACTCGACCTTCCTGCAGCGCGGCTACGACCAGATCGTCCACGACGTCGCGATCCAGAACCTGCCGGTCCGCTTCGCGATCGATCGCGCGGGCCTGGTCGGCGCCGACGGTGCGACGCATGCCGGCTCGTTCGACAACGCCTATCTCGGCTGCCTGCCGAACATGGTGATCATGGCGGCGGCCGACGAAGCCGAGCTCGTCCACATGGTCGCGACGCAGGTCGCGATCGACGACCGCCCGAGTTCGCTGCGCTATCCGCGCGGCGAAGGCCGCGGCGTCGAGATGCCCGATGTCGGCGTTCCGCTCGAAATCGGCAAGGGCCGCATGATCCGCCAGGGCAGCAAGATCGCCCTGCTCTCCTTCGGCACGCGCCTCGCCGAATGCGAGAAGGCGGCGGACGAACTCGCCGCCCATGGCCTCTCCACCTCGATCGCCGATGCGCGCTTCATGAAGCCGCTCGACACCGAGCTGGTGCTCAAGCTCGCCCGCGACCACGAGATCCTGATCACGATCGAGGAAGGCTCGATCGGCGGCTTCGGCTCGCACGTCGCCCAGTTCCTGACCGATCAGGGCGTGCTCGACAGCGGCATGGTCAGGTTCCGCTCGATGGTGCTGCCCGACGTGTTCCAGGACCACGACACGCCCGCCGCGATGTATGCCCGCGCCGGTCTCGACGCCAAGGGTATCGTCGCCAAGGTGTTCGAGGCGCTCGGCAAGGACGTCAAGGCCGAGACCGTCAAGCTGGCCTGATGGTCGGTCGGGCGCCGCCTCTCACCTCTCCCATAGGGAGAGGTCGGATCGCGCAAGCGATCCGGGTGAGGGGTTAGGGCCCAAGAGAGAGCGTAACCCCTCACCCGCGCCTTCGGCGCGACCTCTCCCCATGGGAGAGGTTTGGCACCGCCGATGTCGCGGCAAACTCACGCTTCTTCGACCGGTAACTGCATGAAAATCTATCTGGCAGGCCCCGACGTGTTCCTGCCGGATGCGATGGAGATCGGGCGGCGGAAGGCCGCGGTTTGCGCGGCCCACGGTCTCATCGGCCTCTATCCCCTCGACAATGCCATCGACCTTGTCGCTCCTGACGCCTCGCGGCAGATCTTTGACGGCAACAAGGCGATGATGGATGAGGCCGACGCGATCATCGCCAATCTCACGCCGTTCCGCGGGGCCGGAGCCGATCCCGGCACCGTCTACGAACTCGGCTACATGGCCGGCCGCGGCAGACTGTGTCTGGCCTATTCCAATGACGGCGCCGTTTACGCCGACCGCGTCGGCCGCTTCATGAACGTCACGTCCGAGGACGGCCGGCTGGTCGACGCGCAGGGCCTGACGGTCGAGGATTTCGGCCATGTCGACAACCTCATGATGATCCACGCGCTGGAGCTGCACGGCTGTCCGCTGGTGCTGCCGGCGGCGATGCCGGTCGATGTCTGGGGGTATCTGGGTGCGTTCGAGACTTGCGTCCGGCTGGCAGCCGCGCGATTGATCGCCAGATAAGTCCCATCAGGTCCGGAGCGCCGATGTCCCCTTCCCGCAAGCGTGCGGATGTTGTGCTGGTCGAGCGTGGCCTGTTCGAGAGCCGGGCACGCGCGCGCGCGGCGATCGAGGCCGGTCTCGTCGTGGCCGACGACCGGCCGGTCGCGAAGGCTTCCGACACCATCGCCGAGGATGCGGTGATCCAGGCCGAGCCGGCGCACCCTTACGTCTCGCGCGGCGGCGTCAAGCTCGCCGGCGCGCTGGAGCATTATCCGATCGAGATCGAGGACCATGTCTGCCTCGACGTCGGCGCCTCGACCGGCGGCTTCACCGAGGTGCTGCTGGCGAACGGCGCCAGCCTCGTCTTCGCCATCGATGTCGGCACCAGCCAGCTGCACCCCTCGCTGCGCGATCATCCCAAGATCGTCTCGATGGAGGAGACCGACATCCGCGCCTATGAAGGCAAGCGGCTGCCGGCACGGCCCGATGTCGTCGTCATCGACGTCAGCTTCATCTCGCTCAAGGCGGTGCTGCCGGTGGCGCTGTCGCTGGCGGCTTCGCCGGCGAGCCTGCTCGCGTTGATCAAGCCGCAATTCGAGGCCGAGCGGAAACACAACAAGAAGGGCATCATCCGCGACGCCGCCGTACACAAGCAGGTGTGCGATGACATCGCAGCCTTTGCATCCTCGCTCGGCTGCACCGACATCGCGGTGTTTCCCTCGCCGATCGCAGGCGGCGACGGCAACATCGAGTTCTTCCTGGGTGCGCGCCGTGGTTGAGCGCCTCATCATCGATCATGTCGGCCACCGCGGCGACGGCGTTGCGCTCACCGCGGGCGACGCGATCTACGTGCCCCATACGCTGGGCGGCGAGACCGTCGAGGTCGACCATGTCCCGGGCCATCATCCCGACCGGCGCAAGCTGCTGGCCGTCGATGTCGCGAGCCCCGAGCGCATCGCGCCGATCTGTCCGCATTTCGGCGTCTGCGGCGGCTGCGCCATCCAGCACTGGGCGACGGATCCCTATCACGCGTGGAAGCGCAACATCGTGGTCGAGACGCTGGCGCAGGCCGGTATCGACTGCGAGGTGGCGCCGCTGATCGACGCACACGGCGCCGGTCGCCGGCGCATCACGCTGCACGGCCGGTTCGGAACGCATGACGTGCTCAAGGTGGGTTTCGCGGCAGCGAATTCGCACGACGTCATCCCGATCGATCGCTGCCCGATCCTCGATCCCGCGCTCGACGGCGCGCTCGAGGCCGCCTGGGCGCTGGCCGAACCACTGACATCGCGGATGGCGGTCACCAAGCCGCTCGACATCCAGGTCACAGCTACCGCAAACGGCCTCGACATCGACGTGCGCGGCTCCGGCCCGCTGCCGACGCCGCTGGTCACGGCCTTGTCGGCCGTCGCCGAGCAGCATCGCCTGGCGCGGTTGACGCGGCATGGCGAACTGGTGCTGCAGCGGCTGCCGCCGACACTGCACATGGGCCGCGCCGAGGTCACGCTGCCGCCAGGCTCGTTCCTGCAGGCCACGGTGGCGGGCGAGGAAACGCTGGCCGCGCTGGTCATCGAGCGTCTCGGCAAGGGCAAGGAGGTGCTCGATCTCTTCTGCGGCGTCGGGCCGTTCGCGCTGCGGCTTGCCGAAAAGGCCCGCGTCACCGCCTATGACAACGACGCGGGTGCGGTCGCGGCGCTCGCCAAGGCCGCACGCACACCCGGGCTGAAGCCGATCAAGGCCGAGCCGCGCGACCTGTTCCGCCGGCCGCTGGTGCCACAGGAGCTGCGCGATGTCGATGCCGTGGTGTTCGACCCCCCGCGCCAGGGCGCCCAGGCGCAGGCGCTCAAGCTCGCGGCGAGCAAGGTGCCCGTTGTGATCGCGGTGTCCTGCAACGTCGCGACCTTCGCGCGCGATGCGCGGCTGCTGATCGACGGCGGCTACAGGATCGAGACCGTGGTTCCGGTCGACCAGTTCCGGCACACGCCGCATGTCGAGCTTGTCGCGCGGTTTTCACGTTAGGCCGGCCTCGCACCGGGACGATCCAGGACTTGATACCGCTCAATCCTGCCGGGCTTCATCCGAGCTAGAAGCCGCTGAACATGCAGCGGAGCGAAAGATTGCTCGATCGACGACACTTCATCACGGCCGCTCTGGCATTCTCCGGCGCGCCCCTCGGCGGCCGCTCAGCCTTGGCGGCGACCATGACCTACGATGAGGCCGTGACGACGTCCCGCGCCGCGCTGCAGGCCGCGCCGCGGGATCGCGAACTCGTGCGCTATGCGACGCTTGCCGCCAACAGCCACAATACCCAGCCCTGGATCTTCTCGGTCCGCGGCAACGAGATCACGATTGCGCCGGACGTCACGCGGCGCTGTCCGGCCGTCGATCCCGACGACCACCATCTTTTCGTCAGCCTCGGCTGCGCCACCGAGAACCTGGTCCTGGCGGCGGCCGCATTGGGATGGCGTGCCACTGCCATCGTGGACGGAGACCGGGTGTTGATCACGCTGGACCAGGCCCCGCCGGACGCATCGGTGCTGGCGGACGCCATTCCCGTGAGGCAGTGCACCCGTGCGGCCTTCGACGGCCAGCCTGTCGCGCCCGAGATCCTGCGCCAGTTCGAGAGCGCCTGTCGCGAGCCAGGCGTGAATGCCATCCTCCTGACCGAACGGGCCGCCATCAAGACGGTCACGGATTACGTGATGGAAGGCAACTCCGCACAGATGCGCGACGAGGCCTTCATGCGCGAACTCGTCGACTGGATGCGCTTCAACGAGACGCATGCGCTCGCGACCATGGACGGTCTGTTCGCGCCGGCCTCGGGAAACCCGTCGCTGCCTGCATGGCTCGCGCGACCGCTGCTGAGGTTCGTCTTCACGGAAGGCAGCGAGAACAAGAAATACCGCACCCAGCTCGACAGCTCCGCGGGCGTCATCGTGCTGGCCTCCGATCGCAGCGACCCCGCGCACTGGATCGCGGTCGGTCGCGCCTGCCAGCGGTTCGGCTTGCAGGCCACCGCCCTGGGTCTCAAATATTCGTTCGTCAACCAGCCGGTGGAAGTGGCCTCCCTGAGGCCGCAATTCGCAACCGTGCTCGGGCTCGGCGAGCGGCGTCCCGACATCGTGATGCGGTTCGGCAAAGGCCCCACTCTGCCGAAATCGCTGCGGCGTCCGCCGGACCAGGTGACACGGCTGTAGCCAGGACGTCTGCCACGCCGCGATCAGAACGCGATGCGCAGTCCGCCACGTCCGGAATAGGCGACGCTGGAATCGGATAGTTTGAGATACTCGCCAGCGACGAACAGGCTGGCCGGTCCGAAGGCGAGGTCGAACCCCGCGCCGCCGAACGCGCCCCAGACATGGTTCGCTCCGGGCAGCGCAAACGGCACCGATTGACCGAGCAGCGTCATGTTGACGGGCGCATCGCCGAGCCGCTGAAGGCCGATCACGCCGGCGCGCAGGCTGCCGTTCAGCCATGTCGAGCGATCGATGCGGGTCGCGGCCGAAATCTTCAGTTCCGCGCGCTCCTCGAGTTCGGAGAGCGTCCGGTTGCCGATCGTCGCATTGGCGGTCGCACCGCTCTCGCCGTAGCCACCGAGCGTGCCGCCGAGATAGCGGACCCGGCCGACGGGCGTCAGGGTCCAGAAGGTCGATGCGGTCCGGCCGAGGTCGATGCGACGGCCGAGGCCGAGTTCGGGGATGGCGTAAACACCGGTACTGCTTGCAAGCGCCGTCTCGAAGCCACCCGCGACGAGATTGTTGGAAACGAGGCGCGAGCCGCGCTGCGCAAGGTGGCCGAGTTGAACGGTGATGTCGAGAAATGTCGCCCCGAATGTGCTGCGCGCAAAGGCACCCCCGAAGACGACGTCGGCACTGGCGGTCGCGAGATTGAAATCCTCGCTGGTCTGCATCGCGCCGCCGCCGAGGAAGATGCCGAGACGAAGCTGCGGATTGGCCTGCCAGTCGCCGCCGATCAATCCGCCCTGAAAGCGGTTGATCGTGTGCAGCTGTGCACCGCTGGCGGCCTGATCGCGCTCGCCGGCAAATCCGCGCGCCCACAGGCTGGTGCCGCCGGCATAGACGGCGCTGGGTCCTTGCGGCGTCATCGCCGCGAAGGCTTCGCGCGTATCGCGCGGCGGTTGCGCCGTCGCGGCATAGCCGAGAGGAGCACCGGCAGTGGCCGCTGGCGCATCCGCGATCGGCAACGACGAGGACACCGCGGAGGCGAATGTCAGCAGGTTCCGGTTCATGGCGCCGAAGGGCGTCGGATCGAACGTGACCACCTGCGCACCTTTCACGACATAGGGCGCGGTCGAACTCACCGTCGCACCGGCCAGCGAAGTGAAGGTGTAGTTGAAATTGCCGCCACGGAAATTCACCCTGTCCGCGCCCCCGCCGAGATCGATCAGGCCGATGATCCGGGATCCCGGCAAGGAGGTCAGCGTGTCCGCGGAGGGCCCCAGCGAGAGGGCATAGTTCGCCGTGTCGGCGGCCGCGATCACACCGGCATTGGTGATGTTCGCGGATAAGGCGTAGATCGTCGAGGCGCCGGCGACGTTCACGGCGATGGTACCGCTGTTGATCAGCGTGAGCTCGTTCGTCGAGATGCCGATCAGTTGCCCGGTGATCGTGCCGGAATTCGTCACCGTGGCAATTGCGGCATCGATCCCGATCACATTGGCCCGAATGATGCCGCTGTTGTCGATCGTCGCAACGTTGACTGAGAGGCCGGAATTGCCGGCGAGCATCATGCCGCTGTTTGACAGCCTGATGGTTCCCAACGAGAGGATGCCGAAACGGCCGGCGGATATGGTGCCGCTGTTGGTGATGTCGCCGTTGCCGGTCAGGCTGATCGCGTCGCCGGTCGTGCCGACGATCGTCCCCGAATTGACGATGGTGGCACTAGCAGCACGGAGTGCGTTTGTGCTGCCGCCAACCCAACCGGAATTCGAAAGCACCAGGCTGCCGACCAGATCGATGCCGCGCCCGGCGCTCGTGGCGATGAGGCCCGCATTGGTGATCGTCGCCGTCGTGCCGTGGATAGCCGAGGTGACGCCGCTGATGCTCCCCAGGTTGACGAGATTCAGCGTGGCGACGTCGATGGCTGTTGTCGTTGCAGAGGTGATCGTTCCGGCATTGCTGATGGTCGCCAGCGGGGCGGTGATGGTCGCGGTCTGTGCCGTGATCGTGCCCGTGGCCGCATTGGAAAGCGACAGGCGGACCGCCGCATCAATCCCGGTAGCGCCCGTTCCGCTGATGCCGCCGGCATTCGAGATGGTCGCGACATCGGCGAAGACGCCGAAGAAGCCGGTCACCGTTCCAGCGTTGTCCAGGGACAGGCTGCCGCCGGACGTGGTGATGCCGACGCCGCTGCCGATGATCCCGCCCCTGTTGGTCACGACTGCTGCAGCGGCATCGATACCTACGCTACCGGACATGGTGCCGTCATTGATCACCGTTCCGGAGATGAAGGCTGCGGCCGAGGTGGCGTTGGTCACGCTGCCCTGATTGGTGAGGCTGCCCGTGTTGAACAACACGCCGCCCGACAGGGACGCACCACCATCGACCGTGACATCGAGATTGACGAATCCTGCACCGCCATAGCCGCCCGCGGTCACCCCGGTGCAGAGCGCCGAGACGCCGTTCCCGGCAGCCGGCGTGCAGGCGGCATGGGCCGAGCCGCAGGCCAGCATGGCCGCGCCGATGCCCGACAGGAACAGACGGGAGACTGCAGAACCTGCGGTCGATGCCATGCGCGAAAATTATCCGCCGAATGCGCGCACGGACCAATCAGGCGCGGTCCGCAATTCGTAGGTCACGGGGGAACCGGCTGCAACGGGAGGTCACGTTCGGCCGCTCGCTTCTGTTCCGATGTGGCTGATCTGCCACAACCGTGCGGCGAACGAACGACGACGTTCAGCGCCGCAGCCCGCCGAGCGCAGGCGACTCGCCGGGCAGCATCGACGAGTTGATGTCGCTGTCCATGCGCCCGGATTGCAACTGGGAGAAGCCAGCGCCGAACGACAGGCTGAGATTGGAGGTCGGCTTGAACTCGACACCGGCAAACGCGCTGTAGCCGGTAGCCGCGCTGGACGTCAGCGGCGCAATTGAACTGCCGATGCCGTTGCCGAATTTCATGGTGTCGAAACCGGCAAAGAAGGTGACGGGCATGCCGCCAGCACCCTTGGTGCCATAGCCGAACTTCGTGCTGTCATAGGACAGCGCGCTGAAATTGCCGGCGCTCACGGCCTGGCCGAACCCGTTGAGGCCAAGGCTGCCGCGATCGCTGCTCATGAAGAAGCCGGGGCGGAAATCGTAGGCCTTGTCCGCCTCCCCGCCGGTCGAGCCGGCGAAGCGATCGGAACTCATACCGGTGCTGCCACCGAAGCCGAAGGGCCCACCGGGAATCCAGTATTGCAGCGGCGCGACCTGCGCCTGCACAGGTGCACCGCCGAGGCAGAGCATGGCAAGGAGGGTTGCAAGACCGAGTGAACGCAGCTGGCTCGACATTCCGATGACCGTGATGACCCCTCGCGAACCATATCCCGAGCGTGCCGGAAATGCCAGCCGCGCTAAACCGCCGGCCTTGCGCCGCTTGCAGGGTCTCGTAAGCTCCGCGATCAAACACGGCGTGAGTCCGTGACGAGAGGGAGAACGATGATGCGACATTCCGGTCTGGCACTGGCTGTTCTGGTTTCGCTGGCGATATCAGGCGCAGGCCGCGCCGCCGAGCCGACAAGGTTTGTGCCTCTGAAGCCGGAGGAGCTCACCCCGGCGCAGAAGGAATGGGCGGATGCGATCGCCGTCCCCCCGCGCAACGCCAAATTCACCAACCCGCCCTACCGCGCCTATGTCCGCAACCCCGAACTCGCCCCGAAGCTGTCGGCACTGTCGGACTATCTGCGTTGGAATTCGTCGCTGCCGGCGCGCCTCAGCGAATTCGCCATCCTGATCACCGCGCGGCAATGGAGCGCGCAATATGAATGGTTCGCGCATTATCCGCTCGCGATGAAGGCGGGGCTCGCTCCCGAGGTCGCCAGAGACATCGCCAACGGCGTCCGCCCGCAGACGATGAAGCAGGACGAGGCCGCGCTCTACGATCTCGCGATGGCGCTCTATCGCGACAAGAAAGTGTCGGACGACATCTATCGCGCCGCGCAGCAGACATTCGGCGAGCGCGGCATCATGGATATCATCGGGCTGATCGGCTACTACGATCTGGTCTCGATGACGCTGATCACGATGCAGGCTGAGGCGCCGAACGACAGCGTGCCGCCGCTGCCGCCGCTCGCCGCCAAGTAAGGCGCCTATCGCTTCGCAGCGCTCGCAGCAACGATGCGGAGAAGGTGATGCGGGCCGTAAGCGGCTACGCGGTCCTGTCGACGGATGAGGACGTATCCGCCGGCGGGTATTTCGTCACGGGCACCATGAAGGATTTGCTGCCGACCTGGTAGATGATCCTGCCGTTCTGACCATCGTCGGTGGCGATCTGCGCCTGGCCGAACATGATGACGTTCTTGTAGACGATGCCGGTCCCCTGCCGGGTGATGCCGTCGGTGGTGACGCTGACCTTGGCTTCCTTGCCGTCGACCGAGAGCACCTTGAAGCTCGCGCTCTTGCCGTTCTCGCTGGAATAGCCGCCCCAGCTTCCCATCAGGCGGCTGTCGGACGCGGGCGGTGCCTGCTTCTCGAGATTGGCGGTCTGCTTGCCGGCGCCGCCGACGGAAAACAGCAGCACCATGTTCTTGCCGTCCTTGGTGCCGACCGTGACGCCGCCGAAGGTGATAAGCGTGCCCCTGACCTCGGCAAATCCCCGTTCGGTGCGTCCGTTATGGGTGTACTCGACCTGCGCGCGGTTGCCCCGGATATTCACGACCTTGAAGCCGACGGGCTGATTGTTGCCGACCCAATTGCCCTTCCACTCGCCGAGCAGGTTGCTCTGGCGATACAGCCGCTCGTTGGCGGGCGATATCTGGCTGGTGCTCTGCGTGACGATGGCCATGGGACTGCTCGGTGGACCGCTGCAACGGGCGGACGACATCCGCACCCCGAGCAGCAACCACGGGACATGCTATGGAAACAACTGGAAACAATCCGATTAGGACCGCGCCATCGTTAACGAAGGGTAAATGCGGCGCAGGACCGGCTGGGACAAAAGGTCCCGAAGGCCGATCGAAATCAGCGCCCCCAGCGGTCCGACCAGATCTTCTCGCCAATCAGGCAGTTGACCCGCGGCTCCTTGCCGGCGACCCGCATCACCGGACGCTCCGGCATGCGGCCGGCCACTTCCATCAGAAGCTTGGTACGGATCGCTTCCTTGAACTTTTCCCGTTCCTTGATCGCAATGACGAAGGAGCCCGGCCCGCCGATGACGCAGTCCTCGTAATAGGCGTCGAGATTGTCGATATCCATCGTCGAGTAGGACGGCTCCTTGACCATGATCGGCAGGCCGTTGATGACGATGCCCTTCTCGAGCGCGATGTCGCGCGCGACCGTGACCGGACCACCATTGTTGTTCGGGCCATCTCCGGAAATGTCGATGACGCGACGCAGGCCGCGATAGGGATCCTCGTCGAACAGCGGCATCGCGAAACCGATCGCACCCGAGATCGACGTGCGCGAGGCGCGACGGATCGGCGTCTTCATGATCTCGGCGGCGACGGCATCGGCGGTCTCGGGACCGTCGATCAGCCGCCAGGGGATGATGATCTTCTGATCGCTGGAAGCGGCCCATTCGAAATAGGTCACCGCGATGCGGCCATTGGGGCCCGCCTTCAGCGCCTGCAGGAACTCCTTCGACTGGATCGCCTGCGCGTAACCTTCGCGCTGGATCGCAAGTTCGTCCATATCCATGGAGTAGGAGACGTCGACCGCGAGGATGAGTTCGACGTCGACGGTCTGCGCATCCTTGTCGGCCGCGAGCCGCTGCGGCTGATATCTCGCCGGTTCGAATTTCGGCCCTGGTGCCGCGATGCCCGCGACGTCCCCTCCGGCAAACATGCCGGCCACCAGCACAGCCCCGATCGAGAACAGCAAGCGCATCGCAGTCTCCCGTCGTATGACGCGATGGTGACATGCAATCGGCTTGCCGCAAAGCGCCAAGATCGGTTGTGCTTCACATTCGAGTTAGCCGGCGCGGCAGGAGCACCGTAGTGTTGCGGGAACTGGCGAAGGCTTGCGCTCACACATGCCTGCAAGCACGCGTTGGAGAACTCTCCCGCCCACTTGTCGGGCCCAATTTCCATGCTAGGCTGACGTGACAGATGGGGATGGAGTCCCCCGACAACCGCCCGGCGGCCAGTGACCGTGATGGGCTGATGACTCCTGCTCAAGGTGAGGCGCCGACAGGCCTCGGCCTTTGGCGGGAGCATGGATGAACCCGCCGCTGGCGGGTTTTTTGTTGCCTGACGGTTCCCTGGTTGACTGACCACGAAGGCCGAACGTGACGATGACAACACCGAGTGTCCTGCGCAGCCTGCCCCGGGGAATCTGGGTGCTCGGCTTCGTATCGATGCTGATGGACCTCTCCTCGGAGATGATCCACGCTTTGCTGCCGGTCTATCTCGTCACCGTGCTCGGCGCCTCGACGCTCACTGTCGGGTTCATCGAGGGCATTGCGGAAGCGACCGCCGCGATCACCAAGATCTTTTCGGGAGCGCTGTCGGACTGGCTCGGCCGCCGAAAGCTCCTCGCCGCGCTGGGCTACGGGATGGCGGCCTTCACCAAGCCGCTGTTCCCGCTGGCGCCGGGCATCGACTGGCTGGTGGCGGCGCGCTTCATCGACCGCGTCGGCAAGGGCATCCGCGGCGCGCCGCGCGATGCGCTGGTCACCGACATCGCGCCGGCCGGCCTGCGTGGCGCCAGCTTCGGCCTCAGGCAATCGCTCGACACGACCGGGGCCTTTCTCGGCCCGCTCGTGGCGATCGGCCTGATGTGGTGGACCTCGGATAATTTCAGCCTGGTGTTCTGGGTGGCCGTGCTGCCGGCCTTCCTCGCCTTCGGCCTGATCGCATTCGCCGTGAAGGAGCCGGAGCCAGGCGTTCGCCGCGAGACGGCGAAAAACCCGCTCAACCTTGCGGCCATGCAGCAGCTCGGGCCGGTGTACTGGCGGATCGTGGCCGTCGGGATCGTCTTCACGCTGGCGCGCTTCAGCGAGGCCTTCCTGATCCTGCGGGCCCAGACAATTGGTCTCAGCGCGATGTGGGTGCCGGCCGTGCTGGTGCTGATGAACGTCGTCTATGCACTGTCGGCCTATCCGGCCGGCGTGCTGTCGGACCGGATCAACCGGACCGGCCTGCTCGCGCTCGGCCTCGTCGTCCTGGCCGCCGCCGATCTTGCGCTGGCCTTGCTGCCCAGCCTGTCCGGCCTTGCGCTCGGCGTCGTGCTGTGGGGCCTGCACATGGGGTTGACCCAGGGCCTGCTGTCGGCCCTCATCGCGGATGCCGCGCCGGCAAGCCTGCGCGGCACCGCGTTCGGGTTCTTCAGCCTGTTCACCGGCCTTGCCATGCTCGCTGCCAGCGTGATCGCCGGCGCGCTATGGGATGCCTACGGCCCGGCCGGCACGTTCCTCGCAGGACTCGTCCTGGCGCTGATCGCCCTGGCGGGGCTGCTGGCCTTCGGCAACGGGCTGGCCACAGATACAGATCAAGGTTGATGACAACAGGAGGTCGGACAAGTTGAACATTCAGTACATTCTGGCCGTGGCGGCCGGCGGGGCGCTCGGTGCCGTGGTGCGTTACCTCGTCGCCATCGCATCGGGGCGCGCGTTCGGGACGGCGTTCCCCTGGGGGACCCTGATCATCAACGTGACCGGCTCGTTCCTGATCGGCCTGTTCGCGGCCCTGTTCGCGACCCGGTGGAACCTGCCGCAGGCGGCGCGGATCTTCCTGACGGTCGGCATTTGCGGCGGATACACCACCTTCTCCACCTTCTCGCTCGATGCCTGGTACCTGATCGAGCGCGGGCAGAACTGGGCGTCGGGCGTCTACATGATCGCATCGGTGGTCCTGTCCCTCGCCGCATTGATCGCGGCGATGCAGATCGTGCGGGCATTGCCGTAGAGGCAGACCATGGCTGCATTCCTGCCGGTCGGGTCCGGCATGGTGGCGCGCGCGCCACCATCTTGGAGGAGCCTTGGCGCCTGCCTTATGATAGACAGGCTGAAAGCTCATCAGGACCGGAGCGTTCACCACACGATGAACGACGCTGTCACCAAGCCGAAGACGCGGACGAAGACCAAGGTCGAGCGACCGAAGCTGCACAAGGTCATCCTGATCAACGACGACTACACGCCGCGTGAGTTCGTCACCATGATCCTGAAGGCCGAGTTCCGCATGACCGAGGATCAGGCCTACAAGGTCATGATGACAGCGCACAAGCTGGGGGCCTGCGTGGTCGCCGTGTTTACCAAGGACGTCGCCGAGACCAAGGCCACCCGCGCCACCGATGCAGGCCGGGCCAAGGGCTATCCGCTGCTGTTCACGACCGAGCCGGAGGAATAGCGCACAGCGCACGATGGCGCCGCACTCGAAATTTCGATCTCGGGGCGCGCCATGATCGCCAGGTTCGGCTATCCGCACTGCCCGCGCAAATAATGCCTGGACCGGGCTAACCGAGGATCGCGGGCGTTTCCTCGGCAAGGCCGTAGACGCGCTGGGCCGTCGCAAATCCGGCGATCGGAAACTCGCCGAGTTCGGTCCAGCCGGCGTGACAGGCGCGCGCGAACACTTCCGAAGCAACCACCGTACGGCCGATCCTGCCGGCGATCTTCTCCAGCCGGGCCGCGAGATTGACGGCCGGCCCGATGCAGGTGAAGTCGAGGCGGTTGCCGCCGCCGATATTGCCGTAGAGCAACTGCCCCACATGCAGCGCGACGCCGAAGCGGAAGCGCTCCAGGACGTCACCGACGGGAAAGCCCAGCGCTTCGACGCTGGTACGTGACTCGCGGGCGGCTTCCAGTACGCGCGCGCAGACGTGAGCGGCATCACCGACATATTCGTCGATCGGAAACACCGCGAGCAGTCCGTCGCCCATGAACTTCAGCACCTCGCCGCCATGGCCGCGGATCGCGGTGACCTGGCAGTCGAAATACGCGTTGAGGATTTCGACCACCGTCGCGGCGGGCAACCGGTCCGACAGCGAGGTAAATCCGCGCAGGTCGGACAGCCAGATCGCGGCCTGCATGGTGTCGTTGTGGCCGCGGCGGATCTGGCCGCCGAGGATGCGCGCGCCGGCGCGGTTGCCGACATAGGTGTCGAGCAGCATCTCTGCGGTGCGGCGCTGCGAGACGATCTCGATGATGCGCGCCAGCGGTTCGACAATCACACGCAGCGCCGCGATCTGGTCCGGATTGAAGCCTCCCGGCTGCCGGGTGCTCACGCTCATCGCATGCACCTCGCCGTCGAGGAAGCGAAGCGGCAGCGCCAGATAGTCGGTCGCGCCCTCGTTCCTGAGATCGACCAGGACGGGAAAGCGCTCGGCCTCGGGGCCATGCGGATTGCCCCTCACCTCGACGCCGTCGCCGAAGACGAGATTCAGCGGGCTCGCCTGGAATTCCGGCGTGGTCTGGATGTCGAAATCGACCGTGCCCATCTGGATCCCGGGCACGCCACGGGTCCAGATGAAGTTGCGGCCGAAGACCTCAGGATGCAGCGTCCGGATGAAAACGCCGACGCGCCAGAGCGGAAGCCCGGCCTCGACCATGCGCTCGCAGCATTCGGTCATCCAGCCGTCGGGGTTGTTCACGGGGTGCCGGGCCGAGATCAGCCAGTCGACGACATTCTGATAGGAAACGGTGGTCATGGCTGCATCGTGCCGGATCGACGGCGATCCTGCCAGCGACAAGATGCAGCGATCAGCCGACCTGTCCGCGATGCCGCAGGAAATGGTCGGCGAGCACGCAGGCCATCATGGCTTCGCCGACGGGCACGGCACGGATGCCGACGCAGGGGTCGTGGCGGCCCTTGGTCATGATCTCGGTATCGGCGCCGGCGCGGTCGACGGTCAGCCGCGGCTGCAGGATCGACGAGGTCGGCTTGACCGCAAAGCGCACCACCACCGGCTGGCCGGTGGAGATTCCGCCCAGCACACCGCCGGCATGGTTGGAGAGAAAGCGCGTGCCGTCATTGCCGGTCCGCATCTCGTCGGCGTTCTCCTCGCCGGTCAATTCCGCCGCGCCGAATCCGGCGCCGATCTCGACGCCCTTCACGGCGTTGATGGTCATCATCGCGCCGGCGAGATCGGAATCGAGCTTGGCGTAGATCGGCGCGCCGAGACCCGCCGGCACGCCCTCGGCGACGATCTCGAGCACCGCGCCGATCGAGGAGCCGCTCTTGCGGATGCCGTCGAGATAGGTCTCGAAGAACGCCGCCTTGTCCTTGTCGGGGCAGAAGAACGGATTGTTGGCGACCTCGTCCCAGTCCCATTTGTCGCGGTCGATCCTGTGCGGGCCCATCTGAACCAGTGCGCCGCGCACCCTCACGTCCGGCAGCACCTTGCGCGCGATCGCGCCGGCCGCGACGCGCGTCGCGGTCTCGCGCGCCGAAGAGCGGCCACCGCCGCGATAGTCGCGCAGGCCGTATTTGGCTTCATAAGTGAAGTCGGCATGTCCGGGCCGAAACTTGTCCTTGATCTCCGAATAGTCCTTCGAGCGCTGGTCGGTGTTCTCGATCAGAAGCGCGATCGGCGTACCGGTCGTCACCTGCACGCCGGTCTCCGGATGCGCCATCACGCCCGACAGGATCTTCACCTGATCCGGCTCCTGGCGCTGCGTGGTGAAGCGCGACTGGCCCGGCCGGCGGCGATCGAGATCGCGCTGGATGTCGGCCTCGGTGAGCGGGATCAGGGGCGGGCAGCCGTCGACCACGCAGCCGATCGCCACCCCATGGCTCTCGCCGAAGGTGGTGACGCGGAACATGTGGCCGAAGGTGTTGAAGGACATGCCGAACTGCCGCTTGGCGTTGGATGCCAACGCCCGTGTTGTAACTCAACGTGACGTAACGCGATCTGGAATGGGGGTCAAATACCCGCCAAGGGCGCGTCATGGCCGGGCTTGTCCCGGCCATCCACGTTCTTGGCCAAAACAAGCCAGGACAGTCCGTGGATGGCCCGACAGGCCCGGGCATGACGGCGAAGGGCGGAGCCGACCCGGCTTAACTGAACTTCTCCAGCCGCCCGTCACGGAACACGTACACCGCGCCCTGTTCGATATAGAGCTCCGCGGCGCTCGCGGGAGTCTCCAGGCCGAGCGACACCATCAGGGCCCGACAGGTGCCGCCATGGGCGACCGCGACCGTGTCGGTCCGGAGGTCGTCGTACCAGGCGCGGACGCGGACCTCCACATCGGCATAGGTTTCGCCGCCCGCGGGTCCCACCGTCCATTTGTCGGCGAGACGCCTTGCATAGATATCGGGATCGGTGGCCTCGCTCTCGGCCAGCGTCAGCCCTTCCCAGCTTCCATAGCCGATCTCGCGCAGGCGATCATCGAGCCCATAATCCGCGACCGGCAGCTCGAGTTTGCCGCGCGCCAGTTCCATGGTCATGCGGGCGCGACCGAGCGGGCTTGAAACGTAAGCGAGTGCAGCCTTGTCGCGGCCTTCGCGCCGGAAGATGTCGGCGAGAATGCCGCCCGCCTGCGCAGCCTGCCCGCGCCCGCGCGCGTTGAGCGGAATGTCCTTGGTGCCCTGGAGCCTGCCGAGCACGTTCCACTCGGTCTCGCCGTGGCGAAGATAGTAGATCGTCGGCCTGGGCATTGCGGATCGAGCGGCTAGTCCTTCCCGCCCAGCGAGATATCAGGCGCATCCGGGCGCTTCATGCCCAGCACGTGATAGCCGGAATCGACGTGGTGCACCTCGCCGGTGACGCCGCGAGAGAGGTCCGAGAGCAGGTACAGCGCGCTGCCGCCGACGTCTTCGGTGGACACGTTCCGGCGCAGCGGCGCGTTGTGCTCGTTCCACTTCAGGATATAGCGGAAGTCGCCGATGCCCGACGCCGCGAGCGTCTTGATCGGACCTGCCGAGATGGCGTTGACGCGAATGTTCTTCTCGCCGAGATCGGCGGCGAGATAGCGCACGCTGGCTTCCAGCGCGGCCTTGGCCACGCCCATCACGTTGTAATGCGGCATCCACTTCTCGGCGCCGTAATAGGACAGCGTGATCAGCGAACCGCCGTCGGTCATCAGCTTCTCGGCGCGCTGCGCCACCGCCGTGAAGGAATAGCAGGAGATCAGCATCGACTTGGTGAAGTTCTCCTGGGTGGTATCGACATAGCGGCCGTCGAGCTGCTCGCCATAGGCGATCGCATGCACCAGGAAGTCGATCTTGCCCCACTTCTCCTGCAGCACCGCGAAGGCGGCGTCGATCGTCGCAGCGTCAGTGACATCGCAATGGCCGAGCACGAGGCCGCCGATCTCGGCGGCGAGCGGTTCGACGCGTTTCTTCAGCGCATCGCCCTGATAGGTGAAGGCGAGCTCCGCGCCGGCGGCATGGCATGCCTTGGCGATGCCCCAGGCGATCGAGCGGTTGTTGGCGACGCCGAGAATGACCCCGCGCTTGCCTTGCATCAGTCCTGAATCCTGGGCCATCTTGCTGTCGTCCCGTCGAGCTTTCGTTGTGGTCTGGAGGTACACCAGCCCTCCTGTCCGGTACAGCCCTAATACGCGGCGTTAACGCTGTTTCGGGCGCCGGAATAGCCGTTCCGTTCGGGTGTTATGATCGTTGTGGCGCTTGCGCCGAACGTTGAGGACCTCAGGACGACATGAGTGCGTTTCGCCAGAGCGTGGAAGCGATGATCCCGGCGTTGCGCCGCTACGCCCGCGCGCTGACGCGCGACGCGGACGCCGCCGACGATCTGGTGCAGGACACGCTGGTGCGGGCACTGCGGTCCGAGCGGCTGTTCCTCGGCGGCGACGTCAGGAGCTGGCTCTATACGATCCTGACCAACCTCAACAAGAATCGGCGCCGCTCGCTGGCGCGGCGTCCGCAATTCACGCAGCTGACCGAGAACAATCCCGATGCCAGCGGGACCGAGGCCGAAGGACGCGATATCGAGCGCGCGCTGGCGACGCTGGTCGAGGAACAACGCTCGGTGCTGCTGCTGGTGATGCTGGAGGGCATGAGCTACCGCGAGGTCGCCGACATCCAGGGCGTGCCGATCGGGACCGTGATGTCGAGGCTTGCACGTGCCCGCGCGCATGTCAGGGCCTCGCTCGAGGGCGAGCGCCCGGCTCTGAGGCGGGTGAAATGATGGCAGGACCGATGCATTGCCTTTGCTGCGCAGGCCGACCGCCGGCGCGATGCGCGAGACGGACAGACGACCGACATTTTGGGCCGCAGAGCCAGAGACGACCGATATGAACGACCGCAACATTCCAGTGACCGAAGACGAACTGCACGCCTATGTCGACGGTGAATTGCCGGCCGAGCGCCGCGCCGACGTCGAGGCCTGGCTCACCGCCCACCCCGAGGATGCCGAGCGCGTGCAGTCCTGGCGCAGCATGGCCGAACTGCTGCATGCCCGCTACGACGCCATCGCGCACGAGCCGGTGCCGGCGCGGCTCGAACTCGAGCGGCTGGAGCGCCGCCCGCGGCATTGGATCTATGGCGCCGCGGCGGCGGTGCTGATCGCCTTCGTCGCCGGCGGTACCACCGGCTGGATGGCCCACGGCGCCGCGTCCGTGCCGTCGACCTTCCAGAGCTTCACCGCGGATGCGCTGGATGCCCACCGGCTCTATGTCGTCGAAGTGCGCCATCCGGTCGAAGTCCCCGGCAATGAGCGCGACCATCTTCAGGCCTGGCTGACCAAGCGCTGCGGCTGGACCGTGTTCGCGCCCAATCTGGAGGCCAGCGGATTGAAGCTGGTCGGCGGCCGGCTGCTGCCCGGGCCGAGCGGCCCGGCGTCGTTCCTGATGTATGAGGGACCCTCGGGCGAGCGCTATACGATCTACACCGCCAAGACCGAGGGCGGCGCGACGCAGATGCGCTATGCCCGGACCGACAAGGACGGCGCGCTTTTCTGGGCCGATCGGGGCGTCGGCTACGTCGTCAGCGGCAGCAGTGACCGCGAGCGGCTGACCAAGGTGGCGCAGGCCGTCTACGACCAGGCCGAGAAGAGCGGGATATAGACAACCACACTGCGCGCGGTGCCTCGATTCCGTCATTGAAAATTTGGAATCAGGACATGGGCGCGTCTCATTATCGCACCGGGTGATCACGCGATTATGAGGAGCGTTCGATCCGCCGATCGACGCGGGCGGCCTCGATTGGGGTTTTTGGTACCGCGCTGGTCCCCCTCTCGAGGCCGCACCTTTTTGTCGATCGCTCGAGCCGAGCGTCCGACGCGTCAGGGCGCTGTCGCGCCTCAGCCCAGTCCGCTGCGCGGATTGTAGGGATGATGGTCCCGCCACTTCTCCATCAATGCCTCAAGCTCGGCATCGTTCCCATCCGGTAACATGATCCGGGTGGTCACGAAGAGGTCGCCGACACCGCCGGCCTTCGGCAGGCCCTTGCCCTTGAGGCGGAAGGTCCGTCCGCTGGAGGTGTTCTTCGGCACCGAAAGCTCGACGGCATTGCCGAGGGTCGGCACGCGGACCTTGGCACCCAGAACCGCCTCGTAGAGCGTGATCGGCAGGTCGATGCGCAGATCGGCACCATCCACCTTGAAATGCGGGTGCGGCGCGATGTTGATGGTGATCAAGAGATCGCCGGGCGGATGGCCCTGGGCGCTCTCGCCCTGGCCCCGCAGCCGGATCTGCTGGCCCTCGACCACGCCGGCCGGAATCTTGACATTGAGCTCTTTGCCGGTCGGCAGGCGCACCCGCTTCTCGCCGCCCCGCACCGCCTCTTCCAGCGAGACGGACATGGCGACGTTGACGTCGAGATCGAGCCCGATCCCGCCGGTGTCGAATTCGAACTGCCCGGGGCCGCCGGCCCCCGGCCGCGCCCCGCGCATCCCGCCCCCGAACATGCTGTTCAGGATGTCCTCGAAGGCGCCCGCACCGGGACCGGCCCCGCCGGCGCCGCCGCGGAAGGTGTAGTTCTCGAAACCGCCCGGGCCCGCACGACCGCGCGGCCCACCGCCGCCGGGAAAGCCCTGGAAGCGCGGCTTGCCGTCGGCGTCGATCTCGCCGCGGTCGAACTGCTTGCGCTTGTCCTCGTCGCCGAGGATTTCGTTGGCCGAATTGATTTCGGCAAAGCGCTCGGCAGCCTTCGGATCATCCTGGTTGCTGTCGGGATGGTGCTTCTTGGCGAGCTTGCGATAGGCGCTCTTGATCGCGGCAGCGTTGGCGCTCCGCGGCACCCCCAAGACCTCATAGGGGTCGCGCATCCGTCACGTCTCCTTGGAATTCAAAATGTTCGAAGGGCTCCCCGCCCCACTCTCGATCGGATGTGGGGAGCGAGTTGCATTTTTGCAACTACCCCGCCGGCCGATCCGCGACATGATCTTATCGGAAAACCGGTTCCCGCTGCCCCGGATCACCGTCAGCTTCGCCACGGCTTTAGCGTATGAATCTCCCAACGGCCACGGCTGCTTTGGCAGCCGGCGCCCTGGAGCCAGCTTTCGGTCGTCCCGTTGACATAACTCGCCAGGAAGTCGCGGCACTTGCGGCCATCCTCGGCGGCGTAGGACTGGGCGATCGGCGTCACCGAGCCCCGCGCCCCCGTTTCCGGGTTTTCCCAATGCTGGCTGGAGTCCTTGTCGCCCTTGCTGAGGACATCGGTGGCTGCATTGCGGGCGAAGGCGAGGTCGGTGTCCGTCGGCGCGGTGTCCTTCGCCGGCCGCGCGATCGAGCCGGTGAGGTCGCTCTCCTCGGCCTTGGCGTAGGATGTCGCCGTCTCGTTGCGCGAGAAGCTGCAGCCGCCGCCGACCACCCCGACGAGAATCGTTGTCATCACGATGCCCGATCGGCGGATCGCCGATAGGCCAACGCGTTCCCATGCCCTATATAGGGCCTCAGCGGACAACAGCGCGTTTTGGGCCGCGGGACGCAACTCGGACTCCGGACATGACCGACACGATTTCGATCAAACACCAGACACCCTTAACATCCGGTGATTTTACCGACGCCGACGAGCCGTTCGCCCTGTTCGAGGCGTGGCTGAACGAGGCGATCAAGAGCGAGCCGAACGATCCGAACGCCATGGCGCTCGCGACCGTCGATCCCGACGGCCTGCCTGACGTGCGCATGGTGCTGATGAAGGGCTTCGACACCGACGGTTTCGTCTTCTACAGCCATATCGCCAGCCAGAAGGGCCGCGAACTCGCCGCAAATCCTAAGGCGGCTTTACTTTTTCACTGGAAGTCGCTGCGCCGGCAGGTCCGCATCCGCGGCAACGTGACGCCGGTGAGCGATGCCGAGGCCGACGCCTATTTTGCAACGCGCCCGAAGCAGGCGCAGATCGGCGCCTGGGCGAGCAAGCAGTCGCAGCCGCTGGAGAGCCGCTTCGCCTTCGAACAGGCGATCGCGAAGGTCGCGGCCAGGCACGTGATCGGCGAGGTGCCGCGGCCGCCGGGCTGGAGCGGCTGGCGCATCACGCCCGTTCGCATCGAGTTCTGGCACGACCGCCCATTCCGTCTGCACGACCGCATCGAATTTCGCCGTGACGCGGCCGGCGCGCCGTGGTCCAAGACGCGGATGTATCCATGAGCCCGAACCGATCCTGAGTTCGGGACGATCTGAAAGATGTCCATGCCGCATTCGTCCAACGCGCCTCGCCGCACGCTGCTGCTGACCGGAGCCAGCCGCGGCATCGGCCACGCGACCGTGATCCGGTTCTCGAGCGCGGGCTGGCGCGTCATCACCTGCTCGCGACATCCCTTCCCGGAGGACTGCCCGTGGGATGCCGGCCCCGAGGATCATATCCAGGTCGACCTCGGCAATCCCAAGGACACCACCCGCGCGATCTCCGAAATCCGCGAACGCCTCGAAGGCGGCGCGCTGCACGCGCTGGTGAACAACGCCGCGATCTCGCCCAAGGGCGCCGGCGGCTCCCGGCTCGGATCGGTCGATACCGACCTCGACACCTGGACGCACGTCTTCCACGTCAATTTCTTCGCGCCGATCATGATCGCGCGCGGACTGATCGAGGAACTGAAGGCGGCCAAGGGCTCGGTCGTGAACGTCACCTCGATCGCGGGCTCGCGCGTGCACCCCTTCGCCGGCGCCGCCTATGCGACCTCGAAGGCCGCGCTCGCGGCGCTGACGCGCGAAATGGCCTCCGATTTCGGCCGCGTCGGCATCCGCGTCAACGCCATCGCGCCGGGCGAGATCGACACCTCGATCCTGTCGCCGGGCACCGACAAGATCGTGGAGGAGCAGATCCCGCTGCACCGCCTCGGCACGCCCGACGAGGTTGCCAAGATCATCTATGTGCTGTGCACGGACACCTCGTCCTACGTCAACGGCGCCGAGATTCATATCAACGGCGGCCAGCACGTCTGAGCAACAGGCTCGCGCAAGTCCCGGACGCGGCGCAACGCATAAGCGTTGTGGCGCTGAGCCGGGTCGACGGCGGTGGTGGGACCGGAGATCACGCCTCATATTCAGTGTCGTCCCGGCGGAGGCCGGGACCCATACGCCGCAGCATTTATTGTTACGCGCGATGGTCATGACCTGTCTTCGCCAAACCTCTGCCGCGGCGTATGGGTCCCGGCTTTCGCCGGGACGACCAATAAACATGCGAAATTCATCTCGCGACGTTGCTCGCCCGAGGCTTGCTCCAATCTCGCCCGCTTCAACCAAGAGGGCGCAGGGAAGACCGGGTGCCGGCCGGCACCTGCGGTCCGCTGCGCGAATTGCACACGCAGGAAGAACCGCACAGCAGCATACAGGTGGAGCCGCACACGCGGCCTTCCCTGCGCGATGGTCGGACGGCTTATGCCGTGCTCTCCCGGGAGCCGAATTTCCTTTGGCCTCCCTCACGCTTGCGGAAGTCACCAGGCGCCGCGCCGGTTGGCGCCGCGCCCGCATCCACAAGGCTTGACCGTGGCGAACGACGGCCAGGACCACACGGTTTTGCCGTACGCGCGGCTCGCTTGCCTTCGCGTTCGGTCCGGCGGCGTTGTGCACGTTGCCGCCATCCCGTGCGCGAAACGAACCTGTCAGCGCCGTTCGTCCGCGCGCGGTTACGGGCTCACGGGATCTCCCGCCCTGCCCGCGCCTGTCGCGCCCGACGCTGCCGCGTCCACCGCATCCCCGGCTCGCGATCGTGACGACTCACGCCGCCCCTCAGGAATGAACCGGGATGGACGACACATACGCCAATTCCGAATTTCGGTAAAGTGGAATATTTTTGCCGGCGTCTCTTGACTTGAGGGACGGAGGAACCAGGCAAGTGTTTCGCCTGCCACGGCGCCGCTGACGACAATGTCAGGAAGTCGCGAAACGGAAGCAAGGCGATCCAGACAACGCCGCCGCAGGACCTGGATCGCCTTTACCCTCCCGTTCTCAATCGGCACGAAACCGGCGCGGCTGGTCGCGCAGCCGCGGTGCGGCTGCATCGGTCGCAGTCGAGCAGTCGTCGTCGGTTTCGCCGTCGAGCAGCGGAGCACCACAGTGCCGGCACGTGCGTGCCGACATCGACGGCGCCTTGCCGCTCGTCAGCGTCTGGCGATAGTCGGCCAGCGCGATGACGTTGCGGGGCGTCGTTATGTGTTTCTCAACCATGGCTGTTCCTCGCGGCTAACATGCTGCTTATCGCAGACAAGCTTCGCGCAAACGTTCAGCCCACCGCTCAAATTTTACCGGAGGAATCGGGGCGGCGCGCACGCATCACGGCAAGGCCGCAATCCCGATCCATTCCGCGACACGTTGCGCCGGGTCTCTGCGAACGACGTAAGATACCGGTAGTCATCTTGCAAACGCGGCCTCGCGCGACACGTCGCGCGACGTCGTCGCTCCGGACATGCCGCGCACGGTTAAGCTTGACGCGAGGTATCCGGCCCTACAGCCACTTCTTCCACTTGAAGATCCAGTAGGGAACGATGGCGGCGGCGAGCATCATCAGGAGCGCCATCGGATAGCCGTGCGCCCATTCCAGTTCCGGCATCATCTTGAAGTTCATGCCGTAGATCGAGGCGATCAGCGTCGGCGGCATCAGGACCACCGCCATCACCGAGAACAGCTTGATGATGTTGTTCTGCTCGAGATTGACGACGCCCAGCATGGCATCGAGCACGAAGGTGATCTTGTTGGAGAGATAGGAGGCGTGGTCGGTCAGGGACGAGACGTCGCGCTGCATGGTCTTGAGCTGCTCGCGCATGTCCTTCGACCATTTGACGCCTTCGACCACCGCCGACAGGAAGGCGACGAGGCGGCCGATCGAGACGAGGCTCTCGCGTACCTTGGAGGTGAGGTCGCCCTTGCGGCCGATCGAGATCAGGATCTGGGAGTATTGCTTGGCGTGACCGTGGCGCTCGCTCTCGGGTTCGAAAATGTCGTGGCTGACCTGGTCGATGTCGGCGCCGCAGCGCTCGAGAATGTCGGCGCAGCGGTCGATCACGGCATCCAGCAATTCCATCAGCACCATCTCGCCGGTGATGGAGGGGGTGCAGGCGCGGGCGAGCTTGGCCTCGACCAGGGCGAAGGGCTTGGGCAGGTCGTAACGGACCGTGACGAGGCGATGGTCGCCCAGAATGAAGGTCACCGCCGTGGTCCGGGGCATGTCGGTGTCGGAATGGCACATCAAGGTCGCGGTCATGTAGCGCGCGCCGTTCTCGATATAGAGCCGGCTGGAGATCTCGATCTCCTGCATGTCCTCCCGGGTCGGAATGGCGATGCCCGCCAGCCGCTCCACCGCCTTGTCCTCGGCCGCGGTCGGATTGACCAGGTCGATCCAGACCGCGTTCTCCGGCAACGCGGACAGGTCGTCGACGACAGCCTTCTTGAGGGTGGAGTCGGAGGGAACGAACACAGAAAACATGCACAACTCCAGCGGGGGCCTGCGACAGCAGCGAAAGCCCTTAGCGCGATTCTGACAAGTTCATGATGACAGGCCGATCAACGGTGCGTCGGCATTTGTGGCGCCGGCGTGGCCAGCCGTGGCAGGGAATCGACAGCTGAGGCCTTTCAGCCCCCAAAATCCCTCCGACGGAGGAAAATTTGCGGCAAAAAAGCCACAGCTGGGGTCTCGCAGCGCGGGAAAAGGTCCGTCGTGCTGGAATTGTGGCGGATTTCCACGATAATAGGGCTCATCGGAGTCGAGGTGGCGGGCGTGCTCAAGCCCCACGACAGCTTGCTGTAGTCGATTGGAACCAAATCATGTCGTCGCTGAAAGTTACGCTGGGTATTTTGGCCGCCGGCCTGATGCTGTCGGGCTGCATGCAGGCCACGCATTACGAGGCGACCGACACCAAGGCCTTCAAGCCGAAGGACAAGGAACTGCTCGCCAAGGTCCGTTACGAGAACACCCCGGTTGCAGAGCCGTTCCGTCGCGCCATCGTCGACTTCCACCGGAAGGAGACGCCGGGCTCGATCGTCGTCGATTCCGACAATCACTATCTCTACTACGTGCTGGATGGCGGCAAGGCGATCCGCTACGGCATCACCGTGGGCGAAGAAGCGATGGCCTGGTCGGGCATCGCCAAGGTGGGCAGCAAGACCGAGTGGCCGGCCTGGCACCCCACACCCGGCGAGATTTCGCGCCTGGGTGTGCCGACCTATGTCGCCCCCGGCCCGGACAATCCGATGGGCTCCCGCGCGATCTATCTCTATTCCGGCGGCAAGGACACGCTGTTCCGAATCCATGGCACCAACCAGCCGGAATATATCGGCGCCTCGATCTCGTCGGGCTGCATCCGCCTGACCAACGAGGACGCGATTGATCTGTATGATCGCGTCAAGCTCGGCACGATCGTCGTCGTGCTCGAACCGAAGCATGGCGACTCGCCCTACAATTCGCGACTGGCGCTCGGCAACAGCAGCACCGGCCAGGCCGGCAGCTTCTGATCGCCTGATCGTCCTGGACTTCGAAAAGCGCCGGTTTCACCGGCGCTTTTTTGTTGCCGATTTTTGCGAGGTCACCTTCTCGGCCGGCGGCGCTGGCTTTGCGGCGCCCTCCTCGTCGGTCCCGGCCCCGGACTCGGGTCCGGCCGCGACCTCGCGCGGCGGCGCCTCCTCGGGCCGTTCGGCCGGCAACAACGGGGCCACCTGCGGCAGCGGATCCCAGACGTTCCACTGACAGATCCGGTAGTCATTGCGCCGCTGCGCCAGATCGAGATGGATGTGGTCCTCGTGGTACCAGTCCGAGCCTGGACCGAGCACGGTGGAAAAGCGCGCGCAGACCGAACGCAGCACCCGCTCGCGGACGTCGCGGGAGAGCATGCGGTCGGTCAGGCCGAGCGACTGGCCATTGGCCAGCTTGATGCCGCGAACATCGAGCGCATTGGCCTTGCCGTGCTCGGACAGCAACGCGCCGGCCACACGGTTGCGGCCGCGGCACTCGAAGGAGTCGAAATTGTCGAGATCGCTGACGGTCGTGCCGAGGCTGGTGGCCAGCGGCGCCATATCCTTGCGCACCCAGTCGGCGATCGCCGATGCCATGGTGCAGCGGAGGATCGCCGCCGGCTTGACCGAGGCCTTGCGCCCGTCCGGCAGCACGATGGCCTCCAGCCGGACCAGATCCTCGCCGCCGCAGCCACCGGGCCCGCGGATATCGGGAATCGAGGGTGCCACCGCAATCTCCTCGGTCAGAGCCAGCCGGCAGGCGGAGGCCTGCTTCTCGGGCGGCGTCGCTTCGCGGGCTTTTTCCGCGGGGAGATCGGCGGATTTGCCGGCTGCTGCCGGAGCCTCCGGCGCGGCCTGGTCCGGGGGCTGGTCCGACGAGGCCCTGGGAGCCTCTTCGGGACGCGGCCTCGGCAACGGGATCCTGACGGGATGAGCCGCCGCGCGCGGCTTCGGCGCACCGAGACCGAGGATATCCAGCGGGGACACCTCCTTTCGAGCCTCTGCCTTTCCGGCCAGCAGGACAGACAGACCGAGCGCAGCGGTAACCATTGCCGCGCCGGCGGACATATAGCCGCGACAAGACCATTTGCGGCGAGAGTCCGTCAGGCTAAAACTCATGACAATTCTTTGGCCCAGCGCTGAGAGCGACAACGCGCCCAGCGAATTCTCGGAGGAACGTCGGAATGCTTGGTTTGATGCAAGATTGGCCCCTGCTCTGCCACAAGATCATCGAACACGCCGCGAAGATCCACGGCAAGCAGGAGGTGGTCACGCGGTCGGTCGAGGGACCGATCCACCGCACCACCTATGCCGACATCCACAAGCGTGCCCTCAAGGTCTCCCAGGTGCTGGACCGCGAAGGCATCAAGCTCGGCGACCGGGTGGCGACGATCGCCTGGAACACCTGGCGCCATCTGGAAGTCTGGTACGGCATCATGGGAATCGGAGCCATCTGCCATACCGTCAATCCCCGCCTTTTTCCCGAGCAGATCGCCTGGATCATCAACCATGCGCAGGACCGCATCGTGATGACCGATCTCACCTTCATTCCGATCCTGGAGAAGATCGCCGACAAGCTGCCGAGCGTGGAGCGCTACGTCGTGCTCACGGACAAGGCGCACATGCCCGAGACCACGCTGAAGAACGCCGTGGCCTACGAGGACTGGATCGCGCAGGCCGACGGCAAATTCAAATGGAAGGAGTTTGACGAGAACACGGCAGCCGCCATGTGCTACACGTCGGGCACGACCGGCGATCCCAAGGGTGTGCTGTATTCGCATCGCTCCAACGTGCTGCACGCGCTGATGGCGAACAATGTCGACGCGCTCGGAACCAGCGCGTCCGAGACAATGCTGCCGGTGGTTCCCCTGTTCCATGCCAACAGCTGGGGCATCGCCTTCTCGGCGCCTTCGCAAGGCACCAAGCTGGTCATGCCCGGCGCCAAGCTCGACGGCGCCTCGGTCTATGAACTGCTCTCGACCGAGAAGGTGACGCATACCGCGGGCGTGCCCACGGTGTGGCTGATGCTGCTCCAGCACATGTCGGCCAACAATCTGAAGCTGCCGCACCTGAAGATGGTGATCTGCGGCGGCTCGGCGATGCCGCGCTCGATGATCAAGGCCTTCCTCGACATGGGCTCCAACGTGCGCCACGCCTGGGGCATGACCGAGATGAGCCCGATCGGCAGCGTCGCCGCGCTAAAGCCGCCGTTCCAGGACGCGACCGGAGAGGCCCGGCTCGACGTGCTGCAGATGCAGGGCTATGCGCCCTTCGCAGTGCAGATGAAGATCACCGACGATGCCGGCAAGGACCTGCCCTGGGACGGCAAGACCTTCGGCCGTCTCAAGGTCTCGGGACCGGCGGTGGCCAAGGCCTATTACAGGGTCGACACCAACATCCTCGACGAGCAAGGCTTCTTCGACACCGGCGACGTCGCGACCATCGACGAGGACGGCTATATGCGGATCACCGACCGCTCCAAGGACGTGATCAAGTCCGGCGGCGAGTGGATCTCCTCGATCGATCTGGAAAACCTCGCGGTCGGGCATCCGGCCGTGGCCGAGGCGGCCGTGATCGGCGTCTTCCATCCGAAATGGGACGAACGCCCGCTGCTGATCGTGCAGCTGAAGCCGGGACAGCAGGCCTCGCGGGAGGACATCCTGAAGTTCATGGACGGCAAGATCGCCAAATGGTGGATGCCCGATGACGTCGCCTTCGTCGACGGCATCCCGCACACTGCCACCGGCAAGATCCTGAAGACGGCGCTCCGCGACCAGTTCAAGGATTACCGCTTCCCGAACGCGGCGGCGTGAGGGACAATCACTCGTCATGCCCGGGCTAGTTGTTTAGCCCGTGCATCCACGGCCTTGCTGCAAAACAGATAGACGTGGATGGCCGGGTCAAGCCCGGCCATGACGGAGCGAGGGTTAGCAGGAACGCTTGAATTTGCGCTCGGGCCGTGGTCTCAACGGCTCCATCGTCGCGCCGCTTCGGCCGGCCCCGAGACCCCGGCAGAGCTCACCCGATGGCCCGCAGGTTTTCCGCTCCCTATCAGTCGGAGCCCGTGTCCAGCCTCGCGAACTGGGCGCGCAATCTCGCCGTGTTCGCCGTGGTGGCGGTGGCGGTGTCGACCGTCATCGTCCGCTTCGGATTCCTGGAGCCGAAGCCTGCGCTCGCCACCTTCCTCGGCGGTCTCGCGATTGCCGCGCTTTCGATCCTGTTCGGGCTCGCCGGCTTTGCCGCGATCTGGCAGAACGGCTCGCGCGGCATGGCGCGCATCCTGCTCGCCTTCCTGATCGACGGGCTGATCCTTGCCTATCCCGCCTATCTCGGTCTGCAATATCAGCGCCTGCCGGCGATCCACGACATCACCACCGACCCGATCGACCCGCCGCGCTTCGACGCCCTGGCGCGGCTGCGGACCGGCGACGGCGCCAACACCGCGGTCTATGCCGGCCTCTATTCGGCCGAGCAGCAGCGCCAGTTCTATCCCGACATCGAGCCGATCGAGCTCGAGATTCCGGTCGAGCGCGCCTATGCCATCGCGCTCCAGCTGGTCAACAAGCGCAAATGGCTGGTGATCGACGAACGCGCGCCGCAGCCGCCGCGCAAGATCGGCCGCATCGAGGCGGTGGCGCGCACGCCGATCATGGGATTCCGCGAGGACGTCTCGATCCGGGTCGCACCCGACGGCGAGGATTCGCGCGTCGATATCCGCTCCGCCTCGCGCTATTTCGAGAGCGACCTCGGCAGCAATGCCGCGCGCGTGAAGAAATTCATCGATGATCTCAACGCCGCCGCGGATGCCGACGCGCTGAAGCCGGTGAAGAAGACCCCGGTGGCGCCGCCCAAGGCGCCCGCGAAGACGGTGAAGAAATAAGCCACTGTCATTCCGGGGCGTGCGAAGCACGAGGTGCGCAATTGCGCACCTGAGAATCCATCGCGCTGCACGCCCCGGAATGACGGCGGAGGGCTACGCTCCCGCCATCCGGTAGGTCCCGCCGATCACCGGATCGCCGTCGGTTGCGACGACGCCGCGAGCGACCAGATCCTCCAGATGCGCCAGCACGGAATAGCCGGCCGCCGTGGTCAGCCTGGGATCGATGCCGATATAGATGGCGCGGACCATGGTCGGGATATCGGCCTCGCCCTTGGCGAGGCGATGCAGGATCGAGGCTTCGCGCGCCTTGCGGTGGCGGATCAGGAAACGAACGAACCGCTGTCCCTCAGGAATCTCGGGACCGTGGCCGGAGAAATACAGATCCTCCTCCCGCGCGGCGAGGCGATCGAGCGAGTCCATGTAGTCGATCATCGAGCCGTCGGGCGGCGCCACGATCGAGGTCGACCAGCCCATCACATGGTCGCCGACGAAGTTGAATTTCCGCTCCGGCCAGGCGAAGGCGAGATGATTGGCGGTGTGGCCGGGCGTGGCGACCGCCTCGACCCGCCAGCCGGCGCCCTCGATGACGTCGCCATCAGCAACCCGGACATCGGGGACGAAATCGCGATCGGAACCGGACTCCGGATTGTGCTTCTCGCTCTCGAAGCGCGGCCGCGAGGCGCGGTGCGGGCCCTCGGCATAGACGGTTGCGCCGGTCGCCTCTTTGATGCGCGCGGTGTTGGGCGAATGGTCGCGGTGGGTGTGGGTGACGAGGATGTGGGTCACGGTCTCGCCGCGCACGGCCTCGAGCAGCGCTTCCGCATGGGCGGCATCGTCAGGACCGGGATCGAGGATCGCGACGTTGCCCTGGCCGATGATGTAGCTCACCGTCCCCGTGAAAGTGAACGGACTCGGATTGTTGCACAGCACCCGGCGGACGCCGGGGCGGACTTCCTCGACGACGCCCGGCTTCAGCGGGAAGTTGCGGTTGAACGGGACGTCGTCATTGTCGGACATGGCGCTTCCTATACGTAACGCCCCCTCTTCGTCATACCCCGCGAAGGCGGGGTATCCAGTACGCCGCAGCGCCTGAGGCGAAGGCGAGATCTCTTGGGTACTGGATCGCCCGCCCCAGTGCGCAACTGCGCACACGGCGGGCGATGACAGCGGAACAAGACAGCCGGCATCGAAGCCCGCTCAGAAGAACGCCTGGATCCCCGTGATCGCACGTCCCAGGATCAGGGCGTGGACGTCGTGGGTGCCCTCGTAGGTGTTGACCGTCTCGAGGTTATGGACGTGGCGCATCACGTGGTACTCGATCGAGATGCCGTTGCCGCCATGCATGTCGCGGGACACGCGCGCGATGTCGAGGGCCTTGCCGCAATTGTTGCGCTTGACGATCGAGATCATCTCGGGCGCGAACTTGCCTTCGTCCATCAGCCGGCCGACGCGCAAGGATGCCTGCAGGCCGAGGGCGATCTCGGTCTCCATGTCGGCGAGCTTCTTCTGCACCAGCTGGGTGGCGGCGAGCGGCCGGCCGAACTGCTTGCGGTCCAGCGTGTATTGACGGGCGCGCTGCATGCAGTCCTCGGCGGCACCGAGCACACCCCAGGAAATGCCGTAGCGGGCACGGTTGAGGCAGCCGAACGGCCCCTTGAGGCCGGACACGTTGGGCAGCAGCGCGTCTTCGCCGACGACGACGCCGTCCATCACGACCTCGCCGGTGATGGAGGCGCGCAGGGAGAGCTTGCCGCCGATCTTCGGCGCGGACAGGCCCTTCATGCCCTTCTCCAGCACGAAGCCGCGGATCTGGTTGTCATGCGCGGCCGACTTGGCCCAGACCACGAACACGTCGGCGATCGGCGCGTTGGAAATCCACATCTTGCTGCCGGTGAGACGATAGCCGTCAGAGACCTTCTCGGCCCGGGTCTTCATGCCGGCCGGATCGGAACCGGCGTCAGGCTCGGTCAGGCCGAAGCAGCCGACCCACTCGCCGCTGGCGAGCTTGGGCAGGTATTTCTTGCGCTGGTTCTCGTCGCCATAGGCGTAGATCGGATACATCACCAGCGAGGACTGAACCGAATTCATCGAGCGATAGCCGGAATCGACGCGCTCGATCTCGCGGGCGACGAGGCCGTAGGCGACGTAGCTGGCATTGGCGCAGCCATATTCCTCCGGCAGCGTGATGCCGATAAGACCGAGCTCGCCCATCTCGTTGAAGATCTCGCGGTCGGTCTTCTCCTCGAGATAGGCCTTGGAGACGCGCGGCAGCAGCTTGTCCTGCGCGTAGGCGCGGGCGGTGTCGCGCACCATGCGCTCGTCTTCGGTCAGCTGCTCGTCGAGCAGGAACGGATCGTCCCACTGGAAAGAAGCCGCAGCCGGCTTGTCCTTGGCCTGGGGGCGCACGCTCATGAAACGTCCTTTCGCGTCTGGTTCCGTCGAGAATTGCCGCACAAACTAAAGCGCCGCGGCAACAAGTTCAATTGCATCCTGGTTGCGCCATGCCGGGGTCTGCGCCCCAGCCGGAACGACGAGACCTCAGTTGTCCAGCTGTTCGTTGGCGACGATCTCGATGCCGAAGCCCGACAATCCCTTGTAGTCGTGCACCGACGAGGTGAGATGACGGATCGAGGTGACGCCGAGATCGCGCAGGATCTGCGCGCCGACACCCACCTCGCGCCACTGGCGGTTGCGGTCCGCCTCCGCCGAGCTCTCGTCGGACAGCGGCGCCACGGGCACGCCGGCGGCGCCGTCGCGCAAGTACACCAGCACGCCGCGGCCGGTCTTCTTGAAGTGCTCGAGCACGGTCGCCATCCGCTTGTGGCCGGTGAAGAGCTCCTTGACGATGTTGGGCTTGTGAAACCGCGTCAGCACGTTCTTGCCGTCACCGACGCCGTTGTAGACGAAGGCGACGTGAGCGATGGAGTCGAACGGCGAGCGGTAGGCGTAGCCCTGCAACGGGCCGATCGGGCTCTCGGTGACGAAGGTCGAGACCCGCTCGATCAGCTTCTCGCGCGCCTGGCGATAGGCGATCATGTCGGCGATGGTGACGTGCTTGAGCTTGTGCTGGGCGGCGAAACGCGCGACCTGCTCGCCCTTCATCACGCTGCCGTCGTCGTTCATCAGCTCGCTGATGACGCCGACCGGCGGCAGGCCCGACAGCTTGCAGAGGTCGACCGCCGCCTCGGTATGGCCGGAGCGCAGGAGCACGCCGCCGTCCTTGGCGATCAGCGGGAAGATGTGGCCAGGACGGGCGAAGTCGTTGGCGCCGGCATTGGGATTGGACAGCGCGCGGCAGCAGGAGGCGCGCTCCTCGGCCGAGATGCCGGTGCCGCCATCGGGCTTGTAGTCGATCGAGACGGTGAAGGCCGTGGTGTGGGCCGAGTCGTTATGGGCCACCATCGGATCGAGCCGGAGCCGGCGGGCGTCCTCGGTGGTGATCGGGGCACAGACGATGCCGGATGTATGGCGGATGATGAAGGCCATCTTCTCGGCGGTGCACAGCGATGCGGCGACGATCAGATCGCCCTCGCCCTCGCGGTCGTCGTCGTCGGTCACGACGACGAGTTCGCCCCGGGCAAAGGCCTGCAAGACTTCCTGAACGGTATCGGGCATTTCCCAATCTCTATCGGTTATGGGCCGGAGGCTTAGCCGGACTTGGTTCGGAGCGCTAGTGTCCTGGACGCAACCGCATATGCCCGGCAAGGGGGCAGGATTGCAAACTATACCAGGGATATAGGCGTGGAATGCCGGCCGGGAAAGCGGCCGGCGGTCAGGGAAGCACTTCGCGGCGCTCCGCCAGCCTCAGATCGAGTTCGGAACGCTTGTCGGCGAGCAGGCCGGCCTGGGCGGCCTCGATCACCGTGAACAGCTCGTGGGCATCGCTGAGCCGGGTCACCGTGACGTAGCTGGCGCCGGCCTCGTAGAGCTCGCCGACGTCGGCCAGAAGGTCGGCCGTGGCAACGATCATGGCAGTCGGGTTCAGCGCACGGACATGGCGGACCAGCTTCTCGTTGGTGGCGCCCTTCAGCAGCGAATCCGGCACGCTGAGGATGATGATCTCCGACTTGCCGATTCCGGCATGCAGCAGGGTGTCAACGTTGCTGATGTCGCCGTAGATCACATGCAGGCCGCGCGACAGCAGGGTCTGGTACACATTGGGGTTGAAGTCGACCACCGTGATCTGTTCCAGCAGCACCGGCGCCTGCCGCTCGATCTCGGCCAGCAGCGCGCTCGCGGCGCGGAAAAAGCCCAGGATGACGATGCGGCGGGCCTCGCCATGGCCGTCGGCACCACCCTCCTCGGCCGGGCCCTGGCTGTGGTCGAGATCGCGCAGACCGATCCGCTTGAGGGGGCCGATCGCCCAGCGCGTGATCTCGTCGCTGCGGGTCATGGCGAAGGTCGAGAGCACCGCGAGCACCACGAAGGCGAAGGAGGCGGCATTGGCGGTGTCGGACGAGATATGGTGATCGTTGACGCCGGTCTGGATGACCACCAGCGAGAACTCGGAGATCTGCGCGAGGTTGATCGCCGGCAAGAGGCTGGCGCGCAGGCCCTGCTTCATCAGGTAGAGCGGGGTGAAGGTGGTGACGAGGCGGCTCAGCACGGTGAAGGCCGCGATCATCAGCGCAAGCCCGATGACATTGAGCCCGGGCACCGGAATGGTCATACCGAGCGCGACGAAGAACAGGGTAATGAAGAAGTCGCGCAGCGTGGTGACCTTGGCCGTGACATCGAGGGCATAGGGGAAGGTCGAGAGCGACACGCCGGCGATCAGGGCGCCCATTTCGCGGGACAGCGACAGCCGCTCGGCGGTCTCGGCGACGAGGAAGCACCAGGCCAGCGCGCCGAGCAGGATCAGCTCGGGCCGGCGGGCGATCTGGTGGAACAGGCGCGGCAGCACGTAGCGGCTGACCAGCAGCGCGGCGGCGACCAGCACCCCGACGCGGCCGATCGAGAGCACGATGACGCTGACCTGGAGGTTGGCGAGGCTCGGCTGCACGGCCAGAAACAGGATGGCGAAGATGTCCTGCAGCACGAGGACGCCGAGCGTGATGCGGCCGGGCAGCGTGTCGAGCTCGCGCTTCTCGTAGAGCACCTTGACGATGATGACCGTGCTCGACAGCGCACAGGCGACGCACAGATAGATCGCGTCGAAATGGCCGCCACCGATCGACAGGCCGATTCCGACAAAGAACAGCACGCCGAGAATGCAGCCGCCGATCAGCTCGCCGCCGGCGGCGAACAGGATCACCCGGCCCGCCCGCACGATCTTCTTGAGGTCGATCTCGAGCCCGATCATGAACAGCATGAAGATCAGGCCGAGCTCGGAGATGACGCTGATGGATTCCTGCGACTGGACCCACCCGGCCCCGAATGGACCTATGCAGAAGCCGGCGATAAGGTATGCCAGGATCAGTGGCTGCCGGGAGAAATGGGCGAGCAGGCCCAGCATCCAGGCAAACAGGATACAAAGCGTGATGTCGTGGATGAGCTCGTGCATACCAGATTGGTCCGTTTTGTCGCACCGTAGAGGCCGAGTGCGCCGCGGCAAGCGAGCAATTCGTCACATGCGAACGGCCCTGGTCGCTGCCATGCTGCTCGGCCCCCTCGCCATCGCCGGGCCGGCCATCGCACAACCCAAGGCGAATATCGAGCAGAGCTTCGCCGATTCGCTCACCGCGCTGCCGAAGGAGGACCTCGTTGTCTCCGGCGGGTTCTACGTCCCCGCCTATTCCAGCGTCGCGATGAGCCAGGGCAAGCTGCGCGTCGATTTCTCGGTGACGCTCAGCGTGCACAACGCCTCCGAGACACAGCCGCTCGTGATCAGACGCATCGCCTATTTCGACACCGCGGGCAAGCAGATCGAGAGCTATTTGAGGGTGCCTGTGGCGGTGAAGCCGCTCGCGACGGTCTCGGTCGTCATCCCGACCGACGATGTCCGGGGCGGCACCGGGGCCAATTTCATCGTCGAATGGGCTGCCACGGGCGAGATCGCCGAACCCGTTGTCGAGGCCCTGATGGTTGGCGGCATCGCCAATGCGCATTACGCTTTCATCAGCCAGGGCCGTCCGACCCGGATGGCCGGCAGGAAGTGAGATCCGAAAAACAACCCCATGCACAGTCAGCCGGACCTGCAGGATCAATGGCCCGCGGGCCCGCCTGACCTGTATGCGGATTTTTCGAATTCCGTTTGACGCGTCGGGCAAAACACTGGCATGATGCCATCATGGAAATTGCGGCGCCCGCCCGGCATCGGGCCGACCGCTCAATAAAAAACAACGAGGAACGCTCCCATGACGTCCAGGTTCGATTTCGCGCCCCTGTTCCCCGCAGGACTGCCGGCACCGGCCGCGCGCTGGACCGGCCTTGCCCGCTACAGCTTCGTCGGCGGCAACAATGACTCCGAGCAGCTGCCGCTCGACGGGCTGATCGAGGCGGCGACCTTGTCGCTGCAGCGCGAGGGGCGCTCGCTCGCCACCTACGGACTGGCGCACGGCCCGCAGGGCCATGTGCCGCTGCGTGAGTTCCTGGTCACCAAGCTGAAGCGCGACGCCGGCATCGCTTGCGGGGTCGACGATCTCATGATCGTCTCCGGCTCGCTCCAGGCGCTGGACCTCGTCAACGCCGCGCTGCTGACCCGGGGCGACACCGTGATCGTCGAGCAGGAAACCTATCAGGGCGCCCTGCAACGGCTGACGCGGCTCGGCGTCAACGCCGTCGGCGTCCCCCTCGACGGCGACGGCCTGCGCATGGACGCACTGGCCGCGACGCTGGCCGACCTCAAGAACCGCGGCATCCGGCCCAAATACATCTACACAATCCCGACGGTGCAGAACCCGACCGGCAGCATCATGCCGGAGAGCCGTCGCACCGAACTGCTGCGGCTATCCGCCGAATATGGCGTGCCGATCTTCGAGGACGACTGCTATGCCGATCTGGTCTGGTCCGGCCAGCGGCCGAAGGCGATCTACGCGATGAGCGAGGGCGGCGGCGTCATCCATATCGGCTCGTTCTCCAAGTCGATCGCCCCGGCGCTGCGCGTCGGCTTCATCGTCGCGCCCTGGGATGTGATGTCACGCATGCTGGCGCTGAAGACGGATGCCGGCTCCGGCGCGCTGGAGCAGATGATGCTGGCCGCCTATTGCAAGCCGCACTTCGCCAGCCACGTACCGGCGCTGACCCGCGCGCTACGCACCAAGCTCGACACGCTGATGGAAGCGCTCAACGAACAATTCGGCACCGCGGCCGAATTCGAGGAACCGAAGGGCGGCATCTTCCTCTGGATCAAGCTGCCTGATCAGGTCGATACGCTGAAACTGTACCAGGCCGCACTCGCCGCGGGGGTCTCGATCAATCCGGGGCCGGAATGGTCGACCGACAAGCGCCATTCGCATTCGCGGCTGCGGCTGTGTTTTGCCAGTCCGACGCATCAGCAGATCCGCGAAGGCGTCGCCGTGCTGGCCGACGTGTGCCGCAAGGAATTCGGTGTGCCGGCCCGCAGCGCCAATGTTGAGAAGCCGCGGGCGTGACGGCGACGGGTCAGCCGTCGATGTGGAACTCGACGTTGACCTGTCCTGAGCCGGACGATGGAAAATAGTCGCAAAGCTGTTCGGCACGACCGCGATAATCGGTCCAGCCGAGCGCGGCGAACAGCATGATCGTGTCGGCCATGCCGCCCTCGCCGTTGCATTTGGTGGCATAGTCCGGAAGCATGTCGAGGAATTCGCGGTAGCGGCCGCTCTGCCACAATTCCAGCACGCGCAGATCGACCTGGCGGTTGAACTCGCTGGCGACCGAGGTCCACGCCTCCGGCCCCAGCTTCCTGTTGGGCCAGAGCCGGTGCGAGAGCGAGCCGCTGGCGAGGATCGCGACCCGTTCATCGGAGGCATCGATGGCGCGGCGGGTCGCCTCGCCGAGACTCCTGCTCTCCTCGAACGACGTGAACAGCGGCGAAGCGATCGAGACCACCTTCGCGAAGCCGTCCGCATTCATGTAGTGCATCGGAACGATGGTGCCGTATTCGAGCCCGAGGCTCGCCACCTGGTGCGCCGTGACGTTGAGGTCCGCATCGGCCGCACGACGCGCGATCGCTTCGGCAAGCGCCGTGTCGCCTCGCAGATCGTAGCGCAGGTCCTGGATCATGTGCGGCGCTTCGTGGCTGGTGAAGGCGCCGCGATGCTGCGCATTGGCGTTGATGTGGTAGCCGAAATTGGACAGCCAATGGGTGTCGAACACGACGAAGCTGGTGACGCCGCGTTCGCGGGCCCGACGCCCGAGTTCGCGCAGGGACGTCACCGCCGGCTCGCGCGCGGCACGCAACGGACTGCCGGGCTGCTCCGACAGCATCAATGACGGGACGTGGGTGACCTTGGCCGCGAGAACGAGCTGGCCCATGGATCACCCCGGTTGTCAGGCCGCCCGGACCTGGCTGCCGTGGATCGCGGAGGCGAGCCGCAGCAACAGGACGATCGAGACATTGCCCTTGCCCGCCTCGATCTGGGCGATGTAGCGCTCGGAAATCCCCGAGCGGCGGGCCAGTTCGCGGCGCGACAGCTCGCAGCGCGTCCGCGACGTCCGCAGGCGCTCGCCCAACTCGCTCAGGAAAGCCGCTTCGGAGTACGGCGGCACGGCGCAGCTTCCCGGCAAAACCTCTCCGGCGAAATCCATCACTTGATTCAGCATCGCTCTATCCACGTGAGGCATGAGGAAACATCATTCTAGGCCGCGAAGGCCGAGTCTCATTGATGCGGATCAAATTCCCGCGTGATCGGCAGGCATGATGGACGATTGCGGCCGGGATGCTAGACTTGGCGCGTTTCGATGTGGGGGCCTGCCAGACCATGACCCGTTGTTTGAGGCGCTGGACCATGGCTGCGTTGCTGTGGACGGCTTTCACGCCCACGGCCAACGCCGAGACCCTGGCTGCGACGGTCGAGCAATGGGGCCTGCTCGGCTCATGGGCGGTCGACTGCGCGGCCCGACCCGATCGCGACCGTGGCGCGCTTCTGACCTACGAGATCAGGAGGGACGGCCGCGTGATGTACCGGCGCAATTTCGGCGATGCCAGCGACGAGAACGAGGTCGTCTCCGCCACGGTCGGTGCCGAAGGTCTGCTCAACGTGATGGTGTACTTCCCATCCCTGCATCAGGCCCGTGAGTTCGGGTTGAAGCTGGCACGCGATGGCAGCCTGCGCGCGATCTACAATCGCAGCGAACGCGGCGCCTACACGATCCGCGACGGCAGATATGTCGCCACCGGCGCGCCGACTCCGGCGCAACAACGCTGCGATTAACCACCTGAACACGCGTTCAGAATTCTCTTCCCGCCGATCCGGAACGTTCGCGCGCATGCGCGGTTTAGATTGGCATTCAATTGGAGGAGGACATCATGAAAAAGCTTGCTTATGTGTTTGCGGCCATCGGTGCGCTGGCTGTTGCAGCTCCGACGCTCGCGAGCGCGGAGACGGTGGTGATCAAGCGTGGCCATCACGGCTACGGCGCTCGCGCCGAAATGGGCCACCATCGCGATCATGGCTGGCATCGCGGCTGGCACCATCGCGACCGCGTCGTCGTGATCAAGCGCAATCACCGTCACTGGCACTGATCGCCGAGACATCATGGAAATGGCCCCTCGCGGGGCCATTTCTCTTGAGTCCTTTCTTCCTTCTCTCCTTGTGGGAGAAGGTGGCGGATGAGGGGTTGCCTCTGCGAATACCAACGTAAGAGATTCACGCGCGGAGAGAGACCCCTCACCCGGCTTTGCTTCGCAAAGCCACCCTCTCCCACAAGGGGAGAGGGTGCAGCGGTACGCATCGGATCGGCCTTTCAATCCCACGCCGGCGCGAAGCCGGGATTGACGCAGCGCCGGTCCTTGGGCAACGCGGCGATCTTCGTGCGGTCGGCATCATCGAGGGTGATCTTCAGCGCATCGAGATTGGCCTGCTGACTCTCCCGTCGCGAGGCCTTCGGGATCGCGGCGACGCCGTCCTGGTCGAGCAGCCATTTCAGCGCGACCTGCGCAGCCGTCGCACCGTGCCTTGCACCGATCTCGGCCAGGACCGGATCTGAAGCGATCTTCCCCTGCGCCAGCGGGCAATACGCCACCAGCGGGATCGACTTCGCGCGGAGATAGGCCAGTACTTTCGACTGGTCGAGCATCGCGTGATATTCGATCTGGTTGCAGGCGATCGGCGCCCTGATCTCCTCGACGGCGATCTTGAGCAGCGCGGTGGTGAAATTGGCGACGCCGATTGCGCGCGTGCGCCCCTCCTCCTTCAGTTTCATCAATGTCTCGAACACCGCGCCCCAGTTCGCGGCCTTCGACGGCCAGTGCACCAGATAGAGATCGACATGGTCGAGCCGCAGCTTGTGAAGGCTCGCATCGAAGGCCCGTCGGATCGCGTCCGGCGCCAGATTGTCGTGCCAGACCTTCGTGGTGACATGCAGCTCGCCGCGCGGCAAAGCGGCCGCCGCGAGCGCCGCGCCGATCGGCTCTTCATTGGCGTACATCTCCGCGGTGTCGATATGGCGATAGCCGATCGACAGCGCGGTCTCGACGGCGGCGCGGCAGGCATCGCCCTGCAGGCGAAAGGTTCCGAGGCCGAGCTTGGGCATGCTAATGCCCTGGGTTTTCAGATTGTCCATTGAACAGGCTCCTGAGGTATTTCGGCTCGCCGGATACGCGCGGCGGTGCCGCGTGAGCAGACTCTTCGGTGCTGGAAAAGAGGTGGCGGGAGCAGCCACCATAGCGCGGCCGGCGCGCGGCGGCCAATCAAGATCGGGTTAGATTTGGGATGCGCGGTGCTTCCCCATCGTCATGCCCGGGCTCGTCCCGGGCATCCACGTTCTCAATGCGAGCGGCAAGGCGTGGATGGCCGGGTCAGGTCCGGCCATGACGCGGAGAGGCCTTACCAATGCTGCGCCACCAGGGCCGGCCGTTCCGGCGGTTGCGGCACGATGTCGACCGACCAGAGGTCGCGGTTGTCAACGTCCTTCAACGTCACCGTCATCACGCCGCTGCGGCCATCGATGTCGACGCGGCCGAAGAACTGCAGCCCGAAGCAGGGTGCAAGATTGTCGCCCTGCGCCGCGCTGCAGCCGTTCTGGTACATCGCCACGGGACCGAAGGTGTCGTCGAGTTCGCCCGGGCTCCAGCTGCCGGCATGCAGCGGGCCTGACACGAATTCCCAGAACGGCTCGAAATCCTGGAACTGCGCCTTGCCGGGATCGTAATAGTGCGCGGCGGTGTAGTGCATGTCGGCGGTCAGCCAGACGATGTTGCGGACGCCCGCGCGCTTGATGAAACCGAGCAGATCGGCGATCTCGTGCTCGCGCCGGTCGGGCGGCCCATTGCCGAGTGCGACGGCATCCAGGCTGATCAGGCCGATCGGCAGGTCGGCGGCGATCACCTTCCATGTCGCCCTTGAAGCGGCCAGCTCGCGCTTCAGCCAGGCGAGCTGTTCGGCGCCCAGGATCCAACCGCGGTGATCCTCGCCCTTGTTCCACGTCTCGTCGCGATAGCTGCGCATGTCGATCATGAACACGTCGAGTAGCGGTCCGTAACCGATCCTGCGATAGACCCGGCCCTGACGCGCACCGATGTCGCGGATCGGCATGTAGTCGAAGAAGGCGCGGCGGGCGCGCGCGACGAGGCGCGGGGTGCCGTCGTCCTCGCGGCCGGCGTCGTCGTAGCTGCCGGTGGGCGACCAGTCGTTGGTGACCTCGTGGTCGTCCCATTGCGCGAACATCGGCACTTCGGCGTGGAAGGCCCGGAAATTCTCGTCAAGGTGGTTGTATTTGTAGTTGCCGCGGAACTGCGCCAGCGTGTGCGCCACCTCGGCCTTCTCCTCGGTCACCAGATTGCGCCAGGTCTCGCCGTTCGGCAGCTTCTGTTCGGACGGAATCGTGCAGTCTGCGTAGATGTGGTCGCCGGAGTGAATGAAGAAATCGGGACGGTTGTCGAGCATGGTGCGATAGCTGCGATAGCCGCCGCGCGACAGATCGATGCCCCAGCCCTGGCCTGCGGTGTCGCCGGACCACAGGAACGATATCGATGTCCCTGCGGCCGGCGCGGTGCGGAAATGCCCGACGCGGCTTTCGCCGGGCAAGCCGCTCGCGATGTCGTCGAAGCGAACGCGATAGAAGATGTCCTGTCCCGGCGGCAGGCCCTGGAGCAGCAGCTTCGACGTCAGATCGGCCTCAGGCCGTGCGTCAGACGCAGCCGAGGCCATGATCGTCCTGAAGCTCTCGACGGTCGACCATTCCACCTGCAGCCGCGCCGGCCGGTCGGCCCGCGCCCAGATCACGGCGGAGCCTTCGGACACATCGCCGGACTGGATGCCGCCTGCGATTTGCGGACGGTCGGCCGCGCGACTGAGATACGGACTTGCAAGCATACCGACCGAGGCGGCGGCGAGGCCGGAGGCGGAGCGGACCAGGAATTGCCTTCGGTTAAAGGCGCTTGGGGTCCAGGCGCGCGAGGCGCGAAGCGTTGCCATTCAGGAGACCTTCGTCGAATCGCGACGGAAGGTGCCTGCGCCGTTTGACCCACGGCTTACGGTTCGTTGACGCTCAGTCTACGGTTTTGCGACGCCGGGATGACGGCCGCCGAAGCCGGCCTCTACCGCTTCCAGTCGCAGATGCCGCCCGATCTGCACGGCCAGGTCTGGATGCGGGTGTCCATGGCCTGGGCGTCGAGCGGATTGCGGCGATGCGCGAGCCTGGCGCGAGCGGCGCCACGACGCTCGGCCGTCCTCGCAGACTTCGCTTCCGTCGCACGCCCCCGTTCGGCCGCGACCTTGCGAGGCACGTCCACCGATGCAGCGCGCGCCTGGGTCTCGTTGCCGCCGCGGGCTTCCAGCGCGACCGGTGCGAACTGCGTCTCGGGCCCGAGCCGCTTCGGCGACAGCACAGCCCTGGAGAGATCGAGGCCGAGATATTCGTACGGCTTGTAGTCGTCAGCGCGCGCGCTGCCGCCTCCTGCGAACAGGAGCGCGGCGGCAACAACAGTCAGTATGGCTTTCGGGACCACGGACGCCTCCTGAAACTGAGGGGCAATTTACCCCTATTTAGGAGGCGCCGGACGCAAATCCAGCGGCGAGCTGCCGCCGTGGTTAAGACATTTGGCGGTGTCAGGCGACCTTTCGCGAGGCCCCGCTGCCGTCCAGGAACCCCATCAGACGGCTTCGGATGATCTGCTCCGCCTCGGCCATGATGCGATCGACCAGATCCTTGCAGGTCGGGATGTCGTGGATCAGACCGGCCACCATGCCGCAGCTCCAGGCGCCGGCATCCATCTGGCCGTCGAGCATGATCTTCGGGTAGACCCCGGCGACCTGATCGTGAATGTCGTCGATCTTCAGCTTGTCGCCCTTCTCGCGCTCGATGTCGATCAGGCGGTCGACATTGGCGTTCTTCAGCACGCGTTCGGTGTTGCGCAAGGACCGCATGATCAGGCGGGTATCGAGCTCGGAGGCCGCGACCAGCGCGTTCTTCACGTTCTGATGCACCGGCGCTTCCTTGGTCGCAATGAAGCGCGTCCCCATGTTCATGCCGGCCGCGCCCAGCGACAGCGCCGCGACGAGGCTGCGGCCGTCGGCCATGCCGCCGGAGGCGACGAACGGGATCTTCAGTTCCTCCGCCGCGCGCGGCAGCAGGATCATGTTCGGAATATCGTCCTCACCGGGATGGCCGCCGCACTCGAAGCCGTCGACGCTGACGGCGTCGCAGCCGATCCGTTCCGCCTTGAGCGAATGCCGCACCGAGGTGCATTTGTGGATGACCTTGATGCCGGCGGCCTTCAGCGCCGGCATGTATTGCTCGGGACTGCGGCCCGCGGTCTCCACCGCCTTGACGCCACCCTCGACGATGGCGGCGATATATTCGGGATAAGGCGGCGCCGCGAAGGTCGGCAGGAAGGTGAGATTGACGCCGAACGGCTTGTCCGTCATGTCGCGGCAACGCGCGATCTCCTTGGCGAGCAATTCCGGCGTCTTCTGGGTAAGGCCGGTGATGACGCCGAGACCGCCGGCGTTGGACACGGCCGCGGCGAGTTCGGCGAAGCCCACATAGTGCATGCCGCCCTGGATGATGGGGTGTTCGATGCCGAACAGTTCGGTGATCGCGGTCTTCAAGTCTGCCTCCCGGAATTTTGGATTGATGTTGGCCCCAGTCTAGCCGGAGTCCGGCGCCGCGGTCACCATTTCTCTCCGAAGGGGCGGATCTCCATCTCGAAGGTCCAGGCGCTCCTTGGCTGCTGGTAGAGCTGCCAATAGGCGTCCGCGACCGATGCGGGAGGCATCAGCAGGTCGGGATTGTCGAGCGCGTTGGGGCCCAGCGCCTCGAGCCGGCGCTGGCGGACCCATTCGGTGTCGACGCCGGAATCGATGATCAGATGGGCGACATGAATGTGCTTCGGACCGAGTTCGCGCGCCATCGCCTGCGCCACCGCCCGCAGGCCGAATTTCGCACTGGCAAAGGCGGCATAGCCGCTGCCGCCGCGCAGGGACGCGGTGGCGCCGGTGAAGAAGATGTTGCCGCGCCCGCGCGGCAGCATCAGCCGCGCCGCCTCGCGCCCGGCGATGAAGCCGGAATAGCAGGCCATTTCCCAGACCTTGCGAAACACCCGCTCGGTGGTGTCGAGGATGGGAAAATTGACGTTGGCGCCGACATTGAAGATGCACACCTCGAGCGGCGCATGGGCGTCGGCGTCGTTGAGGAAGGAAATGACCTCCTCTTCCTTGCGCGCATCCAGCGAGCGCGCATGGATCTCGCCGCCGGCGGCCTCGATATCCTTCACCAGCGGCGCCAGCTTGTCGCCGTTGCGGCGCCCGGCGAAGACCGAAAAGCCCTCGGCGGCAAATTTCTTGGCGATCTCCGAGCCGATGAAATCGCCGGCCCCGATCACGGCCACCGTGGCGTTGCGCCTGGACAAAGTCGCCTCCCTCCCGGTGACCCGCACCGGACTTCCGACTGATATGATGACCATCAGGCTATAACGCCCGACCGGACCTGTCAAAGCAGTCGAAATCACGGGAGTTGGTCAGATGTCATCCTGACCGAGGCAGGACCGGCGTCCGGGGCACGCTGGCCTGGCGAGACCCTTGATGTTGCGATCCTGGTCGATGGCTCATGATGCCTGAACGCCGCGCGCCTTCATGCGAGCGGCACACCGTAATAGGTGTTGATTCCACGCACCGCCGCCGGATCACTCCAATTCCAGTCGCCGCTCTCGGCATATTTCGGTGCGCCTTCGAGCTCGCCCGCGGTGATCCCGGTGACGTAGCCGCCGAGTTCCGTGTCGTATTTCAACGACTGCCAGGGCAGGGGGTAATGGTCATTGCCGAGTCCGAGAAAGCCACCGAACCCGAGTACCGCGTAGGACACTTTGCCGCTCACCTTGTCGATCATCACGCGCTCGATCGTTCCGATCTTGTTGCGATCGGCACCGTAGACGGCGGTCCCCTCGACCTTGTCGCTGCCGATCAGGCGGCCCATTTCGCTCTGGTCCAGTTCGTTCTGGTTCAACATCTCGATCTCCCTTTCAGTCAGGAAATTGACCAACCGGAGATGTCTTCGATCGTTCCCAGGCTTTCACAGATGGGACGCTCGGCCGCGCGGCCACAGGTGTCGATGCTGCGACGGAAACGAAGTCCGGCGATTTCGGCGTGCTGGGCCGGGGGCCGGCCGGCCGCGCGCCGGCTCATCTCCGCGACCCCGAAGATTGACGATCAAAACAAAAACGGTCCCGGCGGGGGCACCGGGACCGTCCTTGGAGATTGCTTCCGGTTCACCGGGGGCATGACTGCCGGAAGCAAGGAGTCGACTCTTCAAACGCCAAATCGTTCCGGCCTAGCCACTCGGTGCCGCACCGGAATCGTCCGGCGTCATTCCCGAGCCAGGCGTCTTGCTGTCATCGTTGAGTTTCGGATCCCGTGTCGCTTCGCGCGATGGCGAGCCCTTCGGATCGGCCCTGTGTGCGGCCTGAGCCCGCTGCTTGTCGGCCGGCTGATCTTCGCCGCGCTCGTTCCTCACGATACCGTGGTTGGAGTTGGTCATCATCGATCCTCTCGCTTGAGTGCCCGTCGGACCTTCTACGCGTGCGTGCGTCGAAGGTTCCGGCTCATCGCGGGAGCTGTACGGATCAGGTACGCACCTCGTGCGCACCCGCCGTCGCATGTTCCAGATGCACCTGCCGGACGGTGGTCACGGTCGCCACGGCGACAGAGACGCCGAATGCGAGGATGAGCGAAAGAAGTGCGAGACGCGGAGCCATCACAAACCTCCTGTTTGGTCTAGACCATCAACACGATCGACGTTCACTCACGATATGAATCGCGCTGCCGTCCTTCCGTGAGCACTCTCACACGCCGAGTGACGGTCCTCCGGCTGCTCAGACGCGCTGATGCTGCTGAATGCGGCTTCGGACGGGAGTGACTTCGCCGTCGAGCCAATCCTGCTCGTTCGCCAGGGCTGTCCAGGCGTCTGCCATGCGCGAATAGCGCCTGTAGGCCGGTTGGCCCTGCGCCCGCTCGGCAAGCTGCAGGCAGTTCTCGGCGTTCTCTCTGAAAATGTCGGACTGTTTCATGAAAGACAGATGGGCACGGAACCCGCGCCTCACAACCACTCTTACAGGATCGTAACGTGGGCGGAACTCTGCCTATCAAGGACGCGGAGCGCGTGATGGCCAATAACCCGGTTTCTTTGCGCAGCCGCAAGCCTCGAAGATTCCAGGCCTGCGCCGGAACCAAGGCCCCGCCGCGGCGGGGCCTTGACCCGAAAACCATGCGTTACGCCGCGCTGCGCTGGGTGTGACGGCCTTCCTTGATCTCCTCGATGATCTTCGCGCTGAACGCTTCGAGATCACCGGGGTTGCGCGAGGTGATGAGGCCCTGGTCGACGACCACCTGGGAGTCCTCCCATTTCGCGCCCGCATTGATGACGTCCGTCTTGATGGACTTGTAGGACGTCATCCTGCGGCCCTTGGCGATGCCGGTTTCGATCAGCAGCCAGGGCGCGTGACACACCGCGGCCACGATCTTCCTGGCCTCGAAGAACTCCCTGATGAAGGCAAGCGCCTTGGGTTCGACGCGAAGCAGATCCGGATTGATCTGCCCGCCCGGCAGAACGATCGCGTCATAGTCCTTGCTCGAGACCTGATCGAGGGTCTTGTCGACCTTCACGGGCCGTCCCCAATCCTTGTTGTCCCAGCCCTTGATCTCGCCCGCGGCGAGCGAGATGACATGAACGGTCGCGCCCGCCTGTTTCAGGCGATCGCGCGGCACTTCCAGTTCCGACTGTTCAAATCCGTTGGTGGCGAGAATGGCGACGGTCTTGCCGCTGAGCTCCATTTGACTGCTCCTCTTGCTGTGAGATGAGCCGGGTCAATGGACGCTCGCCGTATCCGTTCCGCAAATTCCACGCTCTCACGCCGATGTGCGGCTGCTCGCATCTCGCAGGCCGGCGGTCTTGACGAGGTGATCGAGCCGCGCGCGCTTTCGCGCAATCAGCAGCTGGGCCGCGGCATGGTCGAGGCCCTCGCACTGCAGCTGCCGGATCGCGGAGCCAAGCTCGAGGATCTCGGCGCGCAGTTTCAGGATCCGGTAGGCGTCCGGGTCTTCGGCCACCGCGCGCCTCCATGTCGTCAGCGCAGCGGGATCGTGCGCAGGGGATGGCCCGGCCTCGTTTCCGGACGAACCCGCCAGCGGCCCCGAACATCGGGCAGCAGGTCGCCGCCGCCGGCCGCCCTCCACTCCCCGATCAGCAGCTTGATCCGCCGGCGCAGCTCGAGCTGCGCCAGGGCCTCTTTCGTACAGTCCATGTCCCGCGCGACGAGGTCGCGCACGGCGGCCTCCGTGTCGGCCATTTCCAGCCTCAAGGCGCTGATCTTGCGCCGAATTTCATTAATTCTGTTGTCCATGGCTTGCTAGAACAAAAAGAGAACATATAGTCAAGCTCGTTTCCAGCCATGGAGGGTCCGATGCAGGTTCAAGGTCAATACGACGCCCGGGTTTTTCTCGCCGAGCAGATGACGCGGGCGCAAGGCTTGAGGTTGAAGCGGCTGAGCGAGGAAGCCTATCAGCCGGCGCAGTTTCAGCGCGACCTGTCGGCTCTGGAGGCGGCGCGTCGCATCCGGATTCTCGAGGCGGAGATCGAACTGGCCAATTCCTTCTAGGCCTGGCCCGGCCGCGCCGTTTCGGAACCATCGCCGACACGAATTGTTTTCACCGCGTCAGGGAGAACGATTCATGGCACGCAAGGCAAAGAAGCGCGTTTATTCGCGCAGCGCCGGCAGCGATGTCGCGCAGGAGATGCGCCGCTACAAGAAGGGGTCTGCCAAGAGCGGCCCGGGCGGTCGCGGCGGCCGCGTGAAGAGCCGCAAGCAGGCCATCGCGATCGGCCTGTCGAAGGCGCGCAAGAAGGGCAAGACGGTCCCGAAGAAGGCGGCGAAGCGAACCACGGCGAAGAAGACCAGGTCGTCCGCAGGCAAAACCGGCCGGAAGGCGACGAAGCGCACAGCGGCCAAGCGCAGCCGCCGCTGACGACGATCACATCATGCCGCCCAAGCATGAAGCGCCGAGGTCCTGACTTCCAACCATGATGGCGGTCGCAAGAACAAGGCGGCCGTCAGGCCGCCTTGAGAGTCTTGCCGTCAGAGTCTTGTGGTCAGAGCCTTGCCGTCAGAGTCTTGCGGTCGATTTTCCCGGGCGTTACGCCAGCGGCACCGCGACGAAACGCGTCGCCTCGGCGCTCTTCACCTGCAACAGCACGCTGCGCTTGCCCGAGGATTTGGCCTGGGCCAGCTCGGAGCGGACATCGCCGACATTGGCGACCGCCTTGCCGCCGACATTGAGAATGACGTCGCCGGTCTGGATGCCGCGCTGCGCCGCCGGCCCTTGCGGATCGACCTCGGTGACGACGACGCCCTTCTGGCCGGCGCCCTGCACCTCGCCGGCCGGCGCGAGGCCGAGACCGAGACGTGGCGTGCCGGCGGGCACCTGCTCCTTGCCGTCGTCGGACTTCGCCTGCCGCTCGTTCGGCAATTCGCCCAGCGCCAGCGTCATCGTCTTGCTCTCGCCCTTGTGGAAGACGTCGAGCTTGACCGAGCTGCCCGGCGCCAGCGTCGCGATGGTGCGGGCGAGATCGCGCGAATCCTTCACCGCGGTGCCATTGACGGCGGTGATGACGTCGCCCGCCTCGATGCCGGCTTTCGCCGCCGGGCTACCGGCCTGCGGATTGTCGACGATCGCACCGCGCGCCTCCTTCAGGCCGAGGCTGTCGGCGATCTCGGCGGTCACCGGCTGCACCTGCACGCCGAGCCAGCCGCGCGTGACCGAGCCCTTCTCCTTCAACTGCGCGACCACGAGCTTGGCGGTCGAGGCCGGGATGTCGAAGCCGATGCCGACGGAGCCGCCTGACGGCGAGAAGATCGCCGTGTTCACGCCGATCACATTGCCGGTCATGTCGAAGGCCGGACCGCCGGAATTGCCCTTGTTGATGGGCGCGTCGATCTGGATGTAATCGTCATAGGGGCCGTTGCCGATGTCGCGGCCGCTGGCCGAGACGATGCCGGCCGTGACGGTGCCGCCGAGGCCGAACGGATTGCCGACCGCGACCACCCAGTCGCCGATACGCGGCTTCTGGTCGGAGAACTTCACGAACGGGAAATCCTTCTTGCCGTCGACCTTGATCAGGGCGAGATCGGTCTTCGGATCGGTACCGACGACCTTGGCGGTGTAGACCGTGCCGTCGTCCATCGTGATCTGGACGGACTCGGCGCGATCGACCACATGATTGTTTGTCACGGCATAGCCGTCCGCGGAAATGAAGAAGCCGGAGCCCTCACCCGTGACCATCTGGTGGCGCTGACGCGGCATGCCCTTCATGCCATCGGGAATGCGGAATCCGAATTGCCGCGAGAACTGATCGAACGGCGAGTCCTCGTCGGACTGCATCCGGTTCTGCTGCAGCATCGCCGTCTTGTCGTTATCCTGGTCGATCTTGACCCGCACCGAGATCACGGCCGGCTTGACCTTGCTGACGAGGTCGCCGAAGCCCGGCGGCGTCGCGGCCGTCTCCGCAGCCTGCGCCGGCGTGACGAGGGACGCGATGCCGAGCGATGAGGCGCCGGGAGACGCCGCCAGCACGGCGATGCCGAGCGCAGCCACGGTGCCGAGCAGCGCCAGCCGGCGCGGTTTCAGGATCTTGCGGGAGGACGTGGTGTCGAGATTGACGCGATCGTTCATGTCGAAATGTCCATGTTGGGTGGTGTCGCCTTGCAGCCAACATGGGCCCCCGCACCTTACGAGGTCCCGTCCTCTCGATTAATTCTTGGCAAAGTCGATGCGGCCGGCGGCCGCAGCCGAAATCTCTGCTCCGGGTTTGACACAGCTCAACGCGGCGCCCGGGACTGATGGAAGACTGTGTCCGACCGGATGCCCATTGGAGGCGCGCCATGTACAAGGATATTCTCGTCCACATCCCGACCGAGCGTCCGATGCGCGCGGTCATCGACGGATCGATCTCGCTCGCCGCCCATCTGAATGCCCACATCGATGCCGTTGCGGTCGGCTATGTCGCGACCAGTTCGGCCTATGTGATGGAGGGCGGCGCCGCCGTGGCCGCCGTGTTCGAGATGGAGCGCGAGCGCGCGGTGGAGCGCGCAGATGCGGCGCTTGCGGTGTTCAAGACCGAAGCAGCGAACGCCGGCATCTCCTACACCTGCCAGCCGCTCGGCGCGATCCCGGCGGACGCGGCCGGCTCTCTCGGCGAGATGGCGCGGCTACGCGATCTCAGCATCGTGCTGCAGCCTGATCCGGAGCAGACCTCATTCGACAATGACCTGCCGCGGGAGATCCTGTTCCAGGCGGGCGGCCCTGTCCTGTTCCTGCCCTACACGTTCCGGGGCGCGTTCAAGGCCAACCGCATCGGCATCTGCTGGGACGGCAGCCGCGTCGCGACGCGCGCATTGCGCGACGCCGCGCCATTGCTGGCGCGGGCGGAGGAGATCGTCATCATCACGATCAACGAATCCGATTCCGTTTCCGACGAACTCTCGTCCGCCAACCTGGCGAGGCATCTCGGACGGCGGGGACTATCGACCCGCACCGTCAGCCTGACGGCTTCGCGAGCCGAGATCCAGCCGACCATCCTGTCACTGGCGGCGGACGAGAATCTCGATCTTCTGGTGATGGGCGGCTATGGTCATTCGCGTCTGCAGGAACGCTTTCTCGGCGGCGTGACCCGCGCCATGCTGGAAGCCATGACGGTTCCAACGCTGATGTCGCACTGACGGAGCCGTTGCCTTCACGCCGCGGCGGGATTGTGCCAGGCGGCAGCGGCACGCGCGTCTTCGTCACGCTGTGCGTTGCACACGTCGAAATGCGCGCGCAGCGCGGTCTCGGCGAGATGTTCAAAATGCTCGGCCTGGCCCAGCAGTTCCCAGCTCTGCAGCGGCCGGAACGCGGCCTGCTGGCGGCAGAGGGAGGCCAGCGCGCGGTAGCGACGTACGTTCTCCATGAGACCCTCCTCGCATTGACCGGGCTTATGGCCCGGATTTGCGTCGTGCCCATGGCAGTTGTGCGAAACATTTGATGCACGTAGGCAGCCGACTGCGGTCCTCTTCGAGAAGGACCGCAGTCGGCGAAAGTTCCTATTCGGATGGGACGAGCGAGGCGCGGTGAACCGAGGCTAGACTCCTGCCGGGACAGGTTGACTGCCGACGGCTTGCTGCCGCGGCGCACGTCCAGCCTCCGCCGCGGCGCGAATGGCGGCGATGTTGGTCATGTAGTCGGCCCTGCTCCCGCCAAGGAACACCGCGGAGCCGGCAACAAGCGTATCGGCGCCGGCCGCGGCGACCGCTGCGGCATTGTCCCGGGTGATCCCGCCATCGACCTCGAGCCGGATCGGACGCCCGCCGATCATGCTGCGAATGGTTCTGATCTTCGCGAGCTGGGATTGGAGGAAGGATTGGCCGCCGAAGCCGGGGTTCACGGTCATGACCAGGACGAGATCGAGGCGATCGAGCACGTATTCGATTGCGCTCGGCGGGGTCGATGGGCACAGGCTGACGCCCGCGCGTTTGCCGAGCGCCCGGATCGCCTGCAGCGACCGGTCGAGATGCGGCCCGGCCTCGGCATGCACCGTGATCACGTCGGCGCCCGCCCTGGCGAAGGCTTCGAGATAGGGATCGACCGGTGCGATCATGAGGTGGACGTCGAACGTCTTGGCGGAAGCCGGGCGGATTGCCTTGATGACATCAGCGCCGAAGCTGATGTTCGGCACGAAATGTCCGTCCATCACGTCGCAATGGATCCAGTCTGCACCGGCGGCATCGATCGCCGCGACCTCCTCGCCGAGGCGGGCGAAATCGGCAGCCAGGATCGAGGGCGCGATGACGATCTCATGGGTCATGGTTGGTTGTTCCCGGAATCGACCCCGCCGCTGAACACGCGGCTCGCCAGCACGTCGGTGGGATCGATGGTTTCGAGGTCGGCGACGTCGAGCATGCGGTCGAGATCGGAGACCAGCCGATCCGCCTGCCGCAAACGAATACGATCGACGGCATTGCGGATCGAGCGGGCATTGGAGAAGAACGGCTGGGTCCGTCGCAGCGCGATGTATCGCTCGAATGCTTCGCGCGCCGCCGCGGAGAAGCGATAGCCACGCTCCTTCAGCATCAGCTCGGCAATGACCAGCAGCTCGGCCTCGGCGTAATCGGGAAATTCGATGTGATGGGCTATCCGCGAGCGGAAGCCGGGATTGGAGGCGAAGAAGCTCGTCATCCGCTCGCCATAGCCGGCCAGGATCACGACGAGGTCCTCGCGCTGGTTCTCCATGACCTGGAGCAGGATTTCGATGGCCTCCTGGCCGTAGTCGCGCTCATTGTCGGGACGATGCAGATAATAGGCCTCGTCGATGAACAGCACGCCGCCCATCGCCTTCTTGAGGATCTCCTTGGTCTTCGGCGCGGTGTGACCGATATACTGACCGACGAGATCGTCCCGCGTCACGGAGATCACCTGCCCCCGGCGTACGAAGCCGAGCCCGTGAAGGATCCTGGCCATCCGCATCGCGACGGTGGTCTTGCCGGTGCCGGGATTGCCGGTGAACGACATGTGCAGCGTCGGCGGCGATGTCGCCAGACCGGCCCGCTGCCGCATGCGCTCGATCAGCAGAAGCGAAGCAATCTGGCGCACGCGCTCCTTGACAGGCTTCAGCCCGATCAATTCCCGGTCGAGCTGTTGCAGCGTCTCGGTGATCCCCGCCGCTTCGGCTTCCTTGCGGAGATCGAACGTGGTCTCGCCGCCCTCGACGGGCGTGGCGCGGGACATGTCGAGCATGGGCACCTCGAAAAAAAGGCTTCGCCGCGGGGCGGCGGCGAAGCAGTGGGTCCGCCAAGGATGCGGAGCAGGGAGTGCTCCGCGCGGAAACAAACGACTCAGGTCGCGGCGTGGGCGACCGGCTTGCGGACCGTCGTGTAGCGGATCGCGCGGCCACCGACCTCCTGCCGCACCAGTTCGAACTCGGCTTCCTGCGCCGGCCGGTTAACCAGGAAGGAGATCCGCACAGATTCCCAGCCGTGGCTGGAATCAAAGCCGCTGATGCGGATGTAGCGATCGCCATAGACCCGCCGGCATTCGGCAAGCTCCATCATCACGCCGGCAGCGTCCTGCAGGTCGAACATCGGCAGGCCCCACATCTCCCAATAGGTGTTGCGGGGATGCGGATCGTCGGTGAATTCGATGTTCACCGCCCAGCCATTGGCCAGGCAATATTGCACCTGCTTGGTAATCTGCTCGTCGGTGAGATCGGGCAGGAATGAAAAACAGCCCTGGGTGAGTTTCATGTCGCGTCTCCTCAGACGGTTTCGAGCGCGGTCGGCACGAAGTCCGGCGTGTCGGTGGATTCATAGTTGAAGGTGACGTTCTTCCAGGTATCGAGGGCGGCCTTCAGCGGCGTGCAGGTCTGCGCCGCCTTGGCCAGGATCTCCGGACCTTCATGGACGTAGTCGCGCCCCTCGTTGCGGGCGAGGATCATTGCTTCGAGCGCCACGCGGTTGGCGATCGCGCCCGCGGCGATGCCCATGGGATGGCCGATCGTGCCGCCGCCGAACTGCAGCACGACGTCCTCGCCGAGCAGATCGAGCAACTGGTGCATCTGGCCGGCATGAATGCCGCCGGAGGCGACCGGCATCATCTTGTTGAGGCTGGCCCAGTGCTGGTCGAAGAACAGCCCATGCTCGAGCTTCGTCGGATTGAAGTCCTCGCGGCAGACGTCGTAATAGCCGCGCGTGGTGTTGGGGTCGCCCTCCAGCTTGCCGACCACGGTGCCGGCATGGATGTGATCGACGCCGGCGAGCCGCATCCATTTGGCGATGACGCGGAACGACACGCCGTGGCTCTTCTGCCGCGTATAGGTGGAATGGCCGGCGCGATGCAGATGCAGGATCATGTCGTTGCGCCGAGCCCATTTCGCCATCGACTGGATCGCGGTGTAGCCGATCACGAGGTCGATCATGACGATGACCGAACCGAGTTCCTTGGCGAACTCGGCGCGCTCGTACATGTCCTCCATCGTTCCGGCGGTGATGTTCAGATACGTGCCCTTGACCTCGCCGGAAGCGGCCTGCGCGCGGTTCACCGCCTCCATGCAGTAGAGGAAGCGGTCGCGCCAGTGCATGAAGGGCTGCGAGTTGATGTTTTCGTCATCCTTGGTGAAGTCGAGTCCGCCCTTCAGCGCCTCATAGACGACGCGGCCGTAATTGCGGCCGGACAGGCCCAGCTTCGGTTTCACCGTGGCGCCAAGCAGCGGCCGGCCGAACTTGTCGAGCCGCTCGCGCTCGACCACGATGCCGGTCGCAGGTCCCTGGAACGTTTTCACATAGGCGACCGGGAAACGCATGTCCTCGAGCCGCAACGCCTTCAGCGGCTTGAAGCCGAACACGTTGCCGATGATCGAGGCCGAGAGATTGGCGATCGAGCCGGGCTCGAACAGGTCAAGATCGTAGGCGATATAGGCGAAATACGAACCCGGCGTGCCCGGCACCGGATCGACACGATAGCACTTGGCGCGATATTTCTCGGCGGCCGTCAGCCGGTCGGTCCAGACCACCGTCCAGGTCGCGGTCGAGGATTCGCCGGCGACGGCGGCGGACGCCTCGATCGGATCGACGCCCTCCTGCGGCGTCACACGAAAGAGCGCGATGACGTCGGTGTCCTTGGGCGTGTAGTCCGGCTCCCAATAGCCCATGCGCTTGTATTCCATCACGCCCGAGCGATAGCGCTCCTTGCCGCGGACCGTTCCGGTGAGTGCGTTCATGGCCGTTTCCTCGTCTTTCTGTTCTTCTCTTCTGCTCTCTGTATGGCTCAGGCCGCGACGGGCTCGCGGGCATCGATGCGCGGATCGAGTTCGCCGGCGCGGTAGCGCCGCGCCATCTCGCTCATCGGAACGACCTTGATCTTGCTGGCATGGCCGGCGGTGCCGAACTGCTCGAACCGCTCGCGACAGAGGTCCCGCATGGCGTCCATCGCCGGCTTCAGGAACTTGCGCGGATCGAACTCGCTGAGGTTCTGCGCGGCGACCTTGCGGAACACCGCGGTCATCGCCAGGCGGCAGTCGGTATCGATGTTGACCTTGCGCACGCCGCTGCGGATGCCGCGGACGATCTCCTCCACCGGAACGCCCCAGGTCTGCGGCATCTCGCCGCCGAATTCATTGAACATGTCCTGGAGCGGCTGCGGCACCGAGGAGGAACCGTGCATCACGAGATGGGTGTTGGGCAGCCGCCGGTGAATCTCCTCGACCACCCGCATCGCCAGGATGTCGCCATCCGGCTTCCGGCTGAACTTGTAGGCGCCGTGCGAAGTCCCCATCGCGATCGCGAGCGCGTCGACCTTGGTGGCGCGCACGAAGTCCACGGCCTGGTCGGGATCGGTCAACAGCTGGTCGTGGCTGACCTTGCCTTCGACACCGTGACCGTCCTCCTGCTCGCCGCCGCCATGCTCAAGCGAGCCGAGCACGCCCAGTTCGCCCTCGACCGAGGCACCGACCCAATGGGCGAGATCGACGACGCGGCGGGTGATCGCGACGTTGTAATCGTAATCGGCCGCCGTCTTGGCGTCGGCCTTGAGCGAACCGTCCATCATCACCGACGTGAAGCCATGCGCGATGGCGGACGCGCAGGTCGCCTCGTCATTGCCGTGGTCCTGGTGCATGCAGAGCGGAACGTCAGGATAGGTCTTCTCCAGCGCGTCGATCATGTGGGACAGCATGATGTCGCCGGCATAGCTGCGTGCGCCGCGCGAGGCCTGCATGATGACAGGCGCATCGACTGCAGCGGCGGCCTGCATGATCGCAAGGCCCTGCTCCATGTTGTTGATGTTGAAGGCGGGCACCGCGTAGCCATGACTGGCGGCGTGATCGAGCAACTGGCGAAGAGTGATACGGGCCACGTCAAATCCTCCTGTTATCGCTGGCCTGCGCGGGAAACCGCCCGGCGCGCGGCTGCGGCGATGCCCTGCGGCGTGATGCCGAATTCGCGATAGAGCACCGGCGCAGGCGCAGATGCGCCGAAGCCGCGCATGCCGACGAATTCGCCATCACAGCCGATCCAGCGCGACCATTCGCCCTGCACGGCGGCCTCGATGCCGACACGCGGCGCCGTTCCAAGTACGCCCGCGCGGTAGTCCTCCGGCTGCTCCTCGAACAGCGCGAAGCACGGCGCAGAGGCGACGGCAGCACGGATGTTCTCGGTCGCCAGTAGCCGAGCGGCTTCCAGGGCGATCGCGACCTCCGAACCGGTCGCCATCAGGGTCACGTCGCGCTCGCCATCCGGCGAGACCACGAGATAGGCGCCGCGGGCGACACGGTTCTCGCCCTGTGCATCGCTGCGGAAGGTCGGCAACGCCTGCCGCGACAGGCACAGCACGGAAGGACGGTCCTCGGCCTTCAATGCACAATCCCATGCTTCCAATGTCTCGACGGCATCGGCGGGACGGAACACCAGCAGGTTCGGAATCACGCGCAGCGCCGCGATATGTTCGACCGGCTGATGCGTGGGACCGTCCTCGCCGAGACCGATGGAATCGTGGGTCATGACATGAATGACCCGGAGCCGCATCAGGGCGGCGAGGCGTATGGCCGGGCGGCTGTAATCCGAGAAGGCGAGGAAGGTCCCACCATAGGGAATGACGCCGCCGTGCAGGGCGAGGCCGTTCATCGCCGCGGCCATGCCATGCTCACGAATTCCGTAATGGACGTAGTCGCCGCCGAACGCGCCGCGCCTGACGGGCGCCTGGGACTTGGCGTGCGTGAGGTTCGAATGAGTCAGATCCGCCGAGCCGCCGACGAGCCCCGGGATCGTCCCGGCGATGGCCTCGAGCACCTGTTGCGACGCCTGCCGGGTCGCGAGCTTGGGGCGTTCGGCCGCGAAGCGCGCGCGCAGCTCCGCCGCCTGCTGGGCGTAGCCGATCGGCAGGGTCACCCGCGCTCCCTCGGCGAACATGTCGCGCTGCGCGGGCGTTGCCGTTTCGTAGCGATCGAGCCAGGCCAGGCGCTCCACCTGCCCGCGCTGCCCGATCATCCGCCACGCCTTGGCGACCGGCATCGGTACCACGAAGGGCTGATAGTCCCAGCCGAGCGTGCGGCGCGCGGCGGCCGTCTGTTCCGTGCCGAGCGGCGCGCCATGCGCCTTCTCGGTGCCCTGGCGATCCGGGGCGCCAAAGCCGATGATGGTGCGGCAGGCAATCAGCGACGGCTTGTCGGTGTCACGCTCCTCGTCGATCGCCTGCGCGATGGCTTCGGGATCGTGGCCATCGACGCGGCGGACCGACCAGCCCGAGGCGGCGAAGCGGGCGAGATGATCGTCCGAGGTCGCGAGCGAGGTGGGGCCATCGATCGAAATGCCGTTGTCGTCGAACAGCACGATCAGGCGGCCGAGCCCGAGATGGCCCGCAAGCGAAATGGCTTCCTGGCTGATGCCTTCCATCAGGCAGCCGTCGCCCGCGATCACATAGGTGTAGTGATCGACGAGATCGTCACCGTGCCGCGCATTGGCCATGCGCTCGGCGAGCGCCATGCCGACGGCAGTCGCAATCCCCTGCCCGAGCGGCCCCGTCGTCGTCTCGACACCGGGCGTATGGCCGTATTCAGGATGCCCCGGCGTTTTCGAGCCCCATTGCCGAAAGGACTTGAGATCGTCGAGGCTGACGTCACCGCCGGTGAGATGCAGCAGCGCGTAGAGCAGCATCGAACCGTGGCCGGCCGAAAGCACGAAGCGGTCGCGGTCGGGCCAGTTCGGATGTGCAGAGTCGAATTTCAGGAAGCGCGAGAACAGCACGGTGGCGACATCGGCCATGCCCATCGGCAGGCCCGGATGGCCGGACTGGGCCTTCTCGATGGCGTCGATCGCGAGGAAGCGGATCGCATTGGCGAGGTCGTCGTGGCTGACCTGGGTCACGTCGGCTTCAGCACGAACCGGGATGTTCATCGGATCCTCCCCTTGTTGTCGTTGTTGGCGATCATTTCTGACTGCGCTTGCGCTCGATCAGCTGCATGATCAGCGGCGTCAGGATCAGCTGCATCGCCAGATCCAGCTTCGCGCCGGGACAGACGATGGAGTTGGCGCGCGACATGAAACTCAGCGGCAGCATCGAGAGCAGATAGGGGAAATCGATTCCGCGCGGATTCTTGAAGCGGATCACCACCATCGATTCGTCCGGCGTCGGGATCCATCGCGCGATGAACGGATTGGAGGTGTCGACCGTCGGCACGCGCTGGAAGTTGATGTCGGTCTCGGAGAACTGCGGACAGATGTAGTTGATGTAGTCGGGCATGCGCCGCAGGATCGTGTCGGTGACCGCCTCGGTCGAATAACCGCGGGCGCTGCGGTCGCGATGCAGCTTCTGGATCCATTCGAGGTTGATGACGGGCACGACGCCGATCTTGAGATCGGCATAGCGGGCGACATTGACCTTGTCGGTGACGACCGCGCCGTGCAGCCCTTCGTAGAACAGCAGGTCGGAATTCTCCGGCAGTTTCTTCCATTCGGTGAAGGTGCCGGGCGGAACGCCGTGCAGTGCGGATTCCTCGGAATCGTGGACGTAGTGCCGCGTCACGGCAGTGCCGGTCTCGCCGTAGTCGCGGAAGGCGCGCTCCAGCTCCTCGAACAGGTTTGTCTCGGGGCTGAAATGGCTGAAATGCTTGTTGCCGCGCTCGGCTTCGGTCGCCATCCGCGTGCGCATCTCGGCACGGTCATAGCGGTGAAAGGCGTCGCCCTCGATGTAGACGGCGTTGACCTTCTCGCGGAAGAAGATCTGCTCGAAGGTCTTCTTGACCGAGGTCGTGCCCGCGCCGGAGGAGCCCGTGATGGAGATGATCGGGTGCTTTCTGGACATGGCAGCCTCGCTCAGACGCGGAAGAAGCCGCGACGCGCGAACAGCGGCGCAGAATCGCTGGCGGCCAGCAGCGGATCGCAGTGCAGCTCCTCGACGCGGTGCACCTCCTTGCTCGATCCCATGACCAGGGGCACGCGCTGGTGCAGGTTCTGCGCGGCGAGGTCCAGGATGCGCTCGCGTCCGGTCGAGGCCGACCCGCCCGCCTGTTCGATGATCATCGCCATCGGATGCGCCTCGTAGGTGAGACGAAGGCGGCCCTCGCCGTAACCGGGCCGGGAATCGGCGGGATAGAGGAACACGCCGCCGCGGGTGAGGATGCGGTAGGCCTCCGCCACCAGCGATCCGATCCAGCGCATGTTGAAGTCGCGATTCGCCGGCCCCTCGGCGCCCGCGAGGCATTCGTCGACGAAGGCGCGCACCGGTGGCTCCCAGTGACGGCGGTTCGAGACGTTGATCGCGAATTCCCCGCCGGCTTCCGCAATCTGCACGGCGCCGCGCGCGAGGCGGAAGCAGCCCGCCTTGCGGTCCAGCGTGAAGATGTCGACGCCATCGCCGAGCGTGAGCACCAGCGAAGTCTGCGGCCCATAGGTGACGAAACCGGCCGCCAGCTGCGCCGTGCCGCGCTGGTGGAAGGCGACCGCGAGATCGCCGGGCGCGGGCAGGATCGAGAAGATCGTGCCGACGGTCATGTTGATGTCGATGTTGGAGGAGCCGTCGAGCGGATCGATCGCGATGCAGATCTTCGCCTCACGGTCGACGATGTGCGGCTCGCGCATCTCCTCGGAGGCCAGGGCCGCGATCGGCAGCCGGCACAGATGGCGGCGCAGGATCGCATCGGCCTGCACGTCCAGATCGCGCTGGAGATCGCCGTCGCTGTTGTGTCCGGTGGTGAGGCCGGAGGCATCGGCCAGGTCGCCGGTGGCGATCAGATCGGCGATCTCGATCGCCGCGGACGCGATGGCCTCGACGGCGGCGGCCACGGCCGGGGCATGGGGGGCCGATTCTGCGTACCGTTGGAGGCGGTCGTTCAGCCTGAGTTGCCCGGTCATGGCGTCCATCCCTGGCTGGCGCCGCGTCCTGTTCCCTCCCCGACGGAGGTTGGTGCGGTCGGTCCCAGCACGCGAAGATTGACAGGCCGAGCTTAATAAGGAAAATTTCTATTCATAATGAGTGCCAAAGAAATTCCTTATAATGGCGCCAGCCATCCCGCCGCCCAACTCCGCCACGTGACGCTGCGGCAGCTGCGCTCGCTCGCCGCGCTCTCGGCCAAGGGGAGTGTCACCGCGGCGTCCAGCCAGCTCGGCCTCACCCAGCCCGCCGTGACCCAGCAGCTGCGCCAGCTTCAGGACCTCGCCGGCCTGCCCCTGGTGCAGCGGACCGGCGACGGCATGCTGCTGACCGAGGCCGGCAGGGAGGTGCTGGCGCTGGCGGAGCGGGTCGAGGCCGCGATCACCGACTGCCAGGGCGCGCTCGACCTGCTCGCCGGACGGACCGGCGGTACAGTGCATATCGGCGCGGTGTCGACGGCGAAATATTTCGTGCCGCATGCGATCGCGGCCTTCTCGAAGCGCTACCCCCGGGTCGAGATCAAGCTGACCATCGGCAATCGCGAGGATATCCGCGAGGCCATGCACGGCTACGATCTCGATTTCGCGGTGATGGGTCGGCCACCGGCCGACGTCGCTGTCGACGTGCGCCAGCTCGGGCGCAATCCGCACGTCATCGTCGCCCGCAAGGGCCACTGGCTGGAGCGCGATTCCGGGCTCAGCCTCGCCGATCTCCTGCACGAGACCTTCCTCACCCGCGAGGTCGGCTCCGGCACGCGCACGCTGATGGAGGGCATGTTCCAGCGCGCCGATCTCGAGCCGGTCATCGGCATGGAGATGAGCAGCAACGAGACCATCAAGCAGGCGGTGATCGCCGGGCTCGGCATCGCCTTCATCTCGGCGCACACGGTCGCACACGAACTCGCCGAGGGGCGCCTCGTGGTGCTCGACGTCGCCGGCCTGCCGATCGTCCGGCAATGGTACGTGATCCGCCGCAGCGACAAGGTGCTGCTGCCGCCGGCGCAGGCGATGTTCGATTTTCTCGGATCCGAAGGGTCGAATTACCTGCCCGAGCTGCCCGACCTCGTCGAGCGCCAGGCGTGAGGCGCTCAGGCCATCAGCTTCATGGCGAGCGTCGCCGCCAGCACCAGGATGATCTGGAGCAGGCGCTCCGTGGTGAAGATCCGGTTGAAGGCGGTCATCTGCGGCCTCTGCATCGCACGCTGCGATGGCGCGCGGCGCGTTGCTAACACAGGCCGCAGCGCGGTCCAACGCGCGATGGTTAACGATCAGGCCGCAAGCGCGGCAGCGTGGTCGGTGCGCGCGGCGAAATAGGCTTCCAGCTCCGACAGCGCCCGTTCCTCCCATTCGGCGGCCTGCGCGAGCAGCGACCAGCTCTGGCCGGGGCGGAAGGCGGCGGTCTGGCGATAGAGCGATGCGATGCCGCGGTAGCGACGCACATTCTCCAGGATGGCGTGGCCGTTCATGATGGTTTCTCCCTCGTCTGTTCCGGGAGAGAAATTGCGGCGAAATCTTTTTCGAAAAGTTAGCGGCGCCATCGACCTGCACGGATGGTTGCCGGACTGTTGCGGCCGGGCAACGCGCGCGAGGGCCGCCCGCTATTGCGAATTCGCCGCCGCGCCCTCGCCCGAGGGGTCGAGGCTCCCACGGCTGATGAGGACGAGGGTCTCGCGGCAGAGATCTGCGAGCCCGATCAGAAGCACGGCGAGCAGGAAGAACAGGTTGATGGAATCGGCGTGGGCGCTGGTCAGCGGATTGAACTGGAAGAACGGCGGCATGAACGCCCACCACACCAGCGGCACGCTGAGCAGCGCCGCGAAGGCCGCGGCCGGCGCGCCGGCAATGAAGCCGATGATGAAGATGCTGGGCAGGAAGGCGGCGAAATAGAGCTTGGCGCCGAGCGCGACACAGGCGCCCTGAAGCACGGCCGATACGACGACGACGAGGAAGGCCAGCAGAAAGGCCTGCCATGACCATGGCCGCAATCGCGATACGCCAAATACGCCCGTACGCCTCATGTGTCCTCCCTGCCGCCCGTTGGCCGGGCTTGGCTTGCGACTTCAGTACACCAGCCGCGGGCAAACCGCGAGACGGAAATCGCGGCAGATCGGGCCCTGGGCGGCGCGCCGCCCGCCCGTGGTCAACGGCCGGACGCACGATCCACAAGCTCCGCCGCTACTCGGTGGCGGCGTAGACGAGACCCGCGACGGGCAGTGCGAGGCCAATGCCGGCAGCCAGCGGCCAGCCGCCTTGCGCGAAGGCCCAGGCGCCGACCGCCGAACCGGCCGCGCCCGCCGTGAAGAAGGTCGCCATGTAGAGCCCGTTGAGGCGGCTGCGGTGCTCGTGGCCGAGCGCGAAGATGGCGCGGAAGCCGAGCACGACATTGCCCTGCACGCCGATATCGATGGCGATCGCCGCCGCGAGCATTCCGGCCAGATTCAGCATGGAGCCTCCGGCGCCGACGAAGGTCGCGAGGAAGCCGAACATCGCGAGCAGCAGCGCAACCCGCGTGGCGATGCGGCTGTGGCCGCGATCGGCGAGTCGTCCCGCGATCGGCGCGGCGAACACGCCGGCGACGCCGACCAGCGCGAACAGGGCGATGCCGCGCTGGGTGAAGCCGAAGGCGGCGGCGAGTTGCAGCGGCGCCACCGTCCAGAACAGCGTGAAGGCGCCGAACAGGCTGGCCTGGTAGAGCGCGCGGCGGCGCAGCAGCGGCGTCGACCGCGCGAGCTGCGGCATCGACATCAGCAGCGCGCCGTAATGCATGCGCGCGACCGGCCTGCGCTGCGGCAGCGCCAGCCACAGCACCACCGCGAGCACGACCATCAGCACGGCGGAGCCGTAGAACACCGCGTGCCATGACAGCGCCGCGGTGACGAGGCTCGACACCGGCCGCGCCAGCATGATGCCGAGCATCAGGCCGGTCGAGACGTTGCCGACGACGCGGCCGCGAATCGCCTCGGGCGCCAGATGCGCGGCATAGGGAATGATGATCTGCACCGCGACCGAGCCGAGGCCGATGAAGAGGGCGGCGGTGAGGAACGGCAGCGCATGGCTCGACAGCGCGGCGGCGAGCAGCGAGGCGGCGCCAAGCAGGATGACGCTGCAGATCAGGGTTCGGTTCTCGACGAGATCTCCGAGCGGCACGATGAACAGCAGCCCGATGCCGTAGCCCACCTGCGTCATGGTGACGATCAGCCCGGCTGCCGCCTCCGACAGGCCGAGCGCGGTGCTGATCGGGGCGATCAGCGGCTGGGCGTAATACAGGTTGGCGGCGGCGATGCCACAGGCCGCCGCCATCACCATCGTCAGGCGCTGCGACACCGCGCTCTTTTCGGGCGCGGTCTCGATCGTGGCATTCATCGTCATTCGGCAACTCCAGGCATCGGAAACGATCGTGTCCCAACAGATCAATGGCTCAGGACAGCAGCTTCATCGCGACGTCGACGAGGCGCGTGTCCTCGAGCGGCAGACGGGCCTTGCCGACGACGCGCAGTCCCTGCGTGATGCAGAGCATCAGCTGCGCGGTGTCGTCGGGCGAGACATGGCGGGGGATCGAGCCGTCGGCCTGCCCCTCGCGAACCAGACCGGCGATGAACTCCGCATTGGCCCTGAGCTGGGCGCTGATGCGGGCCCCGATCACGGGATCCCGCGCGGCGAGCTCGACCGCGCCGCCGACCACGAGGCAGCCGCGCCGCCCCTCGCTGCCGCTCGACTTCTCGACATAGGACAGCAGCACGTTGCGCAGCCGCTCGCGGCCGCTGCCGCCGCGCGCCGCGGCGCTGCGGGTCTCCTCCCCGCGGAGCGCGATATAGCGCTCCAGCGCGGCGAGGAAGACGGCATGCTTGTCGCGAAACGCCTTGTAGACGCTGCCGGTGGCAAGCCGCATCGCCGCGGTCAGGTCGCCGATCGAGGTGGCGTGATAGCCGCGCTCGCGAAACACGCGGACCGCGCGATCGAGCGCCGTATCCATGTCGAATTCACGGGGGCGGCCGGGCGCGCGGGCGCCGCTGCGCGGCCGGGGGACAGGTCTTGCCATGCCGGCCTATTAGGAAATGATCGTTTCCGAATAAAGACACGAGCGCGTGATCGGGGGCCGTGGCGCCGGCGCGTTGCGGCGCCCATTGTCGCGTGGGATGGTCATGGCCGGTCGTCGCCAAACATCTGCTGCGGCGTATGGGTCCCGGATCGCGCTTCGCTTGTCCGGGACGACGGTGGTGGGAGGCCGGGATAATCGCCTCATATTCGGCGTCGTCCCGGCGCAGGCCGGGACCCATACTCCGTGACGGTTATTGGTGCGTGAGATGGTCATGGCCGGTCTTCGCCAAATGTCGGCTGCGGCGTATGGGTCCCGGCGTTCGCCGGGACGACGGCGGGGGTTGTGGCGCGGACGCGCGAAATCGATCTCGCGGCGCTGCTTGCCCGAGCTTTGCTCCATTCTCGCCCGTCCAAAGCAGGAGGGCGCAGGGAAGGCCGGGTGCCGGCGGCACCCGCGGTCTGCTGCGCGA
>VYLE01000147.1_pt1 | contig 163975 bp, 150 predicted proteins | sample 5114391 | NCBI WGS metagenome assembly VYLE01 (sample SAMN12291771, study PRJNA351875) | freshwater metagenome | isolation source: freshwater lake | place: USA: Michigan, Kent Lake | collected 2013-08-15
CTTCTGCACTTCGTGCGGACCATCTTCCTGTGGCGGGGCACCGCGTATCAGCGGATCGGCGTGCAGAACCACGGCGACCGGCGTGCCAGTTTCGAACTGACGCTGCGGTTCGACAACGATTTCGCCGACCTGTTCGAGGTTCGCGGCGAGCGCCGCCCGCACCGCGGCGCCGGGACCAGCAGGCTGCTCGGCCCGACCGACGTGCTGTTCGAATATCGCGGCCTCGACGATGCCGAGCGGAAGACCGGGCTGCATTTCGATCCGCGGCCGACCCGTCTGTCGGTGAATCAAGCGACGTGGCAGGTCGAACTCGATCCCCACGAATCCAAATCGGTGTTCGTCGCCGTCTCCTGCAACCGGCCGGCCGGCGAGAAGCCGGCGCGATTCTTTCGCGGCCTGCTCGCGCACCGCCGTGAGATGCGGCAGTTGACGAGGGGCGCGGTCAGCATCGAGACCTCCAACAACATCTTCAACGAGGTGCTCTGCCAGGCCATGGCAGACCTCAACATGCTGATGACGGAGACCCCGCAGGGGCGCTATCCCTATGCCGGCATTCCCTGGTATTCGACCACGTTCGGTCGCGACGGCCTGATCACCGCGCTGCAGATGCTGTGGATCGATCCGCGGATCGCAAGGGGCGTCCTGCGACGGCTGGCGCATTTCCAGGCCAGGGCGGTCGATCCGCTGGCCGACGCCGCGCCGGGCAAGATCCTGCACGAGATGCGCGGCGGCGAGATGGCGGCACTGCGCGAGGTGCCGTTCGCGCAATATTACGGCAGCGTCGATTCGACCGCGCTGTTCGTGCTGCTCGCCGGCCGCTATGTCGAGCGCACCGGCGACGAGGCGACGCTGCGCGAGTTGTGGCCGGCGATCGAGTCGGGGCTTGCCTGGATCGACGGCCCCGGCGACCCCGACCGGGACGGTTTCGTCGAATATCAGCGCGCCACCGAGAAGGGCCTCGCCAACCAGGGCTGGAAGGATTCCTTCGATGCGATCTTCCATGCCGACGGACAGCTCGCCGAGGGCAATCTCGCGCTCGCCGAGGTCCAGGGCTACGTCTACATGGCCAAGCAGCTGGCCGCGCGTTGCGCGCTGCGGCTCGGCATGCCGGAGCGGGCCCGCACGCTGGAGGACGAGGCCAAAGCCCTGGCGGAACGGTTCGAGGCGGCATTCTGGTGCGAGGAGCTCGGCACCTATGCACTGGCGCTCGACGGAGCGAAGCGGCCCTGCAAGGTGCGGACCTCGAATGCCGGGCAGGTGCTGTTCAGCGGCATGGTCCGCCCGGACCGCGCCCGTCGCGTCGCCGCCGATCTGATGGCCCCGCATTTCTTCTCGGGCTGGGGCATCCGCACGGTCGCGCAAGGCGAGGTGCGCTACAATCCGATGTCCTATCATGACGGATCGATCTGGCCGCACGACAATGCCCTGATCGCGCTCGGCTTTGCGCGCTACGGGCTCAAGCATTCCGTCGCTCATGTGTTCAAGGGCCTGTTCGAGGCCGCGACCTACATGGATCTGCGGCGGCTGCCCGAACTGTTCTGCGGCTTCCGCCGCGAGAAGCGCCGCGGGCCGACGCTCTACCCGGTCGCCTGCGCGCCGCAGGCCTGGGCCAGCGCCACGCCCTTTACGCTGCTGGAAGCGGCGCTCGGCATCGAGTTCGACGTCGATCGCGGCGAGATACGCCTGCGCAACCCGCATCTGCCGGCGTTCCTGAACGAGGTGATCCTGCGCGACCTTCGCCTCGGCGAGTCCAGCGTCGATCTGCGTGTCAGCCGGAATGGCGACGACGTCGCGCTGGAAGTGTTGCGCACGCGCGGCCAGATCCAGGTGTCGATCGTTCTGGCGCGATGACCGCACGCCGCAAGGGAGGTTTCATGCGTTCGATCGGCAGATTGGTCCCGGGGATGGCGATCGTCGCAATCCTGACGGTGGCAGGCTCGCAGGCGGCTGAACAGCCGCCGGCCGCGACCGTCACGGTGCCCCCGAAGGATGCGGCGCCGCCGCCATCGGTCACGATCATCGGCGCCAGCGACGCGCATGGCGTGCTCGGCCGCGACGTGCGCAGTACGGCCGGCGAGGACATGGGCCGCATCGTCGACGTGGTCGTCGACCGGGAGGGACGCGTCCGCGCGGCCGTGATCGATTTCGGCGGCTTCCTCGGCGTCGGCAGCCGCAAGATCGTGGTCGACTGGAACGCGATGCGCTTCGGCAAGATCGCTACCAAAAAGGACAGCATTACGCTGGAATTGACCAAGGCGCAGGTCGCCGCGGCACCGGAATACAAGGAGGACACGCCGATCGTGGTGCTCGGCGCGTCCGGCAGCCTGCAGCCGCTGCAAGCAGTCCAGTGAGGCGCAAGGAGGGATGGCGGCCGGTGCTGGTATCGATGAAGCCGAACGCTGCGGATCGCGATGACGTCCCCGGGGAGAACGGCGCGCTGCTGCCGCCTGGCGGTCAGCCGGTGCCGTCGAAGCAGAGCCTGCGCGGCCTCGACTGGTTCATCTTCTTTCTCGCCGACGTGCAGACCGGCTTCGGCCCCTTCATCGCCGTCTACCTGACGACGCAGAAATGGACGCAAGGCGAGATCGGTCTCGTGCTGTCGATCGGGGGCATCGTGGCGCTGGTCGGACAGATGCCCGGCGGCGCCATCATCGATGCCGCGAAGTCGGAACGGCGGGTGGCGGGACTTGCGATCGCAATCATCGGCTGCTGCGCGCTCGCCTATGCCGCGATGCCGATCTTCCCCGTCGTGGTCGCCGCCGCGACGCTGCATGCCGCGGCAAGCTGCGTGCTGGGTCCGGCGATCGCCGCGATCAGCCTCGGCCTGGTCGGCCCGCGCGCGATCGGCGAACGTCTCGGCCGCAACGCGCGCTTCGCCTCGCTCGGCAACGGCGTCGCCGCCGCCGTGATGGGCACGGCCGGCTATCTTTTGTCGAGCCGCTCGGTGTTCCTGGTCACGTTCCTGCTCGCGATCCCGACCCTTATCGCGCTGTCGCGCATCCGCGAAGAGGAGGTCGATATCGCGCGATCTCACGGGGCGATGCCGCGCGAGGCCGCCGACCGCGGCGACACCAACATCTGGCATCTGCTCCGGCAGCGTCCGCTGATCGTGTTCGCGTTGTCGGTGCTGCTGTTGCAACTCGCCAATGCCGCGATGATGCCGCTGATGGCGAGCGCGGTGACGGCGCGGTCGAGCGAATGGGCGACGGTGCTGGTCGCGGCCTGCATCATCGTCCCGCAGGCGATCGTCGCGCTGTTGTCGCCGACCGTCGGACGCAAGGCGCAGGGCTGGGGGCGCCGGCCGCTGCTGCTGATCGGATTCGGCGCACTGACGATTCGCGGGCTGTTGTTCGCGACCGTGAAGGATCCCTACGTTCTGGTCCTGGTGCAGGTGTTCGACGGGCTCACCGCGGCGGTGTTCGCGGTGATGATCCCGCTGATCGTGGCCGACGTCGCCTTCGGCAGCGGTCACTTCAACCTCGCGCAGGGCATCGTCGGAACCGCGTCCGGCATCGGGGCCTCGCTGAGCACCGCGCTCGGCGGTTATGCCAGCGACAGGTTCGGCAACGCCGCGGCCTTCATCGGCCTGTCCGGGGTCGCCGCGACCGGGCTGCTGCTGATCCTGCTGGTGATGCCGGAAACGCGGCGCACGGCCTGATGGCGCAAACAGAACGGCCGGCCGAAACGGGTTCGGCCGGCCGGAGTGGTCGGGAGGAAGATCAGGTCAGGCGTCGAGATTGTGCAGGCGCTGGCGGTTGCGCAGCACGATCTGGCGGGCGCCGGAGAAGCCGAGAATGCCCTGGGCGTGCAGCTGCGACAGCGCGCGCGACACGGTCTCCAGCGTCAGGCCGAGATAGTCGCCGATGTCGCGACGGCACATCGGCAGCGCCATCATGCCGGCAACGGCGAGGCGGCGGTCCATTTCGAGCAGGAAGGTCGCGACGCGCTCCATCGCGGTCTTGCGGCCGAGCAGCAGCATGTGGTCCTCGGCATGGCGCAATTCGCCGGCGGTCATGGCCCAGAGTTTGCGGGCGACCAGCACGTCGGTGCCGGCGGCCTTTTCGAGGCTGGCGCGCTTCACGAGGCGCACGGTGGTGTCGATGATGGCCTCGGCGGCGAGACGATGGCTGGGGCCTGATTCGAGGCCGAACACGTCGCCGGGAAGGTGGAAGGCACCGATCTGGCGGCGGCCGTCCGACAGGAGCTTGTAGCTGCGCACCGCGCCGGAGACGACCTGGTAGACATATTCGGCCGGCTCGTCCTCGCCATAGATCTCCTCGTCCTTGCGGTAGGAGAATTCGGTGGCGACGAGACCGACATGGCCGGTGACGGCACCGAACTGGTCGGAAACGGGATGTGCCGGAGCAATCTTGCCACCGATCTGGGTGTTGATCGCCGGGGTGTTGAGGGTCTGGGTCAGCATCTGCGCCATCTCCGTTGTGATGGCGCTTTGCTACGCGGTATCGGGTGCTGCGGAAATTTCGCGAGATATCTTAAGGGGGTTTCCCTACGTAGGTTTCCGGAGGTCGGAAGGCGTGCGGGACGCTGACGAAAAATGACAGGAAAACAAGAACTTGAGCCTCAGGGAGCGGGCCCGGCTCAGTTGTGCTGTCTGTCCTCGATGGCGCGGTGGATGCGCTTGATCAGATTCTCGTCCAGCAGTGGCTTCAGCACGACGTCCTTCACCCCGGCGGCCGCGGCGCGCCGGGAGATGTTCTCGTCGGGATAGCCGGTAATCAGGATCACCGGCATGTCGCCATAGGACTGGCGCAGGCGGGTGGTCAGGTCGATGCCGTTGATATCAGGCATCTTGTAGTCGATGACGTAGCAGTCCGCGCCCGCCGCCGTGCCGGCCGCATTGAGCAGTGCGGTCGCGTTCTTGAACGTCCGCACGGCAAAGCCGTCGGTTTCCAGGAGGAAGCGCAGCGAGCCCAGGACGGCGGCATCGTCGTCGACCACGTATACCGTGGGTTTCGCCGATCCCGTCATTGGGAGCCGCTCGGTGGGCGAGCCAATCTCGATCATGATGCCTGAATAGCACAATCGGCACCAGCGATCTTGACTTGCCTCAATCCTTCAGCATGCCGGCCCGCATCGCCAGCCGTACCAGTTCGGACAGGCTGTTGGCCTGCATCTTGGTCATGACGTTGGCCCGATAGACCTCGATGGTGCGCGGGCTGATGTCGTAATCGCGGGCGATCAGCTTGTTCGACAGGCCCGCGACCAGCCCCTCCATGACCTGGCGCTCGCGCGGACTGAGGGTGGCGACGCGGGCCGCGATGTCCTGTGCGACGGCTTCGTTCCGCGCCGCCGGCTCGGCCTGCCGGATCGCCGTCTCGATCATGCCGACGAGGCGTTCGTCCTCGAACGGCTTCTCCAGGAAGTCGACCGCGCCGAGCTTCATCGCCTCGACCGCCAGCGGCACGTCGCCGTGACCGGTCATGATCAGGATCGGGAACGGGCTGTGCTGCGCCTTCATGCGCTTGAGCAGTTCGATGCCGTCGAGGCCGGGCATGCGCACGTCTGACACGACGCAGCCGAAGGCGAGTTCCGGCAGCGCGTCGAGGAAGCTCTGTCCGGTGTCGAACAGCGATACGCCGAAACCCGCGGAATCCAGCAGGAAATTCAGCGAGTCCCGCATCGCCTCGTCGTCGTCGATGACGTAGACATGTCCCTTGGTCGTCATGGCTCAGTTCTCGTCGGCTGCGGGGAGGGTGAAGCGGAAGGTCGCGCCGCCCGATGGGTTGTTCTCGGCCCACATGCGTCCGCCGTGAGCCTCGATGATGGAGCGGCTGATCGACAATCCCACGCCCATGCCGGTGTCCTTGGTGGTGAAGAAGGTCTGGAACAGGTTCGGCAGCACGTCGTCCGGGAAGCCGGCGCCGGTGTCGGAGACCTCGATCTCGATCATGTCGTCGGCGACGCAGCGATTGGTGATCACGAGTTCGCGCCGCGGCGCCTGCGCCATCGCTTCCAGCGCGTTGCGGAACAGGTTGACCAGCACCTGCTGGATCTGCACCCGGTCGGCGAGCACGCGGTCGGCCTCCGGGTCGAGCCGGAAGCGCAGCTGCACGTTCTGCTCGCGGGCGCCGGCAAGCCCGAGCGCGCCGGCCTCCTCGATCAGCTTGGACAGGCTCTCGACCCGCTTCTCGGATTCGCCGCGGGAGACGAAATCGCGCAGCCGGCGGATGATCTGTCCGGCGCGCAGCGCCTGTTCCGAGGCGCGATCCAGCGCGCTCTCGATCTTCGGCGTGTTCGGATCGACGCTGCCCGCCAGCAGCCGCCGCGAACCCTTCATGTAATTGCTGATCGCGGCCAGCGGCTGGTTGAGCTCGTGGGCGAGTGCGGAGGCCATCTCGCCCATCGCGGTCAGGCGCGAGACATGGACCAGTTCGGACTGCAATTCCTGCAGCCGGGCCTGGGTGCGCTGGTGCTCGGTGAGATCGCGGATGAAGCCGGTGAAATAGGGCTCGCCGGCGGACTGCATCTCGCCGATCGACAGATGCATCGGGAAGGTCGTGCCGTCGCGGCGCTTGCCGGTGACGATGCGTCCGATGCCGATGATGTGCGGATCGTTGGTGCTGCGGTAGCGCGCGATGTAGCCGTCGTGCCTGGCGCGATCGGGATCCGGCATCAGAATGGCGACGTTCTGTCCGATCGCCTCGTGCTCGGGCCAGCCGAACAGACGCTCGGCGGCCGTGCTGAACAGCTGGATGACGCCGCGGCCGTCGATGACGATCATGGCGTCCGGATTGGTCTGGAGAATCGAGCGCAGATGGCTCTCGCGGGTGCGCAGGGCTTCCTCGACCTGCCGCTCCTCGGCGATGTCGAGGAAGATACCGCTGAGATGGCGAGGTGCGCCGGTGTCGTCGCGAATCACGCCGGCGCGGGCCCTGATCCATTGCTCGCGTCCAAAGGCGCCGGCGACCCTGAAGGAGATGTCGAAGCCGCCGCCCTGGTCGCAAACCCGCCTGATCTCGCTCTCGACCCGCGCGCGATCCTCGGCTTCGAGCCGGGACAGGAAGAGCGGCAAGCTGGCGGGCTGCCCCGGCTCGATGCCGAGCAGGACCCGGGAGGTATCGGACCATTCCAGGTCCATGGTCTTGAGGTCGAGATCCCAGGTGCCAACGCCGAATCCCTCGATCCGGACGCGAAAATGTTCGCCCCGGCCGTCATCTTGCGGATGCGTCACGCGGGTCGGCGACAAACTCAATTCTCCTGTCTGCGGTGCGGCTCTCCGGATGCCGTTACCGCCGAAGGCAATGTCGCGCAAGGCCCGGCAGGAGGCAAGGTTCCACCGCCTTCGCCTATAGACCAATGCGTGGGTGCGGGGGAGCAAGGCAGGGGGAAACCGCGACCTTTGATCTATCTCATCCTGCCCGAAAGAGGCTCGCCTACTATTTCCGGAATTCGCTGTCCTTCGCCGCCCTTCGCCGCTCCTGGAGAATTCCGATGACATACGCGACCGTGATGGTCAGCCTGGCGCTGAATCAGTCCAATGAGGCGCGTCTCCAGGTCGCGGGCGAGCTCGCCGAACGATTCGAGGCGGCGATCGTCGGCGTCGCCGCCGCCCAGTTCGCGCCGCCGCTCTATTTCACCGACGGCGCCGAGGCGCAGCAACTGATCGACCGCGAACAGGCAACCGTGCAGGGGCGGCTGAAGGACCTCGAGGCGCAATTCCGCGCCGCCACCAGCAATCGCGGCGGCCATGTGGAGTGGCGCAGCGCGATGGATTTCCCCGCGCGATTCGTGCTGGCACAGGCGCGCTGCGCGGACATCATCGTCAGCGGCGGCCAGAGCCCGGCCTTCTCGGACGCCTTCGCGCTGGCAAGCCCGAAGGATCTGGTGATGCAGGCCGGCCGGCCGCTTCTGGTGGTGCCCGACCGGGTCAGCTGGCTCGATCTGCGCAGCGTGCTGGTGGCCTGGAAGGACACGCCGGAGGCGCGGCGGGCGGTGGCCGACGCGCTGCCGATGCTGCGCAAGGCCAAGGAGGTCAGCATCGTCGAGATTCCCGAGCGCGACGACGACCGTTCGGTCGCTGCGGCCAGCGTCACCGACGTCGCCGCCTGGCTGGGCCGCCACGGCGTCACCGCGACCGCCCGCGTCTCCGAAGCCGGAGCGGGGACTGCCGCGGCACAGCTGGAGAAGGTCGCCGGTGACGTCGGCGCCGGGCTGATCGTGGCCGGCGCCTACGGTCATTCGCGATTTCGCGAATTGATCCTGGGCGGCGTCACGCAATATCTGGTCACCCAGTCCGCGCGCTGCGTGCTGCTGTCGCACTGACGGCCGGCAAACGCTATTCGAGGAGGACGCGCCGTGTACAAGTTTCTCGAGCTGACCGTCGACGGCTACATGACGCGCAACGTCAGGACGGTGAAGCGCGACCGCGACATGCTGGAGCTCAGCGAGATGTTCGAGCAGGACGATTTCAACTCCTATCCGGTCGAGGACGACGGGCAGGTGGTCGGCATCGTCACCAAGTTCGATATCCTGAAGTGCTTCGCCTTCACGCCGAGCCAGATGCTGCCGCGCTATCACGACCTGATGAGTCGCAAGATCGGCGACGTCATGACGCCCGAATTCATCTATGTCAGCCCCGACACGCGGCTGACGCGGGTTCTTCAGATCATGGTCGAGCACCGCATCAGGAGCATCATCGTGCTCGATGGTGCCCAGAAACTGGTCGGAATCATCGCCCGCGAGGACGTCATCACCGCGCTGAAGGCGACCGCGGCGGACTGAACGCCTCTTCCCGATTCGACGTCGAGCCCCGCCTCCGTGATTTCACGGAGGCGGCCGTCGGCATGCACGCATCTGCGGCAAGCAGTTGATGTCGTTCGCCGATCGCGCGCCGAACATGAACAGAAATCCATCTAGCTTGATTTCAATCAATTCCCCGCGAGGGTGAATGTGGTTTCTGGCCTCGTGTTCTTTCAGAGAGAATCCGCATGAGCCAGCCCTCCATCTCCAAAACCATGACCATCGGCGAAGGCGGCCTGGCTGTCGTGTTCGCAGTCACCGCCTTCCTCTGCGTGATCGCGGCGGCCAAGGCCGTCGACGCGCCTTTCGCCTTCCACGCCGCTCTCGGCGCGGCGGCGAGCCTCGCCGCGGTGTTCTTCATCGTCAACAATTACTACGACCGTCCGGCGGCCCTGCCGGCCGAGGAGGTCAACGGCCGGACCAATTACAACATGGGTCCGATCAAGTTCGCGTCCTTCTTCGCGATGTTCTGGGGCATCGCCGGCTTCCTGGTCGGCCTCATCATCGCCTGCCAGCTGGCTTGGCCCGCGCTGAACTTCGACCTGCAATGGATCCAGTTCGGCCGCCTGCGTCCGCTGCATACTTCGGCGGTGATCTTCGCCTTCGGCGGCAACGTGCTGCTCGCGACGTCCTTCTACGTGGTCCAGAAGAGCTGCCGCGCGCGCCTCGCCGGCTATCTCGCGCCCTGGTTCGTCGTCGTCGGCTACAACTTCTTCATCCTGATCGCGGGCACGGGCTATCTGCTCGGCGTGACCCAGGGCAAGGAATATGCGGAGCCGGAATGGTATTCGGACCTGTGGCTGACCATCGTCTGGGTGGTCTATCTCCTGGTCTTCCTTGTCACGGTCATCAAGCGCAAGGAACCGCACATCTTCGTCGCGAACTGGTTCTATCTGGCCTTCATCGTGACGATCGCGGTGCTGCATCTCGGCAACAATCCCGCGCTTCCGGTCTCGGTGTTCGGCTCGAAGTCCTACGTCGCGTGGGGCGGCATCCAGGATGCCATGTTCCAGTGGTGGTACGGCCATAACGCGGTCGGCTTCTTCCTGACCGCCGGCTTCCTCGCCATCATGTACTACTTCATCCCCAAGCGCGCCGAGCGGCCGATCTACTCCTATCGGCTGTCGATCATCCACTTCTGGGCGCTGATCTTCCTCTACATCTGGGCGGGCCCGCACCATCTGCACTACACGGCGCTGCCCGACTGGACGCAGACGCTGGGCATGACCTTCTCGATCATGCTGTGGATGCCCTCCTGGGGCGGCATGATCAACGGCCTGATGACGCTGTCGGGCGCCTGGGACAAGCTGCGGACCGACCCCGTGCTGCGCATGCTGGTCGTCTCGGTCGCCTTCTACGGCATGTCGACCTTCGAGGGCCCGATGATGTCGATCAAGGTGGTCAACTCGCTCAGCCACTACACCGACTGGACCATCGGCCACGTGCATTCCGGCGCGCTCGGCTGGGTCGGCTTCGTGTCCTTCGGCGCGCTGTACTGCCTGGTGCCGTGGGCCTGGAATCGCAAGGGCCTCTACAGCCTGAAGCTCGTCAACTGGCACTTCTGGATCGCGACCCTCGGCATCGTCCTCTACATCTCGGCGATGTGGGTGTCCGGCATCCTGCAGGGCCTGATGTGGCGCGCCTACACCTCGCTCGGCTTCCTCGAATATTCCTTCATCGAGACCGTCGAGGCGATGCATCCCTTCTACATCATCCGTGCCGCTGGCGGCGCGCTGTTCCTGATCGGCTCGCTGATCATGGCCTACAATCTCTGGATGACGGTTCGCGTCGGCGAGGCTGAAGTCCAGATGCCCGTCGCTCTTCAGCCGGCGGAATGAGGAGCTCCAACATGTCGTTCTGGACACGTCACCAAGTCTTCGAGAAGAACTCGATCATCCTGATCGTCGGCATCCTGCTGGTGATCGCGATCGGCGGCCTCGTCGAGATCACCCCGTTGTTCTACCTCAAGAGCACGATCGAGAAGGTCGACGGGGTGCGGCCCTACACGCCGCTGGAACTCGCCGGGCGCAACGTCTACGTCCGCGAGGGCTGCTATCTCTGCCATTCGCAGATGGTGCGGCCGCTGCGCGACGAGGTCGAGCGCTACGGCCACTTCTCGCTCGCCGCCGAGAGCATGTTCGACCATCCGTTCCAGTGGGGCTCGAAGCGTACCGGACCCGATCTCGCCCGCGTCGGCGCCAAATATTCCGACGACTGGCACGTCACCCATCTGACCAACCCGCGCTCGATCGTGCCGCAATCGGTGATGCCCGGCTATCCCTTCCTCTCCCAGAGCGAGGTGGATCCCGAGGCCATCGCCGGCCACATGCGCACGCTCAGGACCGTCGGCGTTCCCTATACCGACGACCAGATCGCCAACGCCGCGGCCGACATGAAGGCCCAGGCCGATCCGGACAATGCGGGCGCCGATGCCTTCGGCAAGCGCTACGCCAAGGCGGTGGTGCGCAATTTCGACGGCAAGCCCGGCACCCCGACCGAGATGGACGCGCTGATTGCCTACCTGCAGATGCTCGGCACCCTGGTCGACTTCAAGATCTACAACGAGAAAGCCAATCTTCGCTGAGAAGGCATGACCGATGAAAGCCATCCTGACCCTCGACAATCTCGCGTCCGGTCTCGTGACCACGATCTGGACGCCGGTCTTCGTCGCGATCTTTCTCGCGATCGTCGCCTACGCATTCTGGCCCCGCAACAAGGCCGGGTTTGATGAAGCTGCACACCTGCCGTTGCGGGAGGAGTAAGAGATCATGACCGATCATCAAAGCGACTTCGATGCCGTTTCCGGCAAGTCCACGACCGGACACGAGTGGGACGGCATCAAGGAACTCAACACGCCGCTGCCGCGCTGGTGGGTGATCACCTTCTACCTCACCATCGTCTGGGCGATCGGCTACTGGATCGTGTATCCGGCCTGGCCGCTGATCCAGAGCAATACCACCGGCCTGTTCGGCTATTCCTCGCGCGCCGATGTCGCCGTCGAGCTCGCCAATCTCGACAAGATCCGCGGCGACAAGATGGTGGCGCTGGGCAAGGCCTCGCTCGCCGACATCGAGAAGGATCCGGCATTGCTGGCGCTCGCCCGCGCCCGGGGCAAGACCGTGTTCGGCGACAATTGCGCGCCGTGCCACGGCACCGGCGCGGCCGGTGCCAAGGGCTTCCCCAACCTGAACGACGACGACTGGCTGTGGGGCGGCTCGCTAGACCAGATCATGCAGACGATCCAGTACGGCATCCGTTCCGGCAACCCGAAGGCGCATGAAGGCCAGATGCTGGCCTTCGGCAAGGACGGCGTGCTGAAGCCGGACGAGATCGTCACCGTGGCGAATTACGTGCGGGCACTGGCGGGTCTGCCGACCCGGGCCGGCTTCGACAAGGCCAAGGGCGAGAAGATCTACGCCGACAACTGCGCGGCCTGTCACGGCGATGCCGGCAAGGGCAACCCGGAACTCGGCGCGCCGAACCTGACCGACAAGATCTGGCTCTACGGTCCGGAGGAGGCCACCCTGATCGAGACCATCACCAACGGTCGCGCCGGCGTGATGCCGGCCTGGGAAGGACGGCTCGATCCCGCCACCATCAAGGCGATGGCGGTCTACGTCCACTCGCTCGGCGGTGGAAAATAGCGGTAAACGTGCCGATCGGCGGCTGACGGGGGCGCCAAAAAGCGCCCCCGTTTGCGCTGGATCAACTGGTCTTGCGGGTTCGGGGTCTAGGTCTGATCGCACCTCTCGAGAAGCTCTGAGCGATGAACAAGACCGTGAACCCCAAAGACCTCACATCGGAAGACGACGTCGGGCCGCTCTACGCGCCCCACAAGAAGGTCTATCCCCAGAGCGTCTCCGGCAGCTTTCGCCGGATCAAATGGGGCCTGATGGCGGTCTGTCTCGGCGTCTACTATTTCCTGCCCTTCGTACGCTGGAATCGCGGCCTCGGCGCCCCCGACCAGGCGGTGCTGATCGACCTGCCCAACAGCCGCTTCTACTTCTTCTTTATCGAGCTGTGGCCGCAGGAGGTGTACTACTTCACCGGCCTCCTGATCGTCGCCGCGGTGGCACTGTTCCTGATGAACTCGATCGGCGGCCGCATCTGGTGCGGCTATCTCTGTCCGCAGACGGTGTGGACCGACCTGTTCTACGCCGTCGAGCGCCTGATCGAGGGCGACCGGCGCGAGCGGATGAAGAAGGACAAGTCGTCCGACCCGATGAAGCTCGAACGCGTCTCCGAGATCGTGCTCAAGCATTCGATCTGGCTCCTGATCGCGTGGTGGACCGGCGGCGCCTGGGTGCTCTATTTCAACGACGCGCCGACCCTGGTGAAGGAACTCGTCACCTTCCAGGCGCCGATGATCGCCTATATCTGGATCGGCATCCTGACCGCGACGACCTATCTGCTCGCCGGCTACATGCGCGAGCAGGTCTGCACCTATATGTGCCCGTGGCCGCGGATCCAGGCCGCGCTGACCGACGAATGGGCGCTCAACGTCACCTACCGCTACGATCGCGGCGAGAAGCGCACCTCGGTCAAGAAGGCGGCCGAGCTGCGCGCGCTGGGGCAGAGCGTCGGCGACTGCATCGATTGCTATCAATGCGTCGCGGTGTGCCCGACCGGCATCGACATCCGCAACGGACCGCAGATGGAATGCATCCAGTGTGGCCTCTGCATCGACGCCTGCGATACCGTGATGGCCAAGATCGGTCGGCCCAAGCGCCTGATCGGCTATGACAACGACATCAACATCCATCGCCGCCAGGAAGGCAAGCCGCCGATCTACAAGATGGTGCGCGCCCGCACCGTCGCCTACAGCGCAATCATCGCCGGCGTCGGTGGCTTCATGGTCTACACGCTCGCGACCCGCAGCCTGCTCGACATCAACGTGCTGCATGACCGCAACCCGGTCGCGGTGAAACTCAGCGACGGCTCGATTCGCAACGCCTATACGGCCCGGCTGCTCAACAAGAGCGGTTACGATCGCGTCATCGCGATCGACATCGACGGTCCCGTCAATTCCACCATCCATGTCATCGGCGCCGATTCCGTGACGCCCGACCGGCCGATGATCGTGATCCCGCGCGATTCCACCAGCGAGCTGCGGCTGCTGGTCACCGCGCCCTCGGAGAGCAATCCGGAGAAGTCGATCCCGGTCCGCTTCCGCGTCACCGACATCGGGCTCGGCGAGGCCGCCACCGTGACCGACAATTTCGTCGCCCCGTAAGCATCAGGAGACCGCCATGCAACCCAGGCCGCTGACAGGAACCAAGGTCTTGCTGATGCTGGTCGCCTTCTTCGGCGTCGTGATCGGCGTCAACGGGACCATGATGAAGCTCGCGATCGCGACCCTGCCGGGGACCGAGGTCGACAGTCCCTACGCCGCGGGTCTCGCCTATGATCGCGAGATCTCGGCCGCGCACGACCAGGCCGCGCGCAAATGGCAGGTCAACGCCCATGTCGAGCGCCGCAGCGATGGCAGCGCCACGCTGCAGGTCGATGCGCGCGATGCGAGCGGACAACCGCTCTCCGGCCTCAAATTCGCCGGCCGCCTCGAGCGTCCGACCGACAAGCGCGCCGATCTCGCCGTCGAGTTCACCGAGAACGGCATCGGCACCTATCGCGGCGACGCCGCCTCCGTCGCGCCCGGTCAGTGGGATCTCGTGATCGAGGGCGCATCGCGCGGCGAGCGCGTGTTCCTCTCGCGCAACCGCGTGATCCTGAACTGAAGGAAGCCGCCATGCACGTCACGCGGGATTTTTCGCATTACGTCCGGACCGCGGGCGAGGGGATCAAGCACATCGACCTCGCGGTCGAGGGCGTTCACTGCGCCGGCTGCATGGCCAAGATCGAGCGCGGTCTGTCCGCCATTCCCGATGTCACGCTGGCGCGCGTGAACCTGACCGACCGGCGCGTCGCGCTGGAATGGAAGCAGGGCACGCTCGATCCGGGCCGCTTCATCGACCGGCTCGAAGAGCTCGGCTACAAGGCCTATCCCTACGAGACCGAGAGTGCGGAAGTGGCGGAGGTCGCCGAGTCGCGCTTTCTGCTGCGTTGCCTCGGCGTCGCCGCCTTCGCCACGATGAACGTGATGATGCTCTCGATCCCGGTGTGGTCGGGCAACGTCTCGGACATGCTGCCGGAGCAGCGCGACTTCTTCCACTGGCTGTCGGCGCTGATCGCGCTGCCGGCGGCGGCCTATGCCGGCCAGCCGTTCTTCCGCTCGGCCTGGCGTGCGCTGGCGGCAAGGACCACCAATATGGACGTGCCGATCTCGATCGGCGTCATTCTCGCACTCGGCATGTCCGTGGTCGAGACCATCCACCACGCCGAGCATGCCTATTTCGACGCGGCGATCATGCTGCTGACCTTCCTGCTGGTCGGCCGCGTGCTCGACCAGAACATGCGGCGGCGGACCCGGGCGGTGGCCGGCAATCTCGCCGCGCTGAAGGCGGAGACGGCGGCGAAGTTCGTCGGTCCGGACGAGATCTCGCAGGTCCCGGTTGCGGCGATCCATCCGGGCGATGTCGTGCTGCTGCGGCCCGGCGAGCGCTGCGCGGTCGACGGCACCGTGATCGAGGGCCGCTCCGAGATCGACCAGAGCCTGATCACCGGCGAGACGCTCTATGTCACGGCCGAGCAGGGCACGCCGGTCTATGCCGGCTCGATGAACATCTCCGGCACGCTGCGGGTGCGGGTCTCGGCGGCGTCGGAGGCGACGCTGCTCGCCGAGATCACGCGGCTGCTCGACAACGCCCTGCAGGCCCGCTCGCGCTACATGCGGCTTGCCGACCGCGCCTCGCGCCTCTATGCGCCGGTGGTGCATGCGACCGCGCTGCTGACCATCCTCGGCTGGGTCGTCGCCGGCGCAGGCTGGCACGATGCGATCGTCACCGGCGTCGCGGTCCTGATCATCACCTGTCCCTGCGCGCTCGGCCTTGCGATCCCGACCGTGCAGACCGTCGCATCCGGCGCGATGTTCAAATCCGGCGTGCTGCTCAATTCCGGCGATGCCATCGAACGGCTGGCCGAGGCCGACCATGTCATCTTCGACAAGACCGGCACGCTGACGCTGCCCGATCTCGAGGTGACCAACGCGGCCGATATTCCGCCCGGGATTTTCGCGCTTGCCGGCCGGCTCGCATTGTCGAGCCATCATCCGGTGGCCGCCGCGGTCGCCAAGGCCACCGGCGCCACGTCGCCACTGCTCAATGCCGTCGAGGACGCCGGGCAGGGCGTCCGCGCGAGCGTCGATGGCGTCGAGATCCGTCTCGGCCGCCCCACCTATTGCGGCGCCGAGGCGCTGGTGGCGGAGACCGTCCAGCGCGATCCCGAAGCCTCGGTGGTGGCGTTCAGCAAGGGCGACGCGCGCTTCATCCTGTCGGTGCGGCAGGGTCTGCGTCCCGATGCCGTGGCCGTGATCGCGGCCCTGAAGGCGCGCAATCTCGGTATCGAAATTCTCTCCGGTGATCGCGAGCCGGCGGTGAAGGCGGCGGCGCAGGCGCTTGGCATTGCCGAATGGCGCGCCGGCGTCACCCCGGCCGACAAGATCGCGCGCATCCAGGACCTGAAGCAGCGCGGCGCCCGGGTGCTGATGATCGGCGACGGCATGAACGATGCGCCCTCGCTCGCGGCCGCCCACGTCTCGATGTCGCCGATCTCGGCCGCACATCTCAGCCAGGCGACCGCCGATCTCGTCTTCCTCGGCCGCCCGCTCGGGCCGGTCGTGGCCGCGATCGATTCGGCGCGCAAGGCGCTGCGCCTGATGCGGCAGAATCTGTGGCTGGCGATCGGCTACAATTTGCTCGCGGTGCCGGTGGCGATCAGCGGGATCGTGACGCCCCTGATCGCCGCGGCCGCCATGAGCGGCTCCTCGGTGCTGGTCATGCTGAATTCGCTGCGGGCGCGCAGCCGCGCGCGGGAGATGCGCTGATGGAAATCCTGGTCATCCTGGTGCCGCTGGCGCTGATGCTCGGCCTCGCCGGCCTCGTCGCGTTCCTCTGGTCGCTGCGCAGCGGCCAGTACGACGATCTCGAAGGCGCCGCCTGGCGCGCCATCAACGACGAGGATCCGCCGCAGGAGGCGCCGGTCAAGCGCTAGCGCGTCAGCGCAAAGCCGGCAGGCGCCGCCGCGTCGTCCACACGCATGCCGGCCCTGCGGGCGCATGCGGCGTGACCTCGCGAATAGAACGCGCTACCCTTGTCCGACAAGAACAAGAGGAAGCGCCCATCGTGTACGACTTCATCATCGTCGGCGGCGGCTCGGCAGGATCCGTGCTGGCCCACCGGCTCTCCGCCAGGAGCGCCAACAAGGTCCTGCTGTGCGAGGCCGGTCAGGACACGCCGCCCGGCAACGAGCCGGCCGAGATCAGGGATTCTTATCCGGGCACCGCCTATTTCGATCCGCGATTCCACTGGACGGAATTGAAGGTGACGACGCAGGTCGTCAGCCACAACAATCCGGACGAGGCTAGGCCGCCCCTGCGCAAATACGAGCAGGCGCGCGTGCTCGGCGGCGGCTCCTCGATCAACGGCCAGATGGCCAATCGCGGTGCGCCGACCGATTACGACGAATGGGAAGCGCGCGGCGCCGGCGGCTGGAGCTGGAACGACGTGCTGCCCTTCTTCAAGAAGGTCGAGCGCGACCTCGACTTCGACGGGCCGTATCACGGCAAGGACGGCCGCATCCCGGTGCGCCGCATTCCGTTCGAGCACTGGACCCGGCACTCGCAGGCCTTTGCGGAAGCGTTCAAGCAGGCCGGCCACCAGTTTCTGCCGGACCAGAACGGCGAGTTCGTCGACGGATATTTCCCGGTGACGCATTCCAACCAGGCCGAGCAGCGCGTCTCGGCCGCGATGGGCTATCTCGACCGCGACACGCGCCAGCGCGCTAATCTCGCCATCTCGACCGACACCGTGGTCACCGAACTCTTGTTCGAGGGCACGCAATGCGTCGGCGTCAAGGCGAAGGTGGGCGGCCGCGAGCAGGAATTCCGCGGCCGGGAAATCATTCTCTCCAGCGGCGCGATCCATTCGCCCGCGCATCTGATGCGCGCCGGCATCGGTCCGGTCGGCCATCTCAAGGATCTCGGCATTCCCGTCCTGATGGGCCTGCCGGGCGTCGGCCAGCGCCTGATGGATCATCCCTCGATCTCGCTGTCCTCCTTCGTGCGGCGCGGCGCGCGCATGAACGAGCATACCAGGCGTCACATGCAGCTCGGCCTGCGCTATTCCTCCGGCCTGCCCGGCGTGCCGAAGGGCGACATGTTCGTCGTGGTGCTGAGCAAGTCGGCCTGGCACGCGGTCGGCGCGCAGATCGGCTCGCTCCTGACCTTCGTCAACAAGACCTATTCCGAGACCGGGCAGGTCAGGCTCGCCTCGCGCGATCCCGCCGCCGAGCCGGTCGTCGAGTTCAACCTTTTGTCCGACCGGCGCGACCTCGACCGCCTGATGAGCGGCTTCCGCAAGATGGCCGCGATCCAGATGAGCGACATCGTTCGGCAGGTGACCGACAAGCCGTTCCCGGCGGCCTACACCGACAAGGTCCGCAAAATCGGCGTCGTCAACGCGAAGAACAAGATCCTGACGAAGATCGCGGCGGCCATGATGGACGGGCCGGCGGCGCTGCGCCATTACATGATCGACAATTTCGTCGTCGAGGGCTTCACCTTCGAGCAGGTACTCGACGACGACGAGGCGCTGGAGGCGTTCGTGCGCAAGGCGACGATCGGCGTTTGGCACGCCTCCTGTTCCTGCCGCATGGGGCGGGCCGACGATCCCATGGCCGTGGTCGACAGCCAGGGCCGCGTCAAGGGCATCCAGGGGCTGCGCGTCGTCGACGCCTCGATCTTCCCGGTGGTGCCCTGCGCCAACACGAACTTCCCGGTGCTGATGTCGGCCGAGAAGATCGCCGCATCGATGGTGTAGGGGGCTCGTCTCCCGGCTTTGCAGCGCATCGCTTCGCGCTGTATCCGGGGACGAAATCCCCTCACACCGCCGCGAGCTTGCGGTACAGCGCGCTGTAGCTGCCGGCCGAGATGCTCCAGGAGAACGACCGGCCCATCGCGCTGCGGCGCATGGTATCGAGCTGGTCCTGCGCCATGAAGGCCTCGAAAGCGCGCCGCACGCCGCCGACGAAGGACTCGCGTGACGGCTTGGCGAACAGGAAGCCGGTCTCGCCGTCGGTTATGGTCTCGGCGAGGCCGCCGGTCTGGTGGCCGATCGGCAGCGAGCCGAACCGCTGCGCATACATCTGGCTCAGCCCGCAGGGCTCGAAGCGCGACGGCATCAAGGTGAAATCGCTGCCGGCGAAGATGCGCCGCGCCTGGGCGTCGTTGAAGCCGATGGCCACGCCGATCGCGTCGGGCCGGCGGCGATGGGCGTCGATCAGGGCCTGTTCGATCGCCGGCTCGCCGGAGCCGGTGACCACGATCTGGCCGCCGGCGTCGATGATCTCGTCGGCGGCGTCGAGCACGAGGTCGATGCCCTTCTGGTGGACGAGGCGCGCGACGATGCCGAAGATCGGCCCGCGCGAGACCGCAAGGCCGAACTGCTTGCGCACATAGTCGGCGTTGGCCTTCTTGCCGGCCCAGTCGCCGGCACCGAACTGCTGGGCGAGCTGGGCGCAGGAGCGCGGGTCCCAGCTCTCGTCGATGCCGTTGAGGATGCCGGTCAGCTCGGAGGCGTCCGAGCGCAGCCGCAGCAGGCCCTCGAGGCCGCAGCCGAATTCCTCGGTGGTGATCTCCCGCGCATAGGTGCCGCTGACGGTGGTCAGGTGCGAGGCATAGACGAGGCCGGCCTTGAGAAAGGAGACCTTGTCGTAGAACTCGACGCCGTCGATGTGGAACGCGCTCTCCGGTGCGCCGATCCGCCGCAGCGACTCCTTCGGGAACAGGCCCTGATAGGCGAGATTGTGGATGGTCAGGATCGAGGGCAGCCTGGCACCGCGCCAGGCGAGATAGGCCGGCACCAGCGAGGCCTGCCAGTCATTGGCGTGAACCAGGTCCGCTGCCCAATTCTTGTCCAGCGTGCCCATCGCGAGTTCAGCGGCGGCCGATGCAAAGCGGGCAAAGCGGATGTCGTTGTCGGGCCAGTCGCGCCCGCTCTCGTCGCCATAGGGATTGCCGGGCCGGTCGTAGAGCTGCGAGCACAGCAGCACATAGACCGGCAGCCCATCCCTGGTGGCGGCCCGGCCGAGCGAGCAGGCCGGCATCTCCGCAAAGGCGGGACAGCGGCCGACGATCTGGATGTGGGTGAGCTGTTCGATGATGTCGCGATAGCCGGGCAGCATGATCCGGATATCGGTGAAGGGGCGAAGCGCGCGGGGGAGGGCGGCGGACACGGCGCCGAGTCCGCCGACGCGGACGAAGTCGTCCATTTCCGTGGTGACGAACAAGACCCTCAAGAACGATAGCCCTCTTCCGATCCCATCGAAGGCAATGCAAGAACGGGTCCAGTTGCATCCGAGCGCATCGTGCCTGCCCGCCGCACGCGCCTGTTGGTAAAGACTTCCCTACCGGGCTGCCGTTCTCTAGGTTTGCGTCTCCGACGACAACGACGACGCGAGTTCCCGGGAGCCTCCGCCATGCAGCTAGCAGATCAGCATGAGGGGATGACGACAAAGGCCTTCGCCGGACTCCGCGTGCTGGATTTCTCGACCACCATCGCCGGTCCGCATTGCGCGCGGATGCTGGCGGACATGGGGGCCGAGGTCATCAAGATCGAGTCCGACGGCGGCGAGACGATGCGGACCCGCCCGCCGGTGCGCAACGGCTGCAGCACCGTGTTCGGCCAGCTCAATGTCGGCAAGAAGAGCGTGGTGCTCGACCTCAAGTCCGAGGCCGGCCGGGAGGCGGTGCGCCGCCTGGTCGCGACGGCGGACATCCTGGTCGAGAACTTCCGCCCCGGCGTGATGCGGCGCCTGCGGCTCGACGAGGCCAGTCTCCGGCCGGTCAATCCCAGGCTGATCTACTGCTCGATCTCCGGCTACGGCCAGACCGGCCCCTCGGCCGAACTGCCGGCCTATGCCCCGGTGATCCACGCGGCGTCCGGCTACGACATGGCGCACCTGGCCTATCAGCCGGGCCGCACCCGTCCCGACTATTGCGGCATCTATCACGCCGACGTCGTCACCGGCACCTACGGCTTCGGCGCGATCGCCGCCGCGCTGTATCAGCGCAGCGTCACCGGGCGCGGCCAGCACATCGACCTCTCCATGCTGGAGTCGATGCTGAGCCTCACCGTGATCGAACTGCAGAACGCGCAGTTCGCCGTGAAGCCGCCGCCGCGGCCGATGTACGGCCCGACCGAGACCGCCGACGGCTATGTCATGATCACGATCGCCAGCGAAAAGACCTTCCAGGGCCTGATGGGCGTGATCGGCCGCCCCGACTGGATTTCCGATCCGCGGTTTTCGGCCTATGCCGCGCGCCGCGACCATTGGGCCGAACTGATGGACGGCGTCGAAGCCTGGTCGCGCCAGCGCGCCACCGCGGCATGCCTCGTCGACTTCAGCGCCGCCGGCGTTCCGGCCTCGGCCTATCGCACCGTCGCCGAGGCCCTGGCGGATCCGCAGATCGCCCATCGCAGGGCGTTGTCGCCGGTCGAGGACGCGGGAGGTTCCTTCCAGGTTCTCAATCTGCCGTTCCGGATGTCGGGCGCCGATACTTCGCCCGGCCAGACCATGGCGATGCTGGGTGAACACACCGAGGCACTGCATGAGGAGATCGGCCTGTCGCGAGCAGCAGGCGCCGCCTGCGACAGGACGTCCGCCGGGAGCTGATCGACGGCGCAGCGCCGCACTGCGGCATACGAAGCCTCGTCTCTTTCTCTTGCCGTGGCGAACGATTCTCGCCAATCTCGCCGATGTCATCGACGATCCGAAACATCGGACGTGCGACATCGGGAGGAACCATGACGGATATCGCTGCGGCGGTGCGCAGGCGCGCGCCGGTATTCCTCGTTGCGGCCCTGGCGCTGACGGCACCGGCTTATGCGCAGAAGCCCGGCGGCAGCATCACCGTCGGCCAGGAGCTGGAGATCTCCGGCTTCGATCCACTCAAGGTCGGCGTCTACGACACCTCGACCTTCACCGCCGCCGCCGCGATCTTCGATACGCTGACGACGCTCAACGACAAGGGCGAGGCCGCGCCCAAGCTCGCAGTGTCCTGGAGCCATTCCGACGATTACAAGAGCTGGACCTTCAAGCTCCGCCAGGGCGTCAAGTTCCACGACGGGACGCCGTTCAATGCCCAGGCCTTCAAGGAGAATTTCGACCGGCAGAAGGACCCCGCCAACAAGTGCCGCTGTGCCTTCTACATCTCGAACGTCAAGGACGTGCAGGCGCCGGACGAGCACACCATCGTCTACAATCTGACTGATCCCTCGGTGAACCTGCCGGCGGTGATGAGCATCCAGAGCCAGAACAACGTCGTGCATTCGCCGACGGCCTGGAAGACCAGGGGCGACGACTACAATCGCAATCCGGTCGGCACCGGGCCCTACATCCTGAAATCATGGACCGCCGGCGACCGCATGGTGCTGGAGAAGAACCCGGACTACTGGGACAAGGGCCGTCCCTATCTCGACCGGATCATCCTCAAGCCGCTGCCGGATGCGCAGTCGCGCTTCGCCTCGCTGCAATCGGGCGAGGCCGACATCATCTGGGACGACGAGAACGACGCCGACAACATCATGAAGGCGCAGAAGGACCCCAAGCTGACCGTGCACACCTACAAGGGCTCGGGCGCGGCGGTTTATGCCTTCAACACCAAGGTGGCGCCGTTCGACGACGTCCGCGTCCGGCAGGCGCTGGTGATGGCGATCGACCGTCCGAAGATGTCGCAGGCGATCAGCAACGGCCTCAGCCGCCCCGCGACCAATCCTTACGGCGACGGCTCCTGGGTGAAGTGCAAGGACGACGGCGCATTGCCGTTCGACGTCGAGAAGGCCAAGGCCCTGATCAAGGACTATGGCAAGCCGGTCGAGTTCAAGATGCTGGTGACGGCGACGCCGCGCGGCCGCATGGTCGGGCAGGTGCTGCAGCAGTTCTGGAAGCGCATCGGCGCCAACATGGAGATCGAGCAGGTCGACCAGGCCACGATCCCGCCGCGCGCCTTCATGCGCCAGTTCCAGCTGGTGCCGTGGCGCATCGTCGATCTTGCCGATCCCGACCCGCAGATGTACGCGAATTTCCGCAGCGGCAGTCCGCTTGCGCTCGCCAACTTCACCGATCCGGAGCTCGACCGGCTGCTCGACCATTCGCGCGTCACGGCCGATCAGGTGGCGCGGGTCGAGGATTATTGCGCGATCAGCCGGCTGATCAACAAGGAGGCGATCTGGTTCTGGACGTTCCAGAACACCTATTACGCGCTGTCGAGCACGCGCCTGAAGGGCTTTCCAAAGATCTACAACGGCGTGATCGACGTCTCCACGACCTGGCTGGAATGAGCGCGCAATGCTGAACTTCGTTGCGCGCCGGCTGCTGGCCATCGTGCCGGTGCTGCTTGCCGTCTCGCTGCTGACCTTCCTGATCGCCGCGCTGCTGCCGGGCGATCTCGCCTATGTCATCCTCGGCGATCAGGCTTCGCCGGAGAACGTCGCGGCGCTCAGGCGCGACATGGGGCTCGATCAGCCGCTGTGGTGGCGCTATCTGAGCTGGCTCGGTCACGTGCTCCAGGGCGATCTCGGCCGCTCCTTCCGCACCGGGCAGACGGTGCTGCAGGCGGTCGCCGAGCGTTTCCCGGTCTCGCTTCAGCTGATGCTGATGGCCGAGTTCATAGGTCTTCTCATCGGTGTCCCACTCGCGATCGTCTGCGCGGCGCGGGCTGGCGGCGCCTTCGACCGCTTCATGACGGGCAGCGCCTTCGCGATGCTGTCGATGCCCTCGTTCCTGACGGCCATCCTGCTGATCTACCTGTTCGCGGTCGAACTGCGCTGGTTGCCGGCGACCGGCTATGTGCCCTTCACCGAGGCCCCGCTGTCGAACCTGCGCTTCTTCGTGTTGCCGGCGCTGACGCTGGCGCTGGCGGAATGGCCCGGCATCATGCGGGTGCTGCGCTCCGACATGATTGCGACGCTCCAGGAGGATTACATCGCGCTGGCCAAGGCCAAGGGCCTGAAACCCTCGCGCATCCTGTTCGTGCATGCGCTCAAGCCCTCCTCGCTGACGCTGGTCACGGTGACGGGCATCAATATCGGCCGCCTGCTTGGAGGCACCCTGATCGTCGAAACGATCTTCGCCCTGCCGGGCATCGGCCGGCTGCTGGTCGGCGCGATCTATACGAGAGACCTCGTCATCCTCCAGGGCGTCGTGCTGCTGGTCGCCGCCGGATTCGTCATCGTGAACTTCATCGTCGACATGCTCTATGCCGTGCTCGACCCGAGAATCCGCCATGGCCACGCTTGACCTCTCCATTGACGACGAGGCCGCGCCGGTCCCGGCGCGGCGCGGGCGCGGGCTCGGCCTGCTGTTCTGGTGCGCCTCGGTCTGGATCGTCGTCGTGCTCGCGCTGGCGGTGCTCGCACCTCTGCTGCCGCTGCAGAGCCCCATCGACATGGACATGCTGGAGCGCCGTGCCGCGTTTTCGGCCGAGCATTGGCTCGGCACCGACAGTCTCGGCCGCGACGAGTTCGCGCGCCTCGTCTTCGGCGCCCGCGTCTCGCTCACGGTCGGTCTGATCGCGCCGATGATCGGCCTCGTGGCCGGCGGCGCGCTGGGGCTGCTTGCGGGCTATTTTCGCGGCCGCTTCGAGACGCTTGTGGTCGGCAGTATGGACGTGCTGCTCGCCTTCCCGCCGCTGATCTTCGCGCTCGCCGTCACCGCCTATCTCGGCCAGTCCATTCCCAATCTCACCCTGATCCTCGGTGTGCTCGGCATCCCCGCCTTCATGCGGGTGTCGCGCGCGGCGACGCTGACGCTGGCGCGGCGCGAATTCGTCATCGCGGCCGAGGCGCTCGGCGCCAGCCACGCCCGCATCCTGCTGCGCGAGCTGCTGCCGAACGTGATCCTGCCGTTGCTCGCCTTCTTCCTGCTCGGCGTCGCCGTGACGATCGTGGTGGAGGGCGCATTGTCCTTCCTCGGTCTCGGCGTGCCGCCGCCGATGGCGAGCTGGGGCAGCATGATCGGGGAGGGCCGTGACAGCCTCGATGTCGCGCCGCGTCTTGCCTTCCTGCCCGCGGGCGCGCTGTTTCTCACGGTGCTGGCCTTCAATCTCGTCGGCGACACCTTGCGGGCCCTGACCGACCCGCGTCAGGGGGCGCTGTGAGCGGTCCGATCCTGAGCATCGAGGGCGTCGCGGTCGATCTGCCGACCCCGCGCGGCAATCTGCGCGCCGTCGATCATGTCGATCTGTCGCTCGAGGCGGGCCGCACGCTCGGCATCGTCGGGGAGTCCGGCTGCGGCAAGACCATGCTGTCGCGCGCGGTGCTCCAGCTGTTGCCGAAGAAGGCGAGGCTGACGGGCCGCGTCCTGTTCGACGGCCATGATCTGGTGCGGCTCGCGCCCGACAAACTGCGACGCTTGCGCGGCCGCGATCTCGCGGTCGTGTTCCAGGACCCCATGACCTCGCTCAATCCGGTGCTGACCATCGGCACGCAGCTGATGGAGACGATCCAGGAGCATCTGGAACTCGACGCCGCCTCAGCCCGCAAGCGCAGCATCGAGTTGCTGTCGGCGGTCGGAATCCCTGCGCCCGAGCAGCGGCTGGTGCAGTACCCGCACCAATGTTCCGGCGGCATGCGCCAGCGCATCGCAATTGCGATCGCGCTGTCCTGCGAACCGAAGCTCCTGATCGCCGACGAGCCGACCACGGCGCTGGACGTCACCATCCAGGCGCAGATCCTCGATCTCCTGGCGCGCGAACAGCGGCGCCGCCACATGGCGATGATCATCATCACCCACGATCTCGGCGTCGTCGCCGGCCGGGCCGACGAGGTCGCGGTGATGTATGCAGGGCGCGTGGTCGAGCGCGCACCGACCCACGCGCTGTTCAAGCAGATGCACATGCCCTACACCGAGGCACTGCTGGCGGCGATCCCGAAACTGGAGACCGCGCCGCATACGCCGCTGCCCGCCATCTCCGGGCGTCCGCCCGATCCGACGCGGCCGCTGCGCGGCTGCTCTTTCGCCCCGCGCTGCCGTCATGCCGGCGAGCGCTGCCGCGAGGCCAAGCCGGATCTGAAGGCTGCGGAGCACCCGGACCATCTCTATGCCTGCTTCCATCCGCTCGGAATGGAAGAAAGGGTCGGCGCATGACGCAGCTGCAAGCCGCCGCGCCGCTGCTCGCCGTCGACAAACTCGTCGTCGAATATGGTCTCGGCAACAGGACGGTCCACGCCGTCTCCGGCGTCAGCCTCGAGGTCGCGCGCGGCGAGACGCTGGGACTGGTCGGGGAGTCCGGCTGCGGCAAGTCGACGCTTGGCCGCGCCGTCCTGCAATTGCGCCGGGCAAAAGCGGGCCGCGTGCTCTTCGACGGCGAGGACCTCACCGCGATGGAGGGCGAGCCGCTGCGCCGGATGCGCCGCCGCGTGCAGCTGATCTTCCAGGATCCGATCGCCTCGCTCAATCCGCGCCGCCGCATCGGTGATATCGTCGCGGAGCCGCTGGTGATCGCCGGCGTGCGGGATGCCGCGGAACGCAGGCGCCGCGTGCACGAGGTGCTGGCGGCGGTCGGGCTCGATCCCGATCTGGTATCGGGCCGCCTGCCGCATGAATTTTCCGGCGGTCAGTGCCAGCGCATCTGCATCGCGCGGGCTTTGGTGCTCAATCCGGAATTCATCGTCTGCGACGAGCCGGTGTCGGCTCTCGACGTCTCGATTCGCGCGCAGATCCTCAATCTGCTGGAGGCGATGAAGGCGCGCTTCGGCCTGACGCTGCTGTTCATCGCCCATGACCTCGCGGTGGTGAAGGCGGTCAGTGACCGCGTCGCCGTGATGTATCTCGGCCGGCTCTGCGAGGTCGGCCCCTCGGAGCAGCTGTTCGCAAGGCCCGCCCATCCCTATACCGAACTGCTGCTGCAGGCGATCCCCGTGCCGGACCCCGATGTCCGGCCGGCCGAAAGCATCGCGGCCGGCGAGCCCCCGTCGCCGATCGCACCGCCCTCGGGCTGCCGCTTCCGGACCCGCTGCCCGCGGGCCGATCAGCGTTGCAGCGCGGAAATACCGGAGTTGCGCGAGGTCGCGCCGGGGCAGTTCGCGGCTTGCCACCATCCGCTGGCGTAAACTAAGACAGGTCCGGGTTTGTCTCGCCCTGCCGGCCATGGCAAGGTGATGTCACGAACGAGAAGCATTGCGGGAGGACGTCGATGAAGAGTTTCAAGGTCGCCGATTTCAAGGCGCCATTGCAGGAGTTCGACGAGGCGACCCCGCAGCCCTCGGGCACGCAGGTGCTGATCAAGGTCAAGGCCGCCGGCGTCTGCCACAGCGATCTGCACATCTGGGAAGGCGGCTACGACCTCGGCCACGGCCGCAAGCCGCTGTCGCTGAAGGATCGCGGCATCAATCTGCCCCTGACCATGGGCCATGAAACCGTGGGTGAGGTTCTTGCCTTCGGGCCGGACGTGAAGCCGGCCGACCAGGGTGACCTGAAGCTCGGCGACATCGGCCTCGTCTATCCCTGGATCGGTTGCGGCAAGTGCGCCACCTGCCTCGCCGGCGACGAGAACATGTGCCTGACGCCGCGCTCGCTCGGGGTCTATTGCGACGGCGGCTATTCCGATCACATGCTGGTGCCGCATCCGCGCTATCTGCTCAACCTGAAGGGGCTCGATCCCGCCACCACCGCGCCCTATGCCTGCTCGGGCGTCACCACCTACAGCGCGATCAAGAAGGTCGAGCAGCATCTCGACACGCCGATCGTGATGTTCGGCGCCGGCGGTCTCGGCCTGATGGCGCTGTCGCTCCTGAAGGCGATGGGCGGCAAGGGCGCGATCATGGTCGACATCGACGCGCGCAAGCGCGAAGCGGCGGAGCAGGCGGGTGCGCTCGCCACCGTCGATCCCAAGGCGCCGGATGCGCTGGAGCAATTGGCGAAGAAGGCGGGCGGGCCGATCCGCGCGGTGATCGATCTGGTCGGCAATGCCGCGACGACGCAGCTCGGCTTCGACTGCCTGACCAAGGGCGGCAAGCTCGTCATCGTCGGCCTGTTCGGCGGCGGCGCGACCTGGGCGCTGCCGCTGATCCCGATCAAGGCGATCACCATCCAGGGCAGCTATGTCGGAAACTTGCGCGAAACGCAGGAACTGCTCGATCTGGTCCGGAGCAAGAAGGTGCCGCCGATCCCGGTGACGCGCCAGCCGCTCGCCAAGGCCAACGAGGCCCTCGTGCAGTTGCAGCAGGGCTCCGTGGTCGGCCGCACGGTGCTGACGCCGTAGCGAACGCTCTCTCCTCCGTCATTGCGAGCGAAGCAATCCAGAAGCCGTCCGCAGAGACAGTCTGGATTGCTTCGTCGCTTCGCTCCTCGCAATGACGACTTCGACCGACACCTTCCTTGAGGCCCCCAATGTCCGCAAACAACGCCTTCCATATTGCCGTGCTCGCCGGTGACGGCATCGGTCCCGAAGTCATGGCCCCCGCGCTCGAGGTGCTGCGCAAGATCGAGGCGAAGTCGGACCTGCGCTTCCGCTTCACCGATGCGCCGGCCGGCGCCAACAACTATCTCGCCACCGGCAAGTCGATGCCGGAGTCCACGATCAAACTTTGCGAAGAGGCGGATGCGATCCTGCTCGGCGCCTGCGGCTTGCCGTCGGTGCGCTATCCCGACAATACCGAGATCATGCCGCAGGTCGAGCTGCGCTTCCTTTTCGATCTCTATGCCGGCGTGCGCCCGGCGCGGCTGATTCCGGGCGTGCCGAGCCCGATCGTCGGGGCCGACAGGAACGGCATCGACCTCGTCGTGATCCGCGAATCCACCGAAGGCCTGTTCGCGTCGATGGGCAAGGGCGTGGTGACGCACGAGGACGCGCGGGAGACGCTGGTGATCACCCGCAAGACCTCGGAGCGCCTGTTCGAGTTTTCGTTCCGTCTCGCCGAGCGGCGCAAGTCGCGCGGCAAGCCGGGCGGGCTGACCTGTGTCGACAAGGCCAACGTGTTCAAGGCCTTTGCCTTCTTCCGCGAGATGTTCGACGAAGCGGCCAAGCTTCATCCGGAAGTGAAGGCGGATCGGCTCTATGTCGATGCCTGTTCGGCGCTGCTGGTGAAGCGGCCCTGGGATTTCGACGTCATGGTGATGGAGAACATGTTCGGCGACATTCTCTCCGACCTCACCGCCGGCCTGATCGGCGGCATGGGCATGGCGCCGTCCGCCGATATCGGCGACAAATATGCCGTGTTCCAGCCCTGCCACGGCACGGCACCCGACATCATGGGGCAGGGCAAGGCCAATCCCACCGGCATGATCCTGTCGGCGGCGATGATGCTGGACTGGCTGGCCGACAAGCACGGCATCGAGAGCGCGGCCGAGGCCGGCGAGGCGATCGAGCGCGCCGTCGATCAGGCCTATGCCGGCGGCATCAAGCCGATGGAGTTCGGCGGCAGCAATGGAACCGCCGACATTGCCAGGGCCGTGCTGTCGGCGCTCTAGCTAGCGCCTGACCGCCGTGACGACCTGCTCCACGATCGCGCTGGTCGGTTCGATGCCACCGGCTTCGATGATGGGCAGGGCCGGATCGAACAGCCGGATGCGGCTGACGGCGTCGCTGAAGGCGCTGCCATTCTCCGTGATGACGAGCACCGCGCTGAACGGCCCGTGCTTCACCGACAATTGGGCGACCGCTTCGTCGGTCGAACAAGCTGTCTTGATGTGAAAGCCGGCGTCCCGCAACCGTGTCAATGCGTGGACGCGCTCTTCGTCATCGATCAGCACCAGAAGGAGATGTTCCATGGCGATGCTCTGACTTGGCTGGACGCCGCGATCTTGGCAGGGAGCGTATCGGGGAGATTGAGCCAGATCAACACGACCACCGCGTCGTTTCGTTGATGCAACGCACACAAGACGCCGGGCCGCGACGACCACGACGCAGCCGCTCCCGACTTTCATCCCGGTGAATCGGGCAGCCGTCCGCGCAGGGTGTGTTGCCCGTCGTGTCAACGGGCAACGGCGTCAGGACATCGCCATGGTTTTACTTTGCATGGGGTTGTTTTCGAAACTGCGGCGCGGCCGCGCTTGCCGGACTACCGTCCGCTGAATTGCGGCCTGCGCTTTTCCATGAAGGCCTTTCGGCCCTCGCGGAAGTCCTCGCTGTCCATGCAGGCATCGCCGATCGCCTTGATCGCATCCATGTCGCGCCGGCTCTCGTCCTGCAGCACTTCCGCGATGGTGATCTTCGCCGCCTTGATCGCGAGCGGCGCGTTCTGTGCAATCGACTCGGCAATCGCCATGGTCTCGCCCCAGAGAAGATCGTCGGGGATGACGCGCTCGACGAGGCCGATGCGCAGCGCCTCGGCGGACTCGATGCGCATGCCCGTGTACATCAGCAGGCGCGCCCAGGACGGGCCGACCAGCGACACCAGGTTTCGCAATCCCTCATAGCCATAGGCGATCCCGAGCCGCGCCGCGGGAATGCCGAACTGGCTGCCATGGGCGGCGATGCGGATGTCGGCCAGCATCGCCACCTGCAGGCCGCCGCCGAGGCAGAAGCCCTGGATGCAGGCGATGGTCGGCTTCGGATAGGCGGCGAGCAGGGCGCGCTGGGCCGCGCTCCGCTTCGCATAGTCCTCGGAGGCGGCCGCGTTGTGCCGCGTCGCCTCGAACTGGCTGATGTCGGCGCCTGAGACGAAGGCCTTGCCGCCGGCGCCACGCAGGATGACGACGCGCACCGCCGCGTCGTCGCGCAACGCCGTCAGCGCCGCGCCGAAGCCGTCCCACATCTCCAGCGACATCGCATTGCGCTTGTCCGGATTGTTGAAGGTGATCACGCCGACGCCGCCCTCGGCGTGCATGAGGATCCTGCCGTCGGCGTAGGCTGTCTCGGTCGTGCTGGAAGTCTCGGGCATCGCGCGCTCGCTTGTGATGGGCGAGGCGCACTGTGCGGTCGGGCCGGGGCCCGGGTCAACCGCGGCAGCGGATATGGCTGCGCATCGCGCCGTGCCGCGATCGCATGGCGTAAGGCTATTGCACCATATGCGCGGTCAGCGGATGGCCGGCGGCGCGGCCGAAGAAGGCGGCCTCCTCGGCAGTCGCCTCCAGCAGCTGTTCGTCCTGGTGATAGACGTCGTTGCGGAAATGCACCGTCTGGTCCTTCGTCATCCAGGCCGTGAGATAGATCCAGGCTACCGGCACCTTCTTCGCCATCGCGACGTCGAGGTGCTGGCCGCTGGCGATCTCCGCGTCGATCGCGGCGCGGGTCCATTTCGGCTGGTCCTTCAGCAGCCAGGCGGCGAGGTCGCGGACATTGTCGACACGCGAGCAGCCGTGGGAATCGAAGCGGTAGTCGTTGTCGAACAGGCTGCGCTGGTTGGTATCGTGCATGTAGACCGAATAGGCGTTCGGCATGTCGATCTTCACCGCGCCGAGCGCGTTGAACGTGCCGTGCTGCTGCCGCACCGTGAAGTTCGGCGTGTGCGCGCCGGACCAGTCGACCGAATGCGGATCGATCGGCTTGTCGTGCGCGTCGAGCACCTCCATGTGCATTCGCGACAGATAGGTCGGGTCCTTGCGCATATGCGCGGAGATCTCGGTTTTCGCGATCGAGGCCGGCACGGTCCAGGTCGGGTTGAGCACCACGCTGGTGATCTGTGCGGTCAGCGTCGGCGAGGGCTTTTCGGTCTTGCCGACGATGACGCGATAGCGCCGCACCACGACGTCGTTCTCGATCGCCTCGGCGAAGGTCGCGGGAATGTTGACCACGACATAGCGCGGGCCGAAGCCGAAGTTCATGTTCTCGAGGCGCACCAGCGAGGCCTCCAGCTGATGGATGCGCTTCTGCACCGGCACGTTCATCGCCGCGATCGTGCGCGGCGTCATCGTTCCGGTCGGCGCCAGGCCGTGGCGGGCCTGGAAGCGCTTCACCGCATCGGCGAGATCCTGGTCGAAGGCGCCGCGGGCCTTGTCGGCGGCGAGATCGCCCGAAATGATCAGGCGCTGGCGAAGCAGGTCGTCGCTCGCGCCAGGCGCGCCGAGCGCGAATTTGGCGTCGGCCGGGATCGCCGGCCAGCCGCCGCGCACGGCGATGTCGGCATAGCTGAGCGCCGCCTCCTTGATGCGCTGGGCGGTGCCCTCGTCATAAGTCGGCTCATGGGTGAGCGCGAGCGCCGCGGCCGAACGGCTCTCCGGTGTCGAGCCTTGTGCCACAGCTTTCGGCGCCGCCTGATGACCGGGACTGGCCGCGGCAGGTACCGTGCCGGCGGAGGTCGCCGGCCTCGGACCGGACTGGCCGACGGTCTCGGTCTGCGCGAGCGCGGAGGCGCTGGCGAACAGGCCGGCCGCAATCAACAGCACATGGCGCTTCGACATCTGTCTCGTCTTCCCCATGAGAACGCGCCGGACGTCGGCGCGCACGTTTGCGCGATTCGGCGCAACGCTAGGCTCTCGGAGTTGAGGTCCCATTAAGCATGGCAGCCGAATGCTCCGCGGCTTCGGACCGGCGTTGCTCAATTGGGTCGCGACAGCATGGGTCTGGGTTCGCCAGAACCGGTCGCGCGGGCGGAAAATGCCCAGCGAGGGCTCGCGGGCGGCGTCACGAAAAAGGGCGGCAGCGCCGCCCCGAACGCGCGGCTGCGCGGAGGCGCGAGCCGGATGGTGATAAGTCCAGCCGATCCGGCCGCGCCCCTCGGCGCGGCGGATTGAGCGGGGGCCGTTTGAGGCCAGCCCCGCGAACGGCTCAGTTTTCGTTGGCCGCGATCGATTCCATCAGCGACACGAGCTGGCGCTGCACCGTCTGATCCTTGATCTTGCTGTAGGCGCGCAGCAGGCGGAGGCTGAACGCCGAATCGAGGAACAGCAGGCTCTCGACCTCGCGGGCCTTGTTGTCACCGTCGTAGAAGAAGGTCACGGGCACGTCGAGGGCGGAGGCGATCTGCTGCAGGCGGGCCGCGCCGACGCGATTGACGCCCTTCTCGTATTTCTGGACCTGCTGGAAGCTGACACCGAGCTTCTCGCCCAGCTCGGCCTGCGAGATCTTCATCTCGACGCGCCGCAGACGGATGCGCTTGCCGAGCTCAATGTCCGGCTTGCCGGCACTGCGCTGCTTCATTCTCTTCGCCGCTGCTTTCATACTTGTCTCACCGTTGTTCTTCGGTTGAAAATCCCCCGAAGAGCTGGGTCAGGGGTTCGCCCATATACGAGTCCTTGAATTCATGCGGGTGCACGAATTCTTCCTTAAACCACGGGAAGCGAGCCGGATTGAAAGCCTCGATCAGCCAGTCAATCATGTGCCGGACGCGTGGAATCCGTCCGCTACCGGGATGGTAGGACAACCAGATATCCAGCGGCCGGTTCAGTTCGACCTCCAGTGGAATGAGTTTCCCGCCCAGCGCGATGGCATAGCTCGGGAAGACGCCAATGCCGGCGCCGTTCGCGACGGCCCAGTAATTGGCGCTTGAGACGTTGGTCTTCATGACCAGGAGCTCACGTTCCGGAACGCCCGGGAAGAAGCTCTCGAAACCTTCCTTGGCGGCGATCTGGTCGGCGAATTGCAGCACCAGGCGGTGCTTGATCAATTCCGCCGCCGTGCGCGGCGCGCCATGCTTCTCGACATATTGCCGGGAGGCCCAGAACATCAGATGCATGCGGCCGAGCCGCACCAGCTTGACGTCGAGTGCGGACGGCCGCGACAGGTGGATGGCGACGTCGGCCTCGTGCCGGGAGACGTCCGCCGAGCGCATCGCGCAGTGGAGGTCGACGAGAATCTGCGGGTAGGTCTGCTGGAATTCGACCAGCCGCGGCGCAAGCCAGAACGTGCCGAGGCCCTCGGTGACCGCGACCCGAACCTCGCCGGACAGCGCGCTGGCCGTGGAGTCGCTCGTGCGCAGCACGTCGAAGGCGGCGGCTTCCATCCGCTCGACGGCGGAAACCACCATGGCTCCCTCGTCGGTCAGATGCGTGCCGTGGACATCGCGGGTGAACAGGGTGGTGCCGGTCTGGCGCTCGAAGTCGTCGATGCGACGCCTGACGGCGTTGATCGACAGCGACAGTCGCTCGGCAGCCGAGCGGAAACTACCGCTCCGCACGACTTCCAGAAAGATCCGGGCCGCATCCCAGTCCGAGAGGCCGCTGATATTTGTCTTAAGGCGTTCCTCCTGTGGAACGCCCCTTTCCGCCAACGAGTGCATACAAGTCCCTTCGGAGCGCTAAACTGGCAGAATCTGGTGCAAACCACAACCACTGCGGGTTGGGGATCGGCGAGTTTTGAACGCCATCCTTACTGTCTCGTGAGTGGTATTATGGTGTGCCGTGGGGTTGGGAAGAGGGCGATTTTCGCCTGAACGAGGGGTTTGGCGTGAGTTCCGTTGCGGGCCTTGAGATGGCTGCGGGATCGTCGGCGCTGTCCGACAGCGAGGCTCTCGCGTGCAAGCGCATGGCAGCGCCCGTCCTGGATCAATCCCGCCGTGCCCTGCATTGCTATGCTGGCCGTCTTGCTGGCCGTCGGCCGTCCGGCAGAACGCAATCTGCAAAAGCCCCGGTTTCAGCTCAGAAGCACATTGAAATCTTATTCTCAGGCGAATGGACGTCGTACTATCCTTCGGGCTCCAGAGGGGCCAGAGGGATCGCAACGAAGACGTCTCGCAGGCCGAATTAACGGGAAGAACGCCCAGTGTCGCAGTCAGAGCAACAATTGCAGTCGGTGCTGGAAACACTCGAGGAGTGCCGCAGGGTCCTCAACGAGATCAGCAGCCGTGAATCGGCCGAGCTGCTGTCCATCGTGATCCTCGACGTCAGGATGAAGCTCAAGGGAATTGACAGCGCCGACCTTCGGGCGCTGTGCGACGAAATGCTGCGGACCGCCACCGGCGAGTCCCTGCATTCTTCCAAGCAGACGCAGGACCAGCCCCGGCGTCCGCTGCTCCGCGTGGTGAAGTAGCCGCGCCGCCGGACCTCGCTTTTTGGCGAGGTTCGTGCGCGTCCCGATGCCGCATCTGTGAACGCAGACGGCATCGGGAGGAGCCCTGGTTTCATGCGCCATTGTTGCGCATTCCGAGCCATCGGCTACACCAGAGCCGGTTCGGCTCCCGCCCGCGTCGCGGTCCCTCGCGAGGTCTGGGAGCCTGGGATGGCTTCGACTTCATCATGCAAAATGTCTCGATCCCGGCGGCGCTGATTGCCGGCCTCGTCAGCTTCCTCTCGCCCTGCGTCCTGCCGCTGGTACCGCCCTATTTGATCTATCTGACCGGCGCCACCATCGAACACGTCGAGAGCGACGAGCCTGCCGCAGCGTCCAAGCGCGCCATCCTGATGTCGGCGCTGTTGTTCGTGCTCGGCTTCTCCACCGTGTTCGTCGCCCTCGGCGCCAGCGCTTCGCTGATCGGCGGCCTGATCCGCGCCTGGTCGGCCGAACTGTCGATCCTCGCCGGCATCGTCATCATCATCATGGGGCTGCATTTTCTCGGCCTGACCCGCATCGGCCTGTTGATGCGGGAGGGACGGCTGCCGATCCCGAAGCCCGTCGGACTCTGGGGCGCCTACATCATGGGCCTCGCCTTCGCGTTCGGCTGGACGCCCTGCATCGGCCCGATCCTCGCCGCGATCCTCTCGATCGCCGCCGCCGAAGCCACCGTGGCGAAGGGCGCTGGCCTGCTCGCCGTCTATTCCGCCGGCCTTGGCATTCCCTTCCTGATCGCCGCGCTGATGATCGAGCAGTTCTCCTCGCTGTTCGCGCGGATGAAGGGCCATCTCGTGAATGTCGAGCGCGCCATGGGCGTCTTGATGGTGATCACCGGCATCGGCTTCCTCACCGGCGCGGTGTCAAATGTGAGCATCTGGCTGCTCGAGACGTTCCCGGCGCTGCAGACGATCGGGTAGGGCGGAGCGACCCGGCCCTCGGCCCGGATTTTCACGGAAGCCGCGTGAAAGGAACGGTTGACGACCTCAAGTCATGATCTCCGCCACACCGTGAACATCAAACCTTTCCGCGGCTGAAGCGTTGGGGCAGGACAATCGCAAGATGGAGATCTCGTGACCAAGACAGTGCTTCTTGAGCCCTTGGCGAACAATGTGGCTATGGTGGCTTGGCAATTCGTCGGGCAACCGTTGTCGGAATGGCCGCACTGGGTTCAGGCGACCTGCTCGCTTCAGAGGGATCCCGAGGGAAAGTTCGAACTCAGGCACGAGCGTCGCAGCGGCACGCAGATCGTGTATCTCGGCGAATGGCTCGTGAGAGACCTGGACGGCGGCATCGATTTCTACACGGACGCCCAACTCCGGGCGCGGTTTGCGACGAAGCGCTGAGCAGGCCGCACAGCACGGGTGAGGCAAAACGCCTCGCCGGCACGGACACACTTCGGATGCAATCTCAGGTAATATTTCATCTTACTGCACCCAGAGGGGCAATTTAAGAAAACATATTCGAAAGCGAGAACTTTAGAGCAATCAGCAAACCCGGCGCCCCTCTCCCTCTCGGCATTCTTCGCAGGAGCAAGCGATGGGAATCGATGTGAATGTTCAGCCCGGTCACGGCAAAGCCGGACGTCAGCCGACGCGACAATTCCTCGACACGCTTTCCGGACACGACGATCCGGGAATGTTTGGTCGGATGTTTCCGGCGCTCGAACCTCTGGCCGTCGATGATGGCCCGCTGCATGCACTCGCCGATGCGATGAAGGACCTGACGCCGGACGCTGCCGCAGGCGACAACCCCAACGTGCCGGCCGGCTTCACCTATCTCGGGCAATTCGTCGATCATGACATCACGTTGGACCTCACCTCCTTTGGCGACAAGGAGTCCGATCCGACGGCCGTTCAGAATTTTCGCACGCCAGCGCTTGATCTCGACTGCCTTTACGGTCTCGGTCCGGATGGAAGTCGCCACCTTTACGCGCGCAACTCCGCCGGCGACAGCGGCAAGACTCCGGGTCCCAAATTCCTGATCGGAAAGACCGTGAACGTCCCCCTGGGTGGGGTGACGGGAGATCACCGCAACGACCTGCCGCGCAGTCCCGAAGGCTTTGCCCTGATCGGGGACCATCGCAACGACGAGAACCTACTCGTAGCGCAGACCCACGTTGCAATGTTGAAGTTTCACAACAAGGTCTGCGACCAACTTGCGGTATCAGGCAAGCCGCCGGGCGAGATATTCGAGGAAGCGCGTCGGATCGTGACGTGGCACTATCAATGGATGGTCCTGCATGATTTCGTCGAGCGGCTCACCGAGAAGGGACTGGTGGCGAAAATCCTTGAGCAGGGCCGGCGCTTCTACCGCTTCAAGAAGACGCCCTACATGCCTGTCGAGTTTTCCGCTGCGGTCTATCGTCTGGGTCACAGCATGGTTCGTGAGGTCTACAGTCACAACAGTATCTTCACGCCGGGCGGCGTCGTTCCTGGCACGCTCGATCTGCTGTTCAGGTTCACCGGTCTGTCGGGAGGGATCATCGGAGATCTCGCACCCAATCCAATTCAGCCGCCGCTCCCGCTTCCAGTGCTTTCCAGCAACTGGATAATCGATTGGCGCCGCTTCTACGAGATCCTGCCGTCCAACCCGTCGGGGGTCCCGCTCAATCTGTCTCGCAAGATAGACCCCTTCGTCGTGCCGCAGCTCCACACGCTGCCTGGTGACGGCGGTAGCCTGCCATTCCGCAATCTCAAGCGTGGCGTCCTGTTGGGGTTGCCCTCCGGGCAGGACGTCGCCAGGGCGATGAAGATCAAGAATCCTCTGACGCCGACTGAAATATCGAAGGGGACCGACGGCGCAGTCGCAAGGACGCATGGTCTGCACGAACACACCCCACTCTGGTACTATATTCTGAAGGAAGCGGAACAGAGGGGCGGTGGTCAAAGGCTCGGCCCGGTTGGCGCAACGCTACTGGCCGAGGTCTTCGTTGGTCTCGTTCATGGTGATCACCAGTCCTACCTTTGGCTCAAAGGCAAGAGCTGGAAGCCGACGCTTCCATCAAAAGTACCGGGCGAATTCACGATGGCGGACTTGCTGCGCTTTGTGGGTGACATCAGCCCTATCGACGGCATCTCGACGGTCTAGCTGCATCTCGACGGCCGGACATTTTCAGTGATGCCGCGCCACTGACCCAGTTCGCATAGGAGCGGATTGGGCCGCGGCTTAAGTTGTAGCAAATCGCTCCAGCGCCTTGCGATCAATCTCGATCCCGAGGCCCGGTCTATCGGGGATCCTTACGACTCCCTTCACGTGCTCGATCGGCTCTTTCAGGATCGCCTGCCGGATCGGATGCTCGGTGCGATCGAATTCGAGCATCGGCTCGAGCGGCGCGAGCGAGGTCGGTGTGTGCGACGGCAGCACGGCGAGCAGCTGGAGCGAGGCGGCGAGGGCGATGCCGGTGCCCCAGACGTGCGGATTGTAGCGGATGCCGAAGGCCTCGCTCATGTCGGCGATCTTCTTGCATTCGGTGAGGCCGCCGGCGGCGCAGGTGTCGGGCTGGGCAATGTCGAGCGCATGCGAGGCGAACAGGTCGCGGAAGCCGAAGCGGGTGAATTCGCACTCGCCACCGGCGATCGGAATCGACAGCGCGGACTTTACCGCGCGATAGCCCGCGACATCCTCCGGCGGCACGGGCTCCTCGAACCATCCGATGTCGCAGGGTTCGATCAGGCGTCCCAGGCGGATCGCGGCGACGGCGTCGTAGGCGTGGTTCGCGTCGACCATCAGCGCAACGTCGGGGCCGATCGCCTCGCGCACCGCGCGGGTGACCGCGGCATCCTCGGCAATGCCGAATCCGATCTTGAGCTTCACCGCGCGGAATCCCTCCGCGACATAGCCGGCCGCTTCCTTGGGAAGATAGTCGCGCGGATCGCCGGATTTGCGCCGGTAAAGGCCGGTGGCATAGGCCCGAACCTCCTTGCGCGCGGCACCGCCAAGCAGCTGATAGGCCGGTACGCCGAAATGCTTTCCCTTGATGTCCCAGCGCGCGATGTCGACGCCGCTCAATCCCTGGATCACCACACCCTTCTGGCCATGATCGCGCAGGCGCGCGTAGATCGTCTGCCACAGCACGTCGTTGCGCAGCGGATCCTCGCCAACAAGCCATGGCGCGATATTGTCCACCACCGTTGCTGTCATCCGCGCCGGTCCGTAGCATTCGCCCCAGCCGGTCAGGCCGGCATCGGTCTCGACTTCGACCAGCATCGCGGTGCGCGTGTCGTACCAGGCGCGGGAATAGGCGAAGGGCTGCGAGAGTTTGGCCTGGAGAACGTGGGTGCGAACCCGGGTGATCCTCATTTCTAGCCTCCTCCGGTCACTGCGTCTCGTCGAGGGTGCAGATCACCGTGCAGACGACGCCCCGTGGCAGGAAGTCGACGGTCGCCTCGCCGCCGAGCTGGTCGCGCGCGCTGCGCTCGATCAGCCGCGAGCCGAAACCGCGTTGCACAGGCGCGCTGACCGGCGGCCCGCCAGTCTCGGTCCAGACCAGGCGCAATCGCGGCTTGTGGGAGTCCGGCATGAGCTCCCAGTCCAGCGTCACCTTGCCGGTCTCGCCGGACAGAGCGCCGTATTTTGCGGCGTTGGTTGCGATCTCGTGCACGATCATCGACAGCACCACTGCGAGCCGCGGCGACAGCGGCACGGCGGGACCACCCATGCGAATGCGATCGGGAGCGTTGAGCAGGAACGGCTGCAGCACGCGCGCCACCACATCCTTCAGTTCGGAGCCTGCCCATTTCTCCTGGCTGAGAAGGTTATGCGCCTCGGCCAATGCGCCGAGCCGTCCCTCGAACTTGGTGCGCTCGTCCCGGCTGGCGCTGCGAAAGGACTGCACGGCGATCGCCTGCATCAAGGCCAGCGTATTCTTGACGCGATGGTTGAGTTCCTCGATCAGGAGGTTGTGCAGCATCTCACCGCGCGCGATCGTGGTCGCCATCCGTACCGCGAAGGTGAGGCCGACCAGAAGAAGGATACCGCCGATCAGGCTGGTGATCGCGATGTTGCGCCAGAGCGGAGCGATCAGGGCGCTTTCGGAGACGCCGGCGGCGACGGTCCAGCCGGTGAGTGGTGATCGCGTATAGGCCGAGGTGAGGGCGATCCCGTCGAAGGAAATCGCCGACAGAGTGGCCTCTGGCTGTTGGAATATCGCGTTGTAGAGCGATGGCGAGGCCTGCTTGCCGAAAGGCTCCGCCGGATTCGGCGCGCGGCCGAAGATGATCCCCTTTTTGTCCAGCAGCGAGAGGATCCATCTCTCGTCCGGGCGCTGCCTCTCCAGCAGTTTCTGGAACAGGTCGATCGGCGGGCTGAAGGAGAGCGCATAGATCACGTTCCCGTCTCGCAGCACGGGAATTTCGACCGTGATGATGGGACGCTTGTTGGTCGATCCCAGAAACAAGTCGGAATATTGCGGAAGCCGGGTCGCAAACACCTGTTCGACGATGTCCAGATTGTTCCGTCGCGGCAGCGCGGACGGCTCGGTCGCGGTGGTGGAAAAGAGCTGGCGGCCACTGCGATCCGAGACCAGCAGGGTACTGTCCCTGCCGTACTGGTCGATGAACCCCTCGGCGAGACGACGGAAGCTCTTGAAATCGTCCTCGCGCAGGGAGTCGCTCAACGCCAGCACCTGCAATCCGCCCGTCATGCGCTGCACCTCGGAATCGAGCACCAGGCGAATGCTGCGGACGGTCTCGAGAACGCGGCTTGTCGCGTCCCTGCGGTCCTGCCGGTAGTTGGAGTAGGCCAGCCCGACCGCGAACACGATCAACGGCAGCGTTGTGCCAGCGACCAGAAGCGCGAGGCGGACCGGCAGGGTGAGTTTTGGCAAACGTAAAGACCCTTGCTGCGGCGCAATGGCGCCAGCCGCCGAGAGCATAAAGCAGCGCAACGAATGCGCCACTGCCGATTTGGTCCTGCGCGAGCCAATTCAGCCCGCGCAAGCAGGCGGCGCCTACAGGTTGCTCTCGGTGATCGCAGCATAGACCATGCTGCGCAGTTCGCGGCGGATCGGATAGGCGCTCGACGGCAGCACCTGGGTCATGAAGATCGTGATCAGCTCTTCGGCCGGGTCGATCCAGAACGAGGTCGTGGCCGCGCCGCCCCAATTGTATTCGCCCGGGCTGCCCGCGACGAGCGTCTCGGCCGGACGCATGGTCACGGCGAAGCCGAGGCCGAAGCCGATGCCGTTATAGGCCGCCTCCGAGAACATCGAGCGCGACATCTCGGGCAGGGCACGCCCGCCCGGCAGATGGTTGCTCGTCATCAGCGCCAGCGTCTTCGGACCGATCAGCCTGACGCCGCCGAGTTCGCCGCCATTGAGCAGCGCGCGGCAGAAGGTGAGATAGTCGGCGACCGTCGAGCACAGGCCGCCCCCGCCCGAAATGAACGATGGCGGCGACAGGAACGAACTCTTCGCCGGATCGTCCTGCAAGGTCAGGCCCTCGCGGCGCTGGCCGGCGTGGAAGGTCATGCCGCCGCCGGGGTCGGCCGAGTAGCACGCCGCGAAGCGGTGCGCCTTCGATGGGGGGACGTGGAAGTCGGTATCGGTCATGCCGAGCGGATCGAGGATCCGTTGCTTCAGGAACTGCTCGAAGGGCATGCCCGAGATCTTGCCGACGAGATAGCCGACGACATCGGTCGCGACGGAATAGTTCCACGCCTCGCCCGGCGAGAACTCCAGCGGGATCCTGGCCAGGCCATCGACCATGGTCTGAAGCGTGCCGGCTTTCTCGACTTCACCAATCTTCTCGGAGCGATAGGCGGCATCGACGTTGGAGCGCTGCTGGAAGCCGTAGGTCAATCCCGACGTATGGCGCAGCAGGTCGACGATCAGCATGGGCCGGGTCGGCGGGCGGGTCAGGAAGGCCGGCGCGGTGCCGGCCACGAACACGCCGAGGTCCTTCCATTCGGGAATGTATTTGGCGACCGGCTCGTCGATCGCGACGAGACCCTGCTCGACCAGCATCATGAAGGCGATGCTGGTGAGCGGCTTGGTCATGGAATAGATGCGGTAGATGGTGTCGTCCTTGACCGGCACCTTCCGCTCGAGGTCGGCGAAGCCGAGCATGGAGCTGTGCGCAACCTTGCCACGGCGATAGACGAGCAGATGCGTGCCCGGAAAGCGGCCGGCATCGACGTACCGGCTCTTCAGATGCGCGTCGACGCGGTCGAGCGCAGCCTTGGACATGCCGACGGATTCGGGCGAGGCGGGGGCAGGGGCGAGCATCGGTTCCTCCAGGCAGTTTGTCCGGAGGTTGATAGCCGAAATGGCACCCGCATTCCAAGCCGGTTGCGCTTAACGCGGCGCGGCCGTCTGGTGTAGGCTGCGCAGCGGAATGCTTCCAGGACGCCCGACGGGCCAACGAGAAAATCGCAGGCAACGCACCATGACCCAGTTCAACGAGACCGATCTCACCGAGGCCGTCGTCGCCAGCTTCGACAAGACGCCGGACCCGCGCGCGAAGTTCCTGCTGCAGGAGCTGGTGAAATCGCTGCACGATTACGTGAGCAAGACCGGTCTCACCTTCGAGGAGTGGGATTATGCCATCGACTTCCTGACCCGCACCGGTCAGAAATGCACCGACACGCGCCAGGAATTCATCCTGCTGTCCGACGTGCTCGGCGTGTCCATGCTGGTCGATGCGGTCAACCATCGCGACCGGGCCGGGGCCACGCAGACCACGGTGCTTGGCCCGTTCTATGTCGGCGAACACAAGGTGACTGCGCATGGCACCGACATTTCTCCGAACAATCTCACGGGGGAGAAGATGTTCGTGCAGAGCCGCGTCACCGATCTGAACGGCAAGCCGCTCGCCGGCGTTCCGGTCGATGTCTGGCATGCCGACGATGATGGTTTCTACGACTCCCAGAAGCCGAATTACGAGGAGGCCGGCGCTTCGGCGCGGGCCCGCTTCATCACGGACGATGACGGACGCTTCTTCTTCAGGACCATCCTGCCGTGCAGCTATCCGATCCCGACCGACGGGCCGGTCGGCGAGATGATCGTCGAGACCGGCCGTCATCCGATGCGACCGGCCCATGTGCACTTCCTGGTCAATGCCCGGGGCCACGAGCCGCTGGTCACCCACGTCTTCATCGGCGGCGACAAATATCTCGATTCCGACGTGGTGTTCGGCGTCAAGGACGATCTCATCGCCACGGTCGAGCCACGCCAGGATCCGGCGATGCCCGACGGCACCAAGGCGAGCGGGCAGTGGCATCTGATGACCTATGAATTCCGCCTCAAGCCCGGTGGCGGCGTTGCGCCCAAGCCGCTCGGGACCAAGACGGCAGAGCCGGCCTGAGGGGCGATAATCCCCCTGCCTTATTTATGTGCGCCGCACAATCTTTGAGCGAATCGCAAATTTCACGGGCGTGCCGGCCCCTGCATCAATCCGGCGCATGCGGATTAAGCGTCTGATCTCAAAGACTTTTCGTTTTGGCTGCGGTTGGCATGAAGCTTGAATTATTCATGCCGACGCCATTGAAGCCGTCCCGCGAGACATCTCATCCGAATTGCTGACGCGACCCGAACGGGGATCTCCCCGTCATGCGTTCGCATGCGCCGTTTTGAGGGCGCCGGACGGACGGGCTGCTCGTGCGTACTGACACAATCATTCCGCAACGACGCAAAGGACGACATTGCCCATGACCAAGCGCATTCGCCGGGCTCCCAGCCTCAGCCGCCGTCAATTGTTGAAGGCCGCCGGCAGCACGGCCGCCTTGCTCGCCGCCGCGAAGATGAATTTTCCCGCCGGCGCCTTCGCCCAGGATGCAGGTCCTGAAGTCAAGGCCGCCAAGCTCGGCTTCATCGCGCTGAGCGACGCCGGTCCGCTGTTCGTGGCCAAGGACAAGGGCCTGTTCGCCAAGTACGGCATGCCCGACGTCGATGTGCAGAAGCAGGCCTCCTGGGGCACCACGCGCGACAATCTCGTCCTGGGCTCCGAAGGCAACGGCATCGACGGCGCGCACATCCTGACGCCGATGCCCTACCTGATCTCGGCCGGCAAGGTGACGCAGAACAATCAGCCGACCCCGATGTACATCCTGGCGCGACTCAACCTCGATGCGCAGTGCATCTCGGTCGCCAAGGAATATGCCGATCTCAAGATCGGCGCCGATGCGTCGCCGCTGAAGGCGGTGTTCGAGAAGAAGAAGGCCGATGGCAAGTCGGCGAAGGTCGCGATGACCTTCCCGGGCGGCACGCACGATCTCTGGGTGCGCTACTGGCTCGCGGCCGGCGGCATCGACCCCGACAAGGATGTCGAGACCATCACCGTGCCGCCGCCGCAGATGGTGGCCAACATGAAGGTCGGAACGATGGACGCGTTCTGCGTCGGTGAGCCCTGGCCCGGACAATTGGTGCACCAGGGCATCGGCTACACTGCCGTCAATACCGGCGAGATCTGGAGCAAGCATCCCGAGAAGTCGCTCGGCATGCGCGCCGCCTGGGTCGACAAGAACCCGAAGGCCGCGAAAGCGATCCTGATGGCGGTGATGGAGGCTCAGCAATGGGCCGACAAGATGGAGAACAAGGACGAACTCGCCACCATCATGGGCAAGCGCCAGTGGATCAACTGCCCGGTCGAGGACATCGCCGACCGCGCCAAGGGCAAGTTCAACTACGGCAACGCCGGGAAGGTGGTCGAGAACTCGCCTCACATCATGAAGTACTGGCGCGACCACGCCTCCTATCCTTTCCAGAGCCACGATCTCTGGTTCATGACCGAGGACATCCGCTGGGGCAAATACGAAGCCGCCTTCGACAGCAAGGCGCTGATCGCCAAGGTGAACCGCGAGGACATGTGGCGCGATGCGGCCAAGACGCTCGGCGTCGCAGCTGCCGACATCCCAGCCTCCACCTCGCGAGGCAAGGAGACCTTCTTCGACGGCAAGGTGTTCGATCCCGAAAATCCTGCCGCCTATCTGAAGTCGCTCGCCATCAAGCGCGTCGAAGTCTGAGCAAGCCGGCGGCCGCCCTCGCGGCGGCCGCTCCATCCTTTGCGAAGCCGGAGAGATAGCGATGAACATGCCTGCCACCAAGATCGAGATCGAGACCGCGACGCCTGCGGCCGCGGCCGCGCCCGTCGTGACCATGACGCCGAAGCGTCCGCCGCGCAGCGAAGCCTATGCGCGGATGGCGCGTGAAACCGCGGTGCGCGTGATTCCGCCGCTGGTTGTGATCGCGCTGCTGACTCTGGTGTGGGAGCTGGTGTGCCGCCGCGCCGGATCGGCGCTGCCACCGCCGTCGAAAGTGTTCAAGGATACCAAGGAGCTGATCTTCGATCCGTTCTTCGATCATGGCGGCATCGACAAGGGTCTGTTCTGGCATCTCTCCGCCAGCCTCCAGCGCGTCGCCTTCGGCTATTCGCTCTCCGCCATTGCCGGGATCGCACTCGGCGTGCTCGTCGGGCAGTCGGTCTGGGCGATGCGCGGGCTCGATCCGCTGTTCCAGGTGCTGCGCACCATTCCGCCGCTGGCCTGGCTGCCGCTGTCGCTGGCGGCGTTTCGCGACGGCCAGCCCTCGGCGATCTTCGTGATCTTCATCACCTCGATCTGGCCGATCATCATCAATACCGCGGTCGGCATCCGCAACATCCCGCAGGACTATCGCAACGTCGCCGCGGTGGTGCAGCTCAATCCGCTCGAGTTCTTCTCCAAAATCATGATCCCGGCGGCCGCGCCCTACATCTTCACGGGGCTTCGCATCGGCATCGGCTTGTCGTGGCTCGCCATCATCGCGGCCGAGATGCTGATCGGCGGCGTCGGCATCGGCTTCTTCATCTGGGACGCGTGGAATTCCTCGCATATCAGCGAAATCATCCTGGCGCTGTTCTATGTCGGCATCGTCGGCTTCGTGCTCGACCGCATGATCGCCGGCCTCGGCAAGATCGTCACCCGCGGCACAGCGCAGAACTGAGAGGAGAGGGCACATGACCGCCTATCTGAAGCTCGACCACATCGACAAGGTCTTCACCCGCGGCGCCGCGACGACGGAGGTGCTGAAGGACATCAACCTCACCATCGAGAAGGGCGAATACGTCTCGATCATCGGCCATTCCGGCTGCGGCAAGTCGACCCTGCTCAACATCATCGCGGGCCTGACCGATGCTTCGACCGGCGGCGTGCTGTTGGAGAACCGCGAGGTCAATTCGCCGGGGCCCGACCGCGCGGTGGTGTTCCAGAACCACAGCCTGCTGCCGTGGCTGACCGTGTTCGAGAACGTGAAGCTCGGCGTCGACAAGGTCTTCGCGAAGACCAAGACAAGGGCAGAGCGCGACGCCTGGGTGATGCACAATCTCAACCTCGTGCAGATGGCCCATGCCAAGGACAAGCGGCCGTCCGAAATTTCAGGCGGCATGAAGCAGCGCGTCGGCATCGCGCGGGCGCTGGCGATGGAGCCGAAGGTGCTGCTGCTCGACGAGCCGTTCGGTGCGCTCGATGCGCTGACACGCGCGCATCTGCAGGATTCGGTCATGGCGCTGCACCAGAAGCTCGGCAACACCATCCTGATGATCACCCACGATGTCGACGAGGCCGTGCTGCTGTCCGATCGCATCGTGATGATGACGAACGGTCCGTCCGCGCGCATCGGCGAGGTGCTGGACGTGCCGCTGGCGCGCCCGCGCAAGCGGCTCGATCTGGCCACCAGCGCCGCATACCTGAAGTGCCGGCAGCGTGTGCTCGAATTCCTCTACGAGCGGCACCGCTTCGTCGAGGCGGCCTGAGCCGACACGCATGTCGCGTCTCCCCGTGCGCGGGGAGACATCTCTCTGATGATGACGTCCGACCCATGAACTTTTTCCGCGACGATGCGGACAAAGGCTGACCGAACCAGATCAGGAGACCATCATGACGCCCGCACAGATCACCCTCATCCAGCAGAGCTTCGCCAAGGTCGCGCCGATATCGGAGACGGCTGCGGTGCTGTTCTACGACCGCCTGTTCGAGGTGGCGCCGTCGGTGCGCGTCATGTTTCCGGTCGACATGACCGAGCAGCGCAAGAAGCTGATGGGCATGCTCGCCGCCGTCGTCAGCGGCCTCTCGAACCTCGAGTCGATCCTTCCGGCGGCCTCGGCGCTCGCCAAGCGTCATGTCGCCTATGGCGCCAAGGCCGAACACTATCCCGTGGTGGGCGAGACCTTGCTGTGGACTCTGGAGAAGGGGCTCGGCGAGGCCTGGACGCCCGAACTCGCCGCGGCCTGGACCGACGCCTATGGCGTGCTGTCCGGCTACATGATCTCCGAGGCCTATGGTGCCTCGTCGCAGGCCGCCGAATAGGAGATGGCGCATTGAGTGAACCGCTGGTCATCGTCGGCAACGGAATGGCGGCTGCGAAGCTGGTCGAGGAACTCGCAAGTACCGCGCTCGGCCGCTATGCGGTGGCCGTCATCGGCGATGAACCGCGGCTCGCCTATAATCGCGTGCTGCTGTCTTCCGTGCTGGCCGGCGAGACCGGTTCGCACGAGATCGAACTGAAACCTGCGCGTTGGTGGCGCGATCGCGGCGTCACGGTGCGCTACGGCTATCGCGTCACCGAGATCGATACCGGCCGCCGCGAGCTCAAGATCGCGGGCGAGGAGAGCATGCACTATGCGAGGCTGGTGCTCGCCACCGGATCGACGCCGCTGCGGCTCGGAGTGCCGGGCGCGGATCTCCCGGGTGTGCACACCTTCCGCGATACGCGCGATGTCGATCTGCTGCTGGCGCTTGCGGCCGCGCGGAAGCGCGTCGTCGTCATCGGTGGCGGCCTGCTCGGGCTCGAGGCCGCCTACGGCCTCGCCAAGGCCGGCGCACCCGTGACGCTGCTGCATCTGATGGACCGGCTGATGGAGCGGCAGCTCGATGCCCCCGCCGCCGACCTGCTGAGGACGCTGGTCGAACGCAAGGGCATCCGCGTTCTGCTCAATGCATCCACCGCCCGCATCCATGGCGATGCCTGCGTCGAAGCCGTCGAGCTCGCCGACGGCCGCCGCATCCCTGCCGACGCGGTGATCTTTGCAGCCGGCATCAGGCCGAACGTCGCGCTGGCAAAGGAGGCCGGCATCGCCATCAACCGCGGCATCGTGGTCGACGACGTGATGCAGACGGCCTCGCCTGACGTGTTCGCACTCGGAGAATGTGCCGAGCATCGCGGCATCTGCTATGGCCTGGTCGAGCCGGCCTATGAGCAGGCCCGTGTGCTGGCCCGGCATCTCGCCGGCCGTTCCGCGTCCTACCAGGGCAGCGTGGTCGCGACCAATCTGAAAGTGTCCGGCGTCAGCGTGTTCTCGGCCGGCGAATTCATGGGTGGGGAGGGCAGCGAGAGTCTCGTGCTGTCGGACCGCCGGCGCGGCACCTACAAGAAGCTCGTCATCGCCGAAGGTCGTCTCGCCGGTGCGGTGCTGATCGGCGACACCGTCGATGCGCTCTGGTATCTCGAGCTGATCCGCAATCGCGAGAAGGTCGCCGCGATCCGCAGCGACATGATGTTCGGTCGCGCGCTCGCGCGTCGTGCGGAGGCCGCCTGACGATGACGGCGCTCGATCCCGATCTTCGCACCACGCGGACGAGCTGTCCTTATTGCGGCGTCGGTTGCGGCGTGCTGGCGACGCCCGATGGCAAGGGCGGCGCGGCGATCGCCGGCGATCCTGATCATCCCGCCAATTTCGGCCGGCTCTGCTCGAAGGGCTCCGCTCTCGGCGAGACCATCGGTCTCGAAGGCCGGCTGCTCCATCCGATGATCCGCTGCAAGGGCGTGCTGGAGCGTGTCGCCTGGAGCGATGCGCTCGATCACGTCGCCCATCGGATGCAGCACATCATCGCGCGCGACGGCGCCGATGCCGTGGCGTTCTATCTCTCCGGCCAGCTGCTGACGGAAGATTACTACGTCGCCAACAAGCTGATGAAGGGCTTCGTCGGCACCGCCAATGTCGACACCAATTCGCGTCTCTGCATGTCGTCCTCGGTCGCCGGCCACCGCCGCGCCTTCGGCGCCGATACCGTGCCGGGCTGCTACGATGATCTCGACCGTGCCGATCTCCTGGTCTTCGTCGGCTCGAACGCGGCCTGGTGCCACCCCGTGCTGTTCCAGCGCATGGTCAAGAACCGGCAGGAGCGCGGCGCACGCATGGTCGTGATCGATCCGCGCCGCACCGACACCGCGAGCGACGTCGATCTGTTCCTGGGCCTCAAACCAGGCACCGACACCGCGCTGTTTGCGGGCCTGCTGGTCCATCTGTCCGATCATGGCGCGCTCGACCGTGACTATATCTCCCGCCACACCAGCGGCTTCGAGGACGCGCTGGCGCGTGCGCGCAGCATCGCCGGCAGCATCGGTGCGACGGCCCTCGCCACCGGGCTGACCGAGCAGGACGTTGCCGCCTTCTTCAAGATGTTCCGTGACACCGAGCGTGTCGTTACGCTCTATTCGCAAGGCGTCAATCAGTCGGCGCAAGGCACCGACAAGGTCAACGCCATTCTGAACTGCCATCTCGCCACCGGGCGGATCGGCAAGCCGGGCGCCTCGCCGTTCTCGCTCACCGGCCAGCCCAATGCGATGGGCGGTCGCGAGGTCGGCGGCCTCGCCAATCAGCTCGCCGCGCATATGAACTTCACCCCGCCCGACATCGATCGCGTCAGGCGGTTCTGGAAGGCGCCGCGGATCGCCACCCATGAGGGGTTGAAGGCAGTGCAGCTGTTCGAGGCGATCGCCCGCGGCGAGGTCAAGGCGCTCTGGGTGATGGGCACCAATCCGGCCGTGTCGCTGCCCGACGCCGACATCGTGCGGGGGGCGCTGAAGAAGCTCGAACTGTTCGTCGTCTCGGAGAACGTGCTCTCCAATGACACGGTTGCGGCAGGCCCGCACGTGCTCTTGCCGGCGCTGGCCTGGGGCGAGAAGTCGGGCACGGTGACCAACTCCGAACGCCGCATCTCGCGTCAGCGCGCGTTCCTGCCGGCACCGGGCGAGGCGCGGCCGGACTGGTGGATCCTGAGCGAGACCGCGAAGCGCCTCGGCTTCGGCGCAGCCTTCAACTACACGTCCGCCGCGGAGATCTTCCGCGAACATGCCGCCCTCTCGGCCTTCGAGAACGAGGGTAGCCGCGATTTCGACATCGGCGCGTTGAGCACGCTCTCCGACGAGGCGTTCGATGCCCTGACGCCGGTGCAATGGCCGGCCCGGAACGGCGCGGCGCCGGGCGAGCGCTTCTTCGCCGATGGCGGCTTCTACACCAATGACGGCAAGGGCCGGTTCATCGCGCCCGACATTCCGGCGCTGCGCGGCGAGACCGGGCCGTCGCGCCCGCTGCGGCTCAACACCGGCCGCATCCGCGACCAGTGGCACACCATGACGCGCACCGGGCTCAGTCCGCGTCTCGGCGCGCATCTGCCGGAGCCGTTCGTCGAGATCCATCCCGACGATGCCAACAAATACGCCATCGTGCCCGGCGGCTTTGCGCGCATCACCACCGATTACGGCCAGTGCATCCTCAAGGTCGTGGTCAGCGACCGCCAGCAGCGGGGGACGCTGTTCGCCCCGATCCACTGGAGCGCGATGAACGCCTCGCACGGGCGCGTCGGTGCGCTGGTCGCACCGTTCACCGATCCGTTTTCGGGCCAGCCCGAGGCCAAGGCCACGCCGGCCGCGATCACGCCTTACGAATATGTCTTCCGCGGCTTCGCCTTGTCGCGCAGGCCGCTCGATCTGCCGGAAAATCTGTGGTGGACCCGCGCGACCGTGGCCGGCGGTTTCGGCTATCTCTTCGCGGATAATGCGAACCTGTCGCGCTGGCAGCGCTGGCTCGCCGGCGTTGCCACCGAGGACCTCGCCGAATATCGCGATGACGGTGGCGGCGTCTACCGCGCCGCGTCCTTCGACGGCGACCGGATCGAGACCTGCCTGTTCGTCGGCCCCGCGCGGGATGCCGGGGACTGGGAGGTGGTGAAGAGCCTGTTCGCCGCCGACCACGTCAGCGATGAGCAGCGTCGCATGCTGCTGTCTGGCAAGTCGGCGGAGGGCACCTCGAGCGGCCCGATCGTCTGCGCCTGTTTCGGTGTCGGCCGCGGCACCATCTGCGACGGCATCGCGGCTGGCGCCCGTAGCCCGGCCGAGATCGGCGCCGCACTCAAGGCCGGCACCAATTGCGGCTCCTGCATTCCCGAGATCAAGCGGCTGATCGCGACGACGGGCGTTGCGGTGAAAGAAGTCCGGCTGGCAGGGGCGACGGGTTAGCTCGCTCTGCCCAGCAGCTCTCGTGCCCCGGACGCAGCGCATCGCGAAGTGGTACGCTGCAGAGCCGGGGCCCATCTTCAGGCCGCGTGCTGGCGCATCCGGGACAAGAGAGCTGTTTGGGTTGGGCGCCCGCAGCCATGTCTCCGCCCCAATCGACGCGCCTGGGATTGTGCCCTATGTTGCCGCGCCTGCGCCCTCAACATGCACAAGACCAACAATGATGTACCTGGAAACGCCCCCGCGCCTGATCGAGACCGCGCTCTTCTCCGCGATGCCCGACACTTTCCGCCGCAGGGCGCGGAGCGACTGGGCCGATGCCAACCGGCCGGGACTTCCGACCGACAGCTTCATCGAGGGGCCGTCGTTCGACAAAGACGGCAACCTCTACGTCGTCGACATTCCCTTCGGCCGCATCTTCCGCATCGCGCCTGACGGGGCGTGGACGCTGGTGATCGAATATGACGGCTGGCCGAACGGATTGAAGATCGCGCCCGACGGCCGCATCCTGGTGGCCGACTACATGCACGGCCTCATGGAGTTCGACGCCGGCGCCGGCCGTATCAAGCCGATCCTGACCGCGCGCAATTCGGAATCCTTCCGCGGCTGCAACGATCTCCACATCGCCTCGAACGGCGAGATCTATTTCACCGACCAGGGCCAGACCGGCCTGCACGACCCCAGCGGCCGGGTCTACCGGCTCGCACCGAGCGGCCGGCTCGATTGCCTGATCGACACCGGCATCAGCCCGAACGGACTCGTGCTCGATCCAACCGAAACGGTCCTGTTCGTCGCCATGACGCGCGACAACGCGGTGTGGCGGCTGCCGTTCATGAAGGACGGCAGCGTATCCAAGGTCGGCCGCTTCTGTTCGCTGTTCGGAACCTCCGGTCCCGACGGCATGACGATGGATGCGAAGGGCCGCCTGTTCGTCGGTCACGCCTCGCTCGGCCACGTCTTCGTATTCGCGCCGAATGGCGAACTGATCGCGCGCATCAAGTCCTGCGCGGGACCGTCCTGCACCAATGTCGCGATCGGTGGCGCCAGGAGGGACAGGCTCTATATCACGGAGTCCGCAACCGGCAGCGTGCTGGTGGCGGATATCGGCGGACTCGCGCCTTGACGCGCGGGCTCTCCCTGTCCCCGTCCGCGGCGAGAGGGGGAAGACAGAAGAGCGATCGGAACGGACATGAACACACATCCCTTCGGCCAGACCGGCACCAACGTTTCCGTGATCGGGCAGGGCACCTGGTATCTCGACCATGGCGACCGCAGGCGTGCGATCGCGGCGCTGCAACGTGGGCTCGATCTCGGCATGACCCACATCGACACCGCCGAGATGTATGGCGATGCCGAGCTCGTCATCACCGATGCGATCGCGGGCCGGCGCAACGAGGCCTTCCTGGTCTCGAAGGTGCTGCCGAGCAACGCGTCGCGCCGCGGCACGATCGCGGCCTGCGAGCGCTCGCTGAAGCGGCTGAAGACCGATCATCTCGACTGCTATCTGTTGCACTGGCGCGGCTCCTATCCGCTCGAAGACACCGTCGCCGCGTTCGAAGAGCTGGTGACGTCAGGCAAGATCAGGTCGTGGGGCGTATCGAACTTCGACGCCGACGATCTCGATGAGATGCGGGACGTCGCCGGCGAAGGCCGCATCGCCTGCAATCAGGTGCTCTATCATCTCAAGGAGCGGGCGATCGAGCATGCGGTGATCCCGTGGTGCGAGCAGCACGGTGTCGCGGTCGTCGCTTACTCGCCGTTCGGACACGATGATTTTCCGGAGGCGCGCAGCAAGGGCGGCGCGGTGCTGGCTCGGATCGCGGAGACGCATCGCGCGACGCCGCGCCAGGTCGCGCTGAGCTTCCTCACCAGGGCCGCCGCGGTCTTCGCGATCCCGAAGGCGTCGTCGTCGGATCATGCCGGAGAGAATGCCGCGGCCGGCGATCTCGTGCTGACGGCGGAGGAGATTGTGGCTCTCGATGCGGCGTTTCCGCGCGGCCCGAAGCCGCGCAGCCTGCCAATGCTGTAGTGCAGCAAAAATGTCTTTCTGCCCTGTCTTAATGGAAGATTGACGAAAGCGGCTGCCGACGCATATCGGCATCCTGTTTTCGGAAGTTGTGAACGCATTTGGATTATCGTTTTTTACGCCAATTCCGTGATTCTCCATTCTCCGGGTTCCCACCGTGACACCGCCGCCTGCCGCAGCCGCGAGGCTCGACACCATTCCCATGCCCGTGCCGGAGAAGGCGCCACAGGCGCGCCGCGCGCCCGCGCGCGTCGATCATCCGTTCAAGGGCATCGCGCTGGTGCTGCTGTCGACTGTGTTTCTCGGCTGCTCCGACACGACCGCGAAATATCTCTCCGCGAGCCTTCCCTCGATCGAGATCACCTGGATCCGCTTCGTCACCTTCGCGTTGATGTTCACGCCGGTGATGCTGCCGGGCTCGCCCCTGCACGCGATGCGGACCGAACGGCTGGGCCTGCAGCTGATGCGCGGCGCCGCGCTGCTCGGCTCGTCCCTGTTCTTCATCACCGGACTCGGCTTTCTGCCCATCGCGGAGGCCTCAGCGACCGGCTTCGTCTCGCCGCTGTTCGTCACGGCCCTGTCGATCCTGTTCCTCGGCGAGAGGGTCGGCATGCGTCGCTGGGTTGCGACCGCGATCGGATTGCTGGGCGTGCTGATCATCCTGCGCCCGGGCACCAGCGCGTTCCACCTCGCCGCCGTCTTCCCGATCATCTCGGCGCTGTGCTGGGCCGCGGCGCTGATCCTGACGCGCATGATGAGCGGGCGCGAAGCGGTGCTCACCACCATGGCCTATTCGGCACTGACCGGCGTTGCGATCCTCAGCCTGATGGTGCCGTTCGTCTGGGTCACGCCGAGCTGGAGCGCGATCGGATTCGGCATCCTCATCGGCGTCTTTTCCACGGTCGGGCAATGGATCGTGGTGCTGGCCTATCGCTACGGCGATGCCTCGGTGCTGGCGCCGTTCTCCTACACGCAATTGCTCTGGGTCAGCATCCTCGGCTACTTGATCTTCGGAGAGGTGCCGGACCTCTGGACCGTCGTCGGCGCCGGCTTCATCGTCGCGAGCGGCCTCTACATCGCCCATCGCGAGCGGGTGCGCCGCTCGCAATTGCTGGCGACGGCCGGCGAGCCGTCCCCGAACGCCTGACGCAATATTCCCTTCCCTGTTTCGTGCTAGCAAGGCGCAAAGCCAGGGGGAGGAACCATGATGCGCGCCGCCATTTTCCGGAACGGTGAGATCGTCGTCGACCGGATCGCCGATCCCAAGCCTGTCGCCGGCCAGGTGCTGGTGAAGACGCTGGCCTGCGGCATCTGCGGCTCCGACCTGCATGCGCGCCAGCATGCGCCCCGCATGGTCGAGATGGCGCGGAAGGTCGGCCGCAAGCCGATGGACCTGACCCGTGACATCGTGTTCGGCCATGAGTTCTGCTGCGAGATCGTGGAGTTCGGACCGGGCACGGCGCGGAAGCTCAAGCCGGGGACCCGCGTCTGCTCGATGCCGGCCCTGCTGACGCCGCAGGGCATCGCAGGGATCGGCTATTCCAACGACAATGTCGGCGGCTATGCGGAGGCGATGCTGCTCAGCGAGGCGCTGCTGCTGGAGGTGCCGAACGGCCTTGCGCCCGAACATGCCGCGCTGACCGAGCCGCTCGCGGTCGGCGTCCACGCCGTGGCGAAAGCCAACATCAGGGGCGGCGAGGTGCCGCTGGTGATCGGCTGCGGCCCGGTCGGCCTGGCCGTGATTGCCGCGTTGACGCTGAAGGGGCTGCATCCGATCGTCGCCGCCGATTACTCGCCGGCGCGGCGTGCGCTGGCCGCACGGCTCGGCGCCGATGTCGTGGTCGATCCCGCGCGGTCGCAGCCCTATGCGACCTGGGCCGAGCATGCGCAGATGTCGGAGGCGGAGAAGGCCGCAAGGCCGCCGTTCCAGGCGATGCTGCCGACGCTCAAGCCCGCGGTGATCTTCGAATGCGTTGGCGTGCCCGGCCTGTTGCAGCAGGTGTTCGAGGGCGCACCGCGCGATGCGCGCATCGTCGTGGTCGGCGTCTGCATGGAGCCCGACCGGACAGAGCCGATGCTCGGCATCATGAAGGAGCTGAGCGTCCAGTACGTGCTCGGTTACACGCCGGAGGAGTTCGCGGCGTCCTTGCAGCTGATCGCGGACGGCAAGGTTGATGCCGCCGCCATGGTGACGGCGGAAGTGGGCCTCGACGGCGTCGCAAAGGCCTTCGCCGATCTCGCCAATCCCGAGGCGCTCACCAAGATCATCGTGCAGCCGTGGCGCTGACGGCTACACCGGCAGCGCGATCGAATACTTCACCTGGCTGAGCGCGAAGCTCGACTCGATCGAGGCGATGCCGTCGAGCCGGGTCAGCTTGGTCTTCAGGAAGGTCTCGTAGGAGGCGAGGTCGGCGGCGACGACGCGCAACAGATAGTCGCGGTTGCCGGTCATCAGATAGCACTCCAGCACCTCGTCCCATTTCGAGATCGCGCGGGCGAAGCGGTTGAGGTCCTCCTCCTTCTGCCGCGCGAGCTTGATCGAGATGAAGACGCTGACATGCAGGCCCAGCGCCTTCTGGTCGACGGTCGCGATGTAGCGCGAGATCACGCCGCGCTCTTCCAGGAGCTTGACGCGGCGGTGGCAGGGCGACACCGACAGCCCGACCTTCTCGGCGAGTTCCTGCATGGTCAGCCGGCTGTCATTCTGGAGCAAAGCGAGGATCTTGCGGTCGATGGCGTCGAGGTCGGTCATTGGGATGAAACCTGCCGATCGTGGAATAATGTTGGTAAAATATCCCAATAATTGATTGTGTGGCGCGAAATTTTGAGAATTCTGGCGAACCCGGCAGGCGTATGATCGGCAACCTGCTTTCCGGGAGCAACGCCATGCCTGTCGATTCCGCCCGCCTCGACACCCTGACCGCGCTGGCCCGCAAGGCGCTGTGGCTGTCGTCATGGACCATCCACCACGCCAACCACATCCGCCCGAACACGGACGGGCTGAAGGTCGGCGGCCACCAGGCCTCGTCCGCTTCGCTCGCCACCATCATGTCGGCGCTGTATTTCCACGTGCTGCGCCCCGAGGACCGCGTCGCGGTGAAGCCGCATGCGAGCCCGGTGTTCCACGCCATCCAGTACCTGTTCGGCCGGCAGACCCGCGACAAGCTGGAGAACTTTCGCGGCTTCAAGGGCGCGCAGTCCTATCCGTCCCGCACCAAGGATGTCGACGACGTCGATTTCTCCACCGGCTCGGTCGGCCTCGGCGTCGCACAGACGCTGTTCTCCTCGCTGGTGCAGGACTACGTCACCTCGCATGGCTGGATGAAGGACCGCCGCGAGGGACGGATGATCGCGCTGGTCGGCGACGCCGAGATGGACGAGGGCAACATCTGGGAGGCGCTTGCGGAGGGGTGGAAGCACGGCCTGCGCAACACCTGGTGGGTGGTCGACTACAACCGCCAGTCGCTCGATGCCGTCGTGCGCGAGGGGCTGTGGGAAAAGTTCGAGACCATGTTCCGCAATTTCGGCTGGGACGTGGTGATCGTGAAGTACGGCCGGCTGATGCGCGAGGCCTTTGCCGAACCCGGCGGCGAGGCCCTGAAGCGCTGGATCGACAATTGTCCGAACGCGCTCTATGCGGCTTTGTGCTTCCAGGGCGGCGCGGCCTTCCGCAAGCACCTGCACGACGAGATCGGCGACCAGGGCCCCATCACGAAGCTGATCGACCGCCGCAGCGATGCGGAGCTGCTGGCGCTGATGTCCAATCTCGGCGGCCACGACATGGCCAGCATGCTGGAGGCGTTCGAGTCGATCGACCACGACCGTCCGGTCTGCTTCATCGCCTATACCATCAAGGGCGTCGGCCTGCCGTTCCAGGGCCACAAGGACAACCATGCCGGCCTGATGACCGTCGCGCAGATGGAGACCTGGCGCGAGAGCCAGAACATCCGGCCCGGTCATGAATGGGACAGGTTCGAGGGCCTGACGCAGGACGAAGCCGAGCTCGAGGCGTTCCTCGCCCGCGTCCCTTTCAACCGGGACGGCCGCCGCCTGACCGCGCCTGTCGTCGAGGTGCCGCGGCAGCTCGCCTTCAAGCCGGCGCCGCAGATGTCGACCCAGCAGGGCTTCGGCCTCGTGCTCAACGAGATCGCGCGCAGCGACAGCGCGCTGGCGCAGCGCATCGTGACGACCTCGCCCGACGTGACGGTCTCGACCAATCTCGGCCCGTGGGTGAACCGGCGCGGCCTGTTCGCGCGCGCCGAGAAGGCGGATCTGTTCCGCAGCGAGAAGATCCCCTCCACCTTCAACTGGGACTTCTCGCCGAAGGGCCAGCATCTCGAGCTCGGCATCGCCGAGATGAACCTGTTCATCATGCTCTCGGCGCTCGGCCTGTCGCACCAGATCAACGGCGAGCGGCTCTTGCCGGTCGGCACGCTCTACGATCCCTTCATCGAGCGCGGTCTCGATGCGCTGAACTATGCCTGCTACCAGGATGCGCGCTTCATGGTGGCGGCGACGCCGTCCGGCGTCACGCTGGCGCCCGAAGGCGGCGCGCATCAGTCGATTGCGACTCCCCTGATCGGCATGGCGCAGGACGGGCTCGCCTCGTTCGAGCCGGCCTTCGTCGACGAACTCGCGGTGATCATGGGTTGGGGTTTCGAGCATATGCAGCGCGAGCCGGGTGAGGGCGGCTCGGTGTATCTGCGGCTCTCCACGCGCACGATCGAGCAGGCGCAGCGCATCATGACGCCGGAACTGCAGCAGGGCATCACCGACGGTGCCTACTGGCTGCGCAAGCCGGGCCCCAATGCCGAACTCGTGATCGCCTATACCGGCGCAGTCGCGCCGGAGGCGATCGAGGCGACCGGCCTGATCGGCGAGAGCCGGCGCGATGTCGGCCTGCTCGCCATCACCTCGGCGGATCGTCTGCATGCGGGGTGGACCGCCGCGCGGAATTTGCGGCGTGACCGCCGCGGCGTGCAGCATCTCAGCCACATCGAAAGGCTGCTGGCGCCGCTGCCGCGCGACTGCGGCATCGTGACCGTGATCGACGGCCACCCCGCCACGCTCGGCTGGCTCGGCGGTGTCCGCGGCCACCGCGTCGAGGCGCTGGGCGTTGCGCAGTTCGGCCAGACCGGCACCATCGCCGACCTTTACCGCCATTACGGCATCGATGCGAATGCGATCATCGATGCGGCGGAAAGCCTCACCTCCGGCGCGCCGGTGCTGCATCGGAAGATGGCGGTGTAGCGGGAGTAACCGGGGGCACGAGAGCGGGTTCGAGCAGCGTGGTCTCGTGTCCCGGACGCGGCGCGGCATGAAATGACGCGACGCAGAGCCGGGACACGGCTTCTTGCGACCCTGCCACCTTGCCACGTTCCCGCCATCGGCTCATATAACCTCCGTCTGCCGCAAAAGCTGGCCCCGCACATGGCGGGTTCAATTGCCGGTGCTTTCGTGCAAGGATGCCTGCCGGAACGCCCCCTCCAAGCCCCCAAGAAGAGGTTAACAATGGTCAATCGGATGCAATTCTACATCGACGGCGCCTGGGTCGATCCCGCCGTCAAGAAGTCCACGCCCGTCGTCAATCCCGCGACGGAAGAGGCGATGTACGAGGTTGCGCTGGGCTCGAAAGCGGACGTGGACAAGGCCGTCGCCGCCGCCAAGCGCGCGTTTGCGACGTTCTCCCAGACCAGCCGCGAGGAGCGCGTCGCGCTGCTGGCGAAAGTGATCGAGATCTACAAGACTCGCCTCAAGGACATCGGCGCCTCCGTCTCCGACGAAATGGGCGCTCCGCTGCCGATGGCGGAAAAGCTGCAGGCCGGTGCCGGCCTCGGCCATCTCATGACCACGCTCGACGTGCTCAAGAACTATCATTTCGAGGAGCCGGTCGGCACCGCCATGGTGCTGCGCGAGCCGATCGGCGTGGTTGGCATGATCACGCCCTGGAACTGGCCGCTCAACCAGATCGCCTGCAAGGTCGCGCCCGCGCTCGCCGCCGGCTGCACCATGATCCTCAAGCCCTCCGAATTCACGCCGACCTCGGCGTTGATCTTCGCGGAAATCCTCCATGAAGCCGGCGTGCCGAAGGGCGTGTTCAACCTCGTCAACGGCCTCGGCCCCGAGGTCGGCGCCGCCATGAGCGAGCACCCCGACATCGACATGATCTCCTTCACCGGCTCGACTCGCGCCGGCATCGACGTGGCCAAGCGCGCCGCGCCGACCGTCAAGCGCGTCAGCCAGGAGCTCGGCGGCAAGTCGCCGAACGTCATCCTCGATGGTGCCGACCTCACCAAGGCGGTGACCGGCGGCGTGATGCACATGTTCAACAATTCCGGTCAGTCCTGCAACGCGCCCTCGCGCATGATCGTGCCGGCGGCGAAGATGAAGGAAGTCGCCGCGATCGCGAAGGCCGTCGCCGACAAGACCAAGGCGGGCGATCCGCGCGCCGAAGGCACCACCATCGGTCCCGTCGTCAACCGCGGCCAGTGGGACAAGATCCAGGCGCTCATCAAGAAGGGCATCGACGAAGGCGCGACGCTGGTCGCCGGCGGCCCGGGCCTGCCCGAGGGCGTCAACAAGGGCTTCTATGTCCGTCCGACCATCTTCGCCGACGTCACCCCCGAGATGACGATCGCCCGCGAGGAGATCTTCGGACCGGTGCTGACCATCATCGGCGCCAAGGACGAGGCCGAGGCGGTGCAGATCGCCAACGACACGCCCTATGGTCTTGCCGGCTATGTCTACGGTCCGACGGTCGAGGATGCCAAGCGCGTCGGCCGCCAGATCCGCGCCGGCAACGTCAACTTGCAGGGCGTGCCCAACGACCGCACCGCGCCGTTCGGCGGCTACAAGCAGTCCGGCAACGGCCGCGAATGGGGCAAGTTCGGCCTCGAGGACTTCCTCGAAGTGAAGGCCGTCGCCGGCTTCAACGCGGCGTAAGATCGAGCAAGAGACACAACGACGCCGGAGCGGGCAACCGCTCCGGCGTTTTTGTTTTGCTCCGCCGTCATTGCGAGGAGCGCAGCGACGAAGCAATCCAGACTGCTTCTGCGGAGGCAGATCTGGATTGCTTCGCTGCGCTCGCAATGACGCAGAGAGTGAGGAAATGCTATCCCCCGACCACCCCCTGCGTGTTCACATACAACGCGTAGATCGACTGGCTCGCGGCCATGAACAGGCGGTTGCGCTTGAGGCCGCCGAAGCAGACATTGGCGCAGCGTTCGGGCAGTGCGATGCGGCCGATCATGACGCCGTCGGGCGCGAACACGACGACGCCGTCGAGTTCCGGATCGCCCATGCCCCAGCCGCACCAGAGATTGCCGTCGATGTCGCAGCGCATGCCGTCCGGCGTGCCGGGACCGGCATCGATGTGGACGCGCTTGTTGGAAATCGTGGTGCCATCCACTGAGACGTCATAGGCGAGGATCTTGCGGTTCGGCACGCCGCGCGATTCCACGACGTAGAGGATTTTCTCGTCGGGCGAGAAGCACAGCCCGTTCGGGCCGAGCACGCCCGCGGCGACGATGGTCGCCTTGCCGGTCGCGGGATCGAGCCGGTAGACGTTCGGCTCGATCTCGCTCTCTGCCTTGTAGCCCTCGTAATTGCCGAGCAGGCCGAAGGTCGGATCGGTGAACCAGATCGAGCCATCGGATTTGACGACGACATCGTTCGGCGAGTTCAACCGCTTGCCGTTGAACTGATCCATCAGCACGGTGATGCTGCCGTCATATTCGGTGCGCGTCACGCGCCGTCCGCCATGCTCGCAGGTGACGAGTCGCCCCTGGCGGTCGCGCGTATTGCCGTTGGCGAAATTGGAGGGTTTTCGGAACACCGAGACCGCGCCGGTCTCTTCCTCCCATTTCAGGATGCGCTGGTTCGGGATGTCGCTGCACAGCAAATAGCGCCCGTCGCCGAACCAGACCGGCCCCTCGGCCCAGCGCAGGCCGGTCGTCAGCCGCTCCACCGCGGACAGCTTCAGCCAGTATTTTTCGAAGCGTGGATCGAGCGCGTGAATGGCCGGATCGGGGTAATAGCTCGCCGGCCGCCAGCCGGGCCGTTCCTGGGTTTGAGACGATGCCTCATTCATGTCGGTTCTCTCGTTTCGTTCCCTCTGGACAATGCTGCTATCATTAGGGACACGTGACGGCAATTCGATTGCAGCAGCGAGGACTGACATGCGTATCTTGATGACGGGAGCTTCGGGCGGAATCGGAACGCGCCTGCGCAAATTGCTGCCGCCGATCTATCCGGACCTCCTGCTCTCCGACATCCGTCCGCCCGCCGATCTCCAGCCGAACGAGCAGTTCAAGGCCGCGGATCTCTCGGACATGGCGCAGGTCGAGGCGATCTGCGAAGGCGTCGACGGCATCATTCATTTCGGCGGCTATTCGGTCGAGGGTCCCTGGAACGACATCCTCCAGGCCAACATCATCGGCGGCTACAATCTGTTCGAGGCCGCCTACCGCAAGGGCGTCAAGCGCGTGGTGTTCGCCTCGTCCAATCATGCCGTCGGCTTCTATCCGCGTCACCACAAGATCGGCACCGACGTCACGCCGCGGCCAGACGGCCGCTATGGCGTCAGCAAGGTGTTCGGCGAGGCGCTCGGCGCGCTCTATGCCGACAAGCACGGCCTCAAGGTCACCTGCCTGCGCATCGGAAACTTCGGCGACATGCCGCTCGACCAGCGCCGGCTCGCGATCTGGCTCAAGCCCGACGATCTGGTGCAGCTGTGCAAGATCGGGCTCGAACATCCCGATATCCATTTCGAGGTGTTCTACGGCGCCTCGCTCAACGAACGCGCCTGGTGGGACAACCACCGCGCCTACGAATTCGGCTATCGTCCGACCGGCCGCGCCGAGGATTTCCGCGACCACGCGCTGGCCGAGCAGGCCAAGCTGAAGGCGGACCCGGTCGGTGACCACTTCCAGGGCGGCGCCTTCTGCAGCGACGAGTTCGACGGGGACGAGAGCCGGATCATCGACTGGACCAAGCGGTAGAAAGGCTTTGCCCGTAGCCCGGATGGAGCGCAGCGTAATCCGGGACGATGCCCATCGTCACGTGAAGGCCCCGGATTGCGCTGCGCTCCATCCGGGCTACGCGCTGCTGTGACAGCCGTAGTCGCGACCTCTCACCGCCGTCATTGCGAGCGCAGCGAAGCAATCCAGAATCCCTCCGCGGAAAGATCTCTGGATTGCTTCGCTGCGCTCGCAATGACGTGCTGATAGAGCGCAGCGTCACCCGCTCATCGCCGTCGCAGCCAACAGTTCCGGCTGTCTCCAGCCGTCCCTCTCAAAATCCCACGAAGGTCGTCGCTTCATCGACCGACTTGCGCTCGGAGACAACGGCGTTGGCGGGAAAGCTGTCATCCGGCCAGCCCAGGGCGATGCTCTTCATGATCACCTGATCGTCGGCGATCCCGGCATGCTCGCGCACGACGGGCGATTGCATGATGCCCTGGCTGTTGATCACGGCGCCGAGCCCTCGCGACCAGGCCGCGTTGACGAGCGCGGTCGCCACCGCGCCGCAGTCGAAGGCCGTATCGTCGCTGGTGGCCAGCACGCGATCGTAGGTGATGATCACGCACACCGGCGCGTCGAACTGGCGGAAGCCGCGCAGCACCCAGTCCTGCCGCTTTTCCTTGTCGTCCCGTGCAATTCCCATCGCGCTGAACAACTGCTTGGCAACCCCGATCTGGCGTTCACGATGCACGCCCTCGAACGGCTGGCCGGTGCGAAACTCCCGCGAGTGCGGTACGCCCGCCAGGTTGCGCTCGGTATTGCCCTTGCGGATGCGGTCCAGCGGCTCCCCGGTGATGACGTAGAAATTCCACGGCTGGGTATTCATCGACGACGGCGCACGCATCGCGAGCCGCAGGATTTCCTTGATCAAGTCCGGCGGGACCGGGTCCGGCTTGTAGCCGCGAATGCTGCGCCGGCCGAGAATGACGTCATCAAATTCCATTTTACGGCATCCTGAAATTGGCATGATGCTGCGTTGTCCCTCACAGTTTTGATCCTGTCCATAGCTTTGCGAAGAGATTCACTCCGCCCAAGGGATCGTGTTTTGCTGTTCTATCCGACGACGAAGTTTGGAAGCATTGATGTCGCCAGCATATGGCCAGAACGGTGGCTTGCCCTTCGCTGCGGGATGGAAGCGCCATCCCGTGACTTGGGGGATCGACCGTGTCGCCTTGATCTCTCGTGGTGAAATTGTTCGCGGTACAATGACCTGGAGCCCGCGCGAGTCCTCGGCCTTAAGGAAGAATGCAACGGATTGTGCCGCCGTCATGCCTTGCAGCGGCTGGCTGTAATGTCCAACTAGGACATCTTCCGTGTCATCAATGCGGAATTGGATTCCGCAAGCCAACCGATGGCCGCGGCGCTTCAATTCCCGGAGCCATTGGAAGGTCATCTGAAAATTGGCGACAACGGGTACGCAAAATACGCCACGGTGCGGTGCTGTAGCATCTGGCGGAGCTGCGAACTGTGTTGCGCGTATGCCTCCACGCAAGATACGGCAAGTCATGCGCGCGTCGGCGATATGGATGAAAGTCGCCATGCAGTTGCTCCAATGTGGACCCGCTCCATTGCTCAGCTTCAAGGTCGGGTGCACACGTTAGGCTTCCCCACTTTCCTCCGCAATCCGGCCCAGATAATCCCTCTTGCTGAACTGCATATGGTCCACGCAGAGCTGCGCCAGCGCCCAGCTGTCGCGGCCCTTCAGCAGTTCGATCATCAGCTCGTGCTGGCGGCGCGACTGCGCGAGGCCGTCGCGGTCGGCGAGGTTCTTGGCGCGCATCGGCAAGGTCAGGTTCATGTAGTCCTGCAGCGAGCGCACGAGGTAGGGATTGCCGCAGGCGGAGAACAGCGCGAGGTGGAACGCATCGTTGGCCTCGTGGATGCCACGCAGGTCCCGCATATCCGCCTTCGCGCAATAGTCGCGTTGCAACGCGGAGAGTTCGTCGATCAGGGTTTGCGGGGCGGGCAGGGGGATCATCAGCGCCGCCTGCCGCGTCAGCATCTCCCGGACCTCGTAGATCTGCCGCACTTCCTCGGCGGAATAGAACCGCACCGTTGCGCCGACATTCTTTTCACGGCGGACGATGCCGCGCCGCTCGGCCTCCACCAGCGCCTGGCGCACGAAATGGCGCGAGGTGCCGTAGGCCGACATCAGCGCATCCTCGGTGAGACGGGCGCCCGGCGGCAGCCGGCCGAAGATGATGTCCTCCTCGAGCCGTGCGACGACGTCGTCCGGATCGTCGCGCCGGAGCGTGACGGTCGCCGCATGATGGATGTCGGACATGGCCCTGCCTCCCGGGCTTGCTCCTGCCTGTGGAGCATTGCGGACCAGAATTGTCAATAATGCGCGACCGCAAAGCGCCCTATTGGCGGAAATCGGAGCCAGGTCGTCAATCTTATTGACAATCGAGGGGGCGGCTGTACCACAATAGGCCCGTGAATGGAGTGACGTGATGACGAGTGGCTTGCGCAAGGGTCTGACCAGCTACGGCGATGCCGGCTTCTCGCTGTTCCTGCGCAAGGCGTTCATCAAGGCGATGGGCTATTCCGACGACGCGCTGGAGCGCCCGATCGTCGGCATCACCAACACCTATAGCGACTACAATCCCTGCCATGGCAACGTGCCGCAGATCATCGAGGCCGCCAAGCGCGGCGTGATGCTGTCCGGCGCGATGCCGTTCGTGTTCCCGACCATCTCGATCGCCGAGAGCTTTGCGCATCCGACCTCGATGTATCTGCGCAACCTGATGGCCATGGACACCGAGGAGATGATCCGGGCGCAGCCGATGGATTCGGTGATCGTGATCGGAGGCTGCGACAAGACGCTGCCGGCACAGGTGATGGCCGCGATCAGCGCCGATCTGCCGACCGTGGTCATTCCCGTTGGCCCGATGGTGGTCGGCCATCACAAGGGCGAGGTGCTGGGCCGAGATGGACGATGCCGAGATCGAGGCGGTGAACGGCCGTCTCGCGCCGTCGGTCGGCACCTGCATGGTGATGGGCACGGCCTCGACCATGGCCTGCATGATCGAAGCCATGGGGCTGTCGCTGCCGATGAGCGCGACGATCCCGGCACCGCATGCCGAGCGCTTCCGCCTCGCCGAGGCCAGCGGCCGGGTCGCCGCCGAGATGGCCAAGGCCAAGGGGCCGAAGCCGAGCGAACTGTTGACGCCGGCCTCGTTCAGGAACGCGCAGGTCGTGCTGCAGGCGATCGGCGGCTCCACCAACGGGCTAATCCATTTGACGGCGATGGCACACCGCTCGCCGCACCGGCTCGATCTCGAAGCCTTCGACAAGATCGGCCGCGAGGTGCCGGTGCTGATCGATCTCAAGCCGTCCGGCGAGCACTATATGGAGCATTTCCATCATGCCGGCGGCGTGCCGAAACTGCTGAAGCAGCTCGGCGATCTCGTCGATCTCGATGCCAGGACCATCTCGGGCGACAGCTTGCGCGACGTCGTCGCCAATGCCGAGGACGTCCCCGGGCAGGACGCGATCCGGCCGCGCGACAATCCGATCAAGACCGAAGGCGGCCTCGCCATCCTGCACGGCAACCTCGCGCCGCGCGGTGCCGTCATCAAGCAGTCGGCCGCGAGCCCGAAGCTGCTGCAGCATACCGGGCGCGCGGTGGTGTTCGAATCGGTCGAGGACATGACCCTGCGCGTCGACGATCCCGCTCTCGACGTCACCGCCGATGACGTGCTGGTGTTGCGCAATGCCGGGCCGAAGGGCGCACCGGGCATGCCCGAGGCCGGTTATCTGCCGATCCCGAAGAAGCTGGCGCGCGCCGGCACCAAGGACATGGTGCGCATTTCGGATGCGCGCATGAGCGGCACCGCGTTCGGCACCATCGTGCTGCACATCACGCCGGAATCCGCGGTCGGCGGGCCGCTGGCGCTGGTGACGAATGGCGACATGATCCGGCTGGACGTGCAACAGCGCAGCATCGAGCTCTTGGTCGATGCGGCCGAACTGGAACGACGTCGCGCCGCGCTGAAGCCGGCCGCCGTGCCCGAAGAGGCGCGGCGCGGCTACGCCTGGCTGTTCAACGAGACCATCATGCAGGCCGACGAGGGCTGCGATTTCGATTTCATGCAGAGGACTGGGAAGACGACCGATACAGGCTGAGCAAACGACGAACGCCCAGACCGCATAAGCGGCCGGCGATAAAACAGGGGGAAACGATGATTGCACGATCCATTCGTGGGCTCGCGGCTGCGGCCGTCATGCTTTTCGTCACGGGGGCCGGGGCGCAGGAGGTGAAGCATTATCGCTTCGCCTATGACCAGCCCCGCAACACCGGCTATTCCATCGCGGGTGACCTGTTTGCCGACAAGCTCAAGGAATTGAGCAAGGGCACCATGATCATCGACCAGTATCCCGGCGCCCAGCTGGGTCAGGAGCCGCAACTGTTGCAGCTCGTGAAGGCCGGCGACATCGAGTTCGCGATCATTTCCTCCGCCAACACCGCGACGATCTCGCCGCAGGCCGGCGTGATGTCGCTGCACTTCCTGTTCCGCGACGAGAACCACGTCATCAAGGGGCTCGCCGATCCACGCGTGTTCGAAGCGCTCAAGACCATGATCGACGAGACCACGCAGGGCCTGCATGTGATTGCGACGGGCTCGCAGGGCGTGCGCCACATGTACTCCAAGAAGGAGATCCACAATGTGGCTGACATCAAGGGCCTGAAGATCCGGGTGCAGGCGACCGCGACCGAGGACACCATGTTCCCGGCCTATGGCGCCCAGACCGTGCACATGCCGTTCGGCAGCGTCTACACCTCTCTGCAGACCGGCGTCGTCGACGTCGCCGAAAACAGCATCAACGTCTACCTCGTCAACAAGCATTACGAGGTCGCCCCGGTGCTCAACATCACCGAGCACGAGGCCAACAACGCACTGGTCTTCATCTCGGACAAGCTCTGGCAGAGCCTGTCGGCGGAGCAGAAGGGCTGGGTGCAGACCGCGGCGAACGAGATCAGCATGAAGGAGCCCGCGAAGGCCTTCGAGCTGGAGCGGACCGCCGCCGAGAAGCTCAAGAAGATGGGCGTCAAGGTCGTCACCGACGTCGACAAGAAGAGCTTCACCGCGATCGCCGACCCCTATCTCGACAAGCTCGCCAAGGATCTCGGCCCGCATGCCGAGAAGATCAAGACCCTGATCCGGTCGGTGAATTAGATTTGGTGCGCTCCCTCTCCCGCTTGCGGGAGAGGGTCGGGGAGAGGGTGTCTCTACAGAGGGATAATCCCCCCAGAGGAAAGAACCCTCACCCGCATCGCTTCGCTCCGCGACCTCTCCCGCAAGCGGGAGAAGTGACGCAACCCGCAGCCGGGAGCAACAATGTCCATCGCCGACAAACTGCTGGTGCAACGCCAGCGTCACCTGAAATGGCGCTGGCTCGATCCGCTCGAGATCGCGCTGATGGTCCTCTGCGGCGTCTTGTGCTTCGGCTTCTCGCTCTCGGTCACCGCCGACATCGTCACCCGCACGATCGGCCATCCCTGGCTGTGGCTGCAGGAGGTGACCTCGACCTTGTTCATCTACGCCATCTTCGTCGGCACGGCGGCGGCGACGCGGCGCAATGATCATCTCTATCTCACCGCGATCTCCGAGGCGATGCACGGCACCTCGCGCCTCGTCGTGGAAGTCATCATCCGGCTCGTTGTGCTCGGCGTCGCCTTCTGCCTGATCTGGTACGGCTACCAGAACTACCTGCGCGGCTTCGGCAGCTTCCGGCTCCCGTCGGGCACGCCGATCGCCTCGCTCTATGCGATCATTCCGATGTCGGGCGTGCTGATCGGCCTGTTCACCATCGAGCAACTGGTCAACGGCCTGCGCAACGGCTTCGATCATCCCGAGCCGCTGGAGGACGATGACGCATCGGTCGCCTCCGACGTGCAGATGAGGGCCCAGCCATGAACGCGCCCGTCGTCCTTGGCCTGATGACGATCTGCTTCCTGTCGTTCGGTTATCTCGGCGTGCCCGTGCCGTTCTCGCTGATGGCCGGCGTGTTCGTCGGGGCGCTGCTATCTGACGTCTCGCTCGCGGCGATCATCCAGAAGATCTTTGACGGCGTCGATTCCGAGGCGCTGCTGGCGATCCCGTTCTTCCTGCTGGTCGGCGAGCTCATGAGCTCGGCCAACGTGGTGGTGCGGATCGCCAACCTTTCGGTGTCGCTGGTCGGCCACATCAGGGGCGGGCTCTCGCAGGTCGTCGTCGTCTTCAGCATGTTCTTCTCGGAGATGTCGGGCTCGACCACCGCCGATGTCGCCGTGATGAGCCGCGCGCTCGGCGGTCCGATGAAGCGCGAAGGTTATGAACCCGCCTTCATCGCCGCGATCATCGCGTCGGCCTCGACGATCGCCGCGCTGGTGCCGCCGAGCATCACCGCCGTGGTCTATGGCGCCGTCGGCAACGTCTCGATTGCCGGCCTGTTCATGGCGGGTGTGGTGCCCGGGCTGATGATCGGTTTCGGGCTGATGTTCTACTGCTATTTCTTCGGGCCGTCCGGCCTGCGCAAGCCGCGCGCGCCGCTGCGGCAGGTGGCGTTCGCGGCCGGCGATGCGGCGCTGCCGCTGATGATCCCGGTGATCCTGCTCGGCGGCATTCTCACCGGCTGGTTCACGCCGACGGAAGCCGGCGTCGTCGCCGTGGTCTGGATCGTGCTGGTGGTGATCCCCGCGCTCAATCGCGGGCATATCCGCAAGATTCCGTATGATTTCTGCCTCGCCGGCCTGATCTTCTCCCTGCCCCTCATCACGATCGGTGCCGCCAACGCCTTCGGCTGGATGCTCGCCTATTTGCGCGGCGCCAGCTACATCGCCGATGTCATCACCTCGATGGCCGGCAACGATCCGCATCTGATCATGCTGCTGATGGTGCTGCTGTTCACCGTGGTTGGCGATTTCATCGAGCCGGTGCCCACCATCATCATCTTCATGCCGCTGGTGAACGCGCTGACGGAGGCGGGCGACATCAACGCCGTACACATGGGCGTGGTGCTAATCGCCACGCTCGCCTTCGGCCTGATCACGCCGCCTTACGGCCTCGTGCTGCTGATGGCCTCGAAATTCGTCGGCGTCAGTTTCGCCAAGGCGCTGCGCGCGGCGCTGCCGATCTATCTGGTGTTCCTTGGGACGATCGCGTTCGCGATCTATTTCCCCAGCGTGGTGCTGTGGTTGCCGCGGCACGTGCTGCCGGAATCGGTCGGCTGCTTCAAGTCGCCGGCGGGCACCGGCTACATCTGTCCTAAGTAGCGGCTTGCGCGACGCGCCAGCCGGCCTCGTCGCAGAGGTAGCGGAACGGGATGCCGTGGCTGTTCTTGAAATAACTGCCGGTGAGCGCGTTGGCCATGCCCTGCATCACCGCGTCATGGCAGACGAACAGGAGGTCGTCGCCGGGATGGCGGTCGAGCCACAGCGAAACGCAGGCCAGCGATCGCTCGGTCATCGCGTCCCAGCTCTCGCCATCGCCGCCCAGGATCGAGACCAGCCCGGTCGCCGAATTGACGCCGTGCCGGATCATGACGTCGCGCACGGGCAGGCCCTCCAGGCTGCCGAAATCGTACTCGATGATGCCCTCGTCGATCGCAAGCGGCACCGCGATCGCCGCGGCGATGATCTCGGCGGTGCGCGCCGCACGCACCAGCGGGCTCGCGACGATGCGGCTGATGCCGAGGCCGCGCAGCATGCTGGCGGCCTCCTGCGCCTGCCTCATTCCGTCCTCGTTCAGCGGGTTGTCGGTGCGACCCTGAAACCGGCCCTCGCGGTTCCAGTCGGTCGCGCCATGGCGCAGGCAGGTGAACGCGCGTGACGGCCTCTTCACTTGCTCTTGCTCGTGAATTTCTTCACCGCCACGCGGAATTCCTCAGTGTTCATCGCCATGATGATCCGGTGCTCCTCGGCGTCGAGCTGCTGCTTGACCGGCGTGGTGGCGGCCTGGTTGACGAGGAGCTTGGTGCCGGCGATCGCCGCGGGCGGGTTCTGCGCCAGGCGCTCGGCGAGCTGCCGCGTCGCCGCCTTCAACTCCGCAGCCGGCACGACCTTGGCGACGAGGCCCCAGTCATGGGCCTGCTGCGCGGTGAAATTGTCCTCGGCGAGGAAGATCTGCAGCGCGCGGCGGATGCCGACGGTGCCGACCATGCCGACCGTCGAGCCGCCGTCCGGCGAGACGCCGATCTTGGCGTAGGCCGGCGTGAACTTGGCGTCCTCCGCGGCGATGCAGAGATCGGTGACGAAGGCGAGGCCCATGCCGGCGCCGGCCGCCGAGCCGTGCACGCTGGACAGCGAGATCTTCGGCATGCGCCTGAGGATCTCGATGAAGGCGTGGTAGTGCTTCAGGAGCTCGCCGACCACCGGCGTCACGGTGCCGGCCTCGGCGGCCGCGCCGATCGTCTGCAGGTCGCCGCCGGCCGAGAAGGCGCGGCCTTCGCCCTCCAGCACGACCACCTTGATGGCGTCATTGCCCTCGATCCACGCCGCCAGCTGTTCGAGCTTCTGCGCGATCGCGAGGTTGATGGAGTTGAAGGCGGCGGGGCGGTTGAGCGTGATGGTCGCGATCGGGCCGTCGATTCGCAGCAGGGCGGGATCATCGGGCGAGGAAACGGGCGGCGAGGAAACGGGCGCAGGCATGGGACTATCCCCGGCATGAGGAGTGTTGCTGCAACTAAATCGCAGAAGGCGCGGGGAGACAATCCCCGCAAGACGCAGCCACCCTTGCGCAAGCAGGGTCGATCGGCTCAAATGGGGCGCCTTCGCCAACGGGACGGACACGAGCGCCGGATCCTCCGAGGCCAGCAACCGACATCATTCGAAGAGGAGACGACATGGGTCGAGCTCGTGTCTGCGACGGAAGCCTGCTGCCATGACGGACGGTCCCGTGATCATCGTCGGCGCCGGCCATGGCGGTTATCAGGTCGCGGCCTCGCTGCGCCAGGCGGGCTTTGCGGGCCGCCTCTGCCTGATCAACGACGAGGCGCATCTGCCGTACCAGCGGCCGCCGCTGTCAAAGGCCTACATCAAGGGCTCCGCCGGACCCGAGAGCCTGATGTTCAGGCCGGAGAAATTCTACCAGGACCAGAGGATCGAGCTGATCGCCGGCCGCGCCGTGTCGATCGATCGCGCCGGCCGCAAGGTCCTGCTCGCCTCCGGCGACAGCCTGCCTTACGGCCACCTCGTGCTCGCCACCGGCGCGCGCAACCGCCTGCTCGATCTGCCCAACGCCAACCTGCCCGACGTGAGATATCTGCGCATCCTCGACGAGAGCGAGGCGCTGCGCGCGATCCTGCCGTCGAAGAGACGCGCCGTGATCATCGGCGCCGGCTTCATCGGCCTCGAATTCGCGTCCACCGCGCGGATCAAGGGCCTCGAGGTCGACGTGCTCGAACTGGGTCCGCGCGTGATGGCGCGCGCGGTCACGGCCGAGGTCTCGGAGTATTTCCAGGCCCGGCATCGCGAGGCCGGCATCCGCATCCATCTCGGCGTGCAGGCGACCTCCATCGAGGCTGAGGGCGGCAAGGTCACCGGCGTCTCCCTGAGCGACGGGCGGCATCTGCCGGCCGACCTCGTGGTGGTCGGCGTCGGCGTGCTGCCGAACATCGAGCTGGCGGCGGAGGCGGGGCTTCCCGTCGCGGCGGGTATCATCGTCGACGAATATCTGGCGACTGCGGATCCCGACATCTCGGCCATCGGCGACTGCGCGCTGTTCAAGAGCCCGCGCTTCGGCGGCGCGCTACGGCTGGAATCGGTGCAGAACGCCACCGACCAGGCCCGCTGCCTCGCGGCACGGCTCACCGGCGATCGCAAGCCCTACGATGCCCAGCCCTGGTTCTGGAGCGACCAGGGCGAGGACAAGCTCCAGATCGCCGGCCTCACCACCGGCTACGATCGCGTCGTGATGCGCGGGGATCCAGCCAGGAAGGCGTTCTCGGCGTTCTGCTATCACGGCGACAGGCTGCTCGGCATCGAATCCATCAACCGCGCCGGCGATCACATGTTCGGCCGCCGCCTGCTCGGCATGGATCGTTCGATCACGCCGCAGCAGGCCTCGGACGAAAGCTTCGACCTGAAGAGCGCGCTGGCCTGATCAGGCCGCGCCGAGCACGTCCGCCACGTCCTCCGCCGTCGGCATCGACGGCCCGGCGCCCATCCGCTGCACGGAGATCGCGGCGGCCGCGTTGGCAAAGGCGAGGGTGGTCCTGAGCGGCACAGCGTCGGCCAGCTGCGCCGCCAGCGCGCCGACGAAGCAATCGCCGGCGCCGGTGGTGTCGACCGCATCCACGGCACGGCCGGGCACGACGATCTCCTCGCGTCCGGCGAGCGCCAGCACGCCGCGCTTGCCGAGCGTGACGCAGATGATCTGGTCGGCCCGCGACTGGATCTGCCGAGCTGCGGCGATGATCCTCGCGGCGCTGGTCTCGCCGTCGAGCTCCGTGCCGGCAAGCAAGGCGAGTTCGGTCTCGTTCAGCACCAGCACGTCGACCAATGCGAGCAGGTCGGCCGGCATCGGCTGCGCCGGTGCCGGGTTCAGCAGCGTGATCGCCTCCGCCGCGCGGGCCCGTGCAAAGAACGCGGCAATCGTCGGCAGCGGAATCTCGAACTGGCTGACCGCGACGTCACCCTTCAGCAGCGGGACGACGCCGACATCGTCGACGCCGACCAGCGCGTTGGCGCCGGGAACGACCACGATGGTGTTGTCGGCCGCCGCGACCGTGATGATCGCCGTGCCGGTGTGCGCCTCGGCGGTATCCTGGACATAGCCGAGATCGACGCCCTGTTCGCCGAGAAAGGCCTTCAGTTCGGCCCCGAACGCATCCGTGCCGAGCCGTCCGACCAGCGTCGTCCGCGCGCCCAGCCGCGATGCCGCGACGGCCTGGTTGGCGCCCTTGCCGCCGGGGAAATACAGCACCTGTTTGCCGGTGACGGTCTCGCCGACCCGGGGATGGCGGTCGGCCGTCGCGACCACGTCCATGTTGATGCTGCCGGCGACGACGACGCGCCCCATGCCGGTCTAGACCTTGACCTCGAACTCGTGCCGGACCTTGGCGATGTCGACCAGGGTCGGCAGGCCGGCCTCGTTGCCGAGCCGCTGGATCTTGAAGGTCGAGGCGGCGCGCGCGAAGTCGAAATGCTCGCGCCAGCTTTTGCCGGGATGGGCGAGGTAGGAATACACATAGGCGCCGTGGAACACGTCGCCTGCGCCGTTGGTGTCGATCACGCGCTCGCGCGGAATCGGCATCGCCGGCATGGTCTCGACCGCGCCGGTCTCGTTGTACCAGAGCAGGCCCTTCTCGCCCATCGTGACGCCGCCGATCTTGCAGCCGCGGCTCTTGAGATAGTCGAGCATCTTCTCGGGCGTCAGGTCCATCTGCTCGCACAGCCGCTCGGCGACGATCGCGACGTCGATGAATTCCAGCAGCTCATGCGTGTTGGTGCGCAGGCCGCCGCCGTCGAGCGAGGTCAGGATGCCGGCCTCGCGGCAGACCTTGGCGTAGTGGATCGCGGCGTCGGGCTGGTGGCCGTCGACATGCAGCACGCGGCAGCCGCCGAGATTGAGGATCGGGAACGGATGAATGTGCTCGTCGTCGCGGCAGCGCACGATGGCGCGCTTGCCGTCCTTGGGCATGATGAAGGACAGCGAGGACTGGTTCACCTTGCGCGGATGCAGCGAGATGGCATATTTCGCGCACATGTCCTGGAACATGCGTCCCAGCCAGTCATTGGCCGCGGTGGCGACCAGGTCGGGAACGATGCCGAGCTTGGCGCAGCAGAACGCGGCCGTCACCGCATTGCCGCCGAAGGAGACCGCGTAATCCCGCGCCACATGCTTTTCGTCGCCGGTCGGCAGATGGTCGGTGATGAAGACGACGTCGATATAGGTCTGTCCGATGAAGAGAGCCTGCATTGATTGTCCGTGATGCGCTTAAGGTCCCGTCCGGCGGACCTACTCTAGCACCGGTTCCGCCCCGGGGCCGCTGAAATTATTCGCAAAACCGCCTTCCGTAGCGCTTGAGGTCAGCATGGCGCCGGAATACGACCATGAGAGGGCCGCCGCAACGGCCATGCCGCGCGAGGGCCGGTCGGCTCCGGTTCCCGTGCGCCCGGAGGGATGGGAAGATGATTACGGGCCTTGATCACGTCGTCGCTCTGGTCAGGGATATCGGTGCCGCCAAGGCCGCCTATCAGACGTTGCTGGGCCGTGCGCCCGCCTGGCAGAATTCGGGCGACGGTGCCGACCGCGTGCTGTTCACGCTTCAGAACGTGACGATCGAACTGATGGCGCCGAGCGGCTTCAGCGTGACCGCCGACCGCATGCGCGCATTGCTCGACGACCATGAAGGCCTGCTGGCGAGCCTCTGCTTTCGGGTCTCGGACATGGGCCGGATGCACCGTCGTCTCGAGCGCGTGGCGCTGCGGCCCGATCCCGTCACAGAGGTCGAGAGCAGCGATGATGTGAGCGGGGCAGTGCTGCACTGGAAGCGCACGCGGGCAGCGACGGAGCTGACGCGCGGCGTGCGCATGTTCTTCCTCGAGCTCGACAGCGAGCGGCCGCTCTCGGCCGTGACCGACATCGCGCCGATCGAAGGCCTCGACCACGTCGTCATCACCACCGAGGACTCCGATCGCGCCGCGGCGCTCTACGGCGCCCGGCTTGGTCTCGATCTCGCCCTCGATCGCTCGCACCAGGACTGGGGCCAGCTGATGTTCTTCCGCTGCGGCGATCTCGTCGTCGAGGTGGTGCGCCGGCCGGTGGCCGGCGGCGATGCCACGCACGACCGTCTCTGGGGCCTGAGCTGGCGCGTCGCCGATATCGACGCCACCCGCGCCCGCCTGATCGCCAGCGGTCTCGACGTCACCGAGGTGCGCAACGGCCGCAAGCCCGGCACCCGCATCATGACCGTCCGCAACGGCACCTGCGGCATCCAGACCGTGCTGCTGGAGCGCTCGCCGAAGCCGGCGGATTGAGTGCCGATACCTCCGCCGTCATTGCGAGGCGCGAAGCGACGAAGCAATCCAGACCGTTTCCGCGGTTGCAGTCTGGATTGCTTCGCTGCGCTCGCAATGACGGCGGGTGCGTGGTACATGGCTAGCAATATTCACCCAGCGAGCACCCCGGTTTGGCGAAGGCAAAGCAGACTCTGAAATGGCAGCGCGACCCCGAGGGGATGCGGCTGCGCATTCTCGAAGCCGCCAAGCAGGAGTTCTCCACCCACGGCCTCGCCGGCGCGCGCGTCGACCGGATCGCGGCCAAGGCCGGCGCCAACAAGCGCATGCTCTACTACCACGTCGGCAACAAGGACGAGCTCTATCTCGCGGTGCTCGAAGGCGCCTATGACAAGATCCGCAGCGAGGAGCGGGGGCTCGATCTGGAGCATCTCGAGCCGCCCGAGGCGATCCGCCGGCTGATCGAGTTCACCTGGAACTACTTCCTGCGCAATCCGGAATTCCTGTCGCTGCTGCAGACCGAGAACCTCGCGCGCGCCAAGCACCTGAAGCGCTCGGCCAAGGTCAAGTCGATGCACTCGCCCTTCGTCGAGATGATCCGCACCGTGGTGCGCCGCGGTGTCGCGAGCGGTGATTTCCAGGTCGAGGTTGATCCGGTCCAGCTCTACATCTCGATCGCCGCGCTCAGCTTCTTCTATCTCTCCAATTCGGCGACGCTCAGCGTCATCTTCGGCCGCGACCTCCTGGACAAGAAGGCCAAGGACGAGCGGCTGGCCCACATGGTCGGCCTCGTCCTGGCCGCGCTGACCGGCCAGTCGGTCGCGCTGTTCGACATTGCCAAGCCGGCCAGGCCGCGGGCCGCGGTGGCGCAGACAGTGTAGTCCAGAGCCGATTCGGCTCTCTTTCATTCCGCGACAAAGCCGCGCTCTCGCACCTTGCTCCGCAATGACGACGAGGCTCCCGTCGGCAACCCACTCTCTCATGCCCCGGACGCAGCGCAGCACGTCAGTGATGCGCTGCAGAGCCGGGGCCCATGCCACCCGTGATGTGCGGGCTCCTGCGTCCCGGCTTTGCGCAACGGCACTGCGCGCCGCGGCGCGTCCGGGACGCGAGAGCATCATGTCCGCCCCCGCACGGGGCGAGGAACCCCGCCGCAAAACGCCACAGGGAATCCGCTGGACAGTATTTATCCAACGGGTTAATTTCTCCCCAGAACCAAGAAAGACGACCGGGAGCGAGACGTGGCTGAAATGAAGCCGCAAGGTGCGGTGTCCAAGATCGTGAATGCGGCCTGGCTGCGCCCGTTCCTGTTTCTCGTCTTCATCGTGGTGGCCTGGGATCTCGCGATCCGCATCTTCCGCATTCCGGCCTATCAGATCCCGTCGCCCGGCGACGTCGTCGCGGTGCTGCGCACCGAATGGCCGGAACTGCTGCGGCAGTCCTGGCCCACGACCTACGCCACCGTTTGCGGTTTCCTGCTGTCGGCGCTGTTCGGCATTCCCGTGGCCATGCTGATCGCGGGTTCGAAAACGGTCGAAAGCTATGTCTATCCGCTCCTCGTATTCTCGCAGTCCGTGCCGAAGATCGCGATCGCGCCGCTGTTCGTGGTCTGGTTCGGCTTCGGCATCATTCCCAAGGTGATCTCCGCCTTCCTGCTCGGCTTCTTTCCGGTCGTCGTCTCGGCGGTGCAGGGCTTCAAATCGGTCGATCCTGACATGGTCGATCTCGCGCGCGCCATGCAGGGCAGCCGTTTTCAGGTGTTCCGCGCCGTGAACCTGCCGCATGCGTTGCCCGCGATCTTTTCTGGCCTGAAAGTGTCGGTGACGCTGGCCGTGGTCGGCGCGGTCGTCGGCGAGTTCGTCGGCTCCAACTCCGGCATCGGCTACGTGATGCAGCGCTCGATCGGCACGTTCGACCTGCCGACGATGTTCGCCGCGCTCGTCATCCTGGCGCTGCTCGGTGTCGTCCTGTTCTGGATCGTCGATCGTATCGAGAAGCTGGTCATTCCCTGGCATGTCAGCCAGCGCGAGGACGTGATTTTCGCATCGTGAGCGAAGCAACGAGCGGCCGGTCAAGGCCGTCGCAACAACGCAAAGGGAGAGTGGCGATGAGGATGTGGACAGGAGCCGTCGCGGCGGCGCTGATAGCCTTCACGGCGATGCCGGCGCAGGCAGCCGACAAGGTCGTGCTGATGCTGAACTGGTACGTCTATGGCGAGCACGCGCCGTTCTATTACGGCAAGGCCAAGGGCATCTATGCGGCCGAGGGCATCGACCTGGAGATCCAGGAAGGCCGCGGCTCCGCTGCGACCACGCAGGCCGTCGCCGCCAAGACCGCCGATTTCGGCTATGTCGACGTGCCCACCATGATGCGCGCCGCGATCAAGGGCGCGCCCGTGATCGCGACCGGCGTGCTGCTGCAGACCTCGCCGATGTCCGCCATGGGCTTCGCCGACAAGAACATCAGGAAGCCCGAGGACATCAAGGGCAAGACGGTGGCGATCACGCCGGCCGATTCCATGACCCAGATCTGGCCGCTGTTCCTGAAGAAGACCGGCCTGAAGGAGAGTGACTTCCAGACCGTCGCCGGCGACGGCCAGACCAAGCTGAACGCCGTGATCAACGGCCAGGCGGATTTGCTGCTCGGCTACGTCATGGACCAGTCGATGAAGATCAAGGACGCCACCGGCAAGGACGTCTATCCGATCAAGTTCGCCGACTACGGCATCAACATGGTCTCATCGGGCATCATCGCCAATGCGGACTATGTGAAGGCCAATGCGGATCTGGTCCGCCGCTTCATGTCGGCGACGACCAAGGCCATCGAAGCGGCCGAGAAGGAGCCGAAGGCCGCGGCGCAGTCGATCCTCGATGCCAATCCCAAGGGCGGCAAGATCGACACGCTGACGCAGGGCTTCGAGCTGACCATCCCGCTCTACCGGACCGCCGAGACCAAGTCCAAGCGGCCGTTCCAGGTCACCGACCAGAACATGGCAGAGACCGTCAATCTGCTGGTCGAATATGGCGGGCTGGATGCCAAAGCCAAGGACAACCCGAAGGCCTTCTACACCAACGACTACCTGCCGAAGGGCGACTCGTGAGCGAAAACTTTCCGTTGTCGTCCCGGCGAAAGCCGGGACCCATAGCCACCAGCCTCGATCGTTGCCGAAGGTCTCTCCCCGCGTGCTCACATGCAACAGCACGGCGTATGGGTCCCGGCTTTCGCCGGGACGACGGGAGGAGAGCGCTGCGATGAACGCTGCGAGCAAACAAGTCGAGCTCCAGCCCGCCGCGCATCTCCGCTTGGTCAGCGACCGGGCGGGCGATGCATCCGGCATCAGGCTGTCGGGCGTCTCGAAGACCTACCGGACGCGCGACGGCGATGTGCCGTCGCTGCGGCCACTCGACTTCCACATCAACGACGGCGAGTTCTTCGTCGTGGTCGGGCCTTCCGGCTGTGGCAAGTCCACGCTGCTCAAGCTGATCTCTGGGCTGCTGCCGCCCACGACCGGAGACATCCTGGTCGAGGGCGAGAAGGTGACGTCGCCGCACGGCAATGTCGGCATCGTGTTCCAGAACGCCTTGCTGCTGCCCTGGCGCAACATCCTCGCCAACGTGATGCTGCCGATCGACATGAAGAAGCTGCCGCGGCAGGAATATCTCGATCGCGCCAAGGCGCTGTTGAAGATGGTCGGGCTTGAAGGTTTCGAGAAGAAGCTGCCCTGGCAGCTCTCCGGCGGCATGCAGCAGCGCGCCTCGATCTGCCGCGCGCTGGTGCACGATCCCAGGATCATGCTGATGGACGAGCCGTTCGGTGCGCTCGATGCGCTGACGCGCGAGCGCATGAACGTGGAACTGATGCGAATCCAGCGCGAGACGAAGAAGACGGTGCTGCTGATCACGCATTCGATTCCCGAAGCCGTGTTCCTCGCCGACCGCGTGCTGGTCATGACCGAGCGTCCCGGCGCGATCGCCGCGATCTACGACGTCCCGCTGCCCCGCCCGCGCTCGCTCGATGTGATGGCGGACCCGGTCTTCACCGAACTGGTGCAGCGCATCCGCAAGCATTTCTTCTCGCAAGGCGCGCTGGATTAGGTGGTCAGGGTGTTCGCTGAACGGGCCATATGCAAGGTGCGCTCCCTCCCCCGCCTGCGGGGGAGGGTTGGGGAGAGGGTGTCTCCGCATCGGGATTGTCTCGCTGAGGAGAGAGCCCTCACCCGGCACTTCGTGCCGACCTCTCCCGCAAGCGGGAGAGGTGCACCGCCGCCTGCGCGACATCTCGGGAGCTAGGTCGCACCATGCCGCCCCGCCTGAAGCTGCGAGACATCGCCTTCTTTGAACGACCCGTACAGTTCGCGCGGCCGTTCCGCTTTGGCGCGATCACGATCAACGCGACGCCGCAGCTCTTCGTGCGGGTCGAGATCGAAGTCGAGGGCAAAGGCACCGCAATCGGTGCAAGCGCCGAGCTGATGGTGCCAAAGTGGTTCGACAAGCGGCCGGAGCTGTCGCCGGCGCAGACGGTGGACGAGTTGCGCCGTTCGCTTCAGATCGCGCGGGGGCTTTATCTGGCGGAGACGGGTTTCCGGCCGGCGTTCGGTCTCCATGCCTCGTGCATCAGTGCCCAAATCAAGGCGTGTGCGAACGAGGACATTCCACCACTCGCGGCGAGCTATGGTCCCGCGGAAATTGACAAGGCGATCCTCGACGCGCTGCTGCGCGCGGTCGGCAGCAGCTTCTTCGACGGAATGGTCGGCAACATCGCAGGGATCGACGGTCGCATGTCGCTCGATCTGACGGGCACCGATATCGGGGCATTTCTGAAACAGTGCACCCCCGTGCCGCGCGTCGCCATCAGGCACACGGTTGGTCTCGATGACCAGATCGAGGGCGAGGGAGGCGTGGCCGACGCGCGCGAAAATGCCGGCGCTCGCTACTTCAAGCTCAAGCTGTCGGGCAATCCGGAAGCAGATGCGTCGCGTCTGGTGCGGATCGGAAAGGAGCTCGGCACGCTTAGGTACGACTACAGCGTCTCGCTCGACGCCAACGAACAATACGCCGATCTGGCAGCCCTGCGCGCGCTGGTCGACAAGCTCGATCGCGATGCCGCGCTGAGGCCTATTGCGGCCCGGCTTCTCTATATCGAGCAACCTATGCCGCGGGACATCACGTGGGAGACCGCACTCGGATCGCTTGCCGAGCGGGCTTTCATTATCGACGAGGCGGACGATTCCTACGATACTTTCCCGAAGATGAGGCCACTCGGCTATCGCGGCATTTCCTCGAAATCCTGCAAGGGCCTCTATAAATCGATCCTCAACGCGACGCGTGCCGCACAATGGACGACGGGTGCAGAGACATTCTTCGTCACCGGCGAGGACCTGACCTGCCAGGCGGGCCTTGCCGTGCAGCAGGATCTAGCGCTCGGCGCCTTCATCGGCATCACTCATGCCGAGCGCAACGGCCATCATTATGTCGATGGTTTCGGCGAGGCCCCTGCCGCCGAAGCTGCGGCCTTCGCGGCCGCGCATCCCGATCTCTACGCCGATGCCGGGCAGGGCATCCGGCTCTCCATCCACGACGGCGATCTCCTGACGGGATCGCTCAACACGGTGGGTTTTGCCACGTCGGTCCACCCGGACTGGTCGGCACTACGCCCGCTCGAACAGCCAAAATCTCAGGAGCAATTGGCATGACCACGCAACGCCTCGGCCTCATCATGAACGGCGTGACCGGCCGCATGGGGCTCAACCAGCATCTGATCCGCTCGATCGTCGCGATCCGCGAGCAGGGCGGCGTGCGCCTGAAGAACGGCGATCGCGTCATGCCCGATCCGATCCTGGTCGGCCGCAGCGCCGAGAAGGTCGAGGCGCTCGCCAGGCGCTACAACATCACGCGCTGGACCACCGATCTCGATGCCGCACTCGCCGACAAGAACGACACCATGTTCTTCGACGCCGCGACCACCCAGGCACGCCCCGGGCTGCTGACCCAGGCCATCAACGCCGGCAAGCACGTCTATTGCGAAAAGCCGATCGCGACGAACTTTGAGGAGGCGCTCGAAGTCGTCAAGCTCGCCAACGCCAAGGGCATCAAGCACGGCACCGTGCAGGACAAGCTGTTCCTGCCCGGCCTGAAGAAGATCGCCTTCCTGCGCGATTCCGGCTTCTTCGGGCGCATCCTCTCGGTGCGCGGCGAGTTCGGCTATTGGGTGTTCGAGGGCGGCTGGCAGGAGGCGCAGCGGCCGTCCTGGAACTATCGCAGCGAAGACGGCGGCGGCATCATCCTCGACATGGTCTGCCACTGGCGCTACGTGCTCGACAATCTGTTCGGCGAGGTCGAGAGCGTGATGTGCATCGGCACCACCGACATTCCCGAGCGCTACGACGAGCAGGGCAGGAAGTACAAGGCGACCGCGGACGATTCGGCCTACGCGACCTTCCAGCTCAAGGGCGGCGTGATCGCCCACATCAACATGTCATGGGTGACGCGCGTCTATCGCGACGATCTCGTGACATTCCAGGTCGACGGCACGCTGGGCTCGGCCGTGGCCGGTCTTTCCGATTGCGTGATCCAGGCACGGCAGGCAACGCCCCGCCCGGTGTGGAACCCGGACGAGAAGCGGCTGCACGATTTCTACGGCGACTGGCAGAAGCTGCCGGACAACGTCTCCTACGACAACGGCTTCAAGGAGCAGTGGGAGATGTTCATCCGCCACGTCTACGAGGATGCGCCCTACAAGTTCACGCTGCTCGAAGGCGTCAAGGGCGTGCAACTGGCCGAGTGCGCGCTGAAGAGCTGGAAGGAGCGGCGCTGGATCGACGTCGCCCCGATCAAGGCGTGAGGTCTGTCGCGTAAGCTCCGATGTCCACCAAGCCGTCATTGCGAGCGAAGCGAAGCAATCCAGAGTCTTTCTGCAGCGGCAGTCTGGATTGCTTCGTCGCTTCGCTCCTCGCAATGACGGGGAGAGGTTCGAAACCATGAACAAGCCCGTCCAACCCATATCCTCCTTGTCGCTCAAGCTGCCGAAAGCCGATCGGTCGATCGAGGCCTATCGTCTCGCGGCCTCGCGAACGTTTCCGGCCCGGCTGGAAGGCACGCTGAATCGCATCGCCTTCTCCGCCGTCCACACGGTGGTCGATCCCTTCGCGGACAACGATCCCTGGCTGTCGGTGGCCGTCGACTGGGACAAGACGATCGCCTTCCGCGAACATGTCTGGGATCTCGGCCTCGGCGTTGCCGAAGCCATGGACACCGCGCAGCGCGGCATGGGGCTGGACTGGCCGACCTCGCTGGAACTGATCACGCGCTCGGTCGCGGCCGCGAAGCGGCGCAATGCGCTGGTGTTCTCGGGCGCGGGCACCGATCACCTCGCGGTCGAGGATGCCAAAACCCTTGATGACGTGATCCGCGCCTATGAGGAGCAGATTTCGGCGGTCGAGAAGGTCGGCGGCCGCATCATCCTGATGGCCTCGCGTGCGCTGGCCAGGCTCGGCCGCAATGCCGACGACTATGCCAGGGTCTATGACCGCGTGCTGTCGCAGGTCCGCGAGCCCGTGATCATCCACTGGCTCGGCGACATGTTCGATCCGGCGCTGTCTGGCTATTGGGGCACCAGGGATCTCGACAAGGCCATGGACACGGCCGTCGCGATCATCAATGCGAACGCGGTCAAGGTCGACGGCGTCAAGGTTTCGCTGCTCGACAAGCAGCGCGAAATCGACATGCGCCGGCGTCTGGACAAGCGCATCAAGATGTATACCGGCGACGATTTCAACTATGCGGAGCTGATCGCCGGCGACGACCGGGGCTTTTCCCACGCGCTGCTCGGCATCTTCGACGCGATCGCGCCGGCAGCGTCCTACGCGCTGTCGCGGCTGGCGGCCGGCGACGAAGCGGGCTTTCATGACGTGCTGGGGCCGACTGTGCCGCTGTCGCGCCACATCTTCAAGGCGCCGACGCGCTTCTACAAGACCGGCGTCGTTTTCATGGCCTATCTCAACGGCCACCAGGATCATTTCACCATGGCCGGCGGCCAGGAGAGCGCGCGCTCGATGCTGCATCTGGCCGAGCTGTTCCGTCTGGCGGATCAGGCGGGCCTGCTTGCCAATCCGGAACTGGCGACGCGGCGCATGAAGACCGTGCTGGCCTCGCACGGGCTGGAGCAGTGATGCGCGATTTCTCCTCCGATCATCGCTGGCTGTCGCTGAACACGGCGACCGTCCGCAAGCAGGGCGATCTCGTTGCGATCATCGACGCCTGCGCGAAACACGGCATTCGCGCCATCGATCCCTGGCGCGACCAGGTCGCGGCAGTCGGTCTCGAGCGCGCCGCGCGCGCGGTGCGCGATGCCGGCCTCGAACTCTCGGGCTATTGCCGCGGCGGCATGTTCACCTCTGACGCCGCGCGCCGGGGCGAGGTGCGCGACGACAACAGGCGCTGCGTCGACGAAGCAAAGGCGTTGGGTGCGTCCTGCATCGTGCTCGTCGTCGGCGGCCTGCCGCAATATTCGCGGCCCGGCAGCGAGGCGTCGAAGGACATCGTGGCGGCGCGCGGGCAGGTGGAGGACGCGCTGGCCGACATGCTCGATTATGCCAGGCAAGCCAAGCTGCCGCTGGCCATCGAGCCCTTGCATCCGGCCTATGCGGCCGACCGCGCCTGCGTGAATACCACCAAGCAGGCGCTCGACATCTGCGAACGGCTCGATCGTGATCGCAGCGGTATGCTCGGCGTCGCGCTCGACGTCTATCATATCTGGTGGGACCCGGAGCTGATGGGGCAGATCGCGCGGGCCGGCAAGGATCGCCTGCTGGCCTTCCATGTCTGCGACTGGCTTGTGCCCACCAGGGACATCCTCAACGATCGCGGCATGATGGGCGACGGCGTCATCGACATCCGATCGGTGCGCGCGGCGGTCGAAGCTCAAGGCTTCGCCGGCTATTCCGAGATCGAGATCTTCTCCAACGACTGGTGGGGCCGTCCGATGGACGAAGTGCTGGCCACCTGCATCGCGCGGCACAGGACCATCGTTTAGGTATTCAAGCACCTCTCATGGCTACTTTGCATGGGGTTGTTTTGGTGCGTTTCGCTGAAACACCTCAGCCGATCGTGCAAGGCACGCTGGCAAAGCCGCGGAACCGGACCCGTCCGCCCCGCACCGGCTGGCCGCTCACCGCGTAGTTCGGGAAGCGTGCCAGGAAGCGCGAGATCGCGATGGCGCCTTCGAGCCGCGCCAGCGCCATGCCGGCGCATTGATGTGCGCCGGTGGCGAAGGCGAGATGGCGGTTCGGCGTGCGCGCGACGTCGAAGGTCTCGGGATCCGGGAATTGCGCGGGGTCCCGGTTCGCGGCACCGATGCACAGCGTGACCGGCGTTCCCGCCTCCAGCATGACGCCGCCGAGTTCGACCCGCTCCGTGGTCATGCGGTTGCCGAGCTGGTTCGAGCTCTCGTAGCGCAGCACCTCCTCGACCGCCGTCCTGATCAGGTCGGGATTGTCGATCAGCCGCTGCTTCTGCCGGGGATGGCGATCGAGCGCCACGAGGCCGTTGCCGATCAGATTGGTCGTGGTCTCGTGGCCGGCATTGAGCAGGAAGATGCAATTGTGCAGCAGCTCCTTCTCGGTCAGCCGCTCGCCGTTCTCCTCGCCCTGGATCAGCCGCGTCAGCACGTCGCGCTCGGGATTGCCGGGCCTCTGCCGCCGCCGCGCCACCAGCGTCGCCAGATAGGCGAGGAAGTCACTCACCGCCTTGTTGCCGCGCACGGCCACCTCCGGCGAGACCACGGGCTCCAGCGCGCCGAGGATCGCGAGCGACCAGTCGCGCAAGGGGCCGCGCTCCTCGTGCGGCACGTCGAGCAGATTGCCGATCACCTCGATCGGGATCGACGAGGCGAAATCCTCGATCAGCTCGCAGCGGCCTTTCGCGGCGATGGCGTCGAGCAGGCCGTCGACCAGCCTGACGAGGTCGGGCTCCATCCCCGCGATCGCCCGCGGCGACAGCGCGCCCATGATGAGCCGGCGCACGCGGGTGTGCGAGGGCGGGTCGTTGAACACCAGGCTGGTGGTGTGGTGCTCGTAGAGCGGCGTGTCGCCATATTTGGGCGCGAACTCGCGCTTCTTGTCCGAGCTGAACGCCTTCGTGTTCTTGTAGGCCGCGACGAGATCGTCATAGCGGGTCAGGAACACCGAGCCGTTCGGCAGCCGCTTGACCGGCGCGTTCTCCCGCAGTGCACGATAGGTCGGGTAGGGGTCGTCGTAGAATTCGGGCGTCAGCTTCTCGAGGTCGAAGCCGGCCGCCAACTCCTTCGCATCTGCGTTCATCCCGTTATTCTCACCGGTTAAAGCCGATATGCCGTTTTTGTTGTTTTGATCGACGCGCGCCTGCGTCTACAGTCCTGCTCTATCTGCTAGCCGACCGGACAGGAAAATGCACGCCCGCGCTGACGCAGCCGACCCGGCCCCGAGCTGGCCCGACGAAATCTTCACAACGCTGGAGCGCTTCGACGTGCGGCAGGTGCCGTACGTGCCGGACGCTGGACATTCCAGGCTGATCCAGCGCGTGCTGGGCGCCTCGACGATGCGCGGCATTCCGCTCACGACGGAAGAGGAGGGCGTGGCGCTCCTCGCCGGCGCCTGGGCCGGCGGCCAGCGCGGCGTCTTGCTGATGCAGTCGAGCGGCGTCGGCAATTGCATCAACATGCTGTCGCTGATTCCGATCCTGCGCTTTCCGTTCCTCACGCTCGTCACCATGCGCGGCGAGTGGGGCGAGTTCAATCCGTGGCAGGTGCCGATGGGATCGACCACGCAGGGCGTGTTCGAACTCTCCGGCGTTCAGGTGCTGCGCGCCTCGCACGCTTCTGAAGTGCCCGCTGTGCTGGAGGCCGCCGCTGCGCAGGCCTACAACGCGCTCACGCCCACCGCCGTCCTGCTGTCGCAGCGCCTGATCGGCGCCAAGGTTTTCACCAAATGAGCAAGGCCAATCTCCTCGACCGCCGTGAGGTCGTCGCCGCGCTGCTGGCGAACCGCGGCGAAGTGGTTGCCATCGGCGGCCTCGGCGCCTCCACCAACGACATCAGCGCCGCCGGCGATCACGCGCGCAATTTCTATCTCTGGGGCGGCATGGGCGGCGCGGCGATGATCGGGCTCGGCCTCGCGCTGGCGCAGCCGCAGCTGCCGGTGCTTGTCATCACCGGCGACGGCGAGATGTTGATGGGGATGGGCAGCCTCGCGACCATCGGCCTGCAGAAGCCTGCCAACCTCTCGATCATCGTGCTGGACAACGAGGTCTATGGCGAGACCGGCGGCCAGACCAGCCACACCTCCGCGGCCGCCGATCTCGTCGGCGTCGCCAGGGCCTGCGGCATCGGCGACAGCCGCGAGATCTCCACCATGAGCGAGATCGAGGCCTTCGCCAAATCGGTCCACGACGTCTCGGCCGGGCCGCGCTTTGCGAATGTGAAGATCGATCGCGCCAATGTCGAACGTATCCTGCCGACCCGGGACGGGACCTTCATCGTGAACCGGCTCCGTGGCGACCTCGGCTTCCAGCCGATCTAGGTCACGCCACATCTTGGTGCGGAACCGGCTACGCACTGAGGTTGCGTTGCAGTATCTTGCTTGACTTTACCGTGGGTGAGTGCTTACTCACCCCGATGAGCTCATTGCGAATGACGGGCGATCTGAGGCGTCAATTGATCCTCGGCGCCGCGAAGCGTTGTTTTGCCCGACACGGATATAATGGCACCACGACGAAGAGCGTGGCGGCCGCTGCGGCCATTTCGGAAGCGTTGCTGTTCAAGCATTTCCCTTCCAAGGCCGCTCTTTACGCCGAAATCCTGAGCGACGAATGCGAGGCCGATCCGGCGCTCGCGGAACTCCTGGAGCGAGAGCCGTCGACGGCGACGCTGGTCGAGATCATTCACGGCATGGTCGAGCACTTCTTGCACGCCGCCAACGGTCCCGACCGGGAGGAAGAGCAGCGCCTACGCCTCGCCGCCACCAGCCATTTGGATGACGGCGAGTTCGCCCGCCTGCTGTATAAGAAGATCGAGGGCCTGATCGGTGCGGTCTTCGTCGCCTCGCTCGAACATGCCGTCGCAGCGGGCGACGCGAGGCGGTTCGAAGGCGAGCCGCTCAATCTGTTCTGGTTCGCTCATCATACGATGATGACGGCCGCGCTGACCCGGCTGCCCGCGACGCCATGCCTTTCCTATGGCGGGACGCGAGCTCTCGACCGGCAGCTGTGTGAGTTTCTCTTGAGGGGTATCGGACTTACCGACGCCGCAATTGCTGCGCATTTGGGCCACGATCAGGCCACTTGTGCGGGCACTAAGGCGATTGAAGAAAGCGCATGACATGAACATCGTAACCGAACACAAGATTTCGGGCGAACCGATCGAAAACAAGGGTCCCAAGCGTCCGGTGCGGCCGGTGCTCTGGTTCATCATCGTCGGTGCGCTGCTGGCCGCGCTGGTCGGCGGCCTCGTCTGGTTCAATTTCTTCCGCGGCCAGATGATCAAGCACTTCCTCAGCATGAAGCAGCCGCCGATCGCGGTCAGCGCGGCCGAGGCCAAGACCGAGGTGCTGCCGAACCTGCTGACCGCGGTCGGCAGCCTCGTTGCCGTGCACCAGGTCGATGTGTCCGCCGACGTCAATGGTCGCGTCACCGAGATCAAGTTCCAGCCCGGCACGCGTGTCGAGGCCGGCACGCCGCTGGTGCAATTGTTCGACGCGCCGGAGCAGGGTGATCTCGCCAACTACAAGGCGCAGGCGACCGTCGCCCAGCTCTCGCTCGATCGCGCCAAGCAGCTGGCGTCCCGCCAGTTCGGTCCGCAGGCCACGGTCGATTCCGCGCAGGCGGCCTACGACCAGGCGCAGGCCGGCATCGCCAAGACCGAGGCGCTGATCTCGCAGAAGCTGGTGCGCGCGCCGTTCGCCGGCGATCTCGGCGTGCGCAAGGTCGAACTCGGCCAGTATCTGACCGCCGGCACGGCGATCGTGTCGCTGACCGATCTGTCGGAACTGTGGGCCAACTTCACCGTGACGGAAAAGGACTCCGCCAGCCTCAAGGTCGGCCAGGCCGTGCGGCTCAAGGTCGACGCCTATCCGGGCCGCACCTTTGACGGCAAGATCACCACGATCGAGCCGCAGATCTCCACCGATACGCGCAACATCCGTGTGCAGGCCACGATCGCCAATCCCGAGAGGATCCTGAAGCCGGGCATGTTCGTCACCACCACCGTGGTGCTGCCGGACAAGCCGGCCGTGATCACCGTGCCGGAGACGGCGGTCGACTATACGCTGTACGGCGACTCCGTGTTCGTGATCACCGAGAAGAAGGAAGAGGACGGCAAGACCAGCCTCTCCGCGGTGCGCACCTTCGTGCAGACCGGCAACCGGCTCGATGGACGCGTCGAAATCGTCAAGGGCCTGAAGGCGGGTGACAAGGTCGTCGCCGTCGGCCAGCTCAAGCTGCAATCGGGCGCGGCCGTCTCGATCTCGACCGACCCCACGCCGCCGATCCCGGCAACGCCGCCGCGCTACTGACCGCATCGGCGTGATCCGGCCCGGCCGGATCACGCCTCTTCAGACATCAAATTCGAGATCGCCGCGATGGCCCTTACCGATATTTTCATCAAGCGTCCGATCCTGTCGGTCGTCGTCAGTCTGCTGATCCTGCTGATCGGACTGCGCGCGGCGATGGTGCTGCCGATCCGGCAATATCCCAAACTGTCGAACACGGTCATCAACATCACGACCGTCTATCCCGGCGCCTCCGCGGACCTGATCCAGGGCTTCATCACGACGCCGATCGAGCAGGCGGTCGCATCCGCCGAGGGCGTCGACTACATCACTTCCTCCTCGGTGCTCGGCACCTCGACGATCCAGGTCTACATCAAGCTGAACTTCGATCCGAACCAGGCGCTCACCGAAGTGCTGGCGAAGACGAACTCGGTCAAATACCTGATCCCGAAGGAATCCAACGACCCGATCGTCACAAAGACCACGGGCCAGACCACGGCCGTGATGTATCTCGGCTTCTCCTCCGAGGAGCTGTCGGGTTCGGCGATCTCGGATTATCTGACGCGCGTGGTGCAGCCGGTGCTGTCCACCGTCGATGGCGTCGCCTCGGCGGACATCCTTGGCGGCCAGACCTTCGCAATGCGGCTTTGGCTCGATCCGCAGAAGATGGCGGGCCGCAACGTGTCGCCGGCCGACGTCGCTGCCGCCATCGCCGCCAACAACTTCCAGTCTGCGGCCGGCCAGACCAAGGGCTATCTGATCGTCTCGAACGTCTCGACGAATACGGGTCTCACCGACGTCAACCAGTTCAAGAAGATGATCGTGAAGGCCAAGGATGGCGGCTTCGTCCGGATGGAGGACATCGCCACCGTCGAACTTGCGGCCCAGAGCACGGATGCGAGCGTCGCCTTCAACGGCGAGCACGCCATCTTCATCGGCGTGCAGGCGACGCCGCAGGGCAACCCGCTGACGCTGGTCAAGGGCGTACGCGCGCTGTTCCCCGAACTCGAGCGCAACCTGCCACCGTCGATGAAGATGAAGGTCGCCTACGACTCGACCAAGTTCATCCAGTCTTCGATCGACGAGGTCGAGAAGACGCTGGGCGAAGCCGTGATCATCGTGATCGTGGTGATCTTCCTGTTCCTGGCCTCGTTCCGCTCGGTCATTATCCCCGTCGTCACAATCCCGCTGTCGATGATCGGCGTCTGCACGATGATGCTGGCGCTCGGCTTCAGCTTCAACCTGCTGACGCTGCTTGCCATGGTGCTGGCGATCGGCCTCGTGGTCGACGACGCCATCGTGGTGGTGGAGAACATCCATCGACATCTCGAGGAGGGCAAGACACCGGTCCAGGCTGCGCTGCAGGGCGCACGCGAGATCGTCGGGCCCGTGATTTCGATGACGATCACGCTGGCCGCCGTGTACGCGCCGATCGGATTCCTCGGCGGTCTCACCGGATCATTGTTCCGCGAATTCGCCTTCACGCTGGCTGGCTCCGTGATCGTCTCCGGCGTGATCGCGCTGACGCTGTCGCCGATGATGTGCTCGGTGCTGCTCAAGAACACCGAGGAAGGCCGCTTCGCCAAGCTGGTCAACAGGGTGTTCGGCGCGATGACGCGCTGGTACGGTCGCAGGCTCGACCGTTCACTCGACTACAAGGCCGTGACCGGCCTGTTTGCGCTGACGATCCTCGGCCTCGTCGGCTACCTCTACATGAACACTTCGAAGGAGCTGGCTCCCGAGGAAGACCAGGGCATCGTGTTCGCGGTGACCAAGGCGCCGAAATACGCCAATATCGACTATGTCGATTTCTACGGCGAGAAGCTGGACAAGAAATTCGAGAGCTTCCCCGAGACCGATCTGCGCTTCGTGCTGAACGGCATCAACGGTCCGCAGGGCGGCATCGCGGGCATGCTGCTCAAGCCCTGGGACGAGCGCAAGCGGTCCTCGATCCAGCTGAAGCCGCTGGTGCAGGCTGAACTCTCCAAGATCGAGGGCGTGCAGGCCTTCGCGTTCAACCTGCCGCCGCTTCCGGGCGGGCCCGGTGGCCTGCCGGTGCAGATGGTGATCAACTCCACCGCCAGCTTCCAGACCGTCTATGAACAGATGGAGAAGCTGAAGGACGCCGCGCGCAAGAGCGGCCTGTTCATCGTCTCCGACAGTGACCTCGCCTACAACCAGCCGAACGTGGAGGTCACGATCGACAGGACCAAGGCCCAGGATCTCGGCGTCAACATGCAGAATCTCGGCGGGACGCTCGCGGTGCTGCTCGGCGGCAACTACGTCAACCGCTTCAACCTCGAGGGCCGCTCCTACCAGGTCATCCCGCAGGTGCCGCGCGCCAAGCGCCTGTCGCCGGATTCGCTCAGCGGCTACTACGTGACGACCAGCAGCGGCCAGCAGCTGCCGCTGTCGACCTTGGTCTCGATCCGGACCAAGACCGATCCGAATTCGCTGACGCACTACAACCAGCTGAATTCGGCGACCTTCTCGGCCGTGCCGATGCCGGGCGTGACGATCGGCTCCGCCGTGGACTTCCTTGAGAGCGAGGCCAAGAAGCTGCCGGCGGGGTTCAGCCACGACTATCTGGCGGACTCCCGGCAATATGTTCAGGAAGGCAACCAGCTCGCGATCACCTTCGGGTTCGCCCTGGTCATCATCTTCCTGGTGCTGGCGGCGCAGTTCGAGAGCTTGCGAGACCCGCTGGTGATCATGATCTCGGTGCCGATGGCGATCGTTGGCGCGCTGATCCCGCTGTTCTTCGGCGCAGCGACCATGAACATCTACACCCAGGTCGGGCTGCTCACCCTTGTCGGCCTGATCACCAAGCACGGCATCCTGATGGTGGAGTTCGCCAACGAGCTCCAGATCAACGAGCGGCTCGACCGCCGCTCGGCGATCGAAATGTCGGCCCGCATCCGTCTTCGGCCGATCCTCATGACCACCGCCGCGATGGTCACCGGCCTGATCCCGCTCCTGACCGCGACCGGTGCGGGCGCCGCCAGCCGCTTCTCGATCGGCCTCGTGGTCGTCGCCGGCATGTCGGTCGGCACGCTCGAGGACAAGGCGCTGCGCACGACCTGAACGCGGACGCATCCCGACCATCGAGCGGCAATGGCCATGGCCATTGCCGCTTTTTCTTTGAGCCTGCTAGACTTGGCCGGCGCAAAAGCGGAGGGGCTGGTTACGCATGATGAGGCGGCGCGACTTCCTGGCGGGGATCGGCGGCATGGTGGCTTTGCAGCCCTGTCCGGCTGCCGCCGAGCGGATTTATCACCTGGGCACGCTGACCCCGATCGCGGCGATCACGCAGGAGAGTCCGGGCGGCAGGATTCTGACCAGGACGCTCGCCGAGCGCGGCTTCAACCTCGGCCGCAATCTGACGATCGAAGCCCGCGGGGCGGCCGGCGATCTCGCCAAGCTTCCGGGGATGATTGCCGAATTGAAGGCGGGCGGCGCCGACGCCATCGTGATCATCGGCTATCCGACCGCCATGGCCTGCAAGGCGGCGGGGGTGCCGACGGTCGCGGCGAGCGGCATTGGCGATCCCGTCGAGACCGGTCTCATCGAGAGCCTGGCTCATCCGGGCGGTAGCATCACCGGCATCTCGGACGTCGCGGCGACCCTGAGCGCCAAGCGGCTGGCGCTGTTGAAGGAGATGTCGCCGAAGCTGAGCAGGGTGGCCATGCTCTGGAACAAAGACGATCTCGGCATGACCATGCGCTATCAGGCCTCGGCCAAGGCCGCGCAGGCGCTCGGCCTGACCGTACAGGCGCTCGGCGTCCGCGAACCCGACGATTTCGACGAGGCCTTCGGGCAGATGAATTCGGATTTGCCCGACGGCATCCTGATGGTGGCGGACGCACTCACCAACCTCAACCGCAAGCGGGTCTTCGAGTTCGCAGCGTCACGCAGATTGCCGGCCATCTATGAATACGACTTTCTGGCCCGCGACGGCGGATTGATGTCCTACGGACCGGACTTCACCGAATCGTTCGAGCGGGCAGCGGCCCTGGTGGCGCGGATCTTCGGCGGCGCCCGGCCCGGCGACCTGCCTTTCGAGCAGCCCACCCGCTATCCGCTGGTCATCAATCTCAGGACGGCAAAGGCTTCCGGTCTCGACGTCCCGCCAACTCTGCTGGCGATCGCGGATGAAGTCATCGAATAGTCAAGCCTCGGCTGCGCAAGACAAGGCCCGGCCTTCTTGGTAGGTTCCAGGGCATGAGCATCTCACTCCATCCCGACACCCCCCAAGCGGGGAGACTGCCGAGCGCAGCAACGGGAGACGCCGTGCCCGGCCAGCCGGCACGGCGAGGGATCAGGAGCCGGCTCTTCACCAAATATGTCGTGCTGTTCGTGGCGGTGGTCGCCGTCGCGCTGCTCGCCAACGGCCTGTTCGAGGTTCTGTTCTACTATCGCGAGCACAAGGCCGCGCTCGTCCGGGTCCAGCACGAGCAGGCCGAGGCCGCCGCCGCCAAGATCGGCCAGTTCGTCAAGGAAATCGAGAGCCAGCTCGGCTGGACCACCCAGCTGCCCTGGTCGGCCGGGTCGATTGAACAGCGCCGGTTCGATGCGTTGCGGCTGTTGCGGCAGGTGCCGGCCATCACCGAACTCGCCCAGGTGGATTCGACCGGCAAGGAGCGCCTGCGGGTGTCGCGGCTTGCGATGGATTCGATCGACAGCGGCGTCGACCTGTCGAAGGATCCGAAGTTTACGGAGGCCGTGGCCCGCAAGGTCTATTACGGCCCGGTCTACTTCCGGCGGGAATCGGAGCCCTACATGACGCTGGCGCTGGCCGGCGGACGCAAGGACGCGGGCGTCTCCATCGCCGAAGTCAATCTCAAGCTGATCTGGGACGTGGTCTCCCAGATCAAGGTCGGCGAGCACGGGCATGCTTATGTGGTCGGTCCGCAGGGGCGTCTGATTGCCCATCCCGACATCAGTCTCGTGCTGCGCAACACCGACATGTCGGATCTGGCCCAGGTGCGCGCGGCACAGGCCAGCGGCGGCGTGATGCCTGATGCGCTGCAGGAGGCGGTGAATATCCAGGGCCACCAGGTCCTGACCGCATCGGCGCCCATCGAGCCGCTGCACTGGACGATGTTCGTCGAGCTGCCGGTCGAGGAAGCCTATGCGGCGCTCTATGCCTCGCTGCAGCGGCTCGCGCTCGTGCTGCTCGGCGCCTCGATCTTCGCGGTGCTCGCGGGAATCTTCCTGGCGCGCCGCATGGTCGGCCCGATCCAGGCGCTGCGCAGCGGCGCCGAACGGATCGGCGGAGGCGATTTCTCCCAGCGCATCTCGATCAAGACCGGTGACGAGCTCGAAGGGCTCGCCGACCAGTTCAACGACATGGGCGCCCGCCTGCAGGAATCCTATGCCGACCTCGAGCACAAGGTCGAACGGCGGACCGCCGAATTGCGGCAGTCCCTGGACGATCTGCGCGCCGCGCAGGACCGCCTGGTCCAGACCGAAAAGCTCGCCTCGCTCGGCCAGCTCACGGCTGGCATCGCGCACGAGATCAAGAATCCACTCAACTTCGTCAACAATTTCTCATCGCTGTCGGTGGAGCTGATCGAGGAGCTCAACGACATCCTGAGATCGGCCAAGCTCGACGACAAGACCCGCGAGGATGTCGACGAACTGACCGGCATGCTCAAGGGCAATCTCGACAAGGTGGTGCAGCACGGCAAGCGCGCGGACTCCATCGTCAAGAACATGCTGCTGCATTCGCGCGAGGGCTCCGGGGAGCATCGCCCCACCGACATCAACGCGATCGTCGAGGAAAGCCTCAATCTTGCCTATCATGGCGCACGGGCCGAGCGGGCCGGTTTCAACGTCACTCTCGGCCGCGATTTCGATCCGGCGGCGGGGCAGGCCGACATCTATCCGCAGGAGCTCACCCGCGTCTTCCTCAACCTGATCTCGAACGGCTTCTATGCCGCGGCCAAGCGCAAGGAGAGTGCGCCCGACGGTTTCGAGCCGACGTTGAGCGCGTCGACCAGAAATCTCGGCAACAAGGTCGAAATCCGGATCCGCGACAACGGCACCGGCATTCCCGCCGACGTCAGGGAGAAGATGTTCAACCCGTTTTTCACCACCAAGCCGGCGGGCGAGGGGACCGGTCTCGGCCTGTCCATGAGCCACGACATCGTCGTGAAACAGCACGGCGGTACGATCGACGTCTTGACCGAGCCGGGCGCATTTACAGAATTCATTATCACGCTGCCGCGCACGATGGCGGCTGAGCGTTTGACCGGAGGCACGACTTGAACGTTTACATCCTTGTCGTCGATGACGAGCCCGATGTAGAAGCGCTGTTTCGGCAACAGTTCCGGCGCGAGCTGCGTGCCGGCCGCTTCCAGATGGAATTCGCGCAATCCGCGCCCGAGGCCCTGCGACTTGCCGCCGAGGTTCGCGATCCCTCGCTGATCCTGATCCTCTCCGACATCAACATGCCCGGCATGAGCGGTCTCGACATGCTGCCGCAGGTTCGCGCCCAGCATCCCGACGTGCCCGTGATCATGATCACGGCCTATGGCGATGCCGAGACGCGCCGCAAGGCGATCGAGCGCGGCGCCGTCGGTCTGCTCACGAAGCCGATCGACTTCGCGCTGCTCAAGCAGGAGATCGACACCCGGCTCGGGCAGGCTGCATGACGGCGACCATCCTCTTCGTCGACGACGAGCCCGATCTCGAAGCGCTCGTGCTGCAGAAATTCCGGCGGCAGATTCGTGACGGGCACGTCACCATCCTGTTCGCGCGCGATGGCCTCGAGGCGCTGGAATCGCTCGCGCAGAATCCGCAGGTCGACATGGTGGTCTCCGACATCAACATGCCGCGCATGGACGGACTGTCACTGCTGCAGAAGATCCAGGAGACCGAGGACAAGAAGTCCACCGTCATCGTCTCCGCCTATGGCGACATGGGCAACATCCGGACAGCGATGAACCGGGGTGCGTTCGACTTCCTCACCAAGCCGATCGACTTCGCCGACCTCGAGGCGACGATCGAGAAGACCATCCGTCACGTCGAGATGCTGCGCGAGGTGCGCCGCCGCCAGGCGGAGGCCGAGCGCGCCCATGCCTCGCTGTCGCGCTACTTCTCGCCGGAGATCGCACGGCGTCTCGCCGCGGATGCCGGCAACGACGGCATGGAGGTGAAGTGGCGCGAGGTCGCGACGATCTTCACCGACATCACCGGCTTCACGACACTGGTCGAGAGCGCGGAGCCGGGCACCCTCGGTGAACTGCTCAACGAGTATGTCGGCGGCATGACCGAGATCGTCTTCGCCCATGAAGGCACGGTGGCCAAGATCATCGGCGACGCGATCCAGGTTCTGTTCAATGCGCCCGGCGACCAGCCGGACTATGCAACCCGCGCGGTGGCCTGTGCCCACGATCTCGATGCCTGGGCGCAGGCGTTCTGCGCGCGATGGAAAGCGAAGGGCGTCGATTTCGGCGCCACCCGGATCGGTGTCCATGCCGGGCCGGCGCTGGTCGGCAATTTCGGCGGCAGTCGCTTCTTCGACTACACCGCCTATGGCGACACTATCAACACCGCGGCGCGGCTGGAGTCCGCCAACAAGCATCTGGGCACCCGCATCTGCGCCAGCGCCAGCATCGCGGCTGCGGCGGAGAACTTCCAGGGGCGGCCGGTCGGTGACCTCGTCCTGCGCGGCCGCAAGGAGCCGCTGCGCGCCTTCGAGCCGCTGCGGCCGGACCAATTCGCGGCGCCCGCGACGACGCAATATGGCGAAGCCTTCGCCCGGATGGAGGCCGGCGATGCCGCCGCCATGCCGGCCTTCGCGGCGCTGGTCGGCACGCATGCCGACGACGCGCTGGCCGGCTTTCATCTGAAGCGCTTGCTCAACGGTGCCAAGGGTGCCCGCATCCAGCTGGACTAGGAGGTCCGATATGATCAGGGAGTTCGCCGCCGGCAATTACAAGTTCATCCCGGCCCTGTTCCAGTACTCGTCCGGTGCTGCCGCGAATGACGGCTACGAGATCGAACGCGTCCGCTTCGACCGCCTGGTGCCGCTGGCGGAAGGCTTTGCGCTCGCTGCGAAATTCATGCAGGAGGCGGGCCGCCCCCTGACGGCGTTCTGCGCCTGCGAGCTGCGCTCGCCGGCTGCTTTCAGCGAGGACGGTTTCCGCGCTTTCAATCTTCATTATGTGAAAACACTGACCGAGTGGGGCATCTTCGACGGCACCACCAACCCGGTGGCGCGCAGCAATGTCTGTCCCGAGATCGACCCGCCCGCCGAACCCTCCTTCTACGCGTTCTCTTTCACGCGACCGACGCGCGCCGGGACCCCGACATTCGTCATCGCCGGCGGCGCCGAGGCGCGCGAAGGCAGTGGCACCTATCCCGAGCGGATCGTCCGTTACCGCGAGGTCGGCCCGGACGCCCTGCTGGAGAAGGTGCGCATGACGACCTCGCACATGAAGAAGCGCATGGCGGAGTTCGGCGCCGGCTGGAACGATGCGACGGGGGTGCAGGCCTATTCGATCCGCGACTTCCATCATGCGCTTGCGGACGAACTCGTTCGCCCCGGCGCGCTGCGTTCCGGCCTGACCTGGCATTTTGCAAGGCCCCCCGTCGTCGATCTCGAATTCGAGATGGATTGCCGCCGCGTGATCCGTGAGGTCGTGATTTAGAACATGATGGAAATAGGTCTCGGTGGATTGCCGAGGTCCACCTCTCCCCAGCGGGGAGAGGTCGGATTGAGGAGCAATCCAGGTGAGGGACCGCAGCGTTCGGTGAGACCGCAAGCCCTCGCCCGGACTGCATCTTCGATGCAATCCGACCTCTCCCTACGGGAGAAGTATGGCTCGCACGGATTCAAGAAAGTTCATTAGCGCTGCTTCGGGTCGAGCGCGTCACGCAGGCCGTCGCCGAGCAGGTTCAGCGACAGCACCACCAGGAAGATCGCGAGGCCCGGCCAGATCGCCATCCATGGCGCCTGGGTCAGGAAGCGTTGCGCCGCATTGAGCATGCTGCCCCAGGAGGGGGCGGGTGGCTGTTGGCCGAGTCCGAGAAACGACAGCGCCGCCTCCGCGATGATGGCGGCTGCGATCGAGAGCGTTGCCTGCACCAGGAGAGACGGAAGGATGTTCGGCAGGATGTGCGACACGGCGATCCGCCAGGGCGGGTTGCCGAGGGCGCGCGCGGCTTCCACATAGTCCTCGGCCTTGACGCTCAGCACCTGTCCGCGAGTCAGGCGGATGAAGATGGGGGTGGCCGAGATGCCGATGGCGATCATGGCGTTGCCGAGGCTCGGGCCGAGGAAGGCCGCCAGCGCGATCGCCAGGATCAGGAACGGGCAGGCCAGCATCGCATCGGTGATCCGGCTGATCAGGGCATCGACGAATCCGCCGCGATAGCCGGCGAGGAGACCGAGCGGCACGCCGATACCGAGCGCGATCGCGACGGAGATCAGGCCGGCGAGCAGCGAAGCGCGTGCGCCATAGACGACGCGACTGAGGATGTCGCGACCGAGGTCGTCGGTCCCGAACCAGTGCGCGGCGGTGGGCGGCTTGCGCACCAGGCTCCAGCTCGTCGCGATCGGATCGTAGGGCACCAGGAGCGGGGCAAGCGTCGCGCCTGCGATGAAGATCGCGATCACGACCAAGCCGAACACAGCGGCCTTGCGCTTGAACAGGCGCCGCCGCGCGCGCCGCGCCGGGCTGTCGAGTTCGTAAGGGTCTGCCGCGGGGCCGGGCAGTACGACATCGGTCATGGCTTCAGCCCCGCAGCCGTGGATTGACGAGGACGTAGGCGACGTCGGCAACCAGGTTCAGCGTGATGTAGACCGTGGCCGTCACCAGAACGACGCCCTGCACCACCGCGTAGTCGCGGTTGAAGACGGCGTCCACGATCAGCTTGCCGAAGCCGGGAATGGAGAAGATCTGTTCGGTCAACACGGCGCCCGACAGCAGCGTGCCGAGTTCGAGCGCGCCGAGCGTGATGATCGGCGTCAGCGCATTGCGCATCGCATGTTTGAGGATGACGGAACGCTCCGACAATCCCTTGGCGCGCGCGGTGCGGACATAGTCACTCTCCAGCACCTGCAGCATGGCGCTGCGGGTATGTCGCATCAGGATCGCGGAGATCGCGTTGCCGAGCACGAAGGCCGGCATGATGGTGGCGGCGAGGCTGGCGCGCCAGTTCTCGGTGAGCGGCACGTAGCCGGAGGCCGGCAGCCAGCCGAGATGGATCGAGAACAGGAAGATCAGCAGGATTCCGAGCCAGAAGTTCGGCGTCGAGATTCCCCACAGCGCAAACAAATTGGCGCCATAGTCCCAGGCCGTGCCCTTCTTCACCGCCGAGACGATCCCGGCGGGAATGCCGATGCAGAATGCGATCAGGATCGCCATCGAACCCAGCTGCAGGGTGACCGGCAGCTTCTGCGCGATCAGCTCGCGTACCGGCATCTTGTTGCGCAGCGACTCGCCGAAATTGCCGGTGAGGACGCCTTTCAGCCAGTAGACGTATTGGACGGGGATGGGCTGGTCGAGCTTGTATTGCTGCCGGATCTGCTCGATCACGGCGGGGTCGCGCTCCTCGCCGGCCATGACGAGGGCGGGATCGCCGGGCAGCAATTGCTGCAGCGAGAAGATCAGCACCGACACGAAGAACAATGTCGGCACGATCTGCGCGATCCGGCGGGCGAGGAAGTTCAGCATGGTACCGGTCGCTTGGTGCTGGCGGCTGCGCTCACTTGAACTTCAGCCCGACCACCCGCACCAGCCCATCCGGCATCTGCCTGTAGCCTTCGAGTTTCTTGGTGTGCGCGATCAGCAGCTTGCGATGGTAGATGTAGATGATCGGGAGATCGTCGAGCAGGATCTTGGTCAGCTTCTCGTAGATCGCCTTGCGCGCCTCGACATTGGACGTCATGCGTCCGTCTTCCATCAGCTTGTCGGCCTCCGGATTCGAATAGACGCCGTCGTTCTGCGGCGCCTTGCTGCGCATGAAGATGTAGGAATTGCCGTCCGGATCGATGCGGCCGCTCCAGTTGATCTGGAACACCTGGAATTCGCCGGCCTGGGCCTGCTTGAAGGTGGTGGCGAACTCGACCGCACGGATCTTGATGTCGAAGCCGGCTTCGGCGGCCATCGACTGGATCACCTGGGCGACCGCTTCGTTCTCGGCGCCCTTGGGGATCATGTAGTCGACCGTCACGGGTGCCGTGACGCCGGCTTCCTTGAGCAGCGCCTTGGCCCTGGCGATGTCGCGGCCACGGACCTGGAAAGCCTTCTGGTAATAGGGATGGGTCGGGCTGACCCACTGGTTGCCGGGCGTGAACTCACCGTTGAAGACGACCTGGTTCAGCGCCTCGCGGTCGATCGACAGATCGAGCGCCTGGCGCACCTTGGCGGACTGGCTGAGCGGCCCCTTGGCCTTGTCGTTGCCGACATTGATGGTGAGGCCGAGATAGCCGAGCTCCGGCGCGGTCGACAGAACGAGGCGCGAATCGGCGCGCACGTCCTTGATGTCGGTAGCGAGCACGCGCTCGATCAGGTCCAGACCGCCGGATTTCAGGTTGGCGAGCCGAACCGTGGCATCGACGATCGGCAGGAACACAACACGGTCGATGTGGATGTTGTCCTTGTTCCAGTAGTCGGCGAACTTCTCGAACACCATGCGGTCCTGCTGGACGCGCTCGACGAATTTGTAGGGACCGGCGCAGACCGGATTCAGGCCGAACTTGTCGCCGGCTTCCTTCGCCGCCTTCGGCGAGACCATCATGCCGGAGCGGTCGGTGAGCTGGGCGATCAGCGGCGAGTAAGGCGTCTTCAGCACCAGCTTGATGGTGAGGGGATCGACCACCTCGACATGGTCGACGCTGGCGAGCTCGGACTTCCGGAAGGAGGTCGGCATCGTCATGTGACGCTCGAGCGAGAACTTCGCAGCCTCCGCGTCGAGCGGCTCGCCGTCATGGAACTTGACGTTGGGGCGCAGCTTGATCGTCATCTCCTTGCCGTCCGCCGAGGTCTCGTGGGACAGCGCCAGCTGCGGCACGATGTTCAGCTTCTCGTCGATGTCGAAAAGCTTGTCGCAGAAGGCCGAGAACACGATGCGGCCGACATAGGTGCGTCCGATGCTGGGATCGAGGATATCCGGGTCCTCCGCGAGACCGATGCGCAGCGTGGTCTGGGCGTGGGTGGTGCCAGCGAGCGACGTCAGCAGGGCCGACGCCAGAATTGCCAAACGCACGAGACGCATCGTTCTCAACCTCTGTTTTGCGGACTGGCCTGGGTTTGCTTCCAATCAACTAACCCCGCCGCCGCGGACTGCTTCCCGGCCGCCGCTGAAGGCGGCGACCAATTTTTCGAGGACGGGGGAGAAGCCGCCGTCCGCGGGCACGATCGCCGCGGAGGAGGGTAGTTCCGCCGTCCGATGGCATGCCGTTGCATGTCCGATGCCATCGGATGCGAGGACCGGCATGTCGCTGCGGCAGCGGTCGATGACATAGGGGCAGCGGGTGTGGAACCGGCACCCGGACGGGGGATTGAGCGCGCTGGGAATCTCGCCCTGCAGCACAATCCGGCTGCGCTTTGCCTGCGGTTTAGGCACGGGGATCGCGGACAGCAGCGCGCGGCTGTAGGGATGGCGAGGTGCTGCGAACAGCCCGTCGGCGTTCGCGGTTTCGACGATCTGGCCGAGATTCATCACGGCGACATGGTCGGCAATGTGTTTCACCACGGCCAGGTCGTGCGAGACGAAGATGTAGGCGAGACCGAGCCGCTCCTGCAGCTCGCGCAGCAGATTCAGGATCTGCGAGCGGATCGAGACGTCGAGCGCGGAGACGGGCTCGTCGCAGATAATGAGCTTCGGCTCGACCGCCAGCGCGCGGGCGATCGCGATGCGCTGGCGCTGGCCGCCGGAGAATTCGTGCGGATAGCGGCGGGCGAGGCGCGGCTCCAGCCCGACCAGCCGGAGGATCTCCTCGACGCGCTCACGCCGCCGCGCGGCCGGCACCAGATCGTGCAGCGCCAGCGGCTCGGTCAGGATCTGGCCGACCGTCATGCGCGGATTGAGCGAGGCGTAGGGATCCTGGAAGATGATCTGCGCCTCGCGGCGGAAGGCGCGCAGCGCCACGGCGTCGAGCGCCAGCAAATCGCGGCCCTGGAAGCGGATCGTGCCCGCATCCGGTTCGATCAGCCGCAGCACGAGACGGCTGACGGTGGATTTGCCGCAACCGGACTCGCCGACCAGCGCCAGCGTCTTGCCGGCCTCAAGCGAGAACGAGACGCCGTCGACCGCCTTGACATGCGCCAGCGGCCTGCCGAACAGCGAGCGCTCGGCGACGAAATGCTTGACCAGCCCTTCGACTTCGAGGAGTGCGGTCATCTCTGCTCCTCGCGACTGACGATCTCGTGTCCCGGGCGCGGCGCAATGCCAAGCGTCGCACTGCTGAACGGGGACCCAGCTCGTTGCCACATGGGCCCCGGTCCAGCAGTGCACCACGGCGCTTCGCTTGTTTTGCACTGCGCCCGGGGCAAGAGAGGAGCAAACAGCACCATCAGGTCACCAGGGCTTCGAGCGGCGCGCGGATGCAGCGCGAGAGGTGGCCGGGGCTGACTTCGACCAGCGGCGGCGGCGCAGTGGTGCAGGCGTCGCGCATGAACGGGCAGCGCGCGGCGAAGCGGCAACCCGCCGGCGGCTGCGCCATGTTCGGCACCATGCCCTCGATGGTCGCGAGCTGCTCGGCGCGATGGTCGAGCCGCGGGATCGAGCCGAGCAGGCCGACGGTGTAGGGATGCTGGGGGGCGGCGAAGAGATCGTCGACCCGGGCACGCTCGACGATTTCGCCGGCATACATCACCGCGACCTCGTCGCAGACCTCGGCGACCACGCCGAGATCATGGGTGATCATGATGATCGCAGCGCCGCTGGCGGCCTTGAGCTCGCGCATCAGCTCCAGGATCTGGGCCTGCAGCGTGACGTCGAGCGCCGTGGTCGGCTCGTCCGCAATCAGGAGGCGGGGATCGCAGGCCAGCGCCATGGCGATCATGACACGCTGGCGCATGCCGCCGGAGAGCTTGTGCGGATAATCGTCGATCCGCCGTTCCGGCGAGGGAATGTGGACACGGCGCAAGAGCTCGATGGCCCGCTCGCGCGCGCTGCGGCGCGAGCCGCCGCGATGGCGCAGGATGGTTTCGACGATCTGGTCGCCGATGGTGAAGCTCGGATTGAGCGAGGTCATCGGCTCCTGGAAGATCATCGCGAGCCGGTTGCCGCGCAGATCGCGCAGCGTCGCGTCCGGTGTCGTCAGGAGGTCGAAGCCGTCGAAGCGGATTGCGCCGGAGATCTCGGTGCTGGCCTTCGGCAGCAGTCCCATGATCGCCAACGAGGTCACGCTCTTGCCGCAGCCGGATTCGCCGACGAGGCCGAGCGTGGCGCCGTGGGCGACACTGAGATCGACGCCGTCGACGGCGTGGGTGACGCGGCCGTCGTCACCATGGAAGCGAATGCGCAGATCGTTGATCTCGATCAGAGGAGGCGCGCTCATGACGACCGTGCCTGCGCCGCGGCGATGCTGGCGTCGATGACGCTACGATCGGTGTTGCCGGCCGGATTCTGCCGCGTCGGCATCGATCCGCGGAAATGCACCCAGATTTCGTGGCTGACGCGCTCCAGCCGCTCGAGTTCGCCCAGGGGATCGGGATGGTCGTCGGCGCGAATGTCGAGCGCCGGCCATTCCTCCTCGCCGTGGATCAGCAGCGCCGCGGACTGCTTGCCGCGCTTGTCGCCCCCGGCGGCTTCGCCCGCGCGCATCGCCGCGAGCAGGCGGCGAGGGAAGGGCAGGGGGTCATTGGCAATGTAGGTCCTTGCAGTCTCATCCAGCACGTCGGCGCCGGCCAGCATGTTGCCGGCGATCGAGAAGCCCTCGCCCGCAAGGTGCCCGCACCAGTCGACGCAGTCGCGCCCCGTATGCGCCGCAATGGCGCCACTGGCGTCCATGATGTGGACCTGCCGGCTCTCGCGACCGTCGTCGGCGGCAAGCAGGGCGGCGAGGATGTCGTGCGGATTGAGGCCCTCGCGCAGCAGCTTGACGCCGTCGATGCCGTAATAGGGATTGACGAAGGCCTGCGTCGCGATGGCGCCGAAGCCGGCGGTGATATAGGGCACGCGGGCGCCGACCGCGAAAAACCGCGTTGCAACGGCAATGCCGAACTGGCCGGTGGCAGGATCTCGCGCGATGATCGACCAGGTCATGTGCTGCCTTCAGCGTCCCGCGGCGTAGCCCTGCATGCCGCGTGGATTGGCGGCGGCGCGCCGGCGGACGCCGACCCGCGAAGCCGCCGTGAGGCGGCCTTCGGACCAGTCGGGCCCGACTTCGACGATATGCCCGCGCTCGCGCAAATTCTCGATCGTCGCCTTCGGCACGCGGTTCTCGACCACGAGCACGCCGGGGCGCGCGGTGCGCGGCCAGAACGAGATCGGGAAGTGCTCGGAATGCCAGGCCGGCGCGTCGATCGCTTCCTGGAGATTGAGGTTGCAATGGACGTGGCGCAGGAAGAACTGCGTGATCCACTGGTCCTGCTGGTCGCCGCCCGGCGAGCCCCAGGCGAGGTAGGGCTCGCCGTCGCGCAGCGCCATGGACGGCGAGAGCGTCGTGCGCGGCCGCTTGCCCGGCGCGAGCGAGCTCGGCTGGTTCTCCTCCAGATCGAACATCTGCGCGCGGCTGCCGAGGCAGAAGCCAAGCTCGGGAATGATCGGCGAGGATTGCAGCCAGCCACCCGACGGGGTCGACGACACCATGTTGCCGGCCTTGTCGATGATGTCGAAATGCACGGTGTCGCCCCGCACCTCGCCGAAGCGTCCAACCGTCGGTTCACCCGCGCCCAGCGCGCCGACCGCCTCGCGTTGGCCTTCGGCTCGACGCAGCTTGACCACGCCGCCAAGGCCCTCGACCGTGCCAGGCCGGAGATCGAGCGAGGCCTTGTCGGTGACGAGTTTGCGGCGTTCGTCGTTGTACGCGTCCGACAGCAGCGTTCCGATCGGGATCTCGCTGAACTCAGGGTCGCCGTAGAATTTCTCGCGGTCGGCGAAGGCAAGCTTGGCGCATTCGATCTGGAGATGGATGAACTCCGGTCCCGTCGGGTCGAGGCCGTCCAGCGCAAAGCCCTTCAACAGCGCGAGCTGCTGCAGGGTCACCGGCCCCTGGCTCCAGACGCCGGCCTTGCAGACGGTATAGCGGCCGTAATCGTAGGTGAGGGGCGCCTCGACGGTCGGCTGCCAGCGCGCCATGTCGTCGGCCGAGAGCACGCCGCGATGCGGCGAGCCGCTGACGTCCATCACCTCCTGCGTCCGGCAGAACCGGTCGATGGCCTCCGCGACGAAGCCGTGCGACCAGGCTTTTCTGGCACGCTCGATCTCGGCGTCGCGGCCACCGCCGCCGCTTTCGGCCTCCTTCAGGATTCGGGCATAGGTTGTGGCCAGCGTCTTGTTGGTGAAGAGCGTACCGGGCTTGGGTACCTCGCCATTCGGCAGATAGACGGCCGCCGAGGTCGGCCAGTGCTTGCGAAACAATTGCTCGACGGTCTGGATCGTCGCGCAGGCGCGCTCGACCAGCGGGTAGCCGTCGCGTGCATAGGAGATCGCAGGCTCCAGCACGTCGCGCACGCGCATCGTGCCGTAGTCGCGCAGCAGCATCATCCAGGATTCGAAGGTGCCGGGAACGCAGGCCGCGAGCAGGCCGGTGCCCGGCACCATGTCGAGGCCTTCGCTCTTGTAATGCGCGATGGTGGCGCGCGCCGGCGCCGGGCCCTGGCCGCAGATCACCTCGGTACGGCCGCGCTTGACATCATGGACGATGATCGGGACGTCGCCGCCCGGGCCGTTCAGATGCGGCTCGACCACCTGCAGCGTGAAGGCGGTGGCCACGCCGGCATCGAAGGCATTGCCGCCCTTCTCGAGAATGGCCATCCCGACGGCCGTGGCGATCCAATGCGTCGTCGCGACGACGCCGAAGGTACCTTCGATCTCGGGGCGCGTCGTGAATGGATCGGGATTGATGTTGGACATGGGCAACCTCAGTATCGGCGCGCGCAATTGATCACAGTCGATGGCGCGATGCCACATGCAGAGGTCGCATGGCACGCGCGCGTCAAGCTGGCACCGGTGCGGTGTTGACGGCGTGGCAAGCCACGCCGTCGATCAGCGCCGGGGGCTCCTTTCGGCACAGGTCGAAGGCGAGGGGACAGCGTGGATTGAAGGCGCAGCCCGGGGGCGGATTGATCGGGTTCGGAATCTCGCCCTTCACCGGGATGCGCTGGCGACCGCTCATGGCCAGATCCGGCACGGCGCCCAGCAGCATCTTGGTGTAGGGCATGCGCGGCCGGGCGAACAATTCCTTACCTTCGGCGATCTCGACGATGCGGCCGAGATACATCACCCCGACGCGGCTCGCCATGTGGCGGACGACGGCGAGGTTGTGGCTGATGAACAGGTAGGTCAGACCGAACTTGTCCTGGAGGTCGCGCATCAGGTTGAGGATCTGCGCCTGCACCGAGACGTCGAGCGCCGAGGTCGGTTCGTCGCAGACGATGAACTCGGCCTCGGAGGCGAGCGCCCGCGCGATTGCGATACGCTGCCGCTGGCCGCCGGAGAACTCGTGAGGAAATTTCAGCCGATCGTCGGGATGCAGGCCGACGAGGCTGAGAAGTTCGCCGACGCGAGCCTGGATGTCGCGCTCGCCCTGGATCAGATCGAAGGCGCGGATCGGCTCGGAGACAATGGCATCGACCCGAAAGCGCGGGTTCAGGCTCGCATAGGGGTCCTGGAAGATCATCTGGATGCGGCGGCGCAGCTTGCGGCGTGCGCCTGCCTGCTTCGGGTCCGTCATCGAGATGCCGTCGATCAGCACCTCGCCCGAGCTTGGCGGCAGCAGGCCGACGACCATGCGGGCCACCGTGGTCTTGCCCGAGCCGGATTCGCCGACCAGCGCAAAGGTCTCACCCTTGCGGATGTCGAAGGTGACGCCGTCCACCGCCTTGAGAAATTCGAGATCCGCACCCTCGAGCACTCGGTTGAGCCAGGGCTTCGAGACGTCGAAGACGCGCCGGAGGTTGTTGGCCTTGACGAAGGGCGCGCTCATGCCGCGCTCTCCGCAGGCACGTCGTCGTAGAGATGGCAGGCGACCGACTGCGCGCCGCGCGGCAGCGGTTCGGGCCGATCCACACGGCAACGGTCGAAGGCGGCAGCGCAGCGCGGGTTGAACGAGCAGCCCGGCGGAATCGCAGACAGTCTGGGCATCGAGCCCGGGATCTGGACGAGGCGCTTGTCGTCGCCTGCGAGCGTGGGGATCGCGCCCATCAGTCCCTTTGCGTAGGGATGGAGCGGCGTCTTCACGACGTCCTGCACCGGGCCGATCTCGGCAACACGTCCGGCATACATCACCGCGACCCGGTCGGAGGTCTCGGCGATCACGCCCATGTCGTGGGTCACCAGCATCACGGCGGTGCCGTGGTCGCGGCCGAGCCGCTTGATCAGCGAGATGATCTGCGCCTGGACCGACACGTCGAGCGCCGTCGTCGGCTCGTCGGCGATGATGAGTTCCGGCTCGGCACAGATCGCGAGCGCAATCACGACGCGTTGGCGCATGCCACCTGAAAACTCATGGGGATAGCCGTCGATGCGCTTGTCCGGGGCGGGGATGCCGACCTCGGCCAAAAGGTCGATGGCGCGTCGCCGCGCGGCGGATTCCGAGAGGTTCAGATGCGTCCTGATCGTCTCCACGATCTGGTCGCCGATCCGGTAGAGCGGATTGAGCGAGGTCAGGGGGTCCTGGAAGATCATGCCGATGCGCTTGCCGCGGATACGGCGCATCTCCTCGGGCGCAAGATTGTCGATGCGCAGTCCGCCGAGGCGGATCTCGCCGCCTGCGATGCGTCCGGGCGGATCGATCAGGCCGATCACGGAGAGGCCGGTCACGGACTTGCCGGCGCCGGATTCGCCGACGACGCCCAGCACCTCGCCCTTGGCGATGTCGAAGGAAACGCCATCGATCGCGCGCAACGTGCCGCGGCGGGACGCGAACTCGACCTGGAGATTGCGGACGGAGAGGACGGGTTCGCTCATGGACGCTGCACGCTCATCGGAGTTTGGGGTTGAGCGCGTCGCGCAACCAGTCGCCGAGCAGGTTGATCGACAGGATCAGCGCCGCCAGGGCAATTCCGGGGAAGGCGACGATCCACCATTCGCCGGCAAACAAATAGCCGTTGCCGATGCGGATCAGCGTGCCAAGCGATGGCATGGTCTCGGGCATGCCCGAGCCGAGAAACGACAGCGTCGCCTCGGTGATGATGGCGAGCGCGAGGTTGATGGTGGCGATCACCAGCACAGGCCCCGTCGTGTTTGGCAGCACGTGGCGCAGCATGATCACGGGGGCCGGCAGGCCGATCAATTGCGCGGCGGCAACGTAATCCTTGTTCTTCTCGACCAGGACCGAGCCGCGCACCGTGCGCGCATATTGGACCCAGAAACTCAGGCCGATCGCGAAGACCAGGACCGCCAGCATGCTCATCTCGTCCAGCTTGTTGCCGAAGACCGATTTGGCGATGCCATTGATCAGCAGCGCAATCAGGATGGCCGGGAAGGACAGCTGCACGTCGGCGATGCGCATGATCAGACCGTCGACGGCGCCGCCGAAATAGCCGGCCGTCAGCCCGAGCAGGATGCCGAGCGCGCCCGAAAGAATGACTCCAAGCACGCCGACCAGCAGCGAGATGCGCAAGCCATAGAGGATGGCGGAGAGAACATCGCGGCCCTGCTCGTCGGTGCCGAGCAGGAACGGGCTCTGGCCGTCAGCCGTCCACAGCGGCGAGATACGCGAGTTCATCAGCTGGAGCTGAGCCGGATCGAACGGATTCTGGACGGACAGCAAGGGAGCGAAGATCGCGACCAGGAAAAAGAGCAGCGTCACCCCGGCCGCGACCATGGTGATCCTGGAGCGGCGGAACGAATGGAACAGATCGCTGTCGAGCGCGCGCCTGAAGCGGCCCGGCGCCGCGGCACGCTTTCCGGCATCGTGCGGAACGACGGCCTCGCTCATCTCAATGCGCCCGGCTGACCGTCGAGCGCAGTCGCGGATCGACGATGGTGTAGAGGATATCAACCACGAGATTGATGGTGACGAAGATCAAGGACACCATCATCAGATAGGCAGCCATGATCGGGATGTCGACGTTCTGGACGGCCTGCACGAACAGGAGGCCCATGCCCGGCCACTGGAACACGGTCTCGGTGATGATCGCGAATGCAATTACCGAGCCAAATTGCAGCCCCGCCACGGTGATCACGGGAACGAGTGTGTTGCGCAAGGCATGGCCGAAATGAATCGCGCGCGTGGTCAGGCCGCGTGCGCGGGCGAAGCGGATGTAATCGGTGCGCATCACTTCCAGCATCTCCGCCCGGACCAGCCGCATGATCAGCGTCATCTGGAACAGGCCGAGCGTGATCGAAGGCATGATCAGCGCCTTCAGGCCGGAGAGCGTGAGCAGTCCCGTCGTCCACCAGCCAATGCGCACGACGTCGCCACGGCCGAACGAGGGCAGCCATCCGAGGGTCACCGAGAACAGGTAGATCATCAGGATGCCGATCAGGAAGGTCGGCAGTGAAATGCCGATCAGCGAGACGGCCTGGAACAGATGCGAGAGCCAGCTGTCGCGGCGCAATGCGGAATAGACGCCCATGAGGATGCCGCTGACCATGGCGAAGACGGTCGCGCAGATCGCGAGCTCCAGCGTCGCCGGCATCCGCTCAATCAGCAGGTTGGTGACAGGCAGGCGGAACTGGTAGGACACGCCGAACTTGAACTGCGCCGCATTGCCGAGATAGCGGCCGAACTGCACGATCACGGGATCGTCGAGACCGAGGGACTTGCGGATCGCGGCGCGCTCGGCGCCCGATGTGTCCATGCCGACCATCTGGTTCACGGGATCGCCGGCGAAGCGGAACATCGAGAACGAGATGACACCGACGGCGATCATGACGCCGATGGCCTGAATGGCCCGGCGCAGTGTGAAAGCGAGCATCTGTTCCTTTCACATCTCTTCAATGGCGAGCTTCTTGCGCAGCCCGAAAAAACCTATTTCGAAGGCCGGTCCCGGAAGGCTTGGCTCCCGGGACGTCGCAACGTGTCGACACCTACTCGCCCTGCTTGGTCGCCCAGTAGAGCAGCACCTGGTTGTCCGCGCGCTGGGTCAGTTTCACCTTCTTCGACACGCCCCAGGCGAGCGCTTGCTGGTGCAGCGGGATATAGGCCCAGTCCTTGATCGAGACCTCGAAAGCCTGCTTGATCAGGAGATCGCGCTTGGCCGTATCGGGTTCGAGGAGAACCTTGTCGGCGAGCTCGTCGAACTGCTTGTTGCAATAGCCGGCCAGATTGGCTTCGCCGCGGTTGGGATCCTTGGGATCGTCCCGGCAACCCATGATGTCGTGGAGCACGTTCTGGGAATCGAGCGTATCCGGGGTCCAGCCCAGCATGAACAACGAGGTCTTGTAGCCGCCCGGCTTCAGCACCTTGGCGAAGTACTGGGCTTTCGGCTGCGCCAGCAGGTCGACCTTGATGTTGATGCGTGCGAGCATGCCGACGATGGCCTGGCAGATCGCTGCGTCGTTGACGTAGCGGTCGTTCGGGCAGTCCATCGTCACCTCGAAACCGTCGGCATAGCCGGCGTCGGCGAGGAGCTTCTTGGCGGCGTCGGGATCGAACTTCGGCCGGGTGAAATCCTTCGCGGAGAAAATCTCAGGCGCGACCATCAATGCGGACGGCGTGGAGAGCCCGCGCATGACACGATTCTTGATCAGGTCGACGTCGATCGCCCGGTAGACGGCTTCGCGGACGCGCACGTCCTTGAAAGGGTTCTTGCCCTTGACGCTGGAATACAAGAGCTCGTCACGCGCCTGATCCATGCCGACGAAGAGCGTACGCAGTTCGGGTCCCGTCAGCACGGTCGCGTTCGGGCTCGCTTTGACGCGCTCGATGTCCTGCACCGGAACCGGCTCGATCACGTCGACCTCGCCCGACAGCAGGGCCGCGACACGGGTGGCGGGGTTGGCGATCGGCGTAAAGACGATCTCCTTCAAATTGTGTTCCGGCTTGCGCCACCAGTTCGGATTGGGCTTGAAGACGGTCTTCACGCCCGGCTGGTGGCTCTCGATGATGAAGGGGCCGGTGCCGTTTTCATGAAGGGCGGCATAGCTCGGGGTCGTCGCGGCCGCGGGCGTCGGTGCCACTGCATCGTTCGCCTCTGCCCATTTCTTGTCCATGATGTACCAGGTCGCCCACAGTGCCGTCAGGATAGGATTGGGCGAGCTCAGGATGAAATCGACGGTGTAGTCGTCGATCTTGACGACCTTGGCATCGGCGGGCACGCGGCTCTGAAAGTTCGAGCCTTTCGCCCGTACGCGCTCGGCAGAGAACACGACGTCGTCGGCGGTGAAGGGGTCGCCGTTGTGGAATTTCACGCCCTTGCGGAGGTGAAAGCGCCAGCGCGTCGGCTCCGGCGTTTCCCAGCTTTCGGCGAGCGCCGGGATGATCTTCAGGTCCTTGTCGCGGGCAACCAGGCCCTCATAGACATGGCCGAGATGCGCGCTGGTGGTCGACTCATTCAGCGTGTAGGGGTCGAGCGACTTGAGCTCACCCTGGTTGGCGTAGCGGAGCGTCTGGCCCGACGCCGGCGCGACCGCCAATGCAAGCACACCGGCGAGCGTCGCCGCAAAAACACCTCGCCCCAGTGATCGACCAACTGACATTCTTGACCCTCTCCATTCCGCCGCGCCCGTGATTTTTTGATTGTCAGGCGGACGGTTCAATCATGTTGCCCAGAGTTCTCGACCCGTGCAAGCGGCATTCCAGCAAGGAACGCGCCAAGTTGCGCCGCTGTGCAGCATCGAGATCGAAGGTCCCGGCCGCGGGCTTTCCAGCGGCCGGCCCGGGCTGCTTCGCGATCATTCCGGTTGACCATAACTGCCGATAAGGGGCGGCGGGGGGCACCCTGGGCCTCGGTTCGCTTGCGTTGCCCATCGCATCGCGGCGATACTCGGTGACGCCGCTCGAATCCCTCCGGAGAGGTCATGAAAGTTAACATCGAAATCGACTGCACCCCTCTCGAAGCGCGTCAGTTCTTCGGATTGCCCGATGTCGCGCCGATGCAGACCGCCGTGATGGACAAGCTGCAGCAGCAGGTTCTCAGCAATATCGAGAAGGTCTCGCCGGAATCGCTGATCCAGAGCTGGTTCACCTTCGATCCCAAGATTGCCGAGCGGTTCCAGGACATGTTCGTCACCATGGCGGGCCTCGGCGGAACGCGCGGCGGCGACAAGAAGAAGTGATGGCGACCGGGCCGGACCAGCCGCAGGCGTCCGGCCGGCTGCGGCGACCGAGCCTGGGTCTGCTGCTCGCCGAGGCGAGGAGCCTGCTCGAGTTCAACGCCAGCCTGTTGCTGTCGCCCCTCTTGATGCAGGCGCCGCGGGGCGACGGTCATCCCGTGCTGGCGCTGCCCGGCTTCCTCGCCAGCGATCTGTCGATGGCGCCGATGCGGCGCTATCTCGGCGCGCTCGGCTATGATGCTCAGGCCTGGCGGATGGGCCGCAATCTCGGCGGTCTCGGCCGGATGCGCGACGCTTTGCGTGCCCGCCTCGTCGAGATCCACGGGGCGGCGGAGCGCAAGGTGAGCCTGGTGGGCTGGAGCCTCGGCGGCGTCTATGCCCGCGATCTGGCGCTGCGGGAGCCGGACCTGGTCCGCAGCGTCATCACCCTCGGCAGTCCTTTTGCCAACGACGTGCGTGCGACCAATGCCACGCGGCTTTACGAGATGCTCTCCGGTGAGCGGGCCGAGGATTTCGCCGAGTTGCGGGAAGCGATCGCGGGCGATCTTCCGGTCCCGGCGACGTCGATCTATTCGCGCGGTGACGGCGTCGTGAACTGGCGGACCTGCCTGCTGCGCCCAAACCACCGGGCCGAGAACATCGAGGTGCTGTTCGCAAGCCATATCGGGCTCGGCGTGAACCCTGCGGCCTTGTGGGCCGTGGCCGACCGGCTGGCTCAACCGGAGGGGGAGTTCCGGCCATTCGACCGGGCCGGGCCGTTTGCCATTGCATACCCCCCGCCGGAACAGGCAATATCGGCCTGACGAGAAGCGCCGCCAAGGTGCCCGTCACCACCCACGGGAGGGACACATGGCCGACGGTAAGAAGCTGTCGTCACTGGACGCATCGTTTCTGTATCTGGAGACGCCGGAGATGCCGATGCATGTCGGCAGCATGGCGATCTTTCGACTGCCGGACGACTACAAGGGCGACTTCTTCGAAGATTTCAAGGCGATGATCGTGTCGCGCCTGCATATCGCGCCGATCCTGAAGGCGCGGCTGGAGAAGGCGCCGCTCGACATCGACCATCCCCATTGGGTCGAGGACGACCAGTTCGACATCGACCGTCACATCTTCCGCGCCAGCCTGCCGGCACCGCGCGATCGCGCCACGCTCGAGCGCATCGTCGGCTGGATGCATGCCAAGCTCTTGAACCGTGCCCGGCCGCTCTGGGAGTTCTACGTGTTCGAGGGCATGAAGGACAACGAGGTCGGGCTTTATTCCAAGATGCACCATGCCGCCATCGACGGCGGTGCCGGAGCGGCGCTGACCAGCATGATCTACGATATCACGCCGATCCCGCGGAAGGTCGATCCGCCGACCGGGGCGGCCAAGGCGGAGCAGCAGCCACGCGACATCGCCGCGAACCTGCTCGATTCCTATCAGCAGCTGTTCAGCCAGTCGCTCGACGCGTCGGCGGCGGCCAAGAACCTGCAGCTGCCGCGGACCGGCAAGAGCGACATCGGTTCGATCCTGTTCGACAACGCGATGTACCAGATCGAGAGCGCGGTACGCTTCGCCGGCAACATTCCGACCGTGCTGAAAAGCGTCTCAGACGTCCTCGGCAAGGTCGCCGATCCCAAGTCGCGCGAGAGCCTTGCCAGCATGGTGTCGCCGCCGACCATGCTCAACAAGACGATCTCGTCCGAGCGCAGCTTTGCCGGCGTCTCGATCCCGTTGTCGCGGGCGAAGGCGGTCGCCAAGCAGGCCGGCGGCAAGTTGAACGACGTGGTGCTCGCGCTCGCCTCCGGCGTGGTCCGCCGCTATCTCCTGCAATACGGCACGCTGCCGGCGAAGTCGCTGACGGCCGCCGTGCCGATCTCGTTGCGCGAAGAGGGCAATACCGAAGCCAACAACCAGGTGTTCGGCATGATCTGCGCGATCGCCACCAACATCGAGGATCCCAAGGCGCGGCTGGAGGCGATCATCGCGCAGTCGACCAAGTCGAAGGAGATGTCGCATCCGCTGCGGGCCCTGATGCCGCAGGTCTCCAACATCTCGATGCTGGGGGCGCCGATCATGGTGCAGATCCTGGCGCTGCTCTACAGCCGCTCGAACCTCTCCGACGTGCTGCCGCCCGCCGCCAACATCACCGTGTCCAACGTGCCGGGGCCGCGGCAGACGCTCTATGCGGCAGGCGCCGAGCTGCTGCACATCTTCCCGGTGTCGATTTCGACCCACGGTCAGGCGCTCAACATCACCGTGCAGAGCTACCGCGATCAGCTCGATTTCGGGTTCATCGTCGGCGCCAACATCATCCCCCATGTGCAGGTGATGTGCGACATGCTGCCGGACGAATTTGCCGCGCTCGAAGCGGCGTACGCACCGCCTGCCGCCGAGATCAAGGGCGCCGCCGAATAGGACATTCTCAGGAAAGACGATCATGATCGACATGCCGCCGCTCAAATTCGCGACGACGAACGGAATCCGCATGGGCTATTACGAGGCGGGACCGGTCACGGACGAGCCGCCGATGGTGCTATGCCACGGCTGGCCGGAGCTCGCCTTCTCATGGCGCCACCAGATCAAGGCGCTCAGCGAGGCCGGCATTCGCGTGATCGCGCCCGACCAGCGCGGCTATGGGGCGACCGACCGGCCCGAGCCTGTCGAGGCCTATGACATGGAGCACCTGACCGGCGATCTCGTCGGGCTGCTCGATCATTTGGGAATCGAGAAGGCGATCTTCGTCGGGCACGACTGGGGTGGCTTCGTCGTCTGGCAGATGCCGCTGCGGCACCCCTCCCGCGTGGCCGGCGTCGTCGGCGTCAACACGCCACATTGGGACCGTGCCCCGATCGACCCGATCGCGTTGTTCCGCCAGCGCTTCGGTGACCAGATGTATATCGTCCAGTTCCAGGATCCGGCGCGGGAGCCGGACCGCATCTTCGGCAGTCGCGTCGAGCAGACATTCGACGCCTTCATGCGCAAGCCTTTGGCCCGGCCGGAAGCCAAGCCGACCGAACCGCCCGTCGCTGGCGTCGGCGCGTCTTCCAAGACCAATCTCGCGTTTCCGCAGATGATCGCCGCTTATGACGCAAAGCACGATCCGCGCACGCCGATCCTGTCGGCGGAGGAGAAGAAGGTGTTCGTCGATACCTTCACGAAGACGGGCTTCACCGGCGGCATCAACTGGTATCGCAACTTCACCCGCAATTGGGAGCGTTCGGAGGGGCTCGACCATCACATCCGTCTGCCGTCCCTGATGATCATGGCCGAGAACGACGCCGTGCTGCCGCCGTCGGCGGCCGACGGCATGGAGAAGCTGGTGCCCGATCTCGAGAAATATCTGGTGAAGGACAGCGGCCACTGGACTCAGCAGGAGAAGCCGGAAGAGGTCAGCGCCAAGCTCATCGAATGGCGCAGGAAACGATTTGGCTAGCAGCCGTCATTGCGAGCGAAGCGAAGCAATCCAGCATGTGTCCGTGGTGGCAGTCTGGATTGCTTCTTCGCTTCGCTCCTCGCAATGACGACGTTGAAGACCGAGATTGGGGGAAACGTATTCAATGCCAACCAGGAACCGACTCGATCCCATTCCGCATCCGCCGACCAAGCCGGTGGTCGGCAACATGCTGTCGCTGGACTCGTCAGCGCCCATTCAGGACCTGACGCGGCTGGCGAAGGAGCTCGGGCCGATCTTCTGGCTCGACATGATGGGATCCCCGATCGTGGTCGTCGCCGGCCATGATCTGGTCGACGAGCTCTCCGACGAGAAGCGATTCGACAAGACCGTGCGCGGCGCGCTGCGCCGCGTGCGCGCGGTCGGCGGCGATGGCCTGTTCACCGCAGACACGCGCGAGCCCAACTGGAGCAAGGCGCACAACATCCTGCTGCAGCCGTTCGGCAACCGGGCCATGCAGTCCTACCATCCGAGCATGGTCGACATCGCCGAGCAACTCGTCAAGAAATGGGAGCGGCTCAACGCCGACGACGAGATCGACGTCGTCCACGACATGACCGCGCTGACGCTGGACACGATCGGCCTGTGCGGGTTCGACTATCGCTTCAACTCGTTCTACCGCAGCGACTACCATCCCTATGTCGAGTCGCTGGTGCGCTCGCTCGAAACCATCATGATGACGCGCGGCCTGCCGTTCGAGCAGCTCTGGATGCAGAAGCGGCGCAAGACGCTTGGCGAGGACGTCGCCTTCATGAACAAGATGGTCGACGAGATCATTGCCGAGCGTCGCAAGAGCGCGGAGGTCGCTGACGACAAGAAGGACATGCTGGCGGCGATGATGACCGGCGTCGACCGCTCGAGCGGCGAGCAACTCGACGACGTCAACATCCGCTACCAGATCAACACCTTCCTGATCGCGGGTCACGAGACCACCAGCGGCCTTTTGTCCTACACGCTCTATGCTTTGCTGAAGCATCCGGAGATCCTGAAGAAGGCCTATGACGAGGTTGACCGCGTGTTCGGTCCCGATGTCGAGGCGAGGCCGACCTATCAGCAGGTCACCCAGCTCACCTACATCACCCAGATCCTGAAGGAAGCGCTGCGGCTGTGGCCGCCCGCGCCGGCCTACGGCATCTCGCCGCTTGCCGATGAGACCATCGGCGGCGGCAAATACAGGCTCAAGAAGGGCACCTTCATCACCATCCTGGTGACGGCGCTGCATCGTGATCCCGCGGTGTGGGGCCCGAACCCGGATGCGTTCGATCCCGAGAATTTCAGCCGCGAGGCAGAGGCGAAGCGGCCGCTGAATGCCTGGAAGCCGTTCGGCAACGGCCAGCGTGCCTGCATCGGCCGCGGCTTTGCGATGCACGAGGCCGCGCTCGCGCTCGGGATGATCCTGCAACGCTTCCGCCTGATCGACCATCAGCGCTACCAGATGCATCTGAAGGAGACGCTGACCATCAAGCCGGAAGGTTTCAAGATCAAGGTGCGTCCACGTGCAGACCGGGAGCGCGGAGCCTTTGCCGGTGTACCGGCCGCGGCGTCGATGCCCGGCATGAGCGCGCCGCGCGCTACGACCCGGCCGGGCCACAATACGCCGCTCCTTGTACTCTACGGATCCAATCTCGGGACCGCCGAGGAACTCGCCACCCGCGTGGCCGACCTCGCCACGGTCAACGGGTTCGCCAGCAGGCTCGCCCCGCTCGATGAGGCCGTTGGCCAGCTGCCGCGTGAGGGCGGCGTCCTGATCTTCTGCGCCTCCTACAACGGCGCGCCGCCGGACAACGCCACGCAATTCGTCAAATGGCTGCAGGGCGAGGGCGCCAGGGACGAACTGGCACAGGTGCGCTACGCGGTCTTCGGCTGCGGCAACAGCGACTGGGCGGCGACCTATCAGTCGGTGCCGCGCATCATCGACGAGCGGCTGGCCGCCCGCGGCGCCCGCAGCGTCCATGCGCGCGGTGAGGGCGATGCACGAAGCGACCTCGACGGCCAGTTCGAGAGCTGGTTCGCAGCGCTCGCCCCGGCGGCGATGAAGGAGTTCGGGCTCGCCGCGGAGTTCAGCCGCAGCGCGGAGGATCAGCCGCTTTATTCGGTCGAGCCAGTGGCCCCGGGGGCGGTGAATGCCATCGCCGCATTGGGCGGCGCTGCGGCCATGAAGGTGCTGACCAACGAAGAGCTGCAGAACAAGAGCGGGCCCAACCCGTCCACGCGCTCCACGCGGCACATCGAGGTGCAGCTGCCGCAAGGCGCAAGCTACCGCGTTGGCGATCATCTCAGCGTCGTGCCGCGGAACGATCCGGCGCTGGTCGATGCCGTCGCGCGCCGCTTCGGTTTCCTGCCGGCGGACCAGATCCGGCTGAGTGTCGCCGAAGGCCGACGTGCGCAACTGCCGGTCGGCGATACCGTCTCGATCGGGCAGCTGCTGACCGATTTCGTCGAACTCCAGCAGGTCGCCACGCGCAAGCAGATCCAGATCATGGCCGAGCACACCCGCTGCCCGGTCACCAGGCCGAAGCTGCTCGCCTTCGTGGGCGAGGAAGCCGGTGCTGCGGAGCGCTATCGCGCCGAAATTCTTGCCAAGCGCAAATCGGTGTTCGACCTGCTGCTCGAGCATCCGGCCTGCGAGCTGCCGTTCCATGCCTATCTGGAAATGCTCTCGCTGCTGGCGCCCCGGTACTATTCGATCTCGTCGTCGCCCTTGGTCGATGCCGGGCGCTGCAGCATCACCGTCGGCGTGGTCGAGGGAGTGGCTGCTTCCGGGCGCGGGACCTACAAGGGCGTTTGCTCGAACTACCTGGCGGACCGCCGGACAGGCGATGTGATCTACGCAACGGTGCGCGAGACCAAGGCCGGTTTCCGGCTGCCGGAGGATTCCGCACGTCCCATCATCATGATCGGGCCGGGCACGGGCCTTGCGCCATTCCGCGGTTTCCTTCAGGAGCGCGCCGCGCGCAAGGCCAAGGGCGCCACGCTCGGTCCTGCCATGCTGTTCTTCGGCTGCCGCCATCCGGAGCAGGATTTCCTCTATGCCGATGAATTGAAGGCGCTGGCGGCGAGCGGCATCACCGAGCTGTTCACGGCGTTCTCGCGCGCGGACGGACCGAAGACCTATGTGCAGCACTCGCTTGCCGCGCAAAAGGACAAGGTGTGGCCGCTGATTGCGCAGGGCGCGATCATCTATGTCTGCGGTGACGGTGGCCGGATGGAGCCCGACGTCAAGGCCGCGCTGGTCGCGATCCACCGCGACAAGACCGGTGCAGATGCCGCCGCGGCCGCGCGATGGATCGAGGAGATGGGCACGACGAACCGCTACGTGCTGGACGTCTGGGCGGGATCGTAGGTGGCGGAATGGGGCCGACCTTCCTGCGGCCGATCTTCATGCTAAACGTCTCCCATGATTCCCTGGCAAAAACTCGATACCGCCAAGATCCCCGGCTCCGACGAGGAACTCCGCCTGATGCGGCGGGGCAAGGAGTTCTCCATCAAGCTCGGCACCAACGAGCTGATGAACAACCGCCTGTCAGGGTCGGAGGCCGCGCTGGCGACGCTCGCGGCGAAGCAGATCGAGAAAGTCGCAAAGCCGGTCGTCCTGATCGGCGGCCTCGGTATGGGCTTTACGCTGCGCGCGGCGCTGACCGTGCTGCCCGGCAAGGCGAAGATCGTGGTCTCCGAGCTTGTCCCCGCCGTAGTGGCCTGGGCGCGTGGTCCGATGGCCGAGGTCTTTGGCGATTGCCTCGACGATCCCAGGGTCAGCATCCGCGAGATCGATGTCGGCGAAGTGATCCGCGCCAAGAGCGCCGCCTTCGATGCGATTCTCCTCGATGTCGACAATGGGCCGGAAGGACTGACCCGGAAAGGCAATGATGCGCTCTACAGCGCGAGCGGGCTCAAGGCGGCGAAAACGGCGCTGCGGCCTAGCGGCGTGCTCGCAGTGTGGTCGTCGGGACCGAATCCGGCCTTCACCAAGCGCCTCAAGACCGCCGGCTTCGACGTCAACGAGATCAACGTCCGTGCCACCGGCAGGGGCGGCGGCGCGCGCCACGTGATCTGGATGGCGAGGAAGAGCTAGGAATTCGGCCCGTTCGATCCGTCAAAACATCGTATTGCCGTTCGCCGGATTTTCCGGAATCGGCTGCACGACGTCCCAGTGCTCGACGATCTTGCCGTTCTCCAGCTTGAAGATGTCGACGATCGCATTTCCCCTCGTGCCGGGTTCGCGAACGGCGTGAACGTGGAGGATGACGTAGTCTCCGTCGACGAACGAGCGCTTGATCTCGCTGTGCGAGTTCGGGAACTTATCACGCAGGAAGCCGATGAACTTGCGAAAGCCGTCGGGACCGTCTGCGGCATTGGGATTGTGCTGGACGTAGCGGTCTCCGACATAGGCGAGGGCGGCGTCGGCATCCTTCTGATTGAGACCCTTCTCGTAAAAGGCGATGACGGCGCTGCGGTTGGCTTCGTCCTGCGCGCTGCCGGCGGTCGCTTCGCCTCTGCCGAGAGACAGCACAAGAAGGGAAGCCGCAATCATTGTGACGGAACGGATGACGAGATGCATAGGAACTCCACGAGATCGCAGCCTCTACTGCGGTTGATGGGCTTCTATAGCCGTCGTCCCGGCGCTCGGTAAGACAGTAACCGAAAGCTCATATGGTCACCGCGGAGAGACCTGCGTCGGTCTATGCCGCCTGCGCCGCCGCGCCATGCGCATGCTTGTCGATCGCGTCGATGATGTCGGGCCAGAACCGCATCGGCAGTGCGTGGCCCATGCCGTCGATCAACAACAGCTTGGCATTGGGAATCGAGGCCGCCGTGTCCTTGCCCGCTTCGGGCCGCACCAGCGGATCGACCGTGCCGTGGATCACCAGCGTCGGGGCCTTGACCGCATGCAGCCGTTCCTTGCGGCTGCCGGAGGCGAGCACGGCGCGGAGCTGACGTCCGACGCCGGCCGGATTGAGCCCGCGCGCGAAGGTGCGCTCGGCGCGGCCGGGATCGAGCGCCTCCTCGTCCGGGAACGATCCTGCGCGTAACACTTTCCAGGTCCGGCAGAACCGGACGATGTACTCTTCTTTGGTTCGCGGCGGCGGGGCCATCAGCATCGCGGCGGCTTCGCGGGTCGGCGGCGGCAGGCGCGGATTGCCTGTTGTCGACATGATCGAGGTCAGCGAGCGTACGCGATGCGGAAACGATAGCGTGACCTCCTGAGCGATCATGCCGCCCATGGAGGCGCCGACGAGATGCGCCGACTTGATGTCGAGGGCATCCAGCAGACCGATCGTATCCTTCGCCATGTCGATCAGCTTGTAGCTGGCATCCACCGGAATTCTGAGAAAGCGCAGCTTCAGCAATTCCAGCGGGGTGAGACGCTTGCCCCCGGTCATATGGCTGGACTTGCCGATGTCGCGATTGTCGAACCGGACGACGCGAAAGCCGCGCACGGCGAGCTGTTCGCAGAACGCGTCGTCCCAGTGGATCATCTGCGCGCCGAGGCCCATGATCAGCAGCAGCGGCTCGGCATTGTCGTTGCCGAAGATCTCGTAGCAGATGTCGATGCCGTTGGCGCGGACGGTCTGGGGCGGCTGGTGGGCAGTCACGGGCGGCGTTCCCCTATGGCTTCGGATGATCGCTGTATCGCACGGTTCAGGGCAGCAAAGAAGCATGTGTGCACCGCACCGAAAGTGCGCCCGTTGACCGGTCTCGTGCAACGGTGTCGTATGGCGAAAAAAATAGGGGGCTGAAGCCCGGCGTCAGGAGGGAACGATGACCGACAAGACCCACGATCCGGTCGCGATGTGGCAGACCATGGTCGGCGAGATGGAGAAGGGCTTCAACGCTTTCGCCAACAAGGCCATGGCTTCGCCCGAATTCTCGCAGGCGATGAATCGCGCAGGTGGCGTTGCAGCAGGCGCCCAGAAGCAGCTCGGCGAACTCATGGAGAAGTATCTTGTCGCCATGAACCTCCCCAGCCGCGAGCAGGTGACGGGCCTTGGGGAGCGGCTGGCCTCGATCGAAGCGCAGATCGGCGAGATGAAATTCATGCTGGGGCAGTTGGCGTCAGGCGCCGGAGTCTCGCAGCCATCCGATGCTGTGCCGCGGCCGCCGCGGACGAAGCGTCCGCCTCCGGAGAGCGGAGACCAGGCATGAACGCGACGGCGGGACTCGACCTCGCGTCCATCCCGGAGCGGATCCAGGCGGAAGTGCAGCGCGCCATCCAGCGCAGCATCAAGGGCGTCGAGTATATTTCCAGCTCCGGGCCGGCGCTCGGCGCGACCCCGAAAGACGTGCTGCATTCGCGCGGCACGATGAGCCTCTATCATTACCGGCCGATGTCTGACGAGATCTACCGCGTGCCGGTGCTGATCGTGATGGCGACGACCAATCGCGGCTACATTCTCGACCTGGTGCCCGGTCAGAGCTTCATCGAGTTCCTGCTCAGGCGTGGCTACGACGTCTACATGCTGGACTGGACCGCGCCGCGCCCGGAGGAGAAGAACCTGCGGATGGAGGACTACGTCCTCGACTTCATTCCGGATTGCGTGCGACGCGTGCAAGCCGATTCCGGGGAGCGGGACGTCTCCGTCATCGGCTATTGCTTCGGTGGCGTGCTGTCGCTGCTGTATGGCGCGGTCCACAAGGACGGGCCGATGAAGAACCTGATCTGCTTCACGACGCCGATCGACTTCCGCGAGATGAAGCTGTTCTCCAACTTCTCCGATCGCCGCTATTTCGACGTCGACCGTCTCGTCGACAGCGTCGGCAACGTGCCGCCGGAGATGATCCTGTCCTCGTTCGAGATGCTGCGCCCCGCCTCGCGCACGGCCAGCCAGATCCAGCTCTGGGAGAACATCTGGAACGACGAGTTCGTGAAGTCCTATCGGATGTTCGATCGCTGGGCGACGGATACATTGCCGCTGGCCGGCGAATATTTCCGCGCCATCACCAAGGACCTGATGTGGGACAACAAGCTGTTCAACGACACGATGTCCGTCGGCGGCCGCGCGGCGAGGCTCGAGAACATCACGGTGCCGATCCTGCATGCGGTGGCCGAGCATGATCACATCGTCCCCTACGACGCGGCGAAGCACCTCATCGCCAGGGTCGGTTCTGCCGACAAGGAAGAGGTCATCCTGAAGGGCGGGCACGTCTCGCTGGTCGCCGGCGCCAACGCGGTGAAGCGGCTTTGGCCGAAACTGGACTCCTGGCTTGGGAAGAGATCGACATGAGCGAGCAGCGTTCCTATCCGCGCCTGATCAACACCGACGCCGGCTCGATCGAGATCCGCCTGATGTCGGCGGCGGACGAGGCCGCCATGCTGGCCTTCGGCAAGGGCCTGCCGAGCCACGACCTGTTGTTCCTGCCCCGCAACATCAGCGAACCGAAGGTGCTGTCGGCCTGGGTCAAGGAGATCGAGCGCGGCGCGATCACGAGTCTGCTTGCGGTGAAGGATGGCAAGGTCGTCGGCTGTGGCACGCTGGTGCGCGACCCGCATTCCTGGTCGCCGCATGTCGGCGAAATCCGGATGGTGGTGTCACACGCCGTCCGCGGCAAGGGGGTCGGGAAGGCGCTGTCGCAGGAGACGTTTGCGCTCGCACTGGGGGCCGGCCTCGAAAAACTTTCGGTCCAGATGACGGTCGACCAGCAGGCGGCGATCGCGCTGTTCGAGAGTCTCGGCTTCAAGGCGGAGGCCTTGCTGCGCGACCACGTCCGGGATGTCGATGGCAAGACCCACGATCTCGTGGTGCTTGGCCACAACGTCGCGCAGGTGCGGGCCCAGATGGAGGCCTATGGGCTGCCCGGGGCCGTCGAACGCTGAGGGCACGCCCGGATCGAAAAACTGGAAAACAACCCCATGCACAGGAGGCGTCAAGCCAGGAAGGCAGCAGTCTGCCGGTTTATAAGGCTGTTCACGGTTTCGTGATATCGCAGTGCAGCAAAGATGTTGCATCGCACCATTAACTATGCCATATAGGAGATGCCCCGGGCCAATACGGACGGGGTGAGCCCATAGCTCAGATCAATGAGGATGGAGAAACCCCATGACCACCGAGACCAATACCCCTTTCGAGGGCTTCAAGGACGCCTTCAAGAACATCCAGAACCTGGAAGTTCCCGAGGCTGCCCGTGAGTTCGTCAAGAAGACCGCCACCACGGCCAAGGATCGTGCTGCCGAAGTGTTCGCAGGCTCGGAGCGGGTGACCGCCGCCGTCGAGAACGCGGTGACCGAGTCCGTCGCAGAGGCCGGCAAGATCAGCCGCAACATCCAGCAGGCGATTTACGAGGACGCCGAGGCGTTCTTCTCGGGCATCGACAAGCTGGCATCGGCCAAGTCGATCAGCGAAGCCGTCGAGATCCAGTCGGGCCTGCTCCGCTCGCGCGGCGAAGTGTTCGTCTCGCGTGCCAAGGCCACCGCCGACTATCTCGGCAAGCTCGCCGCCAACAGCGCCAAGACGGCCCAGGACAACTTCGCCAAGGTCTACAACAAGACCGCCTGATCCGGCGCAACCCAAACTGAATTCGAGGCCCGCTTCGGCGGGCCTTTTGTTTTGCGCTGCAGCCGTCATTGCGAGGAGCGGAGCGACGAAGCGATCCAGGATCGTTCTGCGGAAGGAGTCTGGATTGCTTCGCTTCCCTCGCAATGACGAGTAGGGTGATGCAGTCATGGCTTCAAGAAGCACCTTCTCCTTCGACACCCCCGGCGACACGGAACGCGCGGCCGAGCTGCGTCGCGTCAAGGCGCTGGCGACGCTCGTGCTGGCCTCGACACTGGCCCTGTTCGTCCTGGCGAAATGGCTGCTGCCGGTGCATCCCGTGTTCGGTTTCATCGCCGCCTTCGCGGAGGCCGCGACCATCGGCGGGCTGGCCGACTGGTATGCGGTGGTCGCGCTGTTCAAGCGGCCGCTCGGCCTGCCGATCCCGCATACGGCGATCATCCAGAGCAACCAGGCCCGCATCGCCGACAAGCTCGGCGAGTTCATCCAGGTGCATTTTCTGGCGGCTGGGCCGGTCGAGGCCAAGCTGAAGCAGATCGATTTCGGCAGCTTCGTCGCCGACTGGCTGCGCGACCGCAAACGCAGTGAAGATCTGGCGCGGTTTGCATTGCGCCTGTTGCCGGAAGCTGTCGCGGCGACGGAAAACTCGGGGCTGATGACATTCATCAGCCGCAAGATCTCCGCGCAACTGCAGTCGATCGATCTCGCACCGCTCGCCGCGGGCACGCTGCGCGGGTTCGTGGCGGAGGGACGGCATCAGATCCTGTTCGACGACCTCCTGCGCGTGATGCACGAAACGTTGAACCAGACCGAGACCATGGCGATGATCCGCGACAAGGTGCGCGCGGAGTTGCCGACGCTGCTGAGGCTCTACCGTGCCGACAGGTTTCTGGTGAACAAGATCGTCGCCACCGCGACCGCCTTCTTCGAGGAGGTGCGCAACGATCCCCAGCATCCGTTCCGCGGCGAATTCGATCGCATGGTGCTGACCTTCGTCGACCGTCTCGGGACCGACCCGGCGTATATCGAGCGCATCGACGGATTGAAGCGCGATCTTCTTGCACGGCCCGAGCTTGCGGATCTGGCGCGCACCATGTGGGCCAATTTGCGCTCGTTCATCGAACGCAGCGCCAGCGGAGAGACGCAGATCCTGCAGCAGCATCTGGCCGGCATGTTCGTTGCCGCGGGCGATGCGCTGGCGGGTGATGCCGAGTTGCGCGGCGAGATCAACAAGGGGCTGGTGACGGTGCTCCGCAGTTTCGTCGAGGACCAGAAGAGCGGCGTCTCGACCTTCATCTCCGATCAGGTCAAGGCCTGGAACATGACGCAGCTGATTTCGCTGATCGAAATCAACATCGGGCGCGACCTGCAATACATCCGTTTCAACGGCTCCCTGATCGGGGGGCTCGCCGGGCTTGCGCTCTACTCCGTAGAATTCCTGCTGAGATGGCTGTGACTTTTGCGTCACGTCCGCCGGTCTATGCTCAGGGCCTCTTGTGGCCCCGCGTTTCTCCGGCTTGAATGGCTGGTGGCTTGTGCCTAGCTGATTCATGTTGCGCTGCGGAACGTAAGCGAAGCCAGCGTGTTGGGAATTCATTGCCCTGTGCCGGCATGGCGGCCGGATCTCCGAAGGACCATTTGATGACCGCGACTGCCCAGACGCTTCGTCCGCCGTCCCGTACCCTGATGTTTCTTGAAGGACGCGCGCTCCACGAGTTCGGTGCATTCCTTGGCGCGCTGCCGCTGCTCAGCCTCGCGCCGCGCGGGGACGGACATCCGGTGCTGGTCCTGCCGGGCCTCGTGGCATCCGATGCGTCAACGCGCGCGCTGCGCGCGTTTCTGGCGGGCAAAGGCTACGCCGTCAGCGGCTGGCGGCAGGGCCGCAACTATGGCCTGCGCGAGGGCGTGCAGGATGCCATGGTCGATCTGGTTCAGGAGCTCAACGACAACCACGGCCGCAAGGTCAGCCTGGTCGGCTGGAGCCTCGGCGGCCTCTATGCGCGTCAGCTCGCCAAGATGATGCCGGACCGCGTGCGCCAGGTCATCACACTCGGCAGTCCGTTCGCCGGAGATCCGAAATCCACCAATGCCTGGCGTGTCTATGAATGGGCGAGCGGCCAGAAGGCCGACCAGGTCGATCCGCGCTTCGGCAGCGACCTCGCCGTTCCGCCGCCTGTGCCCACGACCGCGATCTTCAGCCGCACCGACGGCGTCTGTGCCTGGCAGGGCTGCATGGAGAAGAGTGGCGGCGAGACCGAGAGCATCGAGGTCGACAGCAGCCATTGCGGCATGGGTCATCATCCCGCCGCCGTCTATGCAGTCGCCGATCGCCTCGCGCAGAAGGAAGGCCAGTGGCGTCCCTTCGACCGTAGCGGCTGGCGCAGCCTCGCTTATCCCGATCCGCACCGGTGATCGCTTGCGTCTCCCGTGCTCGCGGGGGGGGGGGGGGTATTCTCACCGTGGCGTCATCGGCGGTGTGCTCCCTCTGCCGCTTGCGGGGGAGTGGGTATCTCCGCGCCGGAATTGTCGGGAATTGCGGAAGATATCCCCGCGGGGTGAAAACCCTCACCCGACGCGCCCCGGGACGTGCTGCGCATCGTCCCGGGGCGCGTCGGCCTCTCCCGCAGGCGGGAGAGGCGGGAGCAAGCCGCGCAGTTCTCCTGAAATCCATATGTGATTGCCTTCGCTAGGAGCGGGGACAGGGGGAGCAACGGCGTCGCCACCGTCCATTGTCGCGCACGCGCCAAACGCGCTATGGCTCGCGCATGGCCCATCCGCTCTCCCGCATCATCGACCAGCTCAAGCGTGAGCCGTCACGCACCGGCTCCATCGTCATCACCGTGTTCGGCGATGCCATCGTGCCGCGCGGCGGCTCGGTCTGGCTCGGCACGCTGCTGGAGTTCTTCGAAGGCCTCGACATCGATGCGGGCGTCGTGCGCACGGCGATGTCGCGTCTCGCCTCCGATGGCTGGCTGGCGCGCGAGAAGGTCGGCCGCAACAGTTTCTATCGGCTTGCCGACAAGGGCCGGCAGACCTTCGAGGCCGCGACGCGGCACATCTACGATCCGACTCCGTCGGATTGGACTGGCCGGTTCGAACTGCTCCTGATCGGCAACGGAGACGATCGCGACTTCGCGCGCGATGCGTTGCGCAATGCGGGCTTCGGAACTCCCTTGCCCGGCGTGTGGGTGGCGCCGGCGGGTGTGCCCGTACCGGGTGAGGCGGCCGGGGCGATCCGGCTGGAAGTCTCGGCCGAGGACGACGACGGCCGCCGCCTGCTCGAGGCGAGCTGGCCGCTGGAGCGCACAGCGGACGCCTATCTGAAATTCATGAGGATGTTCGAGCCGCTGCACGCTGCGATCAGGCGAGGGGCGGCGCTCTCCGATGCCGAGGCCTTCACCGCGCGCATCCTGCTGATCCACTATTATCGCCGCGTCGTGCTGCGCGATCCGCTGCTGCCCGAAAGCCTGTTGCCGGGGGATTGGCCGGGCAGGGCCGCGCGCACCCTCTGCGGCGAGATCTATCGCGCGCTGCTGGCGTCCTCCGAGCACTGGCTCGATGTCCATGGCACCAACGAAAAGGGGGCGTTGCCGCCGGCCCGAAAGCTTCTCGACCGGCGGTTCGAGATCTGACGACGTGTTACAGAAATATCTTGCATGATGTAAATTTTGATATACATTGCCTTCCAATAAAACGGGAGGACGCGCATGTACACCCAGGCGCTGAACAATGCCGAGGCCGATGATCGCGGTCTCGAGGACGCAGGCCTGGCCGCGACGTTCCAGGCCCGTATCGATGCGGAAGAGCGCATCGAGCCCAACGACTGGATGCCGGCCGCCTATCGCAAGACGCTGACCCGGCAGATTTCCCAGCACGCCCATTCCGAAATCGTCGGCATGCTGCCCGAGGGCAACTGGATCACGCGGGCGCCGACGCTGCGCCGCAAGGCCGCGCTGCTCGCCAAGGTCCAGGACGAATGCGGGCATGGCCTGTATCTCTATGCCGCCGCGGAAACGCTGGGCACATCGCGCGAGGAACTCGTGGATGCCATGCTGGCGGGCAAGGCCAAATACTCCTCGATCTTCAACTATCCGACGCTGACCTGGGCCGACATCGGCGTCATCGGCTGGCTGGTCGACGGCGCTGCGATCATGAACCAGATCCCGCTGTGCCGCTGCTCCTATGGCCCCTATGCGCGCGCCATGATCCGCGTCTGCAAGGAGGAGTCGTTCCACCAGCGCCAGGGTTACGAGATCATGGTGACGCTGTGCCGTGGCTCCGACGAACAGAAGGCGATGGCGCAGGATGCCTTGAACCGCTGGTGGTGGCCGGTGCTGATGATGTTCGGGCCGCCGGATGCGGCGAGCCAGCACAGCGACGCCTCGACCCGATGGAAGATCAAGCGCTTCTCCAACGACGAGCTGCGCCAGAAATTCGTCGATGCCACGGTGCCGCAGGCGCACTATCTGAACCTCACCATTCCCGATCCCGGTATGACGCAGGATGCCGACGGACACTGGCGCTACAGCGAGATCGACTGGACCGAATTCAAGCAGGTGCTGGCCGGCAACGGCCCGTGCAACCGCGACCGCATGGCGGCGCGCCGCAAGGCGCACGAGGATGGCGCCTGGGTGCGCGAGGCCGCGGCCGCCTATGCCGCGAAGCGCGCCCATCGTCAGACCGCACAAGCCGCAGAATAGGGAGAGATCGCGATGGCCACGCCGAACACGCCGCTCTGGGAAGTCTTCATCCGCAGCCGCAATGGTCTCGCCCACAAACATGTCGGTTCGCTGCATGCAAGCGACGCCACCATGGCCCTGCAGGCCGCGCGCGACATCTACACCCGCCGCGGCGAGGGGCTCTCGATCTGGGTGGTGCCGTCGGCCGCGATCACCGCCAGCGATCCCGCTGAAAAGGGGATGATGTTCGAGCCGGCGGAATCCAAGGTCTACCGGCACCCCACCTTCTACGAGGTGCCCGAGGAAGTGGGGCATATGTGATGCCCGTCGCCAACATCACCGTCACCGAGACGCCCCTGGTGCTCTACACGCTGCGCCGTGCCGACGATGCGCTGATCCTCGGGCATCGCCTGTCGGAATGGTGCGGCCACGCCCCGATGCTGGAAGAGGACATGGCGCTTTCCAACATCGCGCTCGACCTCATCGGCCTGGCCCGCGAACTCTACAGCTACGCGGCGAGGACCGAGGGGCGGGACAATGACGAGGACAAGCTCGCCTATCTGCGGGATGTCCGCCAGTACCGCAACCTGCTGCTGGTCGAACAGCCGAACGGCGACTTTGCCCAGACGATGGTCCGCCAGTTCTTCTATTCCGCCTTCGCCGATCTGTACTGGCGCGCTATGATGGGATCCAGCGATGCCACGCTCGCCGCGATCGCCGCGAAGTCGGAGAAGGAGAGCGCCTATCACCTGCGCCACGCCTCGGAATGGATCATCCGGCTCGGCGATGGCACCGACGAGAGCCATCGGCGGGCGCAGGCCGCGATCGATCACCTCTGGGCCTTCACCGGCGAGATGTTCGCGGTGGATGCCGACGAGCGCGCGCTGATCCAGGCCGGTGTCGCCATCGATCCCGGGGTGCTGCGGGGGCGCTGGCAGACGACCATCTCCGGGATCTTCGGCGAGGCTACGCTCGCGCTGCCGCAGAACGACTGGGCGCAGCAGGGCGGCCGTTCCGGCCGGCACAGCGAGCATCTCGGTCATCTCCTCTCCGAGCTGCAATCGATGCAGCGGACCTTTCCGGGGCTGACATGGTGACCGCGCTCGACCATGACGCCGCAGCGCGCCGGCGCGCCTGGGACGCCGCCGCGAGCGTGGTCGATCCGGAAATCCCGGTTCTGACGATCGCCGATCTCGGCGTGCTCCGCGATGTCACGGTCGACGGCGAGCAGGTCGAGGTCGCGATCACGCCGACCTATTCCGGCTGCCCGGCGATGAACATGATCGCGCTCGAGATCGAGGTGGCGCTGGAGCGCGCCGGCTTCCATCGGCCGAGCATACGTACTGTGCTGTCTCCCGCCTGGACCACGGACTGGATGAGCGAAGAGGGCCGCCGAAAGCTGCTTGCTTACGGCATTGCACCGCCGCAAGCTGCGAGCTCGCGACGCGCGCTGTTCGGTGGACAAGCGGTCGCGTGTCCGCAATGCGGCTCGGACAACACCGAGCTGTTGTCCGAGTTCGGCTCGACCTCCTGCAAGGCGCTCTGGCGCTGCAAGACCTGCCGCGAACCCTTCGACTATTTCAAGTGTCATTGATCTGAGCAAGATGCCACCCCGATCGTCATTGCGAGCGCAGCGAAGCAATCCAGAAATGTATCCGCCGAGACAGTCTGGATTGCTTCGCTGCGCTCGCAATGACGGCGTGGCGAAAACCTAGGGTATCATCGATGTCCTTAGCTGCACCACGTTTCCATCGCCTGGCCGTCGACGATCTCCGCCGCGAGGCCTCCGACGCCGTGTCGATGACATTCGCGATTCCCGCCGAGCTGAAGAGCGACTACGCCTTCACCCCGGGCCAGTACCTCACGCTGCGCACGATGCTCGATGGAGAGGAAGTCCGCCGCTCCTATTCGATCTGCTCCGGCCCCGATGACGGCGAGATCCGCATTGCCGTGAAGAAGGTCGATGGTGGCGCGTTCTCGAACTGGGCTGCGGAGGACCTCAAGCGAGGCGACCAGCTCGACGTCATGACGCCGACCGGGCGCTTCGGGCTGGTTCCTGCTGCCGATGGCGGCCGCATCCATGTCGGCTTTGCCGCCGGCTCCGGCATCACGCCGATCCTGTCGATCGTCAAGGGTACGCTCGCCCGCGAGCCGGAGAGCCGGTTCTTCCTGTTCTACGGCAACCGCGCCACCGACCGGATCATGTTCCGCGAGGCGCTGGAGGAGCTGAAGGACCGCTTCATCGATCGCCTCTCGATCTTCCATGTCATTTCCGGCGAGGAGCAGGACATCCCGATCCTGCATGGCCGGCTCGACGGCGAGAAGGTGAGGGTGCTGCTGCGGTCGCTGGTCCCCGCGGCGAGCGTCGATCATGTGTTCATTTGTGGCCCACTCGGGATGAGCGAGGAGATCGAGGCGACCTGCCGCCAACTCGGCATCGCCGAGGAACGGATCCATGTCGAACGTTTCGTCTCGGAATTCGGCGGCAAGCCGCGGCCGAAGACCATCGTCGCGCCCGATGCGCCGCCCAAGGCGATCGCCTCGCTCATCATCGATGGCAAGCGGCGCGATGTGCCCGTCGCCGAGGGCGAGGCCATTCTCGATGCCGCGCTACGCGCCGGCGTCGATCTGCCCTTCGCCTGCAAGGGCGGGATGTGCTCCACCTGCCGCGCCAAGCTGGTGGAGGGCGAGGCCCCGATGGACATCAATTATTCGCTGGAACCGTGGGAGCTGAAGGCCGGCTTCGTGCTGACCTGTCAGGCCAAGCCTGCATCCGGACGGGTCGTGGTCGACTACGACCATGTCTGACCCAGCACGTCGCACCGCCGCAAGGCTCTTGCGCCGCCTGATTTGACAGTGCCGATCATCCAGCAGAACATCATGAGAAAATCGTCGGGGAGAAGCGCGTGACCGTCAAACCTGCCTTGTCGCCTGAGGATATTGCGAGGGCCTGCGCCGATGCGATGTGGGCGGAGGACGACGCGTCCAAGGGCCTCGGCATGGAGATCGTCGAGATCGGGCCGGGCTTTGCGACACTCGCGATGACGGTGCGGCCCGACATGGTCAACGGCCAGCGCATCGCCCATGGCGGCTTCATCTTCACGCTCGCGGATTCCGCCTTTGCGTTTGCCTGCAATTCGCACAATGCGCGCGTGGTCGCGGCGCAGGGGCAGATCACCTTCATCAAGCCCGGCAAACTCGGCGATCGCCTGGTTGCCACGGCGCGCGAGATCACCCGCGGCGGCCGTTCCGGCATCTACGACGTACGCGTTACCGTCGGCGATACCGTGATCGCCGAATTCCGCGGACATTCGCGGGTCATTCCGGGCGCGTGGCTGCCCGAACAGGATCAGCAAGACAAATAAAAGAACAAACACATGGTGTGGGGAAACGAGGATGGCTCTGACGAGGCGCAAGGCCGGCGGCAACGAATATAGCCCGGACATGGACGCGCAGGAGCGCGCATCGCGCGACGAGATCATGGCGCTGCAGACGCAGCGGCTGGCCTGGTCGCTGAAACATGCCTATGACAATGTCGCGCATTATCGCCAGGCGTTCGACAAGGCCGGCGTGCATCCCGCCGACTTTCGCGAATTGTCTGACCTCGCGAAATTCCCGTTCACCGTGAAGACCGATCTGCGCGACAATTATCCCTTCGGCATGTTCGCCGTCCCGCGCGAACAGCTGGTGCGGGTGCATGCCTCGTCCGGCACGACCGGAAAACCGATCGTCGTCGGCTACACACGGCGGGACATCGAGACCTGGTCGGACGTTATGGCGCGCTCCATCCGCGCCGCCGGCGGCCGCACCGGCATGATCATCCACAATGCCTATGGCTATGGCCTGTTCACCGGCGGCCTCGGCGTGCACTATGGCGCGGAGAAGCTGGGCTGCACCGTGGTGCCGATCTCCGGCGGCATGACCGAGCGCCAGGTGCAGCTGATCAACGATTTCAGGCCCGACATCATCACGGTGACGCCGAGCTACATGCTCGCCATCCTCGACGAATTCAAGCGACAGAAGCTCGATCCGCGGCAGTGCTCGCTCAAGGTTGGCATCTTCGGCGCCGAGCCCTGGACCAACGCGATGCGCGCGGAGATCGAGGACGCCTTCGACATGGACGCGACCGACATCTACGGCCTGTCCGAGGTGATCGGGCCCGGCGTCGCGCAGGAGTGCATCGAGACCAAGGACGGCCTGCACATCTGGGAGGATCATTTCTATCCGGAAGTGATCGACCCCGAGACCGGCGCTGTGCTGCCGGACGGCGAGAAGGGCGAACTGGTCTTCACCTCGCTCACCAAGGAAGCCTTCCCGGTGATCCGCTATCGCACGCGCGACCTGACGCGGCTGCTGCCGGGAACGGCGCGGCCGGGCATGCGGCGCATGGAGAAGGTGACGGGGCGCTCGGATGACATGATCATCCTGCGCGGCGTCAATGTGTTCCCGACCCAGATCGAGGAGATATTGCTGGCGACCGATTGGTGCGGCGGCCATTTCATCCTGGAATTGACGCGGGAAGGGCGGATGGACGAACTGACCATCGTCGCCGAAGCCCGATCCGAAAGCTGGGACGGCCGCGGGCTGATCGACCAAACCGACCGCATCGCGACCCACATCAAGAACACGATCGGCATCACCGCCCAGGTGAAGGCGGTCGGCCCGGCGACGCTCGAGCGCTCGCTCGGCAAGGCGAGGCGCATCTACGATCGCAGACCCAAGGACTGACTTCACCGATTGACTTGACATTCTGCGGGGGCGACAAGGCCCGCACATCCAGAGCGAGCCGTTTCCATGTCGTCAGCTGATGCGAAAACCGTCGAAGCGCGCTGTGTGCGTCTCAACGCCAAGGCCGAGAATGCCGCCGCGCTCGCGCCGGTCGTCGAGCGGCATGGGCTGACCCGTGGGCCGAACGATCTCCTGATCGCGGTGAAGGCCGCCGCCGTCAATCCGTCGGATGTGAAGGCCGCGACCGGCCTGATGCCCTATGCGGTGTTTCCCCGCACGCCCGGGCGCGACTATGCGGGCGTGGTGATCGACGGGCCCGGGGGCACGGTCGGCCGCGAGGTGTTCGGCTCGTCCGGCGATCTCGGCATCCGCCGTGACGGCACTCATACCAGCCATCTCGTCGTCGAGGTCGATGCGGTGGTCGAGAAGCCGGGCACCGTGTCCTGGGAGGAAGCTGCCGGGATCGGCGTGCCTTTCGTCACTGCGATGGAAGGCTTTCGCCGCGCCGGCCTTCCGAAGAGCGGCGATATCGTGCTGGTGTTCGGCGTCAACGGCAAGGTTGGACAGGCCGCGGTGCAGATCGCGACCTGGCAGGGCGCCCGTGTCATCGGCGTGGTGCGCAAGGCGGAAGCCTATGAAGGCCACAGCAACGCGCCGGTCGAGGTGATCGATGCCTCGGACACCGACGTGGCCGCGCGGGTGCGTGAACTCACCGGCGGCAAGGGCGCCGACATCGTGTTCAATACGGTGGGCGATCCCTACTTTCAGGCCGCGCACAAATCGCTCGCGCTGCGCGGTCGCCAGATCCTGATCGCCGCGATCGACCGGATCGTGCAGTTCAACATCCTCGAATTCTATCGCGGGCAGCACACCTATGTCGGCATCGACACGCTCGGCCTGTCGTCGGCAGCGACGGGTGCCGTGCTGCGCGATCTCGGTCCGGGCTTTGCGAGCGGGCACCTCAAGCCATTCCCGATCAAGACGAATGCGATCTATCCCTTGGAACGTGCCAAGGAGGCCTATGTCGCCGTCGCCGGCTCCTCGCGCGATCGCGTGATCCTGAAGCCGTGACCCATCCTTCTTGCCGCCTTCGGGTCGCTAATCCAAGGCCTTCGTCACGATCCGGATCTCGGAGGTCAGCGTCCTGTGCACCGGGCACTTGTCGGCGATGTCCATCAGCCTGCTGCGCTGCTCGGCATCGAGTGCGCCCTCGATTGTGATGTCGCGCTCGATCTGGTCGAGCATGCCCTCGCGCGTCTCGCACTCCGCGCAGTCCTTGGCGTAGATCTTGGAATGTTTCAGCGTCACCGTGATCCGGTCGAGCGGCAGCCCCTTCCGGTCGGCATAGAGGCGCATGGTCATGGAGGTGCAGGCGCCGAGGCCAGCGAGCAGCAGGTCGTAGGGGCCGGGGCCGGCATCCGCGCCGCCGGCCGCGACAGGCTCATCCGCGACCAGATGGTGCGGACCGACGGTGATGATCTGGTTGAACTTGCTCTTGCGGGTTTCCTGCACCACGACCCGTCGCGGCTCCGCGGCAGGCTCCGCCGCCTTCGCAGGCCTGCCCGCTTCGACGTAGCGGCTGGCCCAGGCGGCGATGACCTCGGCCGCGTAGAGCGCGTCGGCCGGTTTGGTCAGAAGATGGTCGGCATGGTCGAGCGAGACGAAACTCTTGGGATGCTTGGCCGCAACGAAGATCTTCGTCGCGTTGTCGATCCCGACGGTGTCGTCCACGGGCGATTGCAGGATCAGCAACGGCTTGTGCAGCCCGGCAACGTCCTTGAGCAATTCCTGTTCGGCGATGTCGTCGAGGAATTCGCGCCTGATCCGGAACGGACGACCGGCAAGCGAGACCTCGACCTCGCCCTCGGTGCGGATCCTGTCGATATGCTCGCTGAAGAAGCCGGTGACATGGACAGGGTCGGAGGGCGCCGCGATCGTTGCGACGGCCTTCGCTTCGGGAATCCTGCCGGCCGCTGCCAGGATGGCCGCGCCCCCGAGACTATGTCCGATCAGGATCGACGGAGCCCTGTGAGCGTCGCGCAGGTGATCGGCGGCCCGGACCAGATCGGCGACGTTCGAGGAGAACGTCGAATTGGCGAAGTCGCCCTCGCTCGATCCGAGCCCGGTGAAATCAAAGCGCAGCACGGCGATGCCCTTGGCCGCCAGCGCAACCGAGATGCGCTTCGCGGCCAGCGTGTCCTTGCCGCAGGTGAAGCAATGCGCGAACAGGGCGTAGGCCGTGGGTTCGCCGTCGGGCAGTTCGAGTGCAGCCGCCAGCTGATGGCCGCCTTCGCCGGTGAATTGAAAGCGTTCCGTCGGCATCGCCGTCTCCCGTTGCAGATGACCCTAGAGCGTTTTCGAGCGAAGTGGATACCGGTTCGCGTGAAGAAAACGCGTCAAAACAAGAGTCTAGAGCTTCGGTTCTGATTCAATCAGGACCGAAGATGCTCTAGTCGCCTGAATAGCGTTCCTCGGCCCAGGGATCGCCGCGATTGTGATAGCCGCGCACCTCCCAGAAGCCGGGCGCATCCTCGGTCCGGAACTCGATGGCCTGGAGCCATTTGGCGCTCTTCCAGAAATACAGATGCGGCACGACGAGCCGCACCGGGCCGCCATGTTCCTTGGTCAGCGGCTGCCCGGACCAGCTATGGGCCAGCAACGCGTCCTCGGCGGCGAAGTCGTCGAGGGCGAGGTTGGTCGTATAGCCGTCGTAGGAATGCAGCACCACGTGGCGCGCATCCTCGCGCGGCTGACAGATGTCCAGCAGTTCGCGCGTCGCGAGCCCGTCCCATTGATTGTCGTAGCGCGACCACGTCGTCACGCAATGGATGTCGGAGACGATGCGCGCCTGCTTCTGCGCGGCGAACTCGTCAAAGCTCCAGAACACGGGCGTTTCGATTGCCCCATAGACGTCGAGCCGCCAGCGCTCGCGCGTGACCGGTGGCTCGACGCCGAGATCCAGCACCGGCCAGTCCCTGGTCAGGTGCTGACCCGGCGGCAGGCGCTGGTCCTCCGGACGCGCGGTCTTGCCGGTCAGGAAACGGCCTTCGCGCGCCCACTTCTCCTTGCTGCGCGTCAGCTTGCTGTCGGGCGTGTCGTTGTCATCGGCCATGGAGCTACTCGTGGCGGTGCATCGCGGAGGCGTGCTTGGTGTCGCGCATGGTGGAATAGATGATCAGCGACAGGAAGATGATGCCGCTGAGATAATAGTAGAACCATTCCTCGTGCCCGATGGTCTTGAAATAGAGCGCGATGGCCGGCGCGGTGCCGCCGAAGACCGACACCGTGATGGCATAGGGCAGGCCGACGCCGAGCGCGCGGACCGTCGTGGGGAACAGTTCGGCCTTCACCACCGCGTTGATCGAGGTGTAGCCGGCGACGAACAGCCAGGCTGCACAGATCAGGACGAAGGCCATGACGGGAGACTTCGTCTCCTTCAGCGTCATGAGCAGCGGAACCGTGGCGAGCGTGCCCGCGACACCGAAGAAGATCAGCAGCGGCTTGCGCCCGATCCGGTCGGAGATCGCGCCGTAGATCGGCTGAAGGATGGTGGCGAAGATCAGGCTGCCGAAGATCACGAAGGTGGTCTGATCCTCGGTCAGCCCGACCGAGAGCTTGACGAAGGTCTGCATGTAGGTGGTGAATGTGTAGAACGCGGCCGTGCCGCCCGCCGTGAGCCCGACCACGAGCAGCAGCTCGCGCGGATAGCGCAGCAGGTTGGCGATCGAGCCGGTCGGCTTGACGACCTTCCTGGCCTCCTCGAAGGCTTCGGTCTCATGCAGTCCGCGGCGCATCACGGCGGCAAAGATCGCGAGCAGGGCGCCGATCGCAAACGGGATGCGCCAGCCCCAGGCCTTCAGCTCCTCCGGCGTGAGGAAGACCTTCTGCAGCAGCAAGAGCACGATGATGGCCGTCAACTGGCCGCCGATCAGGGTGACGTACTGGAAGCTCGAATAGAACCCCCGGTGCCGGGGATCGGCGACCTCGCTCAGATAGGTGGCGCTCGCGCCATATTCGCCACCGAGACTGAGGCCTTCGATGACGCGCGCCAGCGCCAGGATCACCGGCGCGGCGAACCCGATCGTGGCATAGGTCGGCGTCAGCGCGATGATCAGCGAGCCGAAGCACATGAAGACCACGGACAGCGTCAGCGAGAGACGGCGGCCGAAATGATCGGCGAGGTAGCCGAACAACCAGCCGCCGAGCGGGCGCATCAGGAACGTTGCCGCAAACACCACGGCGACGTTCAGCTGCTGGACGACGGGATCGTTGCCGGGAAAGAACGCGGGCGCAAAGTAGAGCGCGAAGGCCGTATAGGCGTAGAAATCGTACCACTCGACGAGATTGCCGATCGAGCCGATGAGGATCGCCTTGATCCGCCGCTCGGCGTCGGCGACATCGAACTGTTCGGGGGCCGGCTTGATCGTCTGCTCAGTCACGTCCGGCCGCTCCGCCTGGTTTCTGGAACGGCCTACATCGCCTTTCCGAGCAAGAATGGCAACTGGCGTGGCCCTCTGACCGTGCCTTGCGACCAGGTCACGGTACCGGCCGGATCGAGCCGAAACTCGGGGATCCGCTTCAGCCATTCCTCCAGCGCGACCTGCATCTCCATGCGTGCGAGGTTGGAACCGACACAGCGATGAATGCCCAGCCCGAAGGCCGCGTGACGGTTCTCGCGGCGATCGATCACGACTTTGTCAGCATCCGGAAACACCAGGGGGTCCCGGTTCGCAGCCGGGAAGGACAGCAGCACCATGTTGCCCGCCTTGACAGGGCAGCCCGAAACCGTCGTGTCCTTGACCACCTCGCGCGCCATCGTCACCGGCGAAAAGGCGCGCAGCAGTTCCTCGACGGCGATCGGCATCAGTTCCGGTTCGGCGATCAGGCGTTCGCGATCGGCCGGCGTCTTCGCGAGGTGCCAGAGCGAAGAGCCGATCGCGCTCCAGGTGGTGTCGATGCCGGCGATCAGCAGCAGGCGGAGCGAGCCGAGCACGTGGGAGTCTTCGAGCGGATTTCCCTCCTTGTCCCTCGCCTTCATCAAATAGGAGATCAGGTCGTCGGTCGGTCTGGTCTTGCGCTCTTCGATATGGGCGCTGAAATAGGCGCTCATCTCCTGAACCGCCTGGAGCAGCTTGGCTTCATCCTTGATGCCGAGCTCGAGGATCATGTGGATCCACTTGACGAAGAGATCGCTGTCGCTCTCGGGGATGCCCAGCATGTGCGCGATGGCGCGGACGGGAATGTGCTTGGTGTAGCGCGCCGCCGCATCGACGCTTCCGTCTCCGATGAAGCCGTCGATCAGCTCGTTGCAGATGGCACGGACCCGCGGCTCCAGCCGTTTCATCGCGTCCGGCGTGAACGGCGGCAGCAGCAATTGCTTGGCGGGCTTGTGAAATGGGGGATCGGAGGTGATGGGCGGCGCGGCGTTCCGCGCGACCTCGGGCCGCACGTCGCGGACGAGGATCCGGCGCGAGGAGAAATGCTCGGTGTCGTGGGCGATCTCGCGGACGGCCTCGTAGCTCGTCGGCAGGTAACAGCCGAGAAAGCGATCGGTGTGAACCACCGGGCTCGCGGCGCGCAATTCGTCCCAGATCGGAAACGGATCTTCCGTCCATTGTGGATCAGTGTGGTCGAAATCGTGGACCCAGTCGGTGACCGGAGGATGGGCGGCGGGCTGGCTGACGTCGGTCATGGCGGGGAATCCCTTGGCGGTTCGTCTTCGCTGGAGGCACGCGGGGCAGGGAACGGCTGGCGGCGCCGAAGCTAGTCTTCGGTGACCTCGATCGCGATTTCCGGACAGTTGGATTTGGCCAGCCAGGCCTTGTCTTCGAGCCCCGCCGGCACGGTGCCGTCCCCGGCCTCATGGGCGTTGCCGTATTCGTCGAGTTCGAACAGTTCCGGCGCCAGCGCCTTGCAACGCGCGTGCCCCTGGCATTTGTCGGGATCGACGTGAACCTTGAGACGTCCAGTCATCGGGCCTCCTCGGTCGTGCGCTCGCTTCGCGACGATGCGCGCGTTTCCCTTGTCGTGTCTCGCGGGTTTTTCCGCGTCTTCTAAGTTATAGGCTATTACATTCGCGCGAGGCTTCCCGTGTCAAGCCGAAACTTGTAGGCTCGTTCGCGACATGCCCGCGCAACCTTCCCGCAAGCCCGACCATATCTACCACCATGGCGATCTGCGTGACGCCCTGATCAAGGCCGCGCTGCGCGAGGCCGAGCACGGCGGTGCCGAGGCGATCAGCATCAAGGCGCTCGCCAAGCAGCTCGGGGTTTCGCAACCGGCACCCTACCGGCATTTCGCCGATCGTGACGCGCTGCTGGCCGCCGTGACGGCGGAAGCATTCCGTCAGCTCAGCACGATCCTGCGAGCGGCGATGGCAAAGCCATCCCGGCAATCGAAATTGTCGCGTCTGGCCCAGGCTACGCTGGATTTCGGCCTCAGCCGCAACGGTATCTACCGCCTCATGTTCGCATCGCGCACGGTGTCTTGCGCGCCGAAGGGCAGCGAATTGCACGAGGCCACGCGCGAGACATTCGCGCTGGTGATCGAAGCGCTCGAGGCGCCCGCGGTCGGCTATTTGCGGGAACGCCACGCGCTCAAGATCTGGGCCGCCCTGCACGGGGTGGTGATGCTGGCCGAGCAGGGACTTCTCACCGGGGAGGCCGCGCATGCCACGCGCGAGGAACTGGTCGAGGATTTCGTGGTCGAGACGAAGGCGGCGCTCGCGTCGGCGATCAGGATCGCGCGACGGAGAAAGAAGACGGGCGCCTAGTTCCTCGCCGTCAGCAGCTTCATCAGTTTTTCGACCGCGCTCTCTGGCGTCGTAACCACCGGACGACCGGTCGCGTCCGCGACCAGAGGGGCGGTCGCCGCGATGCTGAACTGGGCCAGCGCGATGACATCGCAATCGCGCAGGTCCTTCGATGCTTCCACGAGCAGCCGGTCATGCGTGGCGCGGTCCCCGCGATCGAGCGCCGCCAGCGCGCCTTCCGCGAGTTTCGGCACGACCTGGACGGAGGGCGGAAACTCCGGCGGCATCGACTGAAGCGTTGGCGGAAAGGTCGAGAGCAGGCCGATCCGCTTGCCCATGGTCACGGCCCGCTCGATCATGGCCTCGTTCGGCTTCAGCACCGGCATCGGCGCATGGGCGCGCGCGACCGCCTCGATGCAGGGGCCGAAGGCCGAGCAGGTGAACAGGATCGCATCGGCTCCCGTCCCCGCCGCATAATCGCCAAGCGCGAGAAACCGCTTCGTCATGACATCATTGAGCACGCCGTCGCGCGCCAGATCCGCCGACAGGCTGTCGTCGAGCAGGTTCATCAGCCGCGCCTGCGGCCATGCAGCCGCGAACGCCGCCTCGATCGGGGCGATGGAATGCTTGAGAGCGTGGATCAGGGCGATGCGGGGAGGCTTTGTCATCGGGCGTGTTCACCAGGTCTCGTGCCTCGGATGCAGCGCAATGCGCAGTCTTGCGCTGCAGAGCCGGGGCCCATTGTGGCCGCTGAGTCCCGGCTCTGCGCAGCAGCGCACCGGACGATGCTGCGCATCGCCGGGGACGCTGCAGCGCGTCCGGGACCCCCCCAAGCCACTTACTTGAACGGAATCGCGTACATCAAGCCGCCCTTGCTCCAGAGGCCATTGAGGCCCCGATCGAGCTTGAGCGGGCTGGCCTTGCCGACGTTGCGTTCGAAGATCTCGCCGTAATTGCCGGTGGTCTTGATGACCGTGACCAGCCATTTGTTGTCCAGCCCGAGGCGGGAGCCGAGATCGCCGGACGCGCCGAGCAGGCGCTGGATCGCCGGCGTCTGCGACTTCGTCATCTCCTCGACATTGGCCTGGGTGACGCCGAGCTCCTCGGCTTCGATCAGTCCATAATGCAGCCAGGTGACGATGTCGCTCCAGACCTCGTCCCCGTTGCGGGTGAAGGGACCAAGCGGCTCCTTGCTGATCGTCTGCGGCAGGACGACGTAGTCGGCCGCGTTCGGGGCCGCGGTCGTGACCGCACCCGCGAGCGCGGAGGCGTCCTGGGTCATGGCATCGCAGCGGCCGCCAAAGAAAGTCTGGTACATGGTATCGACGCGGTCGAACACGAGAGGCTTCCAGTCGATGCCGTTGGCGCGGCCGTAATCGCCGAGCGTGACTTCGTGCGTGGTGCCCTGCGCGACGCAGACGGTTGCGCCCTTGAGGTCCTTCAGCTCCTTGACGCCGAGGTCCTTCTTCACGACGAAACCCTGGCCGTCGTAAAAATTCACCGGACCCTGCCGCAGTCCGAGCGTGACGCCCCGCTGATAGGTCTGGGTCGAATTGCGGTAGAGGACGTCGATCTCACCCGATTGCAGCGCGGTGAAGCGGTTCTGCGCCGTCAGGGAGACGTAACGCACCTTGCTCGCATCTCCCAACACACCGGCGGCGAGCGCGCGGCAATAGTCGACGTCGAGCCCCTTGTAATTGCCCTGCGAATCCGGGGCCGAGAAGCCGGCAAAGCCGGCGCTGACGCCGCAGATCAGCGTGCCGCGACTCTTCACCGTATCGAGTGTCGCTGCGGATGCTGTCCCCGCGGACATCGCAAGCAGGCCGGTCGCAACAACCAAATTCCTCATCACGTGACTCTCCCCTCAGTGATTGACGCTACGCAACACGTTGTCGATGGCGATGCCGAGCTTGTCGACGATCAGGTCGATCTCCTCCGCGGAAGCGATGTAGGGCGGCGCCAACAGCACGTGATCGCCGCGAACCCCATCGACGGTGCCGCCGCCGGGATAACAGCCGAGCCCGTTGGCGAACGCCTCCGCCTTGATCTTCTGGCTGAGCTTGAGCGCGGGATCGAAGGACGTGCGGCTGGCGCGATCGGCGACGAGCTCGACCGCCCAGAACAGGCCGCGGCCCCTTATATCGCCGACATGGCGGTGGTTGCCGAAACGTTCGGCGAGCCGCTGCTCCAGTTGCCTGCCGCGTTCGCTGACGCGATCGAGCAAACGGTCGTCGCGAATGACGTCCTGCACCGCGAGCGCGGCCGCGCAGGCGAGGGGGTGGGCGAGATAGGTGTGGCCGTGCTGGAATGCTCCGGAGCCCGATCGGATGGTGTCGATGATCCTGCCGCTCGCGAGCATCGCGCCGATCGGCTGATAGCCCCCGCCAAGGCCCTTCGCGATCGCCTGGATGTCGGGCACAACGCTCTCCTGCTCCCAGGCATGCATCGTGCCGGTGCGGCCCATGCCGCACATGACCTCGTCCAGGATGAGCAGCGCGCCGTGCCGGTCGCAGATCTGCCGTATCGCCTTGAAGTAGCCGTCCGGCGCCGTCACGGCGCCCGCGGTGGCGCCGACCACGGGCTCGGCGAGGAACGCCGCAACCGTGTCCGGACCCAGCCGCTGAAACTCGGCCTCGAGCTCCGCCGCCAGCCGCGCCACGAACTGCGCGTCGGATTCATCATCGTGCTTCTCGTGATAGGCGAAGGCCGGTGTCACGTGGCTGAATGCCGGCGACAGGAGCGGCGCGTAGGGTGCGCGACGCCAGGCGTTGCCGCCGGCGGCGAGGGCACCGAGCGTGTTGCCGTGATAGCTCTGCCGGCGCGCGATGAAGTGCTGTCGCTGCGGCTCGCCCCGTTCGATGAAATATTGCCGGGCGAGCTTGATGCTGGCTTCGATCGCCTCGGAGCCGCCGCTGACGAAATAGGCATAGGCGAGACCGCCCGGCTCGTGTCCGACCAATCTCTCGGCGAGCGCTTCGGCCGGTTCTGACGAGAAGAAGGCGGTGTGGGCATAGGCCAGCGTCGAGGCCTGCCTGGCCAGCGCCGCGATGACCCGCGGGTGCTGGTGGCCGAGGCAGGAGACGGCGGCGCCGCCGGAGGCGTCGATCACCCGGCGCCCGTCTTCGGCGAACAGGTAGACACCTTCGCCGCCGATCGCCCTGGGCGGCGTCTCACGCAACGAACGATGCAGCACGCGGCTGGTGCGAGCGGCCATGGCTCAGCCTTTCTCCGGGACGTAGGTGGAGGCGGCGGCAAGGCGCGCCTCGGTTTGTTCAAGGCGTCTCTTCGCGGCCGTCCCGCCCAGCGAGAATGTCACCGCGGCCAGCGACTGGGCGATCGCGATCGCACCGGTCAGGCTCGGAAAGAAGCCGGGCGAGGCGGCCGCTTCGAACAGCAGCACGTGGTCGGCGCCCTCGGCCATCGGTGCGGTCTCGCTGTCGGCGATCGCGATCAGCGTTGCGCCGGCGCGGTAAGCCGCCTGCGCCACCCGCACGCTGGCATGGGTATAGGGCATGAAGCCGATGATGATCACGGCTTCGCCGCGGCCAAAGGCGCCGAGGTCGAGATCATCAGGCCCGGAGGCGCCGACGAGTTGAACCTGATCGGGGCGAAACAGCCGCAGCTCGTAATTCAGCAGCTCCGCGACGCTGCGGCAGCTGCGGTATCCGGTGATCCAGATGCGCCTGGCATCGTGCAGTGCGCGGGCCGCTTCGACGATCGGGGCGGCGGCGACCCTGGGCAGGCCGGCACCTTCGGCCTCGAGCTTGTCGGTCACCAGCGCGATGTCGGAGCCCGGTCCGTGGCGTCGGGTCTTGGCGCGGCCGGAGAATGGCGAGGCGGGCTCCGGCCGCCGCGCTTCCGTCAGCGCCGCGCGCAATTCGTCCCAGCCGGAATAGCCGATCGCCTTGGCGAGCCGCGTGAAGGCGGCAGGATCGGCGCCGGCGGCCGACGCGAGATCGCGCATCGACCGCGTGGTGGCATCGTAATCGTTGGCGGCGACGAAGCGCCCGACCTCCTGCAAGCGCAGGGGAAGCGATGGCAGCGCAATGCGCAGTTCGCTGAGCGGCGAGGATTTGGCGGGCTCGATCATGAAACATTTGTTGCACGGTTTAAATATTGATGCAACAGTTGACGTGCGCCGGACATCGCAGCTCTCCAATGAGGATTTTTGTGCCGTGACGACGTCAGACGCTCCGAGACCGCCACCGCGCCATCGCTTCGTCGGTCACTGGGGTCCTCGCGAGTGGCAGGGCCTGGTCTGGCAGATCGTGGTGGTCGGGATCGCGGTCGGGGTGATCGCCTTCCTCTGGTCCAATACGGTCACCAATCTGTCGGCGCGCCGCATCACGACGGGCTTCGCCTTTCTCGGCCGCGAGGCCGGCATGCCGATCGCCGACAGCCTGCTCGCCTACAATCCCCGCGACAGCTATCTGTGGGCGTTCGTCGTCGGCATCGCCAACACCCTGCGCGTCGCCGTGATCGGCATCGTCCTTGCGACGATCCTGGGCACGGTGATCGGCATCTCGCGTCTCTCGGCCAACTGGTTGTTGTCGCGGCTCGCGGCCGTCTATGTCGAAACGCTGCGCGACGTTCCGCTGCTGCTCCAGCTGCTGTTCTGGTACGTGTTGATGCAGGCCCTGCCGGTCGCACGCGCGGCATGGCGTCCGATCGACGGCGTGTTCCTGTCCAACCGCGGTCTGATCCTGCCCGCGATCCCGATCGGCGCTCCGCAATTGTGGGTGCTCGGCACGGCCGTTGTCGGTCTTGCCTTGGTCTACCTCGTGAGGCGATGGCAGATCGCGCAGCAGATGCGTGACGGTAGGCGTCGGCCGCTCTGGCCCTTTGCGCTCGGCCTTGTCGTTTGTCTGCCGGCACTGGTATCTGTTGTCCTCCGGGTCACCTGGACGATCGAATGGCCCGAACTGCGCGGCTTCAACTTCGTCGGCGGGCTGACGCTGGCGCCGGAATATTTCGCGTTGCTGATCGCGCTCGTGACCTACACCTCGGCCTTCATCGCCGAGATCGTTCGTAGCGGCATCCAGTCGGTGCCGCGTGGGCAGTGGGACGCCGCCAACGCGCTCGGCCTGCGCCGCAGCTTCATCCTGCGCCAGATCATCCTGCCGCAGGCGCTGCGCGTCATCGTGCCGCCGATGACCAGCCAGTATCTCAATTTGACCAAGAACTCCTCGCTGGCGGTCGCGATCGGCTATCAGGACGTGGTTTCGATCGCCAACACGACGTTGAACCAGACCGGGCAGGCCATCGAGGCCATCGCGCTGATCATGGCGGTGTTCCTGACCATCAGCCTGTCCATCAGCTTCTTCATGAACTGGTACAATGCGCACATCGCGCTGGTGGAGCGCTGAGCATGGCCGCAACCACCGATATCCCGGATGGGCCGCGCGCGGTCCGCCGTCGGCCGGCCGGCCATCCGGTGCTGCGCTGGCTGCGCACAAATCTGTTCTCGTCGATCCCGAACGGCATCCTCTCCCTGCTGCTGCTGGCGGTGCTCGTCAAGGGCTTCATCGGCTTCGCGCAATGGGGCATCGCGAATGCGGTGTGGCTGACGCCGGCCAATGATTCCAGCGCCTGCCGCGCAGCGCGCGGCATCGGCGCCTGCTGGGCGGTCATTCCGGAAAAATACCGCTTCATCATGTTCGGCACCTATCCGTTCGACGAGCAATGGCGTCCGTCGCTGTCGGTCGTGCTGTTCATCGCGCTGTTCTATCTCTCGTCCCGCCGCGCGCTGTGGCGGCGCGAGCTGGCCTTGATCTGGATCGGGGCGCTGGCGCTCATCAGCGTGCTGATGTGGGGCGGCGTGTTCGGGCTCCCCTTCGTCTCGCAGGATCGCTGGGGCGGGCTGCCCGTGACGTTGATCCTGGCGACGTTTGGCCTCGCGTTCGGGTTTCCGCTCGGCGTTCTCGTTGCGCTCGGTCGTCGCTCGAAGCTGCCGGCAATCCGCTCGCTCAGCGTGATCTATGTCGAGCTGATCCGCGGCGTGCCGCTGGTGAGCCTGTTGTTCATGGCGAGCGTGATGTTTCCGCTGTTCATGCCCAGCGGGTTCAACATCGACAAGCTGCTGCGGCGCGCAGATCGCCATCATTCTGTTCGCGGGCGCCTATCTCGCCGAGGTCGTTCGCGGCGGGCTGCAGGCCGTGCCGCGCGGCCAGTATGAAGCCGCCGATGCGCTCGGGCTGTCCTACTGGCGCAAGCACCGGCTGATCATCCTGCCGCAGGCGATCCGCCACGTCATTCCGCCGCTGGTCAACACCTTCATCGCCTTCTTCAAGGACACCAGCCTCGTCCTCATCATCGGCATCTTCGATCTGCTGACGACGGCCAAGACCGCGATCATCGATCCGGCCTGGCAGCAGTTCTCGGTCGAAGTCTACATCTTCGTCGCCGCGATCTATTTCATGTTCTGCTTCGCGATGTCGCGCTACAGCCGCAGCCTGGAGGCGATGGGCGGGAGGTGAGGATTTTCCAAACTCTCTCCGCTTGCGGGAAGAGGTCGAATTCGGGTGAGGGGGTACAGATCCGTCGGAAATCTCCCGTGCGGAGAGGGGCCCCTCACCCCAGCCCTCTCCCCGCAAGAGCGGGGCGAGGGAGTGCACCGAGCGTGCGTTGCCTTACTTCTTCACCCTCGGATCGATCGGGGTCTGCCCCCGCAGGCCCAGAATATCTTCCAGCACCTTCGCACCCGCGATCACTTCTGCATCCGCGCGGGGGGCGCCGACGACCTGCACGCCAACCGGCAGGCCCGACGCCGTGAAGCCGCAGGGCAGCGACAGCGACGGGCAGCAGGCCAGCGTGATGGCGTAGACGATGCCGAGCCACTCGACGTAATTGTCGAACCGCTTGCCGGCGCATTCGGCGACATAGCGGTGTTCAATCGGGAAGGGCGGCACGATCGTGGTCGGCGTCAGCAGCAGGTCGTAGGTCTTGAAGAACTCCACGGCGCGGGCGGTCATGCCGACGCGCTGTGCCTCGGCCCGGGCAAGCTGCTCGACCGTGAGCTTGAGACCCTCCTCGATGTTCCAGATCACTTCGGGTTTGAGCAGGTCGCGCTTGGTGCGCAGCAGCTCGGCCTTGCTGATGGCGAAATCGAAGGCGCGCAGCACATGGAAGCATTCATGGGCGTCGCGCCAGTCGGGATGCGCCTCCTCGACGATGGCGCCGGCTTCGGCGAAGCGTTCGGCGGCCTTGCGCGTGATCGCCTTCACCTCCGGGTCGACCGGCGTGATGCCGAGATCCGGCGAGTAGGCGATGCGCTTCGGCTTTGCACCCGACCGGGCCGCCGAGAGGAATGACGTCGCAGGCGCCGGCAGCGACAGCGGGTCGTCGGCGTAGTCGCCGCTCATGGCGTCCAGCAGCAGGGCGAGGTCCTCGACGTTGCGGGCCATCGGTCCCTGGACGCCGAGATTGCGGTCGACGCCAGCCTTCGGCGTGTGCGCGACGCGGCCGATGCTCGGCCGCATGCCGACGATGCCGCAGAAGCTCGCCGGACTGCGCAGGGAGCCGCCCATGTCGGAGCCCTGGGCCAGCCAGGCCATGCCGGTGGCGAGCGCCACCGCGGCGCCGCCGGAGGAGCCGGCGGCGGATTTCGTCGTGTCCCAGGGATTGAGGGTCGCACCGAACACCTCGTTGAAGGTGTTGGCGCCGGCGCCGAATTCCGGGGTGTTGGATTTGGCGTAGACGACGGCGCCGTTGGCTTCCAGATGTTCGACCATCAGGTCGGATTTGGCCGGGATGTTGTCCTTGAAGATCGGCGAGCCCTGCGTGTTCAGGACGCCCGCGACATCGGTCAGGTCCTTGATCGGCAGCGGCAGCCCCGCCAGAAGCCCGCGCGCGGCGGCGGGCTTCTGCATCAGCGCCTTTGCATGGGTTCTCGCGCGATCGAAACACAGCGTCGGCAGTGCGTTCACCTTGCCGTCGACGTCGGAAATGCGCTTCTCCAGCACATCAAGCAACTCGAGCGGCGACACGTCGCCGGAGCGCAGCTTGTCGACGACGGCGCAGGCGGTTTCGCGGATCAGGTCTTGAGACAACTATCTTACTCCCGTACTTGGTGTGTCGTCATTGCGAGCGCGGCGAAGCAATCCAGACTCCAAAGCAGATGCGTTCCCGGATTGCTTCGCCGCGTTCGCAATGACGGATGAACTAACCCCATCCGGCGCTGATTCCGCCATCCACCGTATAGATGACGCCGGACGTGTAGCCCGCGCGATCCGAGGCGAGGAACGCCATGAGGTCGCCGATCTCGCGCGCATGCGCGGGACGGCCGAGCGGCAGGCTCTTCTGGAATTCGGTGTAGCGGCTCTCGTCGCCGAACTGGTGTCGGGCCCGGGTCTTGAGCAGCGTGACGTGGCGGTCGGTGCCGACCGGGCCGGGATTGATGCCGACGACACGGATGTTGTCGGCGAGGCTCTTGCCGCCGAGTGCGCGGGTGAAGGCCATCAGCGCGGCGTTGCCGGCGCTGCCGCAGATGTAATTGGCGTCGAACTTCTCGCCCGCCGCGCCGATGTCGTTGACGATGACGCCCCCGCCTCTTGCCTTCATCTGCGCATAGACGAGACGAGTGAGATTGATGAAGCCGAACACTTTCAGGTCCCAGGCGTGGCGCCACGTGGCCTCGTCGATCTTGTCGATCGAGCCGCCGGGGATGTCGCCGGCATTGTTGACGAGCACGTCGATATCGGCGGCTTCGCTTGCGAGCCGCGCCACGTCCTCGGTCTTGCGCAAGTCGACGACGCTGATCGCTGCGTCGATCTGGTGCGCCGACCTCAGGCGGTCCGCCAGCGCCTTGAGCTGGTCGCCGCTCCGGGCGGCGAGCAGGAGATGGGCGCCTTCCTCGGCAAAGGCCTCGGCAGCGGCTGCGCCAATGCCCTTGGACGCGCCCGTGATCAGGACACGCTTGCCACGCAGATGCAGATCCATGGGAGGTACTCGCAGGATGGGAACAGGATGAAATCAGTAGGCGGGCGGCGGCGCCACGGTCAACATTGCAGTGCAGCGTTGCACTGCCGCCGAACTTGGTCCATTGCAGTGCCGTCAAAATACGGCGACGGCCGGACCAAGCAAGGACGTTCTCGATGGGCAAGAAACAATACCGGATCGCGGTCATTCCCGGCGACGGCATCGGCAAGGAAGTCATGCCGGAGGGCCTGCGCGTGCTGGAGGCGGCGGCCAGGAAGCATGGCGTGTCGCTGCATTTCGACCATTTCGACTTCTCGTCCTGGGACTATTACGAGAAGCACGGCCAGATGATGCCCGACGACTGGAAGGACAAGATCGGCAAGCACGACGCGATCTATTTCGGCGCGGTGGGCTGGCCGGCCAAGATTCCGGATCACGTCTCGCTGTGGGGGTCGCTGATCAAATTCCGCCGCGAGTTCGACCAGTATGTGAACCTGCGTCCGGTGCGGCTGATGCCCGGCGTGCCGTCGCCGCTGGCGGGCCGCAAGCCCGGTGACATCGATTTCTGGGTGGTCCGCGAGAACACCGAGGGTGAATATTCCTCCGTCGGCGGCCGCATGTTCCCGGACACCGACCGGGAATTCGTGACCCAGCAGACGGTGATGACGCGCGTCGGCGTCGATCGTATCCTGAAGTTCGCATTCGAACTGGCGCAGTCGCGGCCGAAGAAGCACCTGACCTCGGCCACGAAGTCCAACGGCATCTCGATCACGATGCCCTATTGGGACGAGCGCGTGGAGGCGATGGCCAAGAAGTTTCCGGGCGTGAAGTGGGACAAGTACCACATCGACATCCTCACCGCGAACTTCGTGCTGCATCCGGACTGGTTCGACGTGGTGGTCGGCTCCAATCTGTTCGGCGACATCCTCTCCGATCTCGGCCCGGCCTGCACCGGCACGATCGGCATCGCGCCGTCGGGCAACATCAATCCCGAGGGCGACTTCCCCTCGGTGTTCGAACCGGTGCACGGTTCGGCGCCGGACATCGCGGGGCAGGGCATCGCCAACCCGATCGGCATGATCTGGTCCGGCGCGATGATGCTCGAGCATCTCGGCGAGAAGGTCGCCGGCAAGTCGATCGTCGAGGCGATCGAGCGCACGCTGGCCGAACGCACGCTGCGCACCAGGGACCTCGGCGGCAATGCCGACACCACGGCCTGCGGCAAGGCGGTCGCGGAGATGGTGGATTAGTTCGTTGTTTGACCCTCTCCCCTTGTGGGAGAGGGTGGCTTCGATGCGAAGCATCGAAGACGGGTGAGGGGTTTCTCTCCGTGGAGACAGTCCCCCAATTTGAGAACCTATTCGCCGCGGAGCGAACCCCTCATCCGGCGCTTCGCGCCACCTTCTCCCACAAGGGGAGAAGGGAAAGTAGCACGTCACGTCAGGCCAATCACTCCACGATCTTTTCGATCGCCGCCGGATCCAGCCCGAACTTCTGCCCGGCCGCCAAAATCTCCTTCCACGTGGTCGGATCGACCGGAATGCCGTCGGCCAGCCGCTTCTTTTTGGTCTCGCGTTCGGGTTCGCCGGCGATGCGGACCTTGTCGATGCCGGGGGCGGGCGGCGAGCCGGTGTGCCAGGCGACGAAGCTCTCGACTTCGCGCGCCAGGTTCTCGCCAGTGCCGAGCTTGTCGGGATCGATGACGATCGAGAGCATGCCGTTGATGACGTTGTATTTGCCGTCGGACGGGCCCTTCACGGCCTGCCCGCCGGACAGCGCGCCGCCGAGGATCTCGCAGACGAGCGCGAGCCCCGAACCCTTGTGTTCGCCGAACGGGAGGATGGCGCCGTAGGGCGGGACCACGGTGTAGCGCGGGTCGGTGGTGGGGTTGCCCTCGTTGTCGATGATGGTGCCGGGCTCGAGCGCGACGCCTTTGTTGTGCGCGACGCGGGTTTTTCCTTGTGCGATTTTGCTGGTCGCGAGGTCGAGCACGATCGGGTCCTTGCCCCGACGCGGAATGCCGACGCAGAACGGGTTGGTGCCGTGGCGCGCATCGCTGCCGCCCCAGGGCGCCACGATCGGGCGCGAGATCACGTTGACGAAGTGGATCGAGACGAGGCCATGGTCGATGCACTGCTCGGCCCAATGGCCGATGCGGCCGATGTGGTGCGCGTTGGCGAGGCCGACCAGACAGACGCCGTTGCTCCTGGCGCGCTCGGCCGCCAGTTCCATCGCCTCATGGCCGATCACCTGGCCATAGCCGGTCAGGCCGTCGAGCGTCAGAAGAGGACCCGTGTCGCGCACGATCTTGACGTGCGCGTTCACGGCGAGGCCGCCGTTGACGACGCTCTGGACATAGCGCGGGATCATGCCGACGCCGTGGGAGTCGTGGCCCTTGAGGTTCGCCTCGACGAGGTTGGTGGCGACGAGTTCGGCCTCTCGGTCCGAAGAGCCGCCGGCCTTGACGATGGCGCGAATGGCATTGGTGAGCTTCGTCGCGTTGATGATGTGATTGTCGGCCATCGTTGTTGCTTTCTCTCCTCACGATGAAGCGGATGCGCAGGGTGGGTTGGACGAGGCCGTAACCCACCCTACGATCTCTACGATTTCACGATGCGGCGGCAGTGCTCCCACGCCGCGTGGATGAGGTTCTCGCTCGCCTCGGGGGTGCGAAACGCCGAATGCGCCGAGAGCGTGACGTTGGGCAGTTTTGTCAGCGGATGGTCCGCCGGCAGCGGCTCGATGTTGAAGACATCGAGGCCGGCATGGCGGATATGGCCCGACTTCAGCGCGTCGATCATCGCCTGTTCGTCGACGATGGCGCCGCGCGCGGTGTTGATGAAGACCACGCCGGGCTTCATCTTCGCGATGGTCTCGCGCGTGATCATGCCGCGGGTGTCGTCGTTGAGCAGCAGGTGCAGGGAGACGACGTCGCTTCGCGAAAGCAAGGTGTCGAGATCGGTGAACTCGACGCCCGGGTGGCTCTTCGGCGTCCGGTTCCACGCGATCACCTTCATGCCGCTGCCGGAGGCGATGCGAGCGACCTCGGCGGCGATCCCGCCGAAGCCGATCAGGCCGAGCGTCTTGCCGGTGAGCTGCATGCCGTCCTCGCGCAGCCAGTTGCCCGCGCGCATCTCGCGGTCCATCATCGCGATGAGGCGGACCGAGGACCACATCAGCGCGATCGCGCATTCGGCCACCGCCGTGTCGCCATAGCCCTTGATCAGGTGCACGGAGATGCCGAGCTCGGCGAGCTCTTCCGGGTTCATGTAGCTGCGCGCACCGGTGCCGAGAAACACGACATGCTTGAGGCCCGCGCACTTCTTCGCCACTTCGGTCGGCAGCGCGGTATGGTCGACGATGGCGATCTCCGCCCCGTCCAGGATCTCCGGATATTGCTCGGGCCTGATGTCGGGATCCCTGTGGATCCGCACCTTGGGATCACCGGGCTTCTCCAGCCGCTCCATGATGACGGCCAGGGCCTCGTTGGCGTCGACGAAAACTCCGCGCATGGACAAATCTCCGATCAGGATACGACGCCGGCAATCGCCAGCACGGTGTGCATCAGCACGTTGGTGCCTGCGGCGCAGTCGGGCTGCGTGGCATCCTCCAGCTCGTTGTGGCTGATGCCGTCCTTGCAGGGCACGAACACCATCGCCGCCGGCATCACGGTGTTGAGGTTGCAGGCGTCATGGCCGGCCCCCGACGTGATGCGCCGGTGGGAATAGCCGAGTGTCTTGGCGGCATTCTCGACCGCGGCAATGAGCTTGGGATCGAAATGCGTCGGCGGCTTGCGCCAGACGAGATCGAGCTTCACGTCGACCTTGCGGCGGGCTGCGATCTCCGCGACGGCTGCGCGCACGTCGCGATCGAGCGCATCCATGATCGCGCCGTCCGCGCTGCGGCAATCCATCGTGAAGGCGATCTCGCCGGGAATGACGTTGCGCGACGGACTGGCGATCACGGCTTCACCGATCGTGCCGACCGCGTTTGGCCCGTGCTTCTTGGCGATGGATTCCACCGCCAGCACGATCTCCGACAGCGTGGCCAGCGCGTCGCGCCGCAGCGGCATGGGCGTCGAGCCTGCATGACTTTCGAAGCCGGAAATCTTGCCGTCGTACCACAGCACGCCCTGGCCGGAATCGACGACGCCGATGGTCTTGCCTTCGGCCTCCAGGATCGGGCCCTGCTCGATATGCAGCTCGACGAAGCAGCCGAGCTTCTGGAAGCCGACCGGCTTGTCGCCGCGATAGCCGATCTGGTCCAGCGCCTCGCCGACGCTCGTGCCCTGGGCGTCCTTGCGCGACAGGATGTCGTCGGTGGTGAAGTCGCCGACATAGGCCGCGGAAGCCATCATGGCGGGGGCGAAGCGCGAGCCTTCCTCGTTGGTCCAGTTGACGATGCAGATCGGCGCCTCGGTCTCGATGCCGGCGTCGTTCAAGGTGCGGATGACTTCGAGCGCGCCGAGCGTGCCCAGGATGCCGTCATACTTGCCGCCGGTCGGCTGCGTATCGAGATGCGAGCCGATGCCGACGGGCGGCTTCGACATGTCGCGGCCCTTGCGCAGTCCGAACTGCGAGCCGAGGGCGTCGACATGGACTTCAAGGCCTGCATCCTCGCAGGCCTTGCGGAACCAGTCGCGCACCAGCTTGTCCTCGGCGCTGAGGGTGAGCCGCCTGACGCCGCCCTTCGCCGTCCCGCCGAATTGCGCGGTCTCGTGGATGGAGCCCCACAGGCGGGCGGAATCGATCTGCAGATTGGTCGCGGCTCGGCTCATGCGTTCGGTCTCTCAGTTGTCATGCCGGGCGGCGCGAAGAGCCGAGCCCGGAATCTCGAGATTCCGGGGGCGATGCCGTCGCATCGTCCCGGAATGACGTTGAAGGTTGTCCGGCGCTTGTTTCAATGACGCGCCGGCGCGGGCGCGTCAACCGCGAGGCTGCTCTGCGCGATCTGCCGTGCGAGTTCGGCGACGCGCTCGATGGCGACCACGTCGGGGGAGGCGAGCCAGCTCGCCGTGAAGGTCAGCGGCGCAATGGTGAGATCGGTGTCGAGCAGCTGCAGCCGCCCGTCGGCGAGTTCGTTCTCGACGATGGCATCGGGGATCACGGCGATGCCGAGCCCCTCGACCGCCATGTGGATGACCGTGGCGAGCGAGGCGGAGGCGTGCAGCCGGATCGGCGGCAGTTCGGGCCGGTCGAATACCTCGCGCACGACCTCGTAGGGTCTCGTCTTGCGCGGGAAGGTGATGATCGGAAACCGCGCCAGCTCGGCGCGCGACACCGGGCCATTGCCGAGGCCGAGCGACGGGCTGGCCAAGAGGCCGATCGGATAATCCGCCAGCACGCGGTTGTGCACCCCCGAGGCCGACAGCGGCCCGACGACGAAGGCCAGTTCGATCTCCTGGGCCAGCAGACGCGCGGTGAGGTTCGGCGTGATGTCGACTTCGATCTCCAGCGACAGGTTCGGATAGACCTCGTTGACGCTCTTCACGAGGCGCGGCAGCCAGGTGTGCACGATGGTCTCGGCGACGCCGAGCCGCATCACGCCGCGCATCGCCGAGCGGTCGCCGATCTCCGCCATCATCGCGGCGCGCAGGCCGATCAGCTTTTCGGCATAGACCATCATCTGCCGGCCGCTCGGCGTCGGCGACGCCACGCGGTGATCGCGGTTGAGAAGCTTGACCCCCATCTCGCGCTCGAGCTGGGCGATCCGCTGCGAGATCGCCGGCTGGGTCGTGTTGAGCCGCGCGGCGGCGCCGCGAAAGCTCCCGAGCTTCACCACCCAGAGGAACGTCTCGATCGATCTGAAGTCCAGCATCCGAGGAAATCCCCAATCGATAAATCAGATTTATCGATATCCATTAGAAAGGAAGATTAGACTTTATAGCACGCGTGGTGTTGGCTGTCTTTGTCGAGTTTATAGGCAGGTCGATCAAATGACTGTTTTGGTGGCAACGCAGCAAACTGAAACACCCGACGCCCTTCCAAGCCGCAAGGCCCGGCTGGATTATCGCCAGGGGCTGGTCGGCTCTACGGCCGGCGTCGCACCCGGCTTCGTGCAGGGCAATCTGGCGATCCTGCCGGCCGAATACGCCGGCGCCTTCCACCGCTTCTGTCAGCTCAATCCCAAGCCGTGTCCCATCATCGGCATGTCCGACGTCGGCAGCCCGCATATCCCTGCGCTCGGCGCCGATCTGGATATCCGCACCGACGTGCCGCGCTATCGCGTCTGGCGCGACGGCGAGGTCGTCGACGAGCCGACCGATGTAACCCGCTACTGGCGCGACGACCTCGTGACCTTCGTGCTCGGCTGCTCGTTCTCGTTCGAGGAGGCGTTGATCGACGAGGGCATGCCGATCCGCCATATCGAGCAGAATGTCCGCGTGCCGATGTACCGTACCAACATCGCTTGCGGCGAATCCGGACCGTTCGCCGGCCCGATGGTGGTGTCGATGCGTCCGTTCAAGCCTGCGGATGCGATCCGCGCCGTGCAGATCACCTCGCGCTATCCGGCCGTGCACGGTGCGCCCGTGCATCTCGGCCATCCGCATTTGATCGGCATCAAGGACATCGCCAAGCCCGACTATGGCGATCCGGTGCCGGTCGCCGACGACGAGATTCCGGTGTTCTGGGCCTGTGGTGTCACGCCGCAATCGGTGATCAACGCCGCCAGGCTGCCGTTCGCGATCACGCATTCGCCTGGCCTGATGCTGGTGACGGATCTCAAGAACAGGGCGATGGCCGTGATTTAACAGGCAGCGTTTGCTGCTTCTTCGGGCTTTACCGCACCCATCAATCGCTTCATTCGATCAATCGTTTCAGTAACAAGGGACCATAGCCATGACGATCTCCCGCCGCGACGTTCTGCTGGGCGCCACCGCCACCGCCGCACTGGTGCCGCTCGCCGCACGCGCCCAGACCGCCGAAGTCGTGATCGGCGTCATCTATCCGTTCTCCGGCGGCAGTGCGCAGCAGGGTGTCGACGCGCAGAAGGCCTACGAGACCGCGCTCGAGGTCATCAACAAGGACACCGATTTCGACCTGCCGCTCGCGAAGGGCGAGGGCCTGCCGGGCCTCGGCGGCGCCAAGGTGCGTCTCGTCTTCGCCGACCACCAGGCCGACCCGCAGAAGGGCCGCGCCGAGGCCGAGCGCCTGATCACCCAGGAGAAGGTCTCCGCCGTCATCGGCACCTATCAGAGCGCGGTCGCCGTCACCGTCAGCCAGATCTGCGAGCGCTACCAGATCCCCTTCGTCTCCGCCGACAATTCCTCGCCGAGCCTGCATCGCCGCGGCCTGAAGTACTATTTCCGTGCCGCGCCGCATGACGAGATGTACTCGGCCGCGATGTTCGACTTCTTCGATGCGATGAAGAAGAAGGGCACCAAGATCGAGACGCTGTCGCTGTTCCACGAAGACACCATCTTCGGTACCGATTCCGGCAACGCCCAGGCCAAGATCGCCGGCGAGCGCGGCTACAAGATCGTCTCCGACATCAAGTACCGCGCCAATTCGCCGTCGCTGTCGGCCGAGGTGCAGCAGCTCAAGACCGCCAATGCCGACGTGCTGATGCCCTCGAGCTACACCACCGACGGCATCCTGCTGGTCAAGACCATGGCCGAACTCGGCTACAAGCCGAACGCGATCGTGGCGCAGGACGCCGGCTTCTCCGAGAAGGCGCTCTACGACGCCGTCGGCGACAAGCTCGAAGGCGTGATCTCCCGCGGCACCTTCTCGCTCGACCTCGCGCAGAAGCGCCCGATGGTCGGCAAGATCAACGACATGTTCAAGGCGCGCTCGGGCAAGGACTTCAACGACCTGACCTCGCGCCAGTTCATGGGCCTGATCATCCTCGCCGACGCCATCAACCGCGCCAAGTCGACCGACGGCGAGAAGATCCGCGACGCGCTCGCCGCGACCGACATCCCGGGCGACAAGACCATCATGCCCTGGAAGCGCGTCAAGTTCGACGAGACCGGACAGAACAACGACGCCGATCCGGTGCTGCTGCAATATGTCGGCGGCAAGTTCGTCACCATCTTCCCGCCGCAGGCCGCGATCGCCGAGGCGATCTGGCCGATGAAGTAAGCGCTGCGGGAGCAGGGGCGGGGCGTTGTGGGAAGCAAGCTGCTCCCACGTCGTCATTGTGAGGCGCGAAGCGACGAAGCAGTCCAGGCTGTTTCCTTGGAGACATCTCCGGATTGCTTCGCTTCGCTCGCAACGACGAAGCTTGTCGTGACGTTTCGGACGGGGGACCAGATTTGACAGCACAAGCCATTATCCAGAGTCTCGCGAGCGGCCTGCTCATGGGCCTGCTCTACGGACTGATCGCCGTCGGCCTCGCGCTGATCTTCGGCCTGATGGACGTCACGAACTTCGCCCATGGCGAGTTCCTGATGCTCGCGATGTACCTGTCCTTCTTCCTGTTCGCGTTCTTCGCGATCGATCCCTTGCTCTCCGCGCCGCTGGTCGCCGCGGCGCTGTTCGTGCTGGGGGCGGTGGTCTATCTGCTCGTCGTACGCTTTGCGATGCGGGCCAAGGCCAATGCCGGCATGGTGCAGATCTTCTCGACCTTCGGCCTTGCCATCGTGATGCGCGGCCTCGCGCAGTATTTCTTCACGCCGGACTATCGCAGCATTCCGCAGTCCTGGATCGGGGGCAAGACGATCTCGATCGGCGGCATCTTCCTGCCGGAGCCGCAATTGGTCGGTGCGCTGGTTTCGATCGCGGCCTTCGCCGGCCTCTATCTCTTCATCCATCGCACCGATTTCGGCCGCGCGCTCGAAGCGACCCGCGAGGATCCCGGTGCGGTCGCTCTCGTCGGTATCGACAAGAACCGCGTGTTCGCCTTCGGCTGGGGCCTTGGCGCCGCGCTGGTCGGTCTCGCCGGTGCGATCATGGCGGTGTTCTTCTACATCTATCCCGACGTCGGCGCCTCCTTTGCCCTGATCGCCTATGTGACCGTGGCGCTCGGCGGCTTCGGCAGCGTGTTCGGCGCCTTCGCCGGCGGCATCATCGTCGGCCTCGTCGAGGCAGTCACCGCGCTGGTGCTGCCGCCCTCGCTGAAATCGGTCGGCATCTACGCCGTCTATTTGCTCGTCGTCTTCATCCGGCCGCGCGGCCTGTTCGGGTCGATGTGATGGACAAGAATTTCACCGCGCGGCGCCGCCGCGATCTCATCATCGCCGCCGTGCTGGCCGGGCTTGCCGCGCTGGCGCCACTGGTCATCAAGGACGTCTACGTCCAGAATATCCTGATCCTGACGCTGATGTACGCGGCCCTGTCGCAGAGCTGGAACATCCTGTCCGGCTATTGCGGCCAGATCTCTCTCGGTCACGCGCTCTATTTCGGCATCGGCGCCTACACCACCACGATCCTCTTCACCAAGTTCGGTGTGCTGCCCTGGTTCGGCATGCTGGCGGGCGGGGTGATCGCCGCCATCATCGCGATGGGGCTCGGCTATCCCTTCTTCCGGCTGCGCGGCCATTATTTCGTGATCGCGACCATCGTCATCGCCGAAATCGGATTGCTGCTGTTCCAGAACTGGGAGTGGGCGGGTGCCGCGATGGGCATCACCGTTCCCGTGCGCGGCGACAGCTGGCTGAAATTCCAGTTCATGCGCAGCAAGCTGCCCTACTTCTACTTCGCCCTGGCGCTGTGCTGCCTCGCCTGGTTCGTCACCTGGTGGCTCGAGGATTCCAAATGGGGCTATTGGTGGCGCGCGGTGAAGGACAATCCGGAAGCTGCTGAAAGTCTCGGCGTCGTCGTGTTCAACTCCAAGATGGGCGCCGCTGCCGTCTCCGCCTTCCTCGTCGCGATCGGCGGCGCCTTCTATGCGCAGTTCCTCGCCTATATCGATCCCGAAAGTGTCATGGGCTTCCAGTTCTCGCTGCTGATGGCGCTGCCTGCCGTGCTCGGCGGCATCGGCACCCTCTGGGGGCCCGTGCTGGGCGCGGCCATCCTGATCCCGATGACCGAGCTGACGCGCTCCTATATCGGCGGCTCCGGCCGCGGCGTCGACCTCATCGTCTACGGCACGCTGATCGTCCTGATCTCGCTGGCGCTGCCGCGCGGGCTGGTCAGTCTGGTGTCACGAAGCAAGGCGAAGGGAGCCACGCGATGACCGCGCTGCTCGAAACCCGCGGCGTCTGGCAGCGCTTCGGCGGCCTCGTCGCCAACAGCGACGTCTCGATCTCGGTCGGGCGCGGCGAGATCGTCGGCCTGATCGGCCCGAACGGCGCCGGCAAGTCGACGCTGTTCAATCTCATCGCCGGGGTGCTGCCGCCGACGCAAGGATCGATCCTGTTCGACGGCGAGGACGTCACGAGGCTGCCGGCGGCCGAGCGCTGCCAGCGCGGCATCGGGCGTACCTTCCAGGTCGTCAAGAGCTTCGAGACCATGACGGTCATCGACAACGTCATCGTCGGCGCGCTGGTCCGCAACACCGTGATGCGCGAAGCCAGGCGCAAGGCGCATGAGGTGCTGGAGTTCACCGGGCTTGCCGCGCGCGCCGACGTGCTGGCGAGCGACCTCGTGCCGGCCGAGAAGCGGCGGCTCGAAGTCGCGCGTGCCCTTGCGACCGAACCGAAGCTGCTGCTGCTCGACGAAGTCCTCACCGGCCTGACGCCGACCGAGGCGCAGACCGGCGTCGCGCTGGTGCGCAAGGTGCGCGAGACCGGCATCACCGTGCTGATGGTCGAGCACGTCATGGAGATCGTGATGCCGCTGGTCGACCGCGCTATCGTGCTCGATCTCGGCAAGGTGCTGGTCGAGGGTACGCCGGCCGACGTCGTCCGCGATCCCAAGGTGATCAAGGCATATCTGGGAGATCGTCATGCTGTCGGTGCGTGAAGTCACCACCGCCTATCAGGGCCTGGTCGCGATCTCCGCCGTTTCGATCGAGGTCGAGAAGGGCGAGATCGTCTGCGTCGCCGGCGCCAACGGCGCGGGCAAGTCGACGCTGCTGAAATCCATCGCCGGCGCCGAGCGGCCGCGCTCCGGGACCGTGACCTTCGACGGCAAGCGCCTCGACGGCATGGCGCAGCACCACATCACCGCCACCGGCATCGCCTATGTGCCGGAGAACCGCCGCCTGTTCCCGCGCCTGTCGGTGCGCGACAATCTGCGCCTCGGCAGCTACCTCTATCGCAGCGAGGCCAACCGCGAGGAACCGCTCGGGCTGGTGTTCGAACTGTTTCCGCGCCTGTCGGAGCGCCTCGACCAGCGCGCCGAGACGCTGTCCGGCGGCGAGCAGCAGATGCTCGCCATCGGCCGCGCGCTGATGACGCGCCCGCGGCTCCTGATGCTGGACGAGCCCTCGCAGGGCATCATGCCGAAGCTCGTCGACGAGATCTTCCTCGCCGTGAAGCGTATCCGCGATGCCGGCATGACCGTGCTGATCGTCGAGCAGCGCATGGCCGAGTGCCTCGAGATCGCCGACCGCGCCTACATCCTTCAGACCGGCCGCGTGCTGATGCAGGGCCCGGCCGCGGAGATCCGGGGCAATCCGGATGTGAGGAAGGCGTATCTGGGGCTGTAGCCTCGATCGTCACTGCGAGCGCAGCGAAGAAGTCCAGAGTCTTTCCGCGCAGGGATTCTGGATTGCTTCGCTATGCTCGCAATGACGAGGTGAGAGCCGGGCTCAATGCTCGTGCCCATGCCCGTGTCCATGCTCGGGCAGCGTCACGCCGAACACCTTCACGAGATCCTGCACCTGCTCCGGCGACAGATAGCGCGGATTCAACCCGCGCAGCAGCAGATAAAGCTTCGCCGTCTCCTCCAGCTCCTCCGTCGCGAACACCGCCGCCTCCAGCGAATCGCCGGCGACGACCGGGCCGTGATTGGCGAGCAGTACGGATGAGTATTTCCCCGCCAGCCCCTTGATCGCATCCGCAACCGCGGGATCGCCGGGGCGGTAATAGGGCACGAGCGCGGTGGCGCCGCATTTCATCAGGTAGTAGGCGGTCATCGGCGGCAGCACGGCGCGCGGGTCGATCTCGGGCAGCATCGACAGGGCGACCGAGTGGGTGGAGTGCAGATGCACGATCGCGCGTGCGCTGCCGCGCGTGTCGTAGAGCGCGGTGTGCAGCGGCACTTCCTTGGTCGGTGCGTCGCCCGAGACCAGCCGGCCCTGCTCGTCCAGCCGCGATAGCCTGGCCGGATCGAGGAAGCCCAGCGAGGCATTGGTCGGCGTCACCAGCCAGCCGCCGCCCTCCAGCCGCACGCTGATATTGCCGGATGAGCCCGGCGTCAGCCCGCGCTCGAACAGCGAGCGCCCGAAGCGGCAGATCGCCTCGCGAAGGCTTGTCTCGTCGCCCATGGCTGTCATGCCTCCTCGTCTCACGCTTTGGCAGCGCGCCCAAGCCGTGTTATTCGATGGCCGAGCCGCCGTGAATGGGGGCCGCCCGGGAAACGTTCGCAAGGATAAGTACATGTCCTCCTCGTCGCCGCAACATCTGCGCATTGCCGTCATCGGGCTCGGCTCGATGGGGTTCGGCATGGCAACCTCGCTGAAGCGGGCCGGCCATGCCGTGACCGGCTGCGACGTCTCGGCCGAGGCTGTCGCCCGGTTCGTGGGCGAGGGCGGGGCAGGCGCGGCAAATCCGGCGGAGGCCGCGAAGGGCGCGGACATCGTCGTCAGCGTCGTCGTCAACGCGGCCCAGACCGAGGCGATCCTGTTCGGCAAGGACGGCGTGGCCGAGACCCTGCCGAAGGACGGCGTCTTCATCTCCTCCGCAACGATGGATCCGGATGTCGCGCGCCGTCTCGCCAAACAGCTCGAGGCGACCGGACGGCACTACCTGGATGCGCCGATCTCCGGCGGCGCGCAGCGCGCCGCGCAAGGCGAACTGACCATCCTCGCTTCCGGCTCGCCCGCCGCGTTCGCGAAAGCCCGTCCCGCGCTCGATGCGATGGCGGCCAAGCTCTACGAACTCGGCGATGCCGCAGGACAGGGCGCGGCGTTCAAGATGATCAACCAGCTGCTGGCCGGCGTGCACATCGCCGCCGCGAGCGAAGCTATCGCCTTCGCGGCCAAGCAGGGGCTCGACATCCGCAAGGTCTATGAGGTGATCACGGCGTCCGCCGGCAATTCCTGGATGTTCGAGAACCGCATGCCGCATGTGCTCGACGGCGATTACACGCCGCGCAGCGCGGTCGAGATCTTCGTCAAGGACCTCGGCATCATCCAGGACATGGCGCGCAGCGCGCGCTTCCCGGTGCCGGTCTCCGCCGCCGCGCTCCAGATGTTCCTGATGACGTCGGCCGCCGGCATGGGCCGCGACGACGACGCCTCGGTGGCGCGCATGTATGCGCAGGTCACCGGCGTCAAACTGCCCGGCGACAAATAGAAGAGGATTCCGATGCCGCGTTTTGCCGCCAACCTCTCGATGATGTTCACCGAGGTGCCGTTCCTCGACCGCTTCGATGCCGCCGCGCAAGCCGGCTTCACGGCGGTCGAATTCCTGTTTCCCTACGACCATCCGGCGGAGGCGGTCGGTGAACGGCTCAAGCGCAACGGCCTCACCCAGGCGCTGTTCAACTTGCCGCCGGGCGACTGGAATGCCGGAGAGAAAGGCTTTGCCGCACTGCCGGCGCGTTTTGCCGACCTCAAGGCGAGTCTCGAGACCGCGCTGCCTTACGCGAAGGCCACCGGCGTCAAGCGGCTGCATCTGATGGCCGGCATCGCCAACCGCGGCGAGCGCGTCGCCATCGAGGCGTTCTACAAATCGGTGGCCTGGGCCGCCGAGTTCTTCGCGCCCCATGGCATCGATATCGTGATCGAGCCGATCAACGCCCGCAACGTGCCCGGCTACTTCCTGAATGATTTCGGCTTCGCGCGCGACCTGATCCAGGAATTGAGGCTTCCCAACCTCAAGCTTCAGTTCGACATCTATCATTGCCAGATCATTCATGGCGACGTGACGATGCGGCTGCGCGAGATGATGCCGATCATCGGCCATGTCCAGATCGCCAGCATTCCCTCGCGCAACGAGCCCGACGGCGAGGAGCTGAACTATCCGTTCCTGTTCGCCGAGCTCGACCGCCTCGGCTATGCCGGCTTCGTCGGCTGCGAATACAATCCGCGCGGCAAGACCACCGACGGCCTCGCCTGGTTCAGGCCCTATGCCGGAGTGAAGCCGTGAGCCCTGCCGCGAAGATCTCTCTGGGCTGCATCGCCGACGACTACACCGGCGCGTCCGATCTCGCCAACACGCTGACGCGCGCCGGCCTGCGCACGGTGCAGACCATCGGCGTGCCTGCGGGCGATCTTGCTCTGCCCGAGGTCGATGCCGTCGTGGTGTCGCTGAAGAGCCGCTCGATCGAGGCGGGCCTTGCGGTGTCGCGTTCGCGCGCGGCGGAGACATGGCTGCGCGGCCGCGGCGCCGGCCACGTGCTGTTCAAGATCTGCTCGACCTTCGACTCGACCGATGCGGGCAATATCGGGCCTGTGATGGATGCGCTGCGCGCCGATAGCGGCGACGGTCCCGTGCTGGTGACGCCGGCGTTCCCGGAGACCGGCCGCACCGTCTATCAGGGCAATCTGTTCGTCGGCGCGGTCCCGCTCAACGAGAGCCCGCTGAAGGACCATCCGCTCAACCCCATGCGCGATGCCAATCTGGTCCGCGTGCTGGCCCGCCAGAGCCGAACGCAGATCGGCCTCGTCGATCTCGCCACGGTCGCGCGGGGGACGGCTGCGGTGCAGGCGCGCCTGGCCGACCTCGCCGGCAAGGGGATCGGGGCGGCGATCATCGACGCCGTGTTCGACCGCGACCTCGAGACGATTGGTCTCGTGGCCGCGTCGCATCGCCTGTCGGTCGGCGCCTCCGGGATGGGCCTCGGTCTGGCACGGGCGCTGGTGTCGACCGGCAAGGTCAAGGCAGCGGCGGCCGCTCATGAATCGAATGCGCCGATCGGCGGACCGGCGGCGTGCCTTGCCGGAAGCTGCTCGCAGGCCACGCTGCAGCAGATTGAACGGGCCGAATCCGTCATGCCCGTGCTGCGTCTCGATCCCGGCCGTATTCTTACGGGCAAGGACGAAGCGGAGCGCGCACTGGCCTGGGCTAGGCCGCGGCTCGGCGACGGGCCGGTGCTGATCGCTTCGAGCGCAACGCCCGACGACGTG